>SDBV01013006.1_pt1 | contig 10627 bp, 16 predicted proteins | sample 2277081 | NCBI WGS metagenome assembly SDBV01 (sample SAMN10402039, study PRJNA504765) | marine sediment metagenome | isolation source: marine sediment core GS10_PC15, 223 cmbsf | place: Arctic Ocean: Southern Knipovich Ridge | collected 2010
TTTAGACCCTTTCGTAAAGTCAGACATTGATAAGTACGCCCTGGCCGCGACGATCTGCAGCGCGGCCGAACGCTTGTCGCCTGGTAACTCCAGCGTGGCAGCGATGGCACAGAACTCTCAGGTTTGATACGTGATGCCGGCAGTCTTCACTAGATCGTTCGTCGCCATTCATCGGGATCATGTGGTCGACTTCGGGTGATTCCGTGATCGAGCCACAGAGCGCACATTGCAATTTGCATGGCTCTTGCCAGAATCGGTGCGGCCCATATCCGTCATTGCGGGGGCCGTATTTCTTCAGATACGCTGCACCTTTAGGGTGTTCGCGGATGCACGCTTTCAGTAAAACGTAGTCTCTGGCTGCCCACCATTTGTGATTGCGTAACCATATTTGAAATCGCCCACCGTGTTCGCCGCACCATTTCCGGGCATATTTTGCCAACGGCTTTCGGCAATCAGGCTCCCAACAGAGGCGTTCACCACCCTCTGGCTGGCTAGGACGTTTGATTGTGCAGTCAGAACTAATCATCGCGACGAACTAAGCCCTTCCGTAATTCCGTTCTTGAATCTTGCCGTACATCTTGATCGTGATGAACAGGAATGTGGCGGCGACGAACAGACCGCTCGCCCATGTGAAGGCGTCGCCGGTGTCAACGCCGGCTCCGACCATCCCGAATCCGACTCCGGTACATCCAGCCCACCACATCAGGGCTCGCAAGTCGCCTTTTAGATCGTGTTTCATGGCATTTGCCTTCTAAGCCCTTTCGTAAAGTCGCTCGTAATTCATACGGGTTGCGAGACTCCGGAACGCGAGTGCTGCTTGCTGCGGCACTACTCCGTTTCCGAGGATTCGGAGTCGAGCAGTGCGTGAAAGTCCAAATCCTAAAGCTGCGGCATTCTCCCTCTGATAGGTTTCCCACGCCTTGCCAATACGTTGTGCCAGAAGCCGTGACAATGCGTGCATAGGGTCTGGATGTTTTTTGGATCGTTGTTCTTGGGTTGTCCATCCACGTGATGGGCGTGTAATTCTGTCGTCGCTCCACACGATTCGCATTGCGCTTTCCGTAATTTCCGTGCTCTCCAATGAAGCGCCGACTTCGTTACGTTGTCTCTCGTATTCGCACAAGATAGTGAGCAATGCTTTCTGCGTTGGAACACCGAGTAATCTTCCAAGCGACCATTCATGCGCTTTCTTTTCAAGAGCTGTCCGCAGACAGCGCACCACTTCATTTGCACTGGTTTTATCGTTTGCATTTATGGTTTCTCCGAAAAGTTCAATTCCATATCTAGCCACGAATCCGGCAAGCCCATGAGCCAGGTGACGAATTCTGGATTCAGTCGCCGGCCAGTATCGTTCGTCGACGGTTGCCCAGGCATCGGTGTCCGAGGGGCCTGGCGGGAAAGCGAAGGGCCGCGAGTATCTGCTGCTCTCAGTGCGTCCCATTCCGGTGTTGCTGACTCGCTCTTGTGGTCCTTGGCGGTTGGTGTCGACCACGTTTCCGCCTGATCCAACAAACGAACTTGATTCTCTCGCCCAGGCTTCCCGATTCCTTTGTTCGATGCCTTCGGTGTCGCCCAGCTTTGACTCGCTTCGTTCAGGTTCACGTTCTCCCCGCTGGCGTAGGTCGCCCGATCGGCTGTCGCTGTCGGCCAGTGAGACGCTTGCGTGTTCAGGTGAGTTGCTTTGTCCAGTGGGCGTCCGGTCGTTGTCGCATTGAATCCCGGCTCGTGTGCTTTGGGTGTCATCCACTCGCGGGCCTGATTCCCGATCCCCGCGGGTTTCGATCGAGTGTTGCTGCCCGAGTTCGGAGCGTCCGGCATCGTGTCCGGTGTGTGCCAGTTGTCCGCGTCCTTCGACAGCGACCTGCCTTGATGGGTTGTCGTGCCCGACTTCACTTCGCCCGATACTGGCGTCGCCCAATTCTCGGTCACCACCTTCAGCGAGGTAGCTACCTTCCGAGGCCCGCCCTTCATTCGCGCCTTCATCGCCATGTGAGCTTCGTAACTCTTGTTGTCGTCGTGAGCCACTGCGGTAGGCCATGATGAAGACCCGCTCCCTGCGATGGGGCGCACCAACGTCGGCAGCTCGAAACAAATCCCATTCCGCATCGAACCCGCACGCGGCCAAGTCCCTGAGAACTTCGGCCAGTCCGCCTCCTGAAATAAGGGGTGGCACATTCTCCAGGAACAATCCGCGGGGTCGAACTTCACGAACGATCCGGGCAATATGCGGCCAGAGCCAGCGGGGATCCTTGAGACCTTTCCGTTTTCCTGCAGGGCTCCACGGCTGGCAGGGGAATCCTCCAATGATCCAATCCACTCGGCCAGCAAACGGTTCGCAATCGAGGGTTCCGGAATCAGACCAAACAGGCGCAGGCTCCAAGAGGCCCGCTTCAATATGGTCGACCAGGAGCGCGGCAGCTTGAAACTCTCGTTCCACGTAAAGGACTGGGCGAGCATCTGGATTCGCGAGTCGGAAGCCGAGATCGAGTCCGCCGCCGCCTGAGTAGAGGCTGATGTAGTTTTCGGGATGTACAACCACAATCGATTTCACCTTTTACGTGGAAGTGTTAAGTGCCATCAACCCCTGAATTGGGGCATTGATGACTTCAGCTGTTTCAGGTGATCGAGCGCCGACGCCTGTTGCGATTCGCCGGCGGGACATCTCCGCATATTCAGGATTCAGCTCGATCCCCATGTACCTGCGGCCGAAGCGGGCTGCTACCAGGCCAGTCGTGCCGGCGCCTGAGAACGGGTCGAGGACAATCTGTGGATCCGGTTCAGCATCGTGATCGCATGAGGGTTGCCAGCCGGTTGTGGTGACGTTGACTGTAGCCCTGCGCTGTGTGCCTTCCCATCCCTGTCCAATAGTGCGGTCGCCGCCTGCTATGTGATTCGTGCTCGACGTATCTGGGCCGTAGCCCTTCTCGACCACCCGCTCCCACGGAGCACCACACTCCGGGCACTCGCCGCGCTCGGACGTACCCGCTTTGATGCACGGCTCAACAAGCTTCTCAGGGAACGTGGCGAAGTGTGCCTCCGAGAACGGGTGCGTGGCGATGTTCCAAACCGAACGCAGGTTTGCCCCGCCTGCCTGCTGTTCCTCATGAGTCATCCCGTCCCAGCGATCGTTGAAACCAGTGTGGGGACGAGCGTGGCCGCGCTGTTTGTCGGTATTCCGAGGCTTTCGAACGGGCATTGTGCGCCCAAAGTTATCTGCTTTCACCTTCCCCAGAGCATCGTTTCCTAAAGGTGTTCGTGTACTTCCATAAGTCGTATAGGTCTTCGGCTGCAGCGGCGTTCGTACAGCATCACCATCGTAAAAGTATTTCGCAGATTTCGTCAGTAAAAACATGTACTCGTGCGACGACGTGGGCCGGTCAGTAACACTCTCGGGCATCGGGTTCGGCTTCGACCAGATGATGTCTCTGCGGAGATACCAGCCGTCGTCCTGAAGGGCGAATGCGACCCGCCACGGTAGACCGATTAGATCTTTCTTTTTCAGTTCTGGCACTAACCCGCCGATGTTCGGCGGCGACTGTTCCTGTGTGCGCGTCGATGTCAGGCCGCTCTTATCCTGACCGTTGAGGCTGCCTTTCGGTTTGTTGTTGTACTTATCGCCGAGGTTCAGCCACACCGTTCCGTCGTCTCGGAGTACTCTCCGCACCTTTCGAAAGACTTCGACGAGCTCGGCGACCCACGCCTGAACGTCTGACTCAAGCCCGATCATTCCCTCTACACCGTAATCACGCTGGCCCCAGTACGGCGGCGACGTTACTACACACTGAACAGATTGCTCTGGCATTTTCTCAAGCACGTTCCGGCAGTCGCCGATTCTTATGTCCCACAATTCGTTCATAGTTTTACCTTTTATGCAGATTCGTTCGCCGGTAACTGGACATTGAAAAGACCCAGAGCACCCCGCCAGGGAATCGGCTCGGCGAGCGGTTCGATGTCCTCTAACAGCCATGCAAACCGGCCTGGGTGATAATCACCGAATCGTCTTTCAAGTGAGCTCAATTCGAGTGCTGGGTCATCAGTTGGGCGCACATCGACAAGTCGAGCGGTCGCAACCAACACACCGAGCGGTAATTCTGCAGGCAATCGACCGCCGGCCTGCGCTTCACCTGCGAAATCTCTAGCCCAACGCGGGAACCCTTTCGCCGCGTGGATGTATAGCGCCCCGCGATAGTTGGTCGACCAGGAGCGCGTTTCGATTTGCTTGTGACCGAGAGCTACGAGCGACGCCCAGGGCTGCGTGAGTGTGAGTGCTTTCATTATCTCTTTACTTTTGGTCAGCAATTGTCATTTAGTAGATGTATCGCACCGTCATTGCGAACGGCACGCCGCACCACGGCTTCGCTTCGTGAACCTTTTTGTCGGTCGTACCACCACTGATGCAGTAGAACGAGTGTCCGTTTGTTCGACGACCATATCGATCGAAGTCCCGGTTGCGCCAGCACTTCGCCTGAATCAGAACGGCGGTGACAACTTTGGTTTCGGTTACGGTTTTACTAATCATCAGTATTCGTTACTCCGGCGCCGGCAGCGAACGGTTCAGATCGATCGTTCCATGCTTAATTAGTTGCGGGATCGCTTGCTCTGCGACTGTGAGCCCGCTTGGAAGCATTGCGAATGGCAGGAGTGCCGCATCAACCTCGAGTAAGCCGGAGTCGACCGCGTCGAGAATCGCTTTTATATAGTTCGCTAGGCTTCTGAACCGTCGCGGGTATTCTTTCTCCGCTAGCTCTTGGATCTGTCGTTCGTCACGTCGGCGATTTGTTGGTGTGAACCTGAATTCTTCAGGGTCCGGAGCGAACACAGTGAACCGATAACCCCTACCCTCCCGGCGAAACTGAACTATCGTCGCATGGCGTGTGTCATCACGACCCCATGCGAATTGATCGGCGCCGAACCGGTTCAGGATGCTCTCGATTTCGTCGCGAGTTCGCCCGATTGAAACCGTCGTGCCATGTGCGTATTTCCGTTGGTTCATAGTTTTACCATTGATCACAAATTGTTACCGCGCACATCAGATCGCCGCGCCTGGAGATGGTGGCGCCTAGAGCGCCGGGCAAACTCTTTCACGCTTCTCATCGCAAGAGCCATCCCAAAATAGAAAGTCATCACGGCGTAAACCAGTGGCCCATACTTCACGCTCGTTCTTTCGATTACCTCATCCAACACGATCAACCCAGTGATCACTATCCAGCAGCCCGCAGCGACCCCAAATACAAACGGTTCTAGACGTCTGAATCGTTCTCGCATTACGAACTGCCTTCTTTCGGTTGGGTGTGGTTCGTATTGCCGGCCGAAGCGCCGACACAGGGTGAACACATCCGGATCCCGCGGCGGCGTGAGAACAGGAACCAATCACGTTTGCAATCGCACTTGCACTCGCATTTATCCATTACGAATTGCCTTCTCTCGTCACTTCGACCGCCGCGGCGAGCGCCTGGCGGCTTTGCGTTTTGCGATGGACTGCTTAGTGAACACCGTTCCATCCGATCGCTTGTTGCGCGGGAACCGTTCCCTCAATTGCCGTCGCGGAGATCCGGCGTCGTTTTTTATCGTTCGCCGTCTTTCCAAATGGTTCGGCCTCGCCATTACGATTTGCCTTCTTTCGTCACATCAGCGATTTTACAATGAACTGCAGCAGCGCCCATCCAGCCACCGCCAGGGCGATCAGATGCTCGATTATCTGTTGCATAATTTCGGTCATATTTACCTTCCGTTTTGCAAAGCGTTTAGAACTCATTACAAACGTTCAGGACAATTTTCGAATGTGCGTTCTGGAATTCTTCTGTGCGACTTCGACGTGCCGAACGTGAGGCAGGCAAGCGTACACATGAAATGGGATCTCGCCGAGCTCACCAGGCCACAAATCGATCCTGATCACAAATTCGGCGTCACTCCCGCAGTTGAGTTTTGAGCACTTCATTTGAAACTCTTGCGGGTCGTCTGGGTTCTGCACCGTCGCGGTGCATAGAAATGACTTGTTCATAACAATTTCTGGGGCTCTTCGATTGTGAGCGTCTCGGCTTCAGGAGACCAACCGCACGAGATGCATGTCAGCGTGTTCACACCGAGTTCGACGTCTTGATCCAATTTCACCGCACCGGTCCCGCATTTCCCGCAAGAGTTGTAATAGAGAGTCGGTTCAAAAACGATTCGTGGTTGGTGGCGATCGACAGGTCTTTGTGTCGTCGCAACGTTGAATTCCCTGACCAACTGTTCCGCCTGTCCTGGTACCTGAAGCACCTTATACACCGCCCTACTGGACAACCCAACTCTTTTTGCGATGGCAACAGCTGTCAGGCCTGAGTTTCGAAGTTCGATAATTCGCACATTTCGTTTCATGTGGACTGCGCGGCCCTTTAGCGAGATCGGGATATCGTCGACGCAAACGATGAATGTGCAGTCGGTACAACTTTTGAAATGTGAACAACCATCCTCTCCAATGAACGCAGACGGCTTTGACATCCGGTCAATAAGCCGGTGAAGCGCTCCATTCTGTATAGCGCGAGATTGGTAGAATTGTTTCTGCAGTGCCACGTCGTGGAATCCTTGGTGCTGCTCGAGCCCTTACGCCTGGCAGGCGTGAGGGCTCATTTGTTGTTCAGAAGCTTTCGAAGCCAGCGTTCTGAGATCCCCAAGTTCGAAGCGATCCGCTTACGCTTGATGCCGGCGGCGTCCTGGTCCCGGGCCTTTCGAATCATTTCCTGGCGTTCAGTTTTATTCATTTTGCGAGTATGCCGGTTTTGCGGCACCATGTCAACAACCGGTCGTCGATCGCCCTTGATCGCTGCATCGAAACGAACCCCGGACGGTTCATTCCGCTGACAGCGTTTGCGATTACTCGTTTCCGAAATGAATGTGTGATCAGGTCCATTCAGCATCCGGTCGGTTTTCGCCCAATTACGGTTTTCGTCGCATCGGTTATTGATACTGCGGTATTCACCGCATCTTTTCGTTTGAGTGCTTGACTGCGTTTCACTTCGTCAAGCATGCCGGATTGGGCGGAATTGTTGGTTTGCCCCCCCTACCCCCCCCATAGAGTGGGTTGGTCGCAATGAGCGAATCAGACACCGGGACTTCCGCTGTTGAGCGCAGTAGATACCGTGGCCAGGTCAGGGAACGTTGGGAGGGTTCAAAGCACCCGCCGTTCTGCGACTGAGTGCGTGCTATTCGGTCCTGGCTATGTCGATCTGCCGTGACCGTTTCGGTATCGGCTGCCCGCCGCGTTGCGCGGCTAATGTCAAATAGTGGCGTGCAGGTCTACAGCGAATCGCTGAAGCGACATGCAACGCGTGATTGGTGAGTGGGTGCCCCGGAGCGGTTTGCGTGCGCTCTACGGATGGCGAGAATTGCCGGCGACCCGCCCCGTATGTTGTTTCGCAACAACATAGGGTGTCCGGTGAGTCGCCGACAGTTCTCTTGGAGGCGCCGTCATGACTTGGCGGCGACGAAATAGAAAACGACCCTCTCGCTTGGGATGCAAATCTCAAATGCGTTGAGGGCCGTTTGTCGGGCGGTTGTGCCGCCCTGTCGCAATTCATTATAGCTGAGACTTGCATGTCGCGACTATATATCAATGGCGCGCCGCGTTGCAATCGCGCTTTATCACGTTCTTAGTCCGCCGCCGCCCGACGGTCCGCCGATCAATCCTCGGCCTGCTGCAGCTTCAGCTATTCGACGACGTGCTCCATCAGACCCCGAAGCTCGTACAGCTCGCAACACCGATTCGATACCGCGAACCTCCTGATCTATATCGGTGAGTTCGGCTCGAGCTCGATCGACCGCCGGCCTGCGCTTCACTGCGACAGCCTCGGCATCCTTGACCTTCCGATCATTCTTAGCGGTGAGTTTCTGCAGCGCCTTGAGATCAGATTGCGCTCGGGTTGATTCTGCCGGCGAATCCGCCTGGTTGATTCTGCCCTGCGCTGCAATCTCTGCTGATATCGAAAGGTCGAGCGCCTGTTCAGCAGCGGCCTTTTCATTCAGCGCTGCGATCAGCGGTTGCGCTACCTTATTTAGGTCCTGCTGCGCCCTGCCCTTCTTTCGAAGCGCCGACGCCTGGCGTTGGTTCAACGACGACAAGGATCCGGCCGCAGGCTTTCGCTTCGGCCGGCCGCCTGGCGCCAGTAGATTGAAACTGCTCATCTGTTTACCTTTCCGCCGAGGCCTCTCCCCTGCTGCGATCGCTGTCTCTTCATTTGTAACCGGCGCGAACGTCAACAGGATCGGAAGATTCTTTTTATCTCGCTCTGTTCGTTCGTTATCGTTGTTCGCTGCCATCGTCTCTTTACGAATGCGTTCCTTTTGACTAACGCCCTTTATTTAGGTGAATCAATACGTCAGCGAGCCCGTCCAATTCGCGTGCGAATGTTCCGAACAATTCCACCATCGCCGCGTCCCTTGTGGCTGGCGACCATCCCGGCCAGTTTGCTTCCGCCGTGCGCGCGGTATCTGCTTTGTTTCGTAGCCATTCGACCCACTTCGTTCCAGTTTCTACCTCAGATGCCAGTCGATTATTCGCATCTTCGGTTTCGATCGCATACACACGAGCTACCCAGTGGGCAGATTCGATGGCGGTGGCATCCCTGGTTTGAACGAGCACCCCGTTCACCCATTGTGAAAACGTCAATGCCAACGTTCCTAGCTGTGGGCATATCTGTATTTTATGCAGCACGACGCCTTGCAATTGGTTGACCATGAGTATCGGTGGAACCGGGCCAGGTTCACAATCCTCGGCCGCCGCAACTGGCGCTGGCTGGTTCGATGACGCCATTGTCATCAGCCCAACCAGGAGCAACCCAAGTATCACGAATGTACGTTTGATCATGGTGTCAATATCCTCATCCAAGTCGGAATTATGAAGTGCGTGTTGCCGTATTCAAAGTTGCTAACCGCGGTGCCCGGGTCTGGACATCCGCCGGCGACGTCGCCGCTTCTGCCACTCGCAAACATTTTACTCAGTGAAGGTGTGGTTCCCAAAATGGTTTCGTAAGGCATGAACACCGATTCAGCCCGCACGATGCGAAATGTCGCGTTCGTGTCGTTCACAAACGACCAGGCATAACGTCCCTGCACAAGTGTTGCTTCTGCGAACGACGTCGTGACGACTGCTATGGCGTCGATCGCTATAGTGCCAGTGTCGAGAACGAGATCCCCCGGAACGAAATCCTCGTTGATTTCATAGAGACAACCACGCCCAAGGCTGCCGCCGGTCGCTGCCGCCGTGACTTCGATCACGAACTGGTCAACCCCGATCGTCGACTGAGTAACGAACGGGAAATAGAGCATGCGCCCACTCACAAGCACGGCCGTCGTTGGCGCTGAACCGGTGAGCCATCCGGTCGGCAACGATAGAGTGGCCGTCGTGTCAACCAGTCGTCCGGTTCCAATCACACCGCCACCACCGCCGCCAGTCTGGAATGTTGGCGGCGTACCTGCGCCGTTGCTTGTAAGCACCTGACCTGATGTGCCGGTTCCGGTCGTTGTGATGGCTGCTGATCCCAGCCCGATCATGACCGCATTCGCAGTGATCGTTGTTGTCCCTGTGCCGCCGCTGCCGACTACAAGCACGCCGTTCACTTCCGATGCGAGATCGACGCTCGTGCCGAGCGTGGTCGAGATGTCGTCGTCGGTCAGGACCGCGCCCGAACTGGCCGTCAGGTTGGTGTCGTCGGAGATGTCGATTGCCCGGACGGAAGTTCCACACAACCATGAGTTGGTCGAGATTGCGTAATTGATGTGATTCCCGGCAGTGTCCTGGCAATCGGGCAGCACCGAAACAATAAATGCTGAACCCGTGCCTATCAGGACGCCATCTTCGGTCGCCGATACCTGACCGGTGCCGCCGTTCCCGATGACGAGAACGCCACTCACTTCCGATGCGAGATCGACGCTCGTTCCGAGCGTGGTCGAGATGTCGTCGTCTGTCAGGACTGCGCCCGAGCTGGCCGTCAGGTTTGTTTCGTCTGAGATGTCGACGCTGGTTCCGAGCGTGGTAGAGATGTCGTCGCCGGTCAGGACTGCGCCCGAGCTCGCTGTGAGGTTGGTGTCGTCGGAGATGTCGATCGCCCGAACGGAAGTTCCACATAACCACGAATTAGTAGACGTGGCGTAATTTATGTGATTCCCGGCAGTGTCCTGGCAATCGGGCACTGGCGAAGCCGTCGCAACATTTGTGGCGGATCCCACCCAAACTGAATCGTTCGCGAGAGTGGGCAGTTCATCGGCGCCGAAATCTTGTATCTCGTTGACAATGAGGGACCCATTGAAAACAGTGATCGAATCTCCGTTTACTTCCGGAGCTGCTCTCAGATCAATAACTTCACCGCCGCTAAGTGCGACGATGATCGTCCCGGATGCTGCGACGCCAATTGCGCCCGACGCGCTCAACGACCTATGAGTGATGCTCGATGATTCACCGGTTCCGTCTATGAATATCTGCAGATCGAATTCTCGATTAGCACTTCCTAAATACGACGCTGAGTATCCGATTGCGTAAACACCTGAGTTCAGAATTGTGATGTTGTTACTTCCGGTGCTCACCGTAATACCGGATGAACTGACGCCTTCCGAATCGTATTCGACTATGACTTCGAACACGCCAGCTGTAGCG
>SDBV01013007.1_pt1 | contig 10627 bp, 8 predicted proteins | sample 2277081 | NCBI WGS metagenome assembly SDBV01 (sample SAMN10402039, study PRJNA504765) | marine sediment metagenome | isolation source: marine sediment core GS10_PC15, 223 cmbsf | place: Arctic Ocean: Southern Knipovich Ridge | collected 2010
TCATGCCTTGCTCCGTCGACTCCACTGTCGGCGATTTACGGGAGCGTGCTTCCTTGCACGTCACGCCACATGCGCAAAAACGCCGTATGAGAAACGAACTTCTCGGATGTGCCTCGTCAATCTCGCAATCCTTCGTAAGTTCCTTGGCCCGCGGCCGCTTCGCGCGCAACGGCGGGCAGGATCACCGGATTTTCGTGCGATCGTTCTTGACGAGGGCGGAAAGATAGCCCCAGCTTCACATGCGGTCAAGATCGCTTTGCACCACCGGTTGGACGCTGCGAAAAAGACGTAAACTCCCAGCCGGGTGGCGTGTTGCCGCCTGCATGCTTACGGCGGATCGTACCCGCTGGCGCCCAGCGGATGGCAGCGCGCGATCCGCCGAAGGCCTTTCCACGTCCCCCGTAAGAAACCGTACTTCCGCACCGCTTGGATCATGTAGTTGCTGCACGTCGGCTCGAAACGGCACGCCGGCCCCAGCCAGGGGCTGATCCCTAGCTGGTAAAAGCGGACCACCCCGATCAACAGGCTGCCTGGCAGGTTTGCCAGGGACGTGCCAAAGCGTTTCATTGCTGTCACCGCCAGCAAGGCGGGCACGGGTCGCGGGTGAACAACCTGGACGGACTCATTGTACGCGAGCGGCCCCGGGGCCGTCAGGTTGGTCGGTCGTATGGAGTCAACCGCGCGCCGTGCTCACGCTTGCCGGGTGCCATGCTCACGCTTGCGTGAGCGTGTTCCACCACCGCCGGCGCGGCTGAGCCGGGCGCCCAACCCAGATGGCGCCAGGGCGACATGCATCTTGACATACGGGGCGCATATCCGTCTTATGTGGGGCCATTTTCCGCGCCTAAGCCGACACATCCTTCACATCTACCTTCACCGTGGTGACTCATGACCGCGACGCGCAAGAGTTCGTTGCCCAAGATTTTCGACCTGTCGCTCGTGGTGGCCCTGGTGCTCACCGGGTGCTTCTACCTGCTGGTGACGCAGGAGTCGTTCAAGGACTCGATCGTGGCGCGGTATACGACCGAACACGTGGTCGAGTACGTGATCGTCGGGTTCTTTATTTGGGGCCTGACCGACGTGGCCTTTCGGTCTCTCGGGTTTCCCAGTGAGACGTCGGCGCTGCGCCAGCCGTGGCTGCCGGCGCGCGGCGGGCGCGAACCGATCTCGCACGCGGCCGGATTGCTGGGACAGGTGCAAAAGAAACCCCGCTGGCTACGGGAGTCGCGCATCGGACAGCGGCTGGCCGGTGTGCTCGGTTATCTCAAAGAACAAGGTTCGACCGACGGGCTGGCCGACCATCTGCGCTACCTGGCCGAGTTGGATGAGGAGAAGACGCACGGGCACTACGCCCTGGTGCGGTTCATCTGCTGGGTCACGCCGATGCTGGGATTCCTCGGCACCGTGGTGCACTTCGGCACCGCGCTGGGCGGACAGGAAGCCGGCGATATCGGCGAGCAACTGCCCAAGGTCGTCTCCGAAATGGGCACCGCCTTCAATACCACCACGATTGCCCTGATCGCCGCCACGACCATGATGTTCTGTCTGTTCCTGTGCGAGCGCACGGAGCGTGGCATCTTGCACACGATCGATCGCCGCATGGAGCGCGACCTGTTGCACCGTTTCCAGACGACCGACGCCAGCATGGCGCCGCTGCTGCCGATCATCGAGGCCGCCAATCAGGCCCATCTGCGAGCCATGGACGCGACCCTCGAGCGGCAACTTCAGATCTGGTCGAGCGCGTTTGACACCCTGGCCCAGCAAAGCGGCAAGCGCCAAGAGGCGCAGTCCGCGATCTGGGAGCAGGCACTCGTAACGCTCCAGGAACGTTTCGAGACCAACGAGTCGGCGCGCGAAAACGGGCTGGCGGCGGTCCTCGAATCGATGCAATCGGAACGCGAGCTACAGCGCTCTGAAGTGCATGTGTCGGTGGAACAAGTGTCCTCCCTGCACACCGAGTTTGCCCGGCTCGTCGAAGACCTCACCCGCGTCTTCCAGAGCAAAGGCGAGGTCGTCAAGCTGCAAGCCATACTCTCCGACAACCTGCGGCTGTTGCGCGAGACGCAGCAAATCGACCAAGCGCTGCACGGCCTGACGGCGGCGATCCACCTGTTAACGGCGCGAAATCAAACGTCGAGCATCGAGGACCACCGCGCGGCGTGAGAGGCCGCCGGCCCAAAGGCGAAACTCACGATCTACTCGCGCGATAGTCTCTTTGCTGCGCGCTTCGTGAGTCGCAGCACCGACTCGATCACCGATGGGAGTTGAGGCTGGCCGCCGGGTCGAGGAACGACGACGATGTCGATGCCACCCGGTAGCTTGTCGTGCGACAGGCGAAAGGCTTCGCGTAGAATCCGCTTCCAGCGATTGCGCATTGTCGCCTGGCCCACCTTGCGCGATACCGACAGGCCGAGCCGTGCGTGGCCCAGTGTGTTTTCGCACACATAGACCAATAGCAGCGCGTCGGAAGCGCTTGCCCGACGGTCGTACACGCGTGCGAAGTCGGCCCGGTGGCGCAGGCGATACTTTGACAGAAAGCGCCGCGAAGTCATGGGCAAGATCATTCGGGCTCGTGGGCCTTTGGTGACGCCGGCTCGGGCGGCACCACCGGCTTGCGATACCAATCGTCCTCGTGTGGCGGCGTCGGTCCGCTGCGTTTGCGGGCCATGCGCAGCACGTGACGTCCGCCCAGCGCCGCGACGGCAATCAGGACGCCGCCCAGCAGCAGCAGACCGAGCAAAACCATCAACACCCCGGCGCGGCGCTGCGGATCGAGTCGCATCAACAGCGGTTCGGCTTGCTGCGACGCGTCGGCCGCCAACACTCCCACCCGCGCCGGCAGCAGCCGAGTGAGCGACACCAGCACGTCTACCATCGCAGGTCTTTCCGAGGCTGTTGGGGATCTGTACTTTCCGTGTGCGCGTCGAGCTGCTTGACGAGTTCGATGCTCTGTTCATCCAACTTGGCGGGCAGCACGATCTGGATTTCGGCGTACAGGTCGCCTGCTTTTCCATTGCGGCCGGCCACACCGTGTCCCTTCACCCGCAGCCGCTTGCCGCTTGAGGTGCCGGGTGGAATGGTCAGTGCGATCGTGCCGCGCGGCGTGGGCACGTCGACCTTGGCCCCCAAGGCCGCTTCGGCCAGCGTGACCGGCAGGCGGACCTCGAGGTTGTCGCCGTTGCGCGTAAACCAGGGATGCCCCGACACGTGGACCGTGATCAGCAAGTCGCCCGGTGTGGCGCCTTCGATGGCTTCGCCTTTGCCGCGTAGGCGGATCTTCTTGCCTTCGGAAATGCCGGCGGGGATCTTGACGCTTAAGGATTCGACTTGCCCGTCGGGCCGTTGCAAGGAGATCTGCGTTTCGCCGCCCAGCACGGAGATGCCGAAAGGGATCTCGATTTCGGCCGAGACGTCGGCCCCGCGCGCGGGCGCGGCGCGGCCGCGGCGGCGGCCGCCGGCTCCGGCGCGGCGAAACTGGCTGAAAATGTCACCGAACACGCCGCTCGGGTCGCCGCCGCCAAAACGTTCGCCGAACAACTGGCTGAAATCGACTTCCTCGCCGCCCGCGCCGCTGCCCCAGGCACCGCGACCGCCGCGTGGCCCGCCGCCCGCGGCGCCCATCGATTCGAACGAGCTGCCGTAGCGGTCGTACAGCTCGCGTTTGCTCGCGTCGTTGAGCACGTCGAAGGCCCGCTGCACTTCCTGAAACTTGGCCTTGGCCGTTTTGTCGTCGGGGTTCAGGTCGGGATGAACCTTGCGCGCCAGCTTGCGATAAGCCTTTTGAATGTCGGCCGCCGAGGCATCGCGGCTGACGCCCAGGGTCTGGTAGTAATCTTCAGCCATAAAGGAGTTTGGGTCGGTCGTGCGGTGCAGGCGGCCGGTTCGAGCGGTTGTCACGCCGGGTGTCATTGCGTGCTGCAAGTCATTTTACGGCCCCCCGGCCAAAACCATCAAGCCGAGGCATATCCCGCGTCACCTGCGTGAGTGACCCCGAGCCGTGTGCGACGTGCCCGATACGTACCGCTAGGTCACCGCAGCGCCGTACTACGCTGAGATCGGCGGCCGGCGGAGCGTCAGCCAGGCAGCGGCGAGATTGTCTCTCGCTCGGGTTGAAAAGCGCGCGGCTGGCGAGAAAGCGGACGACCCTGCCGGGCGCGACGCCGTGATGACGTGTCACGTCCAGCTCGGGGCGTATCGGCGGGCCCCGGTTGAGCGCGAAAATGCGGAGTCGGGCGATGGTCGGCGGTGCCATCCACCGCAGTCGTCGTGCCCGGCCACGACCCAACGGTAGCGAAAGGCGGCCCGAGTCACAGTGCGACTAGTCGCCTCACTTCTTCCCCCGTCGCCAGCCACATGCGGCAAGAGCAACGAGAACGAACGCGGCCAGCGCGAACGTGGACGGCTCAGGAACTGTCAAGAACTCTGCTTCGAACTCCATATCGGAGCCGACGCCAGGGCTATCGCCGTGCAATCCGCCGCCAAGCACCACGAATCTTTCGCCTCCGGCGTACACTCCCGATGGGCTATACTTGGCCCCAACGTCTTCTGCAAACAGGGCGTAGTAGACGGTGTCGCGATCCAAGACCGCGAAGTCAAAAAAGTACGAACCTCCCAAAGACGATTCACTGATATAGAGTGCACCGGCACCGGCGTTGAGATCGATCAAGCTAGGAATCGAGTCGTAGATATATAGTTCGTTGGGATTTCCGCCGCCCCCGAACTCAAAGCTCATGCTTTGCAGAAACACCTGCTCACGATCCCCTGTGCTACCCACGCCATCTTCTTGAATCGATGGCGTAAAGCTTTGTCCGCGGTGGTTATCATTAGAGAATCCCCCCGTCGCGTTTGCCGCAGTGAACAAGTTGCCTCGCTTGAAGTCTGCTTCGAACTCCATATCGGAGCCGACGCCAGGGCTATCGCCATGCAATCCGCCGCCAAGCACCACGAATCTTTCGCCTCCGGCGTACACTCCCGATGGGCTATAGTTGGCCCCAACGTCTTCTGCAAACAGGGCGTAGTAGACGGTGTCGCGATCCAAGGGAATAAGATCGAAGGTGTACGTGCCCCCCGCATTATCTGTACTGCTCGCGAGGGCTCCGACTCCGCTGCTTAGGTCCACAAGACTCGGAATCGAGTCGTAGAGGTGCAGCGTGCTCGGCGACCCACCTGTAAAGTTGAATGAGAAGTCTTTCAAAAAAACGGGAGTCCGTGCTCCCGAATCTCCGATGCCATCCCCCTGCAGTTCTGGAGTGAGGCTCTGTCCGCGGTGATTGCTGTTGGTAAACGCACCGGTTGTATTGGACGTCGTAAAGTCAGTGGCTAAAGCGGACGTACAAAGATGTAGAGTGCTTAACACAAGAACAGAACAGAAACGGCCGGGAAATGTCATTGCAGTGTCTCCTATCGATAATCCAATGATGCGTGTGTGAGCGTTGCGCGTCGTCGCACCTAGCGCGCAGCGACGCCGAAGCGCGGAAGCTGGGGCTCGCGATCTGACAGGTGGGGCGAGCCGTAGAAGGCACAACGGGGTTGTGCCGTAGGGCAATCAGGAGTTGCCCAACAAATCGGCTCTAGCGTGTGTTTATTAGCGGGCTGCGCGCGGTGGTTGATCCCGGGCAGGCGACAAAGCGTACCAAGCGAAACTGTCGCGATCACTGCCAGTTAACCCGCCGCTGCCCTGCGACGAGGAGAACGCTTCTCTAAGCCCCTATCTGCGCTTTTGGCGGCGACCGGACGGGGTTTCTTGCATATGTGCAAAAAAACCTCGGCCGGCTTGCACTCCCCCATCTGGCCGGTAACCATACAGGTCGAAGGTTGCGGCATGGCTGGGCGATGGACGGTGCTTGGTTGGCGGCATCGTCCGACAGTTCGGTGCCGGACCATCGTGGATCGTTGTAGCGCAGTCCGAGCCCCTCATCATGCAGCACACCGGCGATTCGAGCGGCGCATATCGGGATGGGTTCGCCGCCGACATCGCGGCGGCGCGCGGCGGTTGCGAGCAGGCGTTGAACCGGCTGTTTGCGGCCTGCCGGCCCTACCTGTTGACGGTGGCCAACCAGTCGTTGCCCGACGAGTTGCGTGCCAAGTTGGGCGGCTCCGACCTGGTGCAGGATACGTTGATGCAGGTGCGCGGCAATTTCGCCCGCTTCCACGGTTCGACCGAACAGGAGTTGCTGGCCTGGCTGCGCGGAGCGCTGTTGAACAACGTGCACGCGCAAACCCGCCGATACCTGGGCACGCAAAAGCGCGAAGCGCGGCGCGAAGTGTCGCTCGATCAGGGCCTCAGCGGCGCCGAGCACGAGGGTCTGGTCGACGGTGCCGCGTGGTGCCCGGACTGTCAAGTCCTGGCCGACGAGGAGGCGATCCGCCTGAACGCCTCGCTGGAGCGGTTGAGCGCAGACTATCGCCGCGTCATCGAGCTGCGTAATTGGGAAGGGCGTCCGTTCACCAAGATCGGCGAAGCGATGGGTCGATCGCCAGAGGCTGCCCGCAAGCTGTGGGCACGGGCGATCGAGCAACTCAGGGTCGAGCTCAAGGCGTCGTAAACCGGACCACGAGGAGCATCCAATGGATGACCGTCTGGTCGAGCTGATGGAGCAATTTGACGAGCGGGTGCGGGCTCGCGCCGGTTCGCCCGACGTGCTCGCCGAGACTCGACAACTCGAACCAGCGACGCGCCGCGAGCTGGCCGAGGTTGTCAGATGTCTGCGGATGATCGACCGCGTGCGCCGGGCAAACGGCCCGAAGCAGCACGCGGCGCCTTCGCCCGACGCAAGAGCCGCCGCGGAAGGAGAACATCCGCTGCGCGTCGGACGGTTCGAGATCGTACGCGAACTGGGACGGGGCGGCCACGGCATCGTGTTCTTGGCCTGGGACCCGGCGGCCCGGCGACGGGTCGCACTGAAGACCCCGCATCCTGACGCGCTGTTTACTCCAGAGCTGCGCGAGCGCTTCTTGCGCGAAGGAATCGCCGCGGCCCGCCTGACCCACCCCAACATCATCTCGGTGTTGGAGGTCGATCGGTCAGGGCCGTTGTGCTATATCGTCAGCGCCTACAGCGAGGGCCGGTCACTGGCCACGGTATTGGCCGACGCACTCTCGGCGATTTCACCGCGCGTCGCCGCCAAGTGGGTTGCCGAGCTGGCCGACGGCGTCGAGCACGCGCACCGCCACGGCATTCTGCATCGCGACCTCAAGCCGGCCAACGTCGTGCTCGAATCGGCCTCGCTGGCATCCGATGGCGATGTCGGGATGTCAACACAGGACAATGCCGCGCCGGCGCCCGCCGATGCGCTTGCCGAGTTGGTGCCCAAGCTGACGGACTTTGGGCTGGCCAAGCTGGTTGATTCGCTGGACACGCGCACCCGCACCGGCGTGATGCTCGGTACGCCCGCCTACATGGCGCCGGAGCAGGTCGACGGGGCGTTGGGAAAGGTTGGGCCTGGCACCGACGTGTATGGCCTGGGCACGATTCTCTACGAGTGTCTCACCGGAGGACCACCGTTCTCGGCCGACAGCCAGGCCGACCTATTGCGGCAAATCGCCAGCGGCGAGCCCACGGCTCCACGCAGTCGGCGGGGCGACTTGCCGCGCGATCTGGAGGCGATCTGCCTGCGCGCTTTAGCGCGGCGACCGCGCGATCGCTATGCATCGGCAGCAGCCCTGGCGGCGGACTTGCGACGCTATCTGGCCGGCGAAGTCACCGTGGCGCGACCCCTGGGCGCGTTGGGCGCATCGCTCAAATGGGCCCGCCGTCGACCGGCCGCCGCGGCCGCACTAGTCGTGGCCGTACTGGCTGCGCTGGTGCTCGGAGCCGGCGCGATGTGGCACTTCGCTAAGCTCAATAGCGCGTTGGAAGTCACCCAGCGGGCCCGCGCACGCGCCGAGCAAGGCGAGCGCGAGATGCGGCAGTTGATCTATTTCCGCGACATGCAAGAGGCCCACCGGGCGCTCGATGAGCAGGACGTCCTCAAGGCCAGCGCCGCACTGGCCCGCCATCGGCCGGGGGCATCCGGGCATCAGCCGGGATTTCTGTGGCGGCATCTGCGGGCCCGCGCGCACGGTCTGCCGATCGAGGTGGCGGCCCATCGGGGGCACGCGCACACGGTCGATTTTTCGCCCGATGGCAAGCACGTGGTGACCACCGGGGCCGATGGCCTGCTGCAGATTTGGAATTCAGCGACGGGTGAGAAACAAGCGACGCTTGCAAGCGGCGCGCCGGAAGTCAATTGCGCTGTCTACAGCCCGAATGGGGCGACGATTGCCGCGGCCGATAGCGATTGCCATCTGCGGTTGTGGGATGTCGCGCAACGCGAGCTTACGGCGGCGTTTCGTCCCGACGAGTTGGAGAATATCAATTGCCTGGTGTGGTCGCAAGACGGCCGCCGCGTGATCGCCGCGGGTTCGCCGGGCGACGTGGCGATCGAGTGGGACGCCAGCACGGGCCAGTCCCGCGCGATCCCACTGCGTCACGCGGACGAAGTCAACCGGATTGCGCTGTCGCCCGACGAGCGGTATCTGGCCAGCGCTTCGAGCGACGGCACGGTACACGTTCACGACATCGCGCAAGGTGTGCGCGTTGCCAACATCGATCCGCGCCAAAATCACGTGACGTGCGTGGCGTTTTCGCCCTACGGCCAATGGCTGGCCACCGCCGGCGTTCACAAATCAGTCAAGATCTACAATGTCGACGACTGGACGCTGACGGCGACCTACCAGGGGCACGCGGAACGGATCGGCGCGATCGTCTTCTCGCCCCGCGATCCGGTGCTCGCGTTCTGCGACGGAGTCGGCGCGGTGCGCGAGTGGGATTGGGTCAGCGATCGGATTGTTCGAGCCGTTGACGGCCAGCACGGTCGCATTATGTCGGCCGCCTATTCGCCAACCACGCCCTGCTTTGCCGCCACGGGCAGCGATGGCTCGCTGTGCATCTGGGACCGCCGACGCGAAGAACCGCTGAGCGAGTCGTTTACAGACAGATTTGGCGCCGACGCGGCGTTCACGCTGGACAGCCGCTACCTAGTGACGCGCAACACCTGGCTCGAAGTCGGGCTGTTCGATACGCAGAAACGCACCGCGCCGGTGGTCGTCGAGGCCGAATCCCCCGACGCCTTCGCGTACGGGCTGGTTGCCGTTAGCGACCATGGCATTGGCACGCTGCACAAGGTGTCCGGGAAAAACGTCTTCCGTTATGGTCCGGTCCGGGGACCCTTGCGGGACGTGATTCTGCAGGGTGCTGGATCGCTGTCCCCAATTCTAGCAACACCCGATGGCCGGTTTCTGGTCACCGCCAACGAATTGGAACCGTATGCGGTTCACATTTGGGACTTAGACACGGGCAGACCTGTCGGAACCATCGGGAACCCTGGCGAAGTGACCTATGCGATGACACTCGACGCGCGTGGCGATCTGCTGGCCGTCGCGGGCGCGGGTGCCGTCGGAATTTATGACCTGAAAACACGAACCCGCTTGAGGACGCTAGTGGCCGAGACCGGCGCGGTGCCGGCGGTCGCATTCGCCGATGACGGGTGCATGCTGGCTGGCGCTTTGGACGACGGTCGCGTCTGGCTGTGGAACGCGCGCACCGGCGCTCGATCATCGCTGGTTCTGAGGCACGAAGCGCAGGTTCGCTGTCTGGCATTCTGTCCCGACGAGCCGGTGTTGGTCACTGGCGACCGAGCCGGCAACGTGCGCGCGTGGAGCCTCGCGAGTGGCGAAGAGCTGATTCACCTGGGGCAGCTTGCGGATAAAGTGCAAGTCGTCGCGTTCTCGCCCGATGCTCAGTGGCTGGTGGCCGGTTACTCCGACGACCACCAACAGCAATTACGCGTCTGGCAGGCGCCGCGCTAGTCCCCGTTAAGCCGGGGTGAGATGCGTCGGCAACGCAATACCCGGACTTCAACGACCGCCCGCCTGTCCTCAATCGTGGCGGCGGACGACGAGCTCGGTCAGCGAGACGAGCACGTCGCGCGCCGGGCCAGGCCGTAAATGCCGCGCCTGGGCGCGGGCCGCGGCGGCGTACGCGCCGGCCGAGTCGCGCGTGGTCGACAGCGCGTTGCTGCGCTCGAGCCACGATTGAAGCTCGGTCCGGGCAGTCCGTTGGTTCGACGTGGCCAGCGCAATCAGCTCACGGCGTTCGGCTGCCGGGCGCTGGGCGAGCAAACGAATCATGGGCAAGGTGGGTTTTTGCTTTTCCAGGTCGCTGCCCAGGGTCTTGCCCATCGCTTCTTCGTCGCCGACCAGATCGAGCAAATCGTCGGTGATCTGGAAAGCGATGCCCAGTTTGCGGCCGTAACTTTCCAGGGCCTCTTCCTGCTCGGGGGTGGCGCCAGCGTAGTGGGCCCCCAGCCGGCAGCAGCAGGCGCACAACTCGGCCGTCTTGGCTTCGATGATGCTCAGGTAGTCGGCTTCCGAGAGCTCGAACTTTCCGCGGCTGCCGATTTGTCGCAGCTCGCCCCAGCAGACGGTATTGGTGGCGCGGCCGATCGTCTGGCAGGCGAAGGTGGTCTCCAGCGAGCTGGCCAGGGCGAAGGCGTGCGTGAACAGAAAATCGCCAACCAAAACGCTCGCTTCGTTGTCGTTCCGCGCGTTGATCGTTTCCGAGTGGCGACGCAGGCTGGCTTCATCC
>SDBV01013008.1_pt1 | contig 10627 bp, 4 predicted proteins | sample 2277081 | NCBI WGS metagenome assembly SDBV01 (sample SAMN10402039, study PRJNA504765) | marine sediment metagenome | isolation source: marine sediment core GS10_PC15, 223 cmbsf | place: Arctic Ocean: Southern Knipovich Ridge | collected 2010
ATCGACCTGGCCGACGACACGCAAAGCCAGGCCGTGGCCACCGACCTGGCCCTGATCCTGGAGGATGGCAACGCGATTGAAGACGTGCTGGGGACCGCCTTGGCCGACGTGCTGATCGGCAACGACCGCAGCAACTTCCTCTTCGGCGGCGCGGGCAACGACTCGCTCAAAGGTGGCGACGGCAACGATCGGCTGGAAGGCGGCGCGGGTAACGATTGGCTGGAAGGCGGCGCGGGCGACGACACCTACGTGTTTGCCGGCTCCGGCCCGCTGGGGCACGACACGATCGCCGAGTTCTCGCAACCCTCCCCGGACATCAGCCGGGATAAACTGGACTTCACCAACCTGGCCTACCGCGTGCAGGTTTATCTCTCCAACACCGACGACCAACAAGTGGCCACGAACCTGCGCCTGATATTGTCCGACGCCAACGCGATTGAGACCGTTTTTGGGACCGCCTACAACGACGTGATCTGGGGCAACGACCGCGACAACGTGCTCTACGGCAACGCGGGCAACGACACCATTTCCGGCGGCGAAGGCGACGACACCGTCTACGGTGGGTTGGGCGACGACAGGCTCTACGGCTACGGCGGCGCGGACAGCCTCTTCGGCGAGGACGACGACGATTATCTGTATGGGGGTTACGGCGAAGATTACCTCGACGGCGGCTACGGCGTGGATGAACTCTACGGTGGCGACGGTGACGACTATCTCAACGTGGTTGATTGGGAGGGCGGGGATACGGCGTACGGTGAGGAGGGCTACGACATCGCCTACGGTGACTACGGCGACTCTATGGACGCCGAATACATCTACTATTCCGGGGGCGGCGGCGAGTCTGCCGGCGGCGGCGCGGGCCCGTTGGTGCTGGGGGCTGTGAAGATGCCCGCCGAGGACCTGATCTACGGCGGGCTGCAGGACCCCAGAACCCTCGCCCGATGGCGGGAAACGCTCTGGTTCTATCTGGACTGGAAGAACAACCGAAGCGCGTAGTTCGACTGTTTGATTTCTACAGTCAACAGAACCCCATGCCGCTGAAGTAGTTGCACGCGGTTTCAGGATAACCACAGAGAGCACAGAGCACACAGAGGTGAAGAAGGTGATGCTTCCTGGAATTCCGAAACTCTCGTCTCCCCGGGCTCTAGCGTTTTCTCTTCTCCGTGTCCTCTGTGCTCTCTGTGGTTATCCTTCCTTTTCCCAAACTACTTACCACTAAGCGGTTTGGACGATCCTGAAACCAAACAGTCGAAGCAGGAGCTCCTACGAAACCCCTCTCCCCGCAAGCAGGGCGAGGGGAGGAGGTTCTTGGATAGGCACTGAAGGTGTGCTGATGGCAACTATCCTGGTCACCTGGGAACTGGGCGGCGGGCTGGGGCACCTGCTGCCGCTGGAGCCGCTGGTTCGCGGGCTCTGCGATCGGGGCCACCGGGTGGTGGCGGCGCTAAAGGATCTCTCCCGGGCGGCCGGCGTATTCGGTCGAACCGGGGTCTCCTACTTGCAGGCACCGTTTCGGCTGGGACGGGTCAGCGGCCATATCCAGCGGCCCCGCACGTTCGCCCACGTGTTGCACAACGTGGGATTCGCCGACGCCGAGGAACTCCGCACGTTGGCCGAGGCCTGGAGGAACCTGTACGAGTACGTGCAGCCGGAGGTGATCCTGTTTGACCACAGCCCTACGGCGCTGCTGGCGGCACGAGGTCACCCGGCGCGGCGGGCGGTGATCGGCATTCCCTTCGCCTGTCCGCCGGACGTGTATCCGCTGCCCGATCTGCGACCCTGGCTGGCCGGCGATGCGGAAAACCTCCGCCGAGACGAGCACCGGGTGTCGCAGCGCGTCAACCGGGTGCTGGCCGCATGGGGCGAGGCCCCGGTTGAGTACGTTTCGCAACTCTATCATCCGGTCGACGAGACGTTCTTGACGACTTTTCCGGAGTTGGACCACTATCCCAACAGAAACGGTGCGGAGTATTGGGGCGTGTGGCCGGTGACCGGCGGCGCGGCGCCCGTATGGCCCCCGGGCGACGGGAAAAAAGTTTACGCGTACCTGAAGCCGTTTCCCGCCCGGGGGAGCCTGCTGGCGCTGCTGAGCGAATTGCGTTGCCCCACGCTGGTCTATTTGGACAGGAGCGATCCCAAGTTGCAGAAGCGTTTTCAGTCTTCGACGCTCAGCTTCGCCCGCCGACGATTGGATCCGGCAGAGGTGGCCCAGCAGTGCGATTTGGCCATTCTCAATGCAGGCCATGGCACAACGGCAGCCATGCTGATGGCCGGCAAGCCGATCTTGCAGTTGCCGATCTACTTGGAGCAGACGCTCAACGCCGCGGCGACAGTTCGGCTGGGCGCCGGATTGAGCGCAGGAGTGACCCGGCCCGAGGAGATCGCGGTAAAGCTGATGGCACTGCTCTGCTCAGACGGCCACGCCGAGGCCGCCCGCCGGTTTGCGGGCCGTTGCGCCAAGTTTGACCTCACACGCCAGGTCCACAATGCACTGCGGCGGATCGAGGAACTTGCCTCGTGAGGGCCTCGTGACGGGTGTCAACGTCAGTTCGCTCTAAGAGCCTATCCGCAGGGACCACAGGCTGCCTGCCGCCGCGACGTGCTGATTCCCGGCGGCTGGTGGGAGGGGCCTGCACGGAGAGGTCAATCGCCATGGCGATTCCATCAGGCGAGACTATACGGGGGCGCCCAGTTGTGTGTCGGAGACTTCGACGGAGACGGCGACAACGACCTGATTGGCAGCAGTGCCCACGGCTACGGTATCGCCTGGTGTGAGCAGACGGCGGGCAGCCCGAGAGTCCCGCCCACCCGGGGGGGTGTTGGGCGTGGTTCGCCGCGGCCAGCCGCCACGTGATCCGGGCGATGTTCAGCGGTAGACTCGACGAGTTGTGAGCTACAGTAATAGTGGGCTGTATCGAACGAAGTTTGGGAGAGGAACGCACCTACCGCGGGGTAGTAGGTCCTTCCGCCATACGCGAGTGTATTGACCATGTCTACGGCCACCAACGAGGTTCGGGAAGGACTGCTGTCGGAGCTGCTTTCCGATGAAGGATTCCGGCCGGAGGTCCCCCGATCGATTGAAGAGACGGGACTGAACGAGTCCTTGATCGAACCGTTGATCTGCAAGTACCTTGGAGTTGTCGGTTCGAGCAGCGGCCGCGGGATTGCCGACCATATCTGCCTCCCGTTTGGGATCCTGGAAGGCGTGTTCCAGTCGTTGCGCTCACGTCGAATCGTCGTGCACAAGGGGTCGGCGCCGGTGAATGACTATTGCTACGCGCTGACGGATCAAGGGCGCGAGCGATCCCAGGCAGCCACTCGTGTTTGTGCGTACGTGGGCCCGGCGCCGGTGCCGCTGGTGGATTACGTGCTTTCGGTGGACGCTCAGACGATTCGCGGCGAAGCGCCCAGACGCGAGCAACTGTTAAAGGCATTTGCCGACATTTCCGTGAATCCCGACCTGTTCGAGAGTCTCGGTCCGGCGGTGAATTCCGGAGCCGGCATGTTTCTCTACGGCGCTCCCGGCAACGGGAAGTCGACGCTGGCGAAACGAATCACGATGTGCTTTGGCCAGCACATTTGGATTCCCCGCACGCTGGTGGAAGACGGGCAGTTGATTAAGCTCTTCGACACGGCCTATCACGTCCCCGTCAAGGACGATAATAGTGGTATCCTCAAATCGGATGAAGTCGACCACCGTTGGGTGAAGATCCGCCGTCCGACCGTAGTCGTGGGTGGCGAAATGACCATGGACAGCCTGGAAATCCGGCACGACCGCCGCGCCAACGTAAGCGAGGCCCCCCTTCAACTGAAAAGCAACTGCGGCTGCCTGCTGATCGACGACTTCGGGCGACAGCGGATCGAGCCGGCCGAGCTGCTCAATCGTTGGATCGTTCCGCTGGAGAACCGACAGGACTATCTCACCCTTGCGACGGGCAGGAAGTTCCAGGTTCCCTTCGAGCAACTGATCATCTTCTCGACCAACCTGGAGCCGAAGGATCTGGTAGACGACGCGTTTCTGCGCCGCATTCCGTATAAGATCGAGATCGGCGATCCGGACGCGGACGAGTTTCATCGACTTTTCGAACATTACGCACAGAAGTTCGGCTGTGAGTACTGCAAGGAAAGCGTCGACTATCTGATCGATAAGCACTACAGTCCGCTCGACCGTCCGATGCGGCGTTGCCAACCGCGAGACCTCCTGAGCCAGATCCGCAACTACTGTACCTACAACGATCTGCCGATGGAAATGCGTCCGGAGTATTTCGATCGCGTGGTGAAAAGCTACTTTACGGTGGTCATCGACGGCTAGACTCTGCCCGAAGACCTGCCTTGGCTGCTTTCTCGATACGGCATGCCCTGGCGAAGCATGGGTCTGTGGGGCGTTTCATGGCGAGGCAAGTGACGCGATCCGATCTCATCTTTCGGACAAAGCACAATCACCCAGCGAGCTCAGATCCGGTACCCTCAGGTAGGCGCTCCCACTGTGGCACGGGCCCGTGGGAACGAAGCTCTCGGCCGTGAGCGGCTCGCTCAAGACGGCAAGGCTGCCGGGGGTCACAAAACCCGTCGGCCTGTCCGCGTGGACGATCACCAGCAGCGACTTTGAATCGCGGGTGAAGAAGTCCTTCAGGCTGGCAAAGCTCGTCTCCTCATCGCAGACGGGGACATCGGCGGTCAGCAAATCGCGAACCGGGAAGGCCCCCAGCTCGACCCCGGGGGGCACGCTCAGAATGCTCTCTCGCAGCAGCACCCCGGCTAGTCTGCCGTCGGCGTCCACGACCGGCACCGCGCTGGTCTGATCTCGATGAAACAGCTCCGCTGCCTGGTCCACCGTATCCTCGTCCCGCAAAGCCTGCAAGCAGGGCGTCATCACGTCTCGGGCCACGGTTCGCTCAAACAGCTTGCCGGGTGCAGCGAATCCCGTCCAGGCTTCGGCGTCTCCGTCGCATTCGCCGTAACACATTACACAATCGCGTCCGGACGTCTTCGCCATTTGCAGTGCACTGGATGCGCGGTCGACGACCTCTTCGACGGTCTGGGCATGGCGGGGGTACACCGACACGCCCAGGCTGGCAGTTACTCGCAAGGCGCTTTCACCCGGGCCCAGGTCCATTCCGGCCAGGTTGCCGCGTACACGATGGGCCCACGCTAGCGCGTCGGCCTGGGACATTTCGGGCAGCCAAATGCAGAACTTGTCGCCGCCGAAAGAAGACAACAGATCCGTTTCTCGGCAGAGGTCGTTCAGCTTGGCGGCTGCCGCCTGAATGACCCGGTCTCCGGCAGTACGTCCATACAGGTAGTTGATCCGGTCGAGACAATCGAGATCCACCAGCACGCACGCCGCCGGCACCTGATGGTCTTCCCCACTGGACGAAATGCGACTAACCCGCTCGTAGAATGAGTTGCGACTGGCAAGGCGCGTGCGTGGGTCGATGCCCACTTGCTGCTGTACTCGCCGATCGAATTCCAGGCTCCGCGCGGCTGCCCGGAGGCGCGCCAGCAGTTGCCCGTAAACGATCGGCTTGTCAAGGAAATCATCGACGCCGGCTTCGAGAGCTTCGATCAAGGTTCGAGGACTGGGCCGATGGACCAGCAGAAACTTGCGCACGCATGCGGGACGGACTCGCCCCTCGGCCGACCCGCAAAACTCCAGCGCAGCATGGAGATCGGGCTCCGAATCGACGATCAGCATGTCGGGGGCCGCACCATCCAGTACGTCCAGGGCACGTTGCCAATCCGCAATCTCTTGCACTCTGTAGCCAAACGTGACCAGAAACTTCGACAAGTGCCGCAACGTCCGTCGATCTTCCGCAACCACCAGGATCCTCAGGGCGTGGGATGTCATAGCAGGCCGTATTCCTTTGCCTCGTGGGTAGCATGCCAGCGCTTCTTACGTCCCGGACTGCCGCAGCGCGGTCGTCCGGAGAGTGGGGAGGAGACCAGGGCCCTTTTAACTCTAGGTCACCTCCGACACGGGTATGCCGCCGCTGCCGGCCTCTCTTGCCCGGAATCACCCCTCCGGGGGGGCAGGCTGCCTGTGGAACCAATGCTATACTTTCTCGATGAGGGTTGTCAGAGTGATCTGGCGCATGCCCCGCGCGCGGATACTATCACGCGTGCAGATGTTGCCCATCCCTCCGCTCGGGACAGGTTGCGGGGAGCGTCCGATTGGACCACGAATCGCCTTTCGCCGTCTGCGCGAAAGGGCAGATACTGAACCTTTGGCAAGCGACTTAGATCCAGGTGGTCAGAGACCATGGACTCGGAAGTAATCCAAGACGCTACGGGCTGCGTGCCCTGGTTGGAGTATAGCCGCTCGGAAATCGGGCCGTCCGAGAGGATTACGTTGGATACTTTTCCGTTCACGATCGGCCGGAGCGAGACGGCGAATCTGCGAATCAACTCACCCCGTGTATCGCGCGAGCATGCGACGATCTCGTACGACGGCGATACCTACAGAATCCGAGACCTCGGCAGCACCAACGGCACGCTCCTCAACGGCCAACGAGTCCAGGAGGCGGCTCTCTCTGACGGCGATATTCTGTCGGTCACCAACGTCGAACTCTATTTCTTTTGCGAACACGTGGCCGGGTCTCGCAACAACGCCACGCAAGTCATTGGGTTCGAGGAGTCGGGTACCGACCAGGAATGCCTTGCCAAGGATACTATCCGTGGAGTGCGGCGGCTCCAGGAAATGATCACGCAATGCTGTATCGGCACCCGTTTCCAGCCCATCGTGGGACTCGAAAAAGGGCAAATCCTCGGCTTTGAAGCGTTATGCTGGCACGGCGACCATTCCCTGAACGAGTCGGAAGCCGATCGTGTGTTGCTGGCGACCGAGTGTCGACTCGCCGGGCAACTGCGCTCGTTGCACCGGCTGCTTGCCGTCGAGCAGGTGGCGTGTCTGCCGAGTGATGTGCTTCTATTCGTACGACTCGACTGTTCGGAAATCGGCGAGCACGGACTGGTCGAATCGTTCGCCGAACTGCGAGGTATATTGGCTGATGGACCGCAACTTGCAATCGAACTACCGGATGAAGCCGTCAGCGGAGTTCCCCGTTGGCAGCAACTCCACCGGACCCTCCAGAAACTGGGCATCAGGATAGCCTACGACGGATTCACGGCCAGCGAGGGACAGTTGAGCCAGCAGATGGAAACACGCCCCGACTTTGTCAAGCTCAAACCCTCACTCGTGCAAGAGTTGCATCACCACCAGGAACTCCGGCAGCACGTTCGAGCGGTCGTTCAAGCCGGCCACGAGATCAATTGTCCAGTCATCGCCGTGGGCATTGCCACTGAGGAGGACGTCCGTTGTTGCCTAGAGCTTGGTTGTCGCTATGGCCAAGGTAGTTTCTTCGGCTCTCCTCTGCCGATAGAACGCCTGTTGCGGCCATCTTCCCTGGCAAGTTGAGCTGAAACGGTTGCACAATGTCGTTGCCATCCCTAAGCTGGAAACCCACCGAAGTCATCGCTGGCTATACGGTCAGGGAGCGGATTGGAGTGGGCGGCTACGGTGAAGTCTGGAGGGCCGATGCACCCGGGGGCCTGACAAAGGCAATCAAGTTCGTCTACGGATGTCTCGACGACGACCGGGCGATTCGCGAGCTGAAGGCGCTGAACTGCATCAAGGAAGTCCGCCATCCCTTCTTGCTCTCATTGGAGCGGTTCGAGGTTATTGACGGCCAGTTGGTGATCATCACCGAGTTGGCCGATCTCAGCCTCAAGGATCGTTACCGGCAGTGTATCGAATCGGGCCTGCCCGGTATCCCGCGCGAAGAACTGCTGTTGTATCTCCGCGACACGGCAGACGCGCTGGACTATATGAGCGAGAACTACTCGCTGCAACACTTGGACGTCAAGCCGGAGAACCTGCTGATCGTGGGCGGCCGGGCAAAGGTGGCGGATTTCGGGCTGGTCAAGGACATACACGACGCATCCGTGTCGCTCATGGGCGGCCTGACCCCCGTCTACGCCCCCCCCGAGCTGTTCGACGGTCGCCCAAGTCTGCACAGCGACCAATACAGCCTGGCGATCGTCTACCAAGAGATGCTCACCGGGGAGTTGCCGTTTCCGGGAAGCACGCCCTCGCAGTTGATAAAGCAGCATCTCAACAGCAGCCCACGCCTGAATGCGCTACCGGCATCCGACCGTGCCGTGATCGCCCGGGCCCTGTCTAAGGACTCCGACCAGCGGTTTCCAAGCTGCCGCGAAATGATCCAGTGTCTGCTCGACGCGCAGCCACCGATGCCCAAGAAGGAGACATCCGCCCCATCGGTCTCCGGTAAACCAGGTGCGGAAACGGCCCCCACTCCGACGCTGGCGTCGCCGACAGGAGAACCGGAGCAAGATCGCACCGGGACCAACGGCGTGGGCAGCTCCGCTGCCGTGCAAACGTTGGATCTCGCTAGCGTACGGTCATCCGTGGAAGAGTCGGTTGCCGAGTCTGGGGCCAGATGGATGACGCCGCAACCGGACACGGCCGGCACGATTGAGACGCTTCCGCCGATCGAAGTATCGCCGGAAGAGATCGGGCTTCGGCCAACGCTGATCCTGGGGATCGGTGGAACGGCGGCCAAGACGCTCCAGCGGCTGAATCGCCGATTATTCGATCGATTTGGAGACCTTGCGAACGTACCGGCCATGCAGATCCTTCTGCTGGACACGGACCTCGCGAGCGTGGCCCACGCGACGGAAGGCCCCCCCGGGGCTGCGCTGGCCAACCAAAGCACTCTGGTCATGCCGCTTCGCAAGCGGCAGGACTACCGCGCCGACTCGGAGAGGCTCTTGCAGTGGTTGAGCCGCCGATGGCTGTATAACATCCCCCGGTCCCTCCAGACGGAAGGCCGCCGGCCGTTGGGGCGTCTGGCCCTGGTCGATCACGCCGAAAAACTCTTCCAACGCCTCCGAACGGCACTTATCACGATTACGGCCCCCGAGGCGGCGGCAGCGTCTTCAGAAGCAACGGGCCTGCCCATCCGCGGCCGGGTCCCACGCGTCTTCATCTTGGCGTCGATTTCAGGCGGCACGGGCAGTGGCATGGTGCTCGACATAGGGTACGCCGTGCGAGCGATCATGTCGGATCTCGGTATTGCGGACAGCGGCGTGTGTGGCGTCTTGACGCACTCTACTCCCCGCAATCCAAACGCGAAAGACCTTGCCGTTGCGAACGCTTACGTGTGCCTCGATGAACTGCACCATTATGGCTGCGTCGGCGAGTACCCCGGAGATGAAGCTTTTCAACTGCCTCCCACTACCGGAAAGTTCGGTCCGTTCGAAGATACGTACTTGGTCCACCTCGGTAATGATCTGGGCGAGGCTGATCACGACGTGGCCACCGACGTGCTGGCGGAATACCTCTACCTCGACACGGCAACGGCGGCCGGAGCGTTCTTCGACAAGTGCCGCCAGTCGACGCGCAGCGACGGTGAGTCGCAACCACTGGCAGATAAGCTGCGCACGTTCGGGCTGTTTCAAACTGGTTGCTCGCAGAGCAATATCCCAGCTACTCTCGCGACGCTCATTTGCAAACAACTAGTTGAACGGTGGTGCGGCGAGAAAGACACTCCAAACGATGAGGATCCATTCCAATTCTCCCGCCCTCGCACGGAGTGGAGTCCCGCTTCGTCCGAAAGTGCTACCGATATCACTGAAACAAAACCCCAACTGCCTGAAGGCGCCGAAGACCTCCAACTGGATCTCGAACACTTCGTCACTCAGGTCTCTGAAGCCACGCGCGGCGAAATGCGCAACGATGCAAGAACCGATCTCCGATCTTACCTGGATCGCAACGTTGCGAGTCGCGAGGCCAAACGCTCAGGTTCCAAACAGGATCCCCCGCTGGTCCACTTCTTCAATCTGCTCAATACTCTCTTCGGAACACGCAGCGAGAACGACGATTTGCGGGCCACTCCGGAGGGTGTGTTGCAGAGGGCCCTCGACGACCATCTGAAGACATTCGCCACGGAACACGGCACGGCCATCTGTAACTGGATCCTCGAACTGGCCGACGCTCCCGACGCCAGCGTGATGCAAACACGGCAGGCGGCCCTGTGGGCCATCGGGCAGATCCAATCGCTTGAAGCCAAAGCCAGCGTGATGCTCCAACGCCTGCAAGTACCGCTTGTACAGAGCGAGCATATCCTCCTGGGCGCAACCCCTGCCATCCGCGCCGATCCTAGGCGTTGGCTGGGCATCGGCCGCCGTCAAAAGCAAAGCTCAGGGCTCGACCCACAATGGACCAAGTATTTCAGCCTGAGGCTGGACCAGATGACCCTTCACAGAACCTGTGAATTATTGCGGGCCGTCTCGGCGGAGGTCTCGGCGATTGCCAAACGATTGACAAGTTTGGGGCAGGCGTTGGAACTGCTCGTCGACGAGTTCGCAGAGATCTCATCCGACAACAAGTGCGTGGCTACCGGCACGCCGTCCAATTCTTTGCACGACCTTTACTCGTCCGTTACAGAAGCTCTACGCAGCCGGGTCCCGGAAATGGCCGCAGAGGTCGACGAGCAGCTTAACAAGGACTTCTTCGCGGAGCATGGTGGCCTGCGCAGCGTGCTGGAAATGGACATCGACCTGCGAGGACCGTTTTCCGATGTGTTGCGCGGTGCGGCTCGAACGGCCG
>SDBV01013009.1_pt1 | contig 10626 bp, 7 predicted proteins | sample 2277081 | NCBI WGS metagenome assembly SDBV01 (sample SAMN10402039, study PRJNA504765) | marine sediment metagenome | isolation source: marine sediment core GS10_PC15, 223 cmbsf | place: Arctic Ocean: Southern Knipovich Ridge | collected 2010
TGCCGATCCGCCGTTGAATATTGGATACAAATACTATAAGTATAAGTATACTGGTAAGAGTGTGCATTATGTTGCGTGGGCTCGTGACTGGATGCGGGCGTGCAACAATATTCTCAAGCCGACGGGATCGTTCTATATCGCTATCGGTGACGATCACGCCGCGGACGTCAGGAATATCGGCAAAGAGCTTGGGCTTGGCCTGCGCAACTGGATCATCTGGCACTATACGTTCGGTCAGCAGACGAAACAGAAATTCGCACGTGCGCATACGCATATCTTTTATTTTGTCAAAGATAAAAATAAGTTTACGTTTAACGATCATGCGGTGCGTGTGCCGTCGGACAGGCAGCTTACGTATAACGATAAACGTGCCAACCCGAAGGGTAAGATGCCGGACGATGTGTGGAACGAGTATTCGCGTGTTTGCGGGACGTTTAAGGAACGCGAAAAGTGGCACCCGTGCCAAATGCCGGAAAATTTGCTGGCACGGATCATCTCTGTAAGCAGCAACCCGGGCGATGTTGTGTTCGATCCTTTTAACGGTTCTGGGACGACGACGGCGACGGCGCAAACGCTTGGCAGAAAGTACTGCGGGATGGACATATCCAAGAACTATGTTACCAACGCAACAAAACGCATCGAAAAGCTTAAAAGTTATAAACCGAAAAAGCAAACGGGGCTTGACCAAAGGGAGATGCTGGAGCTTAAGCGGCTGTATTTCGATGTTGGGATCGGGGTCAAGGAACTGTTCGAGAGCAAAAAGCTTAGCGGGATATTCGTAAATCAGTTTGCGCTGAGAATGAACAACGAAAAAAGCTACGACGAAACAACAATCCAAAAAGCTTTGACGGGAATTGTGACTTGGCCGGAAAGAGGCAAATAGATAACGCGTGTGCTAAAGCACACCCTACGGTAAAATAAATTTTAATTGTGTAACAAACCCCCGGCGGTGCCGGGGGCTAAAAGTGCAGGCTGTGATCGTGGAACCGGATTTCGAAAACCGCATGGGCAACGAGTACCTAAGGCATAAATTGCCCATCCTACGGTTGAGCAAGTTTTGATCGTGGAAATGTAGATTCCCGCCTTCGCGGGAATGACAAAGTGGCGGGAATGACAAAGTGGCGAGAATGACAAAGCGGCGGGAATGACAACGTAGGATACAATTTGTGATCGTAAATGGAATTACAGAGTGGGAAAATTAAAAGTAAATTTTAAATTTGCTACGGGGTTTGTGGTTAGTGCTGTGCTACTGACATTGATCCAGGTTCCGTGGGGGATCGGTTGGTTGGCATGGGTTGCGCTGGTACCGTTTATTCTGTCGTGCAAGGTAGAGACTAAGACGTGGCGTTTGGTGTGGGTTTCCTACGTTGTAAGTGCGGTTTACTGGCTTGGCAATCTTTACTGGATCGGGTATGTGACGGTGCCGGGGTATGTTCTGTTTTGTCTTTATCTTGGGCTGTACTGGCCCATACTTGCTATTCTATTGCGATACTTCCGTCGGAAATGGCCGCGGCTGCCGCTTTGTGTCGTCATACCGTTTTTATTCCTTGGCGCAGAGTCATGGCAGGGGATCCTTATAACGGGTTTTAGCTGGCGGCTGCTGGCCCATAGCCAATATGACAATCTTCGGTTGATACAGATCGCCGATATTTTCGGGGCCGCGGGCATATCGCTTATTGTCGCGATGGTCAACGGTTTTGTCGCAGAGGCGATCATTGCATACCGCGGGGGCAAACTTAAAACGATCTCTAATCTTGCCAAAGGCGTCGCGGTTGCAGGGATACTTGCAGGGGTTGTTATGTACGGCGATTGGCGTCTTGGACAGAGCGATGAGTTTATCAGCGACGGCCCGCTGATCGGGTCCATTCAACCGAACATCCCGTCGAACATAAAGGAGCTGGCAGATGCCGGCAGACCTATACTGGACGGATTGCTTCCGCTTAGCAAGGGGTGCTTCGATGCGGGTGCGAAGCTGGTTGGTTGGCCGGAGACGATCGTGCTTACGACGCTGAACAGCAATTTTGTAGAGCTATGCGACGAAGACAGCGAGCCGCAAGTGTTTAACAGGATCGTCTCGGAGCACTGCAAGGATAACGGTTATGTGCTGCTTGGTGCACACCGGACAGAGCTTGAGGAAAGGGACGATGAATATGAAATAACGGACAGGTACAACAGCGCGTTTTTGTATCGCCCCGACGGTGAGCAGGACGAAAAAGTATACAATAAAATGCACCTTGTTCCGTTCGGCGAGTTCATACCGGGGACGAACAACCCTCTTATATATAAACTGCTGCTGTTGCTTAGCCCGTACGATTATCTCTACAACCTGACTAAGGGGACCGAGTACACCAGCTTCGAGGTCAAGGCCGATGGTAAGAAATATAACTTCGGCGTGCTGATATGCTACGAGGATACCGATGCAGAGATTGCCCGGAAGATGACTGTCGATGAGAACGGTAATAAAAAAGCGGACTGGCTGGTTAATATCAGTAACGACGGCTGGTATGTGGGATATAAAAACGGTAAAGTTATCACCAGCGGGGAGCTTGGGCAGCGGACGGTTATAACGGCCTTCCGCGCCGTTGAGAGCCGGGTCAGCATAATACGGAGCGTCAACACGGGGGTAAGCTGTTTGATCGATTCGACTGGGAGACTGCGGGATGGATTTATAAAGGGGACGCTGCCGAAAAAAGCACTGGACCGCGAGGGTGTGGAAGGCTGGTTCGTCGATAGGGTTGGCATCGATTCACGGGTGAGCTTTTTCAGCAAGCACGGAAAACTGCTTGATCTTTGCGGTGCGATCGGCTTTTGTCTGGCGATAATCGCAGTATTGGCCGATAAGTTTATAGGCTTTGAATGTGGAGGTAAAAAGATGGAGGTCAGGATTAAAACATTTTCGATATTTGGGGTTTTATGTTTGCTGGCATTGAGCGTTGGCTGTTTGGAGCAAGGGCAAACGGCTTCCAATAGCGGCTATATTGTCCAGCCGGAAAGAAGCAACGTTGCAAAGCTTCGCAGTAAGGCGATCGGTATCGTAAAGGACGGACTCGGTGATGATGACAATCTGCTGCGTACGCAGGCTATTGAGATCGTCTCGACGACACAGCAAACCGAGCTGATGCCGTATGTGATAGGTCTTCTGCGTTCAAACTCGGTTCCGGTACGATTTTCAGCGGCTATAGCAATCGGCGAAACTCGATATTCCAAGGGCGAATTCGCGGTCAAACGGTTGTTGAAGGACCCTGACGAAAACGTGCGCATAGCTTCTGCGTATGCACTGACTAAGCTTGGCAGGGGCGGGCTAAGCGATAATATCCGAAATGCACTGAAAAGCAGCAACCAAACGGTACGAGCCAATGCGGCACTTCTTATCGGAAAGCTTGGCGATAAGAACGATGTCGATCTGCTGTACTCATTGATCAAGAGCGGCAATTCGGTAAACAATGTAAAGCTTCAGGCCGTCGAATCGATCGCGATGCTTGGCGATAAGAACATATACCAGTCGAAACTGTGGCCGTTGCTTATCAGCAAGTATGCCGACGATCGGATCCTGGGAATAAAGTCAATGGGCCATCTGCGAAGCAGAAGATCAAAGGACGCAATCAGTACGATGCTTCAGGACGATGTTCCGGAAGTTCGTCTGGCAGCGGCTGGGGAGCTTGGCACATTCGGTGACAAAAGCGGTGCCTACGAGGTGAATATGTATCTGAAAAAGAATACATCAGCTACCACCGATCAGGGTAAGATCTTTGCCACGATGGCGATCGGGCAGATCAAGGATGCTGCCCTTTCACGGTTTTTGCCCGGTCTTATCAAGGACAAATCCAAAAATATCCGTCTGACGGCTGCAATGAGCGTGCTGCTTATAGCTAAATAGAACCAATGGTATTATTTAGTTCATGGTTTACGGGACAAGCCCGGAAAACGATGCAAGGTGGTATAAAATGTGAATAACCGTTGACGCAGGAGCGGTAAAAAGACGCCAATGCGACGTAACGCATTGTCAGACATAGACTTAGGTGAGTTGGGGGTAAAAAAGAACAAAATCCACTCGTAAGCGTATTTTATAAGGTGGGATACGCGGGAAGTCTGTCTGCATTTTTTCAATATAATGCGGCGTGTATGCCGATAATTTAGGGAAGAGTTTTGGGCGCAAGCTTTTGTGGGATAATATTTTAGTATCTTATGAATTGTCTTGACCTGTTATGGTGTTTCTTGTAGAATCCGTAGGAATTTGTCGCCAGTTCCGGCAGTGCAGAATTTTTAAGCGTTTTTTTGTGCTTATTTGCATTGTTTTCTGGCTGTGTCTGATTCATTTTTAGATAGTAAAGGAGTTAATTTTGAGTACCCTTACTAAGGTCCTGATAGTACTGTTAACACTGTTTTCACTGTTCGCATGTGGGGCCATTCTTATACACGTCGGCAGCGCCAATAACTACAAAGCTGTTGCGGATGAAAAAGAGGCAATCGTTAAATCTTTAAAAGCCGAGCTTTCCAAAAAGACGCGTCAGTACAACGAGTCGGCCTCTCTTAAGAAAGAGCTTGAGAAGAAACTCAACGACCGCATCGGTCAGCTTGAAGACGAAAAGAACAAACTGTCTGTTGACCTTAGAAAGTCTGAGCGAAAGAGCCTCGAATATCAGGGCCGAGCAAACAGTTGGGCCGGTGTGCTGGCAAGCTTCGAACAGACGATCGGAAACCTGGAACAATCTTTAAATCTAACACAGACTCAGCTTGATAAGACGCGTTCGGACGGCATAAAGGATCGCAAGGATCTTAATGAAATCACTGCAAGCCTCTACGAAAAGATGGTTCAACTGGAATCCCTGGAAGCATCTAAAAGACGTTTGCTTGAGCAAAAGACATCGCTGGAAGAACAGATGACTCAAATCGCCGGTACCGGCGGGTTCGCAATCGCGGCGCCCGTAACTCCGGATTTCGATCCGGTACGCTCGTCGTCTATGCCCGGCGAACTGGATATAAAGGGGCTGATCACCGAAGTTGGAAAAACGCTTACGGTTATCTCCATAGGTTCTGCTGACGGTGTTCGCGGAGGGATGGTATTCCATGTTACCAGAGGCGACGATTTCATCTGCGATATTGTTATTACGGAAGTCGATACTAATCAGTCTGCGGGCGTTCTTGATCTTGTCCAGCAACAGCCGCGAACAAGAGATGTCGCCAGTACGAGGCTATAAATTATGAGTCCGACTAAAAAAGCAGTACCAAATAATATATATACCGCTATGTTGGCTATGGCAACAATTGTTATGCTTGCAACTGCGGTCTTTGTCGCGTATAAGTGTTACTCAGATTACGATACGGTTTTTAAAGTCATGGATGCGGCTAGATAGCCGTAAAGGACCTTCTGTTTTCGGAATTAGCGAAAAGGCTTTAAAAAAGAGCATCCACTATCAAAGTTGAAGGGAGTCACAAGTGATACTGGACACCATACTGGGTTGGTTCAGCATGGACATGGGAATCGACCTTGGTACATGCAACACCCTTGTTTGCGTCAGGAACGAAGGTATCGTCCTGAACGAACCATCTGTAGTTGCCGTTCGTCGCGGAACTAATATCGTCTTAAACAATGGAGAAGCTGTAGGTCTTGTCGCACGCGAGATGCTTGGCAAAACCCCCGGTTCGATCACTGCTATCAGACCTTTGAAAGACGGCGTCATTAGTGACTTCGAGATCACCGAGGCGATGCTTGGATACTTCATTCGCAAAGTACACGGGCGTGGCGGACTTGTTCGCCCTCGTGTTGTTATCGCGGTGCCAAGCGGAATAACGGCGGTGGAAAGACGTGCGGTCATTGACAGCGCCGAACGGGCAGGGGCACGAAAGGTCTTTTTAGTTGACGAACCTATGGCAGCGGGCATCGGTGCGGGCCTTCCGATCACAGAACCGACGGCTTCTATGATCATCGATATCGGCGGCGGAACAACAGAAGTCGCCATCATGTCACTGGCAGATATCAGCACGTGCGAATCGATACGCGTCGGCGGAGATAACTTCGACGAAGCGCTTATCAATCATCTAAAGCGAACCTACAACCTGCTTATCGGCGAACCACGAGCCGAGCAGGTTAAGATACAGATCGGCTCTGCGTCCGCTTTGGAGCAGGAATTGACGATGGAGATCGCCGGTAGAGACACGATATCCGGGCTTCCGAGGAAGATAGTTATCACCAGCGAAGAGATACGCGAAGCTTTGCGTGAACCGATCGCCGGTATTATCGAAACCGTAATGCGAACGCTGGAAAAAGCCGAGCCTGAACTGGCGGCAGATCTGATCGAAAACGGGATGCATCTTTGCGGGGGCGGCTCGCTGCTTCGAGGAATGGACACGATCCTGTCAAACGCTACGGGACTAAAGGTCATTCATGTCGAGGACCCATTATCTTGTGTAGCACGCGGAACCAGCGTATATCTTGAAAACCTTGAGGTATGGAAAGACACCCTCGATCAGACGGGATATTCCTGGGATTAACTGCCTTTAGGGCATAAATCCTAAGCACTAAATCCGAAATTCTAAACAAATACGAATAACAAAAAAACAATGATCAAAACGGTTCTGACTGCGTCAGAATTGGGTTTAAAAATTCGGACATTAGCATTTTGAGTTTGTTTCGGATTTAGAAATTCGAATTTAGTATTTGGGGCCATAGTTGCCCCGCCTGTGAAAAGACGATCATGGTATGGCACGCAAAAAGAAACCTCTATCTAAAAGCACGATCTTTACGACGCTTATCATAGCAGCGGTCGTTCTGCTTTTACTCCCCCAGAATATCACCAAGAGTCTTAATTTTCTTTTCGAAAGTCTCTTCAACCCCTTCTTAAGTATCGGAAGGCCCGGCCCGGAAGAGGTTTTTCGTATGCCCTCGTCCGGAGAAGACATCGTCTCGCGAAACGAGCATGACAAGCTTTGGATCGCATACAACAACCTCAGATCGGACTTTAGAAAGCTTCATGACAAATATGAAAAACTCGCCAAGATCAGAAGCGGACTTCCTAAATCGGGTGAGGCGATCGTCCTTGCCGAAGTTATAAACTCTTCGATAAGCGGAAAACGACAGGAACTTGTTATCAATAAGGGCCAGGTAGACGAGATCAGCGAAGGGCAATACGTACTGTTCAACGATGGACAGCGTAACATCATAGGTACGGTCAGCGAAATAGATAAAACTAAAGCGCGCGTAAGACTGATAACCGACGCAAAGCACAATATAAAGGTGCTGATCTGGAGCGAGAAGATGCAAAAATATATCGAGGCGCAAATGATCGGCGACGGTAAGGACGGCGCCAAAATCCCGCTGGTCAGGAGGGAATATCAGATCAGCGAAGGTGATACGGTATACGCAACGGCTGAGAAAGGATTTCTGGCAACGCCCCGCGTCATCGGAGAGATATCGGAAGTCAAACGTGATATGAACAGCCCGCTGTTGTGGGATATTAGCGTTGTCCCCGTTCAGTCCGGGGCCGGGGCGCAAGAAGTAGCGATAATTGTCCAAAAAAAGTTTAAGCGGATATACAAAAAATGAGATGGGTTAGATTTGCAATTTTGGTTCTTGTAGTAACGCTGCTAAACGCAGGCAACGCGCTTAACATGATCTCCGTTGGCAGTACTAATATCCGCCCTGATCTGCTGCTGGTGCTGCTGCTGTTTATCGGGGTAAGCTGCGAAGTTAACGAAGCGATCTTCGCATCATTTATCATAGGATTCGCAGCCGATATTTCCGGCGCAACGATGGGTCCTTACATGCTAAGTTTCGGCGTCTTCGGAACCGTCATCTCTCAGATGCGCCGAGTCGTGATAATGAAACGCATGACGCACCAGGCCGTCGCTACGTTGATACTGGGCCTGATCACGGTCGGTCTGGCGGAATTTCTGGCTGCGTTAAAGCTCGGTTCCGTAACCTCCAACGTCTTGTCCGTAGTGGTCGGAACTTCCGTTTATTCGGCACTTGCAGGCCCGTTCGTCTGGATGGTATTTGCGGCGATGGGAGCGTGGATCGGAATCTCCGCTAAACCCTACGGAAGACCGCCGGGAAGATAATTTTTAATAGGAACCAAAACCGGTAATGTACAAACAACGCTTAAACATTTTCATCCTGTTATGTGTTCTGTGCGTTGGTGTTTGCGGCGTGCGGCTTGGCTATCTGCAACTCTTCAAGAGCCAATACTATCGCGAGCAGATCGAGAAAAACAGCCTAAACGCTCCAAAGCAGCTACCGACGGTTCGGGGAACCATTGTCGATCGCAACGGAAAAGACATCGCCATCGACAAGCCGGCGTTCTACCTGGAGATGAAATATGAACTAACACGGCTGTTGGATGACAGGTACTGGCGGGGGCAAATTCTTGAAAAGGTCGATACAAACGAAGGTATGTCGCTGGAACAGGCAGAGCTTGATCTTCGTGAGGAACTCAGCAAAGAGTATTTGAATCTTCTTGGGATAATTGACAAGTCAGCAGAGATCAAGGGCGTTTCTTCTTCTGGGATTGACGAAAAGATCCGGCAAGCTAACGATAGTATCTGGCAGATGCGAGAATTCTTTGCATGGTGGCGAAAGTATCCGGAATCCGATATTCGAAAAAAATATAAAGCAATGGGCCGGGCAGTGAGTTTCAGTGCTGCCATCGAAGACTTGAAAAAACATATTCCCGATGAGGACCAACGAATACGCCTGATAAGAACTGTCGATCTTGGTGTGATGCATCAGGCGCTACCTTTGGTAGAGCTTGAAAACGACAAGGAACTTCTGGATGCACAACTGGCGTTTGTTGACATCGACGGCGTGGAGATATCGCCCGAGGGAAAACGAACCTACCCTTACGGCTCGGCGGGGTGCCAATTGATAGGATGGGTCGCGACGGCACAGGAAAACGAAAAAGAACTTTTTGCCGATGACGATTATTCACGATACCTTACCAATGAGATCGCCGGCAAAGACGGTGTCGAACGGGTTTGTGAAGTGATCCTTCGCGGCAGACGCGGAGAGGTGATCTATGATAGAGACGGCAACATGGTCGAACAGTTCGCACGCGAATCGCAGTTTGGCCAGGACGTTGAGTTGTCGCTTGACATAGAGTTGCAGGCGAAGATCGAGAGTTACTTAAGCAACACTTCCTTGCCGCCAAAAGGTAACGGTGCGACAGGTGCGGTCGTCATCGAAGTTGCTACCGGCGATATACTGGCGCTTGTTTCTACGCCGGTCTACGATCTTAACTCCGTACGCGTCGATTATAAGAAAATAAGCAAGGCCGGGGGAAACCCGTTCGGCAATAAGGCATTGTACGAGCTGTATCCTGCGGGCTCTACAATAAAACCTGTCATCCTGATAGCCGGGCTTGAAGAAGGCAAGATCACTGCCGACGAAGTGATAAGCTGCCCATGCCAAAGCGCCCCTAAAGAATGGCCAAACTGTATAACCAGAAAATTTTATAAGTGCCACGACTCCCTATGGCAAAACACCGCACGTAACGCGATCAGGGGAAGCTGCAACGTTTTCTTTTCAAGACTTGCCGACCGGGTCGATTCTAAAACGCTGCAGGAATGGCTATTCCGCTTCGGATACGGAAGGAAAATTCTTCCAGCTCCGGACGTAAGGCGCAGGGTTATCTTCAACAGAGAAAAGGGGATCGACAGGAACCTGCGGCAATCGGCAGGGCAAATATCCAGCGATATACCTAAAGGCAGTGCCAGCGAGCTTTCCGATCTGCTAATACTGAATCCCTCTGAGAAAAGAATGTTCGGCATCGGACAGGGAGGGATGCGGGTAACTGTATTACAAGTTGCAAACGCGATGGCGACTATCGCAAGAGGTGGAATATTCAAGAACCCCAGGTTGTTTCTTAGCGACAGCGATGTTAACAATGAAAAACAGCAGAACTTAAATGTATCCGAACAAACGCTAAACGTAATACGCGATGGGATGAAAGCGGTGACGAGCGAAGTGGACGGCTCGGCTTATACCGTTTTTGGAAGCAGCGTACTTAACAGCCGGGGCGTAACCGTTTATGGTAAGACAGGCTCGACGGAGAACCCGGAGCACGCATGGTTCGCCGGTTTCACCGAAGACATCGCCGGCAGAGCAATAGCTATTGCCATCGTCGTAGAAGAAGGCCAAAGCGGATCGAGGGATGCTGCACCGCTGGCTGAAAAGATACTAACGCTTTGCAATGAGAGCGGGTATATCGGGACGATGCCGGAGGCTATTGATTAGCAAAGTATGTTAGCGACTTATCGAGTATTTCCTTAACGACCGGCGCCGCTACTCTTCCGCCGGTGTATCCTTTCCCAAGGCTCCTGTCCGGCTTTCGGATTGAAACCAGCACCACAAGCTTCGGATTCTCGGCTGGTGCCCCACCTACGAACGAGGCGATGTAGTTCTTTTCGTCGTAGCCTTTTGTCGTTGAGCCGGCGATGTTGGCGGTTCCTGTTTTTCCGAATACCTGGTAGTCTTTTAAGGCCGCCGGTCTTCCGGTGCCATCGTTTACAACGCTTACAAGTGCCTCGGTGACGATCCAGTCGGCAACTTTAGGATCGATGATATAACCCGCTGACGGATCGGAGCGTTTGACCATCGTAACCTTTCCGCGGTTATCGACTATCGCTTTTAGT
>SDBV01013011.1_pt1 | contig 10625 bp, 9 predicted proteins | sample 2277081 | NCBI WGS metagenome assembly SDBV01 (sample SAMN10402039, study PRJNA504765) | marine sediment metagenome | isolation source: marine sediment core GS10_PC15, 223 cmbsf | place: Arctic Ocean: Southern Knipovich Ridge | collected 2010
CGGTCTGCAGTCGCTTCAGGCTTTCCTCCAGGGAAGTAACTACCCGCCTGGCGGAGAAATCGAAACGGTCCATGTCGTAGCGCCCGGTTTTGGTGGCCAGCAGGATCTGCTGCCGCTGGCCCTTCAGTGCTGTCCCCAACAGACTTTCCGCCAGGGTTCGCCCGTAGTAGGGAGACACGTCAAAGTAGTTAATCCCTTTATCTATCGCCAGATGAACGGCACGGGTTCCCTCGGCCTCATCGGTGGTGCCGAATTCGTGCCCTAAAGGGGAGGCGCCAAAGCCGATGATAGATGCGTTAAGCCCCGTTTTCCCTAATTTCCGGTAAATCATCGCCATTCCTCCCATAGATTGTCGGTTGCCCGCACCAGGGGCTGCTGGGTACCAAGGTCGGTGATCTACCCGGCCAGGCTACCGGTTGACTGAGCGGCAGGTGATGCAGCATGTGTTCATACCCAGCAAAATACTGCCCGTAAGGGTTTTCCAGAAACCGCTCCACCACCGACTCATCACTCTTATCAAAGGTATGATTGATGTAGTGCAAGGCTACCATCAGACGGATCGGTTTGCCAGGTCTACCGGTGTTTTCTACATACAACGGTCCGAACTCCTGCTCGAAATAGGACCAGTCGATAGCCTGGGCTAACTGACATAATGAATGCTTCGTGTTAATGATCTAGGCCAGGTGGGAGCGAAACAGTTCATCTTGCGGTATGGACTGTTTTTTCCGAATGGATCCCTCCGGGATAGGATGCATATTTCACCAGATTTTAGGGTTAACAGACTGTTTTCTGGTGATAATTTAGCTCCAATACTAGGCGTAAGCCATTAATACTATACGCGCTATGAAGCATTTCAGGGACGACTAATTAAGCAGCTGGAGAATTATATCAGCGGAATCCTATCCGGGTATTAGTAAATGGCGCTGTAACTCAGGTTGACAAGCTTGGTCGCTGCGGTCAGTACGCCTTCGGCCTGATTAAGTCCGGTCTCTTGAGCGATGACTCGGGCCGGCAGACCTCGCAGGAACCAGTGTAACAGTTTCAGCCACTCTCGGCCCTCCAAATGGAGGGGAGGTCTTCCAGGAGTCCATACTACCCATATCTTATGGCCGAAGATCGTTTTGTTCAGTGGCCAGGCTGGACCAATTCGCGAGCCAGGGAAACCGCAGCATTGGCATTATCCCTGTAGCCGTCAGCTCCAATCTCGTCGGCAAAGGCCTGGCTCGCCGGGGGGCCTCCGACCATAATCTTCACGCGATCCCTGAGGCCAGCTTCCTCAATGGCAGCAACAGTCTCGCGCATAGCCCCAACGGTAGTTGTAAGCAGGGCCGACATGGCGACGATGTCCACATCGCCCGTGTTGATCTGCTCTACAAATTGGGCTGGCGGTACATCCACGCCCAGGTCCCTTACCTCAAAGCCGCTCCCCTCCAGCATGGAGGCAACAAGGTTCTTGCCGATATCGTGGAGGTCGCCTTTGACGGTTCCGATGACCACCTTCCCGGTGTAATCTCCCTCCCGGTCCGCCAGCAGGGGACGGATGAGGGCCATGGCCTGCTTCATGGCACTGGCGGCGACAAGGAGTTCGGGAATAAAAAACTCAAAGGCTTCAAACCGGCGGCCAGCCTCTTCCATGGCTGGGATCATGCCCTCGTGGACGATATGCATGGGATCAAGGCTTCCCCCAAGGGCTTGTCGAGTGATGGTCACAGCATCTGCTGAGTTGCCTTTTAGAATTGCGTCATATAGTTCTCTGAGATCAACCACGTATCTGTTGCTCCTTTGAAAATACTATTGCTCTATACTGATAGGGGATAAGTGCCGACTTCGCGAGCCGCTTCAATCATGGCGCAGATATTTTCCGGCTTAACGTCGGGCTGGGCGTTATGTACGAAATTCAGCACATATCCGCCATGAGGAGCCAGGTCACCAATTACCCGTCTCACCTCTGTCTTCACCTCATCGACGCTTCCCTGTGGCAGGAAATAGCGGGAGTCAATGCCTCCCCAGAAAGTGATCCGGTCGCCAAAGGATTCCTTCAGGCAGCTGGTTTCCATCCCCTGGGCGCTCACTTGTACCGGGTTGATGGCATCGACGCCGATTTCGATGAGATCATCGATAAAGTGGTGGACGGCACCACAGGAATGGTAAAGGATTTTCGCATCCGTATGGTTTTTGATTGTCTTGATAAGCTTGCGATGACGAGGCTTAAGGAGTTCTCGGTAGGAAGCCGGCGAAATCATCGGGCCCCGGTCGGTCGCCAGATCGTCGGAGAGAAAGACGACATCCACATGGGCGCCGTTCACTTTCTGAAACAGGTTTTTGATGGTCCTTAGATGGATCTCCAGAATTCGGTCCATGAGGGCTGCCATGAAGTCGGGCCTCAATGCGATGTCCATAAACCATCCCTCGAAGCCCCGTAAATACTGACTTGTATGAAGGATAGTGGCGCTTAGATGAAAGACAACAGCGTAATCGGTTTGCTCATGCAGGGCAGCTGCCCTTTGGCCCACGCCTCGCACGATACCGGGATCGTCGGGATCAGGCCAACTGAACCTGTCCAGGTCATCCAGGGTGGGCTCGCCTGCCAGGGGCGATTCCACGATATCGTAGTAGAACCCGTTTTCCGGTTTCCTGCGCACGACGTTCCACTGATCACGGAACCTATCTCCACCCAGTTCAATGGGTTTGAAATTATCAGGCGGTCCGGCGAAAAGGGGGCGTGTATCTACGTCAAAATGCTGCAACAGGTCTTCATCCGGGAGCACGATCTGTTGCACCCGGTCCCACAGCGTTTCCTCCCGCGGCTCCAGGCCAAGGTGTTTGCGGAGATTCTGGTAGGCTACCCGGTGGATGCTTGTAACCTTGGTAGCACCAATGTCTACGGGTACCCGATCCGGTTCCTGATGATTACAGGCTGCTAAAACCCGTTCTCTATGGGTCATGTTAATTTTATAAATCCTCGTTCACTGAGAATAATTGAGTGACCTACAAGACCATAAACTACTTGAAAGAAGCAACGTTTCAAAGGGATTGTGGCATGAGGGCGAATGCCAGATAGAGCTGCATAAGCCCCACTGAAGGCCTCGCGGCAGGGGTTCAGATCGAGGGCCAGAATTCTTTATTTCCAGGAATTCTTTATCAGCCCTCGATGAATTTCTGCTCTACTTCACCAGTGTCCTTGTCCTGGAGGATCAGGCGAACCTTCCCATCGGGAAGCCGTTCGCGCTTCACGAGCAGTTTGCCTTCATATTCCGATGGCGGCGGGCTGATTTTCGGCGTGGTTTCGGCACCGCGCCATATCTCCAGGTCCACAGGCTCCCACTGCTTTGTCTTTGCTGATTTGTAACAGGCGTCAATAATGACATTCACCACATAGCCATCATAGAAATCTTCCGTCGGCTTCCGCCCTTCATCCATGGCATTGAACATGTCGGTAAACATGGGAGGGTAGCCCAGTTCCTCAAGTTCGTCGCCAACAGGGAACAGCCAGCCGCTTTCACTTTCAGCTTTCTCGGCAACATAAGCGCCGCGCTCTCCGGACGTATACATTTCGAAGCCGGTACGCAGGAAGTGGTTCAACCAGATGGTACCTTCCGTTCCGGATACTTCATCCCTCAGGTCCATGCCGCCACGGAATCCCCAGCTGACCTCAAACTGTCCAATTGCCCCGTTCTCAAAGCGCACGAGCCCGATGCTGTGGTCCTCGGCGGTTGTGGGATGAACCAGGGTATCCGCCCAACACATCACTTCCACGGGCCTCACATCTTTGCCTATGAACGCCCTGCCGATCTCAATACAATGGCACCCAAGATCAATTATAGCACCACCACCGGCTTTTTCATTGTCCCAGAACCAGGCTGCATGCGGTCCGGAATGAGTTTCACGGGAGCGCACCCAGAGAATATCACCAAGTGCACCACTTTTAACAGAATCAACGGATTTAAGGATTTTTGAATCGTAGACCAGGTCTTCCAGGTAGCCGTGAAAGATGCCCGCGTTTTCAACTGCTTCCAGCATACGCTTTGCTTCGGCAGCATTCCGGCCCAGCGGCTTGGTGCAAAGGACTGGCTTCTTCGCTTTCGCTGCCAGTATTGCGGCCTCTTCGTGGAGGAAGTTCGGCAGGCCGATCACTACCACGTCCGACTCGGGATCGTTAATGGCTTCAGCCATGTTAGTTGTCGATCTCGGGATATTCCATTCTTTGGCGAAAGCCCTGGCTTCCTCGTCATCGTTCGAGTATACATTAACAACACGGTCGCGGCGGCGCTGGCCATGAAGCGTCATGGTATAGAATGTGCCGATAAAGCCTGCTCCCAACATGGTAATATTGTAGGATTTATGCACGGTACTATCCTCCTTTTCCTGTGAAGGTTTGTAAGCCAGCCGTCCAGAAGGCCAGCCTTTTTCGTCAGGCCTGTTCCAGACTTTCCTTCTTGTCTTCTTTGAAAAAGACCAGGAAGGCTAGGGCACAGAGCAATGTCAGGAAAAATGGAACCAGGAATACACCGGTCCAATTTGTTCCATATTCAGCGCTGGTAAATAGGGTTTGCACCCATCCCGCAAAAAGACTTCCAAAGTACATCCCGAAGCCAATCACGGTCAGCGTGATGAGGCTCTGGGCGGAATGGCGAATGTCTTTGGGAGCAATTTCATCGACATAAATGAAGGCAGCTGTAAAAAAGAAAACATAGCAAAATCCGTGCAGCGCTAACGAAGCTATAACCAGCCAGGTGGGTCCCCCAATGGCAAAAACTGCATACCGCAGTGGCCAGGCAATAATACCCATAGTCATAACCTTACGAATACCGAATTTCGGCAGGAAGCGCGGCAAGAAGACAGCCATAACGATGATTTCCGCCAACTGAGCTATAACCATTACCGCGGATATTTTTGTATCGGTTATTCCGATCTGATCCGAAGTGAGGAAGGGCGCGGTCAGGACATAATAGAACTGCAATTCCGTGGCCACAATAAAGGCGATGATGAAGAAGATAGCGATGTTTACGCTTTTCAGCATTTTAAGTGCTTCCAGAAAAGCCCAGGGATTTGCTCCCTCTTTGCGTGGAGGTGTGTGCGGCAGACCGAAGGAAAGCAAGCCCATCAGGATGGAGAAAACCCCGGCAAGAACTAGAGTATCGCCCTGTAATGCAACGATTTGCTGGGCCTCCGCCAGGCTACGCCAGAAGGCCAGGCTCAGACCGGCAACTATCCAGCCTATTGTGCCCCATACCCGTATAGTCCCGAATTCTTTTTCAGAATTATCCAGGTTGATCATCGCGATTGAGTTAGTCAGGGCTAGGGTGGGAGCATATAGAATACAGTAGATCAACATCAGCCAGACCATTGGACCGTAGTCCGTTGTCGAGGCAATAAGGATCAGAAAAATCCCGCCGACCAATTGTAATACGGCAATGAGTTTTTCTGTGGAGAAGTAACGATCCGCTATCTGACCGGCAATAAAAGGTGAAATAATGGTGGCCAGCGGTAAAAGGCTGTAAATCAGGCCAACCTGCGTACCGCTGAATCCCAGGTCGTTTTGCAGATACGCTGATAATACCGGGAACCAGGAACCCCAGATAGCATATTGGAGGAACATCATCACACTCAAACGTAATTTGACGCTCATTGTGATTCTCCTAATCAGTTGTGTTATAAAGTATTACCGAACGTTGTCCGGAAAGGAAACGGACAAAAGGATTCTGGTCGTCCACTATCATAAACATCACGTAAATATTTTGTATTGAACACCGAGTATACGAACGCACTTCAAACATTCTACAGAAACTATGGTAAACTGACCCCAAAGATATATATATGCTTGGATATTTCCAAGCCCTGTTCCAGGAGTATTTTCGATTCCCACTACAGAGCCAGTTGGCGGTTCCCCTCCTTTTACAGCCTGTCCTGCCAGGCAGGTTTCAACCAGCGTTCAACCACCCGCTCCTAAAGCGATCCTTACAGAAATGAAAATCCCTGAGGTGCCATTGCCCTTGACACCTCAGGTAGGTTTACCGTGCTAATAAAGATCCAAAATACTAACTTTACAAGTGGGCCAAACATCGGGGGCAGGTCATTTAAGACTCGATTCTGAAAATGACTAATTAGGAAAAATTGACCGAGCCAATTGGAGTAGAGATATATGAATCAATCTTCAAGTAAGTTGATCGTTTCACTGCTGGCTATGCATTCGCTCAGTGCTGGTTCCATGAATTATACTGGGCAAGAGAAGTGGCAGGATCTTTTTGATGGGAAGACCCTGAATGGATGGATACAACGAGGGGGGAAAGCCCTTTATCACTTTGAGGATGGCACCATCGTAGGCACCACAGTTCAGGGTACGCCTAACAGTTTCCTCTGTACGGAAAAAATGTTCAGCAATTTCATCCTGGAGCTGGAATTCAAGGTGGATACAGCTCTGAATTCGGGGATACAAATTCGCAGCAACAGTTTCAAGGAATATAGAAACGGTCGTGTTCACGGTTACCAGGTGGAAATTGATCCCTCCGAGCGAGCCTTTAGCGGAGGCATCTACGACGAGGCACGCCGGGGCATCTTTCTTTATGACCTGCAGAACAACGAAGCGGCCAGAAAGGCCTTTAGGAATGGGGAGTGGAACCATTTTCGCATTGAGGCCATTGAGGATTCGATCAGGACTTGGGTCAATGGCATTCCTGCGGCTGACCTGGTGGACTCCATGACGGCTACAGGTTTCATCGCCCTCCAGGTTCACAGCAGTAGAATAGAGGGCCTGAAGATACGCTGGCGTAACATCCGCATCCAGGATCTGGGCCCATAAGAGATGACCCCATCTATTAACGATTAGAAGAAATCTCCATGGCACAGGATCAATCTCAACCGGGGGGAGGAGGCAGGGCATCATCCTCACACATTGTAGGGCAATTTTAAGTTGGATGGAGAGTCTAGACCTTTTCCCTACCTAACTGCTCAAAGTTGGTGTACTAGCAGTATTTCACCATTTACATCGCTCGCCTGCCTGTCCCCGACGCTTTGGGTCGGGGGGTGACACCGGAGTACAGCAAGTCCATCAAGATGCTTTTGTCCTGCCGTAGGCGGAGCTGCTGCTGAAGTAGCGGTAGCATTACTACCAGCAACCGTCCAATGTACTTTCCCGCTAATTGCCCCGAGTTAAATCCAGTGTATTTGCCATCCCGTTAACCATCCCTTACATTCGGGCGGTTGACCATATCAACGCTGTGGCACTGGAGTCCGGAATTTCAGCCTGCAGGGACGACTACCATGGCCGGAGGGCACCCATGCAACTCTACTGGTTTAAAAATTCAATACCCGAACTTTCCAACCTGTCAGATGATGAACGAAGGCACGTATGGGCTGCTACACTATGGAAGCCCCTCAAATACTGGCAGACGTGGGTTGTGGCTCCTATTTTGGGATTGCTTATCGGCTTGTCCTTTATAGGATTCTTGGGCTCTATGCATTCACTATACTTACGCCTGCTTGTGGCTGTTCTTACTCTTGGCCTGATTGGCATAGTCTTACGCCCTTGGGAGATCCACATGAGGAGAAAGTATCTACCCGAGATACTTGCGCGCCAGAAATCGCAACAGTAGAATTATACCCAATCTAATAACAGAGCTATTTTGAGCGAAAAAAGTCTGCTATTACACTGAAGCATTCCAACTCCATCAAGATGCAGCTGCTGAAATATGGGAGTGACGGTAACTCGCACCTTGAAACCTGAAACCAAAAAGCCCCGGTACTCACCGGGGCTTTCTTTTCAGTGGCTCGTGATCCCGCTTCGCGTTGCTGCGCGGGGCAGGCTCTATCCCCGCTGGCGCGGGATAAATTCCCCGCCGACACAACTTGTCCCGATACTTCGGGATGGATTTTCCCGCCAGCTGGCGGACTTTGCCAACTGAGCATTTGAAAGGCTAATAAGAAAAAGCCCCAAATATTCTATTTGAACCTTTTCCTCGTGGCTCGGGACAGAATTGAACTGCCGACACATGGATTTTCAGTCCACTGCTCTACCAACTGAGCTACCGAGCCGCTGGGTGCCATGGCCTGGCATTGCTGGTACATATTGACTCGTTGGCCCCTGAATGTAAGTACTCTGAGCGACGCACCGAAAGTGAAATGAGCGACAGAGGGGATATTTTCTTTGCCCCTCATTCCCTGCGAGCGGAATTAATCACGGCTGTTATAGTAGAGCCCTAATAATATATTGAGATATGCAGACGATTTGTCTTTTAACTTTGAAATGGTTGTTAAGGGGAAAATGGAGACGTAAAGTAGCTCTCTCGGATATATTGTTATGAAACATGGGCAAGGCAATGACTGACTCGACGGGAAAGACCAAGTATACGATAGTCATCATAGATGATCTGCCTTCCAACCTGCTGTATTTCAACAATGCACTCACTGGATTCGGTTATGTCGCGATCACAGCCGAAAGCGGGAAGAAAGGGTTGGATAAAATTAATACCGTGCTTCCAGACCTCATTCTTACCGACGTGAACATGCCGGAGATGGACGGCTATGAGTTGTGTGAGACGGTGAAAGGGAATCCGGCGACCATGGACATCCCCATCATCCTGGTGACAGCTCAGGATGATCGCGACAGCCTGGTGCGTGGATTAAGCATCGGTGCGGACGATTTTCTAATCAAGCCGGTGAACCCGAGCGAGCTCCAGGCCCGTGTGCGCAACCTGCTCCTGGTCAAAGACTACCGGGCCCACATGAAGCGCTACACCGCTGAACTGGAAACCCAGGTATCCATACGTACCCAGGAACTCAACCAGGCCTTTGAGCAGCTCAAGCAGGTCAACCTTCAGCTTAAGGAATCCACCCTGGATACTATCAGGCGGCTTTCCACAGCCGCGGAGTACCGCGATTCCGATACAGGGGCTCATATCTGGCGGATGAGCCAGTATTCCCAGGTGGTCGCCCGCAAGATGGAGCTCTCCTCGGATGTGGTAGACAATATCCTTTATGCCAGCCCCATGCATGACGTGGGGAAAATCGCAATCCCGGATCACATCCTGCTGAAGCCAAGCAAATTGACAAAAGAGGAGTGGTCAGTCATGGAGAAGCATACGCTCATCGGTGAACAAATTCTGAGCGGATCGGATCAGCCCCTGCTGGCTATAGCCGGCGAGATTGCCAGCGGGCACCACGAACGGTGGGACGGAGGCGGCTACTCCCGGGGGCTTTCCGGTGAGGATATCCCCTTAACAGCCCGCGTTACGACAGTGACTGATGTGTATGATGCCCTTACCACCAAGCGAGTCTACAAGGATGCCTGGACGATAGACGAGGCCTTTGAATATATCAAGAAACAATCCGGCTCACAATTTGACCCCGCATGTGCGGACGCCTTCTTGAAAAGTCGATCTGAAATTGTGGGTATTCAGCAAACCAGCTGGAGACAGGACAGATTATTAACGTAATGGTCTTAATTGAACACTTCCCTCGATAATCAGGTCACCCTCAACGAGAGCATTCGCCGCAAGGTGCATGCTCTCCAGACAATGGCGCAGAAAATCGGCCATGACACCAATAATTACTACGGCATTCTCCAGGGCTATATATCAATGCTTGAGATGAAATTGGAGGACGATAAAAATCTCCGCAAATTCCTACCTCCGATGAAAGAGGCCCTTCAGTCGGGTATTGATCTGAACAAGCGGCTGGCGGAATTCTATCGTCCCGGTCAGGTAATGATTACCGACGTGGACCTGGCGGCGGCTGCCCGGGAAGTCTGTGCGACCTTCGCCCGAGACCGAGAATTTACCATGGAGGTCATTGTATCCGGGGAGTTGAAGCCGGTACCTCTGAATGAAGCAGCCATCCGGTCGTTAGTGGGTGATCTCTGCCTCCTGGCCAAGGAGACGGGGACCTCACCTGCGCAGATGGAGCTGGCGCCCGCTGAACTTGAGGAAGAGGCCATCGCGGCTATGGTTCTGGAAAGCCGGCCCGGTCCCTACCTCCGTTTGCGTATAACCATCTCCCTGGCCGACTATCCCCAGGAAGAGGAAACCGAATTCCTCAATCCCTTTGCCCTGGAACAGGACTACTCTTCGGGCCTGGGATTGGCCTTGCTTCATAATACTCTGCAGAACCATGGAGGCAATCTGGACGTTGCCAGCCAGAACAAATACATCACTCTGAACCTCTATTTTCCCCAATGACAAGCATGAGCGACGGCGAAGACATCAAATTTGAACTGCATATACTGGTTGTGGATGATGAACCCGATATCCGCAATTATCTACGTGATTTTCTGACTGCCAAGGGTTTTAAAGTCCAGGTAGCTGAAGACGGGGCAAAGGCCCTTGACTTACTGCGTCGAGGCGAGATCCACCTTGCCCTCGTGGACCTCACTCTGCCTGATATGAGCGGGCTCGATATCGTCAGGCAGGCCAAACAGGCCGTACCGGACCTGGTCGGTATGGTCATGTCGGGCAGGCCTGTCGGGTCATACGAGGAACTTATCCAACACGGGGTGGATGATTATATCGCCAAGCCGTTCACCTTTGAAGAGCTTACTCATCTGATAGACAAATATGAGAAATACATCCGGGTGCTGTGCCGCAGTGAACGCTTGGAGGAACGCCTGCGAGAAGAACAGGAGAAGAGCAGCT
>SDBV01013012.1_pt1 | contig 10624 bp, 9 predicted proteins | sample 2277081 | NCBI WGS metagenome assembly SDBV01 (sample SAMN10402039, study PRJNA504765) | marine sediment metagenome | isolation source: marine sediment core GS10_PC15, 223 cmbsf | place: Arctic Ocean: Southern Knipovich Ridge | collected 2010
ATTCGTCCCAACAGTCGGCGGTGAGTTCCCAGACCCGCACCAATCCGAAGCAACAGGCGGGTACGGCATCCCGCTCATGCAACGGCTAGCAAGCCGTTCAGAATTCGTCCGCAACGGCAACGGCGGGACGACCGTTCGCCTCGACTTCGACATCGATCGATCGACCGAGCCGACCGAGTCCTAATCGCTCACCGCCCATTTGCCGATAAGACAGCAATGGCCAAGTGGCAAACGATCCCGCACGAGTTGGCCCGACGGCTGCGAATAGAGCGTCCAAGCATTCGGTCTTGGCGCAGAGTCGGCCGATCGAGGCCATTAGACAAAAGGCCTCAGATGAATAGGGGCACGAAGATCAGAGAAACGATCGACATGACCTTGAGGAGGATGTTCATTGCCGGTCCGGATGTGTCCTTGAACGGATCGCCCACGGTATCACCGACGACAGCCGCCTTGTGGGAGTCGCTGCCCTTGCCGCCGAGGTGTCCCTCTTCGATGTACTTCTTCGCGTTGTCCCAGGCGCCACCCGCGTTTGCCATGAAGATCGCCATGCAGAAGCCGGTGACGAGTGATCCGGCGAGGAATCCGGCTAAAGAGTCGAGGTTGATCAGGCCGATCACGATCGGTGTGACGATGGCGAGCGCCCCCGGGACGATCATTTCTTTGAGGGATGCGTCCGTCGAGATGGCAACGCAACGGGCGCTGTCGGGCGACACGCCGGGCTCACCTTCTCGGAGACCAGGGATCTCACGGAACTGACGGCGCACCTCTTCGATCATCTGTTGTGCCGCACGCCCGACGGCATCCATAGTCATCGCGGCAAAAATGAACGGGAACATCGCGCCGATGATGAGACCGATGAATGTCGCGGCATTCGTGATCGCGAAGTTCACCTCGATGCCATCGACGGCGAGCGTCTGACGGAATGCCTGAAATAATGCGAGGCCGGTGAGTGCGGCCGAGCCGATGGCAAAGCCTTTTGCGATCGCTGCGGTCGTGTTTCCGAGTGCGTCGAGTGCATCGGTTGTCTTGCGCACTTCCGGGTCGAGCCCGGCCATTTCAGCGATTCCGCCTGCATTGTCAGAAATGGGGCCGTACGCGTCGATCGATACGACAATTGCCGTTGTCGACAGCATCCCCAACGCAGCGAGCGCCACCGCGTAGAGGCCCATTGGTTGGCCGTCGATTCCGTCGATGAGATCCGCGGCGGCCCACTGCCCGAATCCATAGGCTGCGCCGATTGCGGCGGCAATGAGGAGGACCGATGCGCCGACCGAGATCATGCCTGTGCTGACGCCCTTGATGATCAGCGTTGCCGGCCCTGTCTTCGACTGGTCGGCGATCTTGCGGACCGGTCCAAATTCGGACGACGTGTAGTACTCCGAGACTTTTCCGATCGCGACGCCGGCGACGATCCCGACGATCACGGCGAACGAAAGGCCGATCCACGCGTCGATCGTGACATCGTCGCCAAAGAAGAGCCAGGCCAGCAGGATCGACAGCCCGCCCATCACGACTGCGGCGGCATTCGGGCCACGGTGCAGGCCCTTCGCCAGGGTCTCGAGACTCTTGGCGCGGACGAGCCCGGTACTCAGCGCGCTGACGACGATGCCGACTGCGGCGATCGCGAGCGGGAAGACCAGACCCGAGATGTCTCCATGGCGGAGTAGCGCGAACGCGACGACTGCGAGGATGATCGGCCCGATCATCGAGCCTATGTAAGACTCGAACAGATCGGCGCCCATTCCGGCGACATCGCCGACGTTGTCGCCGACGTTGTCTGCGATGGTTGCCGGGTTACGCGGGTCGTCTTCGGGAATACCCTCCTCGACTTTACCGACGAGGTCGGCGCCGACGTCGGCAGCTTTCGTGTAGATGCCGCCGCCGATACGTGCGAACAATGCGATCGAAGATCCGCCGAGACCGAATGTCGCGAGTACTCCGATGAAATTCGAATAGGCGTCTTCGGCCGAGCAGACGGCAACGCGATCTCCGACGAGGTCGGAGATGCCCACATAATCGCCGCAGTAGCCCGCGAGGTTTCCGATCTCGGGCGAGAACATCACGTAGACGATGCTCAGCCCGACGAGGCCGAGCCCGGCGACCGTGAAGCCCATGACCGCCCCGCCCCGGAACGCGATCGGTAACGCCTTGGTCACGCCGCCTTCACGTGCAGCGTTGGCCGTGCGGGCGTTCGCAGCGGTCGCGATTTGCATCCCGACGATTCCGGCGAGCGCCGACAGCGCCGCCCCGAACAGGTAGGTGAACGCTCCGACACGTCCGTATCCGTCGATCGCGAAGAAGATCACGACCCACATGACGGCCACGAACACGGCGATCCAGCGGTATTCGGCCTTGAGGAACGCTTGCGCCCCTTCGCGAATCTGGTCCATGAGTTCGCGCATCCGGTCCGTTCCGGGGTCTTCGTTCATTACGACCCTGAAGAAGACCGCCGCAACTATCAGGCCGACCATTCCGGCTGCAAACGCCCCGTATACCCAAAACTCCACAGAGTCCTCCTGAGTGACCGATGACTTGGGGCGCAACAAAGGCGCCACCAAAAAAGCGTCAAAGAGAATCTCGCAAGGATAGGAATCCGATGTTCATCGACGAAATCGGCAGCGCGGCGCCATCGCCGAAGTCGACGATCATGTGTGACTTACGATCATGTATGAGCCGATTGGAGCGCCGCGATATTGGCCGTGGGCCGGTCGCGTCCAGATTCCGGCTACGGTGCGAGTTCGCCGACATCGTTGAGGCGCTCGATCTGCACCCCGAAGTCATCGAAACGGATCACCGACACCGACGCGGTCGCGACGACGAGTCGTTGGTACAGGTCGATGTGCATCCCCGCGTAATGTGCGAGTGCGAGTTTGATTACGTCGGCATGCGAGCAGCACGCAACGTTTGCACTCGGCTTGTGCGACTCGCGCAGTCGCTCGATCAAGCCGACGATGCGTGATTGTGCCGCGAGGATCGGCTCGCCTTCGGGAAAGGTGACGAGCGAGGGCCGGTATTGCACCCGTGTCCAGAGCTTGGTACGAGCGAGCGACGCCACCGGACGCCCCGTCCACGAGCCGTAACCGAGTTCGCCAAGCCGTTTGTCGTGGTTCGGCCTGATCTGGTGGATCCGCGCAATGGGTGCTGCGGTTTCGCGGCAACGCTCCAGTGGGCTTGTGATGACGGCGGCGAAGTCGACGTCGGCGAGGCGTCGAGCGACGCTGTTCGCTTGTTCGTGACCGGCTTCGTTTAGGTGGACGCCGGGCGTCCAGCCGGTCAGGATGGACCCGGTCTGGTCGGTGACGGCGTGTCGGATCAGATAGACACGCACGGTCAGAGCGAGCCCTCGGCGCTCGCTTCGCCGATCTGTTTGTCTTTTGCCGCTTCTAGCTCGGGCTCGGTCGACTGGCTCGCTCGCTCCGTGCTCGACGCGAGCCCGAGCTGTGACCGCATTTCGTCGAGGCGCGCATCGGCTTCGAAGTCCATCGTCGCCTGTTCTATTTCGAGCATCTTCGCATCGACGCCGTCGGCTTGGAGTTCTGCGGCGCCGAGGGCTCGCGCATAGCGCTGTTCGATTTTGCGACGTACTTGATCCATGTTCGGGATCTCATCATTGACGGTCGCCGACATCGACGACATCGCGGACGACATCCGCTCTTGCATCTTGGCTTGGTCGAGTTGAGACAGCAGCTTGGTCTTTTCGGTATAGCGCCGCTCGAGTTGCATCCGGTTCGTTTGCACGGCGCGTTTCGCGCCGCCTGCCGCTTCGGATGCTTGGAGGTATATCTCTTTGAGCGATGCGACTTCTTGTTCGGCAACGATGAGTCGTTGCGTGAATGCTTGAGCCGCGTGTTCGTACTTGCGAGAGTCCGCAGTGTCTCGACGTTTGGTTGCGGCGTCGGACATGAGCAGGGCTTGTCGTGACGATGACGACAACTTTTCTACCTGGTCGATAGCGCGGTTCAGTTGGATTTCGGTGTCTTTTTGATGTGCGATCACGTTGGCAGCCTGTTCGGTCAGCAGCCGGTGCTGTCTTTCTGATTCCTCGATCGCTTGTTCGATCTGGATCTTCGGGTCTGCATACTCCTCGAAGCGCCCAGTGAGGGCTGCGCCCCAGTATCGCCACATCCGTTTGAAGACATTCGCCATAGCCCCTCCAGATTCGAGCTGTGCCACATCTTAGGACAGCAACGAGACGATCTTGTTCTTGACGTCCGTATAGGGCGGATACCGGATCGGTGGGTCGATCCTCGTCGACTTGTCGAGCACGCCTTTGCGATGTGTGAACGCGAGGTAGCTCTCCTTGCCGTGATATGCGCCCATGCCGCTCGCGCCGACGCCGCCGAAGGGCAGGTCGGGCACGCCGAGCTGCATGAGGCACTCGTTGACGCACGCCCCGCCCGACGATGTCTTGTCGAGCACCTTCTTGGCGACTTCGTCGTCGGACGTGAAGACGTACAGAGCGAGTGGCTTCGGTCTTGCGCGGACGAAACGGATCGCTTCGTCGACGTCGGCAACCGTGAGAATAGGAAGGATCGGGCCGAATATCTCTTCTTGCATGACAGCGGCGTCGGGTGAGACGTTGGCGAGCACAGTCGGCGAGATGTAGCGTTCGACGGCGTCTGTGACGCCGCCGCAGACGATGTCTTCACCTTCGATCAAACCTGTGAGGCGTTCGAATGCCGTATCTGAGACGATCCGCCCGTAATCTTCGCTTTGTTTTGGGTCATTGCCATAGAAGTTCTCGATAGTTTCGACGATCTTGGATGTGAGTGGTTCGACGACTTCGGGCACGGCGAGCACATAGTCGGCGCCGACGCAGGTCTGGCCCGCGTTAAAGTACTTGCCTTGGGTGATTCGCCTCGCCGTGACGTCGATGTTGGCTGTCGCGTCGACGATGCAAGGGCTCTTGCCGCCGAGTTCGAGAATCGTCGGCGTCAAGTTCCGGGCCGCTGCTCGATGGACGATCCTGCCGACTCCGGGTGAGCCGGTAAAGAAGATGAAGTCGAAGTCTTGCGCCAAGAGTTCGGTGGTTTCGGGTACGGCGCCTTGGATGACGGCGAATGCGTCGTTGTCGAGATATTCGGTGAGGAGGTTGCCGACGAGTGCACCGGTCGCGACGGCGATTTCGGACGGCTTGACCGCGACCGTGTTGCCGGCAGCGATCGCGCCGACCAGCGGCGAGCAGAGCAGCATGAACGGGTAGTTCCACGGCCCGATTATCAGCGCCACGCCGAACGGTTCGTGGACGATTCGCGAGGTGCCGAGCTGTTGCAGAGTCGGCGTGTGGACGTATTGGTCTTTCGTCCAGCTCTTGAGATGACGAAGCGCGTGTTTGATCTCGGCACGAACAAAACGCAGCTCGCCGAATTCGCTTTCGAAGGTCGCCTTGTGCAGGTCGGCTTCGAGTGCGGCAAGCAGGCGCCCGTCGTTCTCCGCGATCATCGCGTCGAGCGCTTCGAGCTGGCCGACGCGCCATTCGAGCGTCTTCGTGCGGCCCGAATCGAATGTTGCTCTGATCCGATCGACGGCCGTCGGGATTTCGGACAGGGGGGTGTAGTTCAGCGCTGATGCCATGAACTATCTAGTCGGCACACGCGAAGGCCAACTCGAGCCGGAAATCCCGCGCTCCCGTTGCGTCACGTGCTTCGACGTGCGCACGGGACAGCGGATGTGTATAGTTGGTGTATGAGCAGGACGCGAACGAATATTGAGCTGGAAGACGAGCCCTTGGAAATCATCATGCGAAGGTATGGCGTCGAGACGAAAGTCGATGCCGTGAACATGGCGACTCGACGGTTAGCCGGCATTCCGATGACCCGTGAACAAGTTCTCGAAATGCGCGGCGCGAACGCTATCGACGAATTGCCCACGGACACCGGCCCACGTTGAGCCCGATCCTCATCGATAGCTCTGGCTGGGTCGAATACGACCGCGCAACGAACAGCGAGGTCGATCTCAGATTGCTCTCTCTCGTTCAAGTCGAAGGGCCAATTGCAACAACCGAACCGGTGATTATGGAAGTGACTGCTGGGGCTCGGACCGACCGACGCGAACTCGACCTTCGAAACATGTTGTTGAGCTACGAACTCCTCCATTTCGATCCTGTAATCGATTTTGATGGAGCGACGACGATTTATCGACAGTGTCGGAAGGCCGGGATCACACCGCGAGGCCTCATCGATTGTATGATCGCCTCGGTGGCAAGTCGCCATGATGTTTCGGTGTTATCGGCCGACACCGATCTCGTCAGAATCGCGCCCATCGCTGGATTCGAGCTGGACCGGTGCTGTCCAGACCTCGAGGATTAGCCCCTTGCAGATGCCTATCCGAACGATGGCGGGCCGCGCGTATTGTCAGCAGCTGAGCGGTCAGAAACAGTCACCGACCAGCACATGCAGACGAGCACATCGTGCAAACCGCCGATCTCGGCGGAATCCACCGTCATGCGTGCGTGATCTAGCGTGAGGTCGCCTTCTCGGGAGTTCAAATATTCCGGATATAGCGCGGGCTGAATCGATTTCGTGCTTCTGGAGGGCCGCGATCTATGCCGGCGCTTACGACTGTGCCGATGCCGCTGAATGGGGGATCTTACGTACGACGGATGTGGCGAATCCTATTGCGGCTCCGATGCCTGCGCTTACGACGTTGCCGATGCCGAAGAATGGGTTTTTCATTTTGCAGAGGAAGCATGAGAAGGCTGCGCTGGCGGCGACTCCGATGATCTGGGCGCCGGCTGCGGCGCTTTGCGCGGTGGAGAGGATGCCTTGGATGATGGTTACAGCGAGGGGGACGACGACTTTGATGGCGCCGGCGACTGATCCGAGGGCGTTTCCGATCATTGCGCCGAACGCGGCCCAGCCGTTGGACCATGTGCTGCCGAGGCCGAATGTGCCGGCCGGGTCTGAGCTGTTGATTGGGTTGGCGCTCGCGTAGATGTAGGAGTTTGGTCCGCCACCGAGGACGGGGTCGTTTTGTTGTTCGTGTCCATCAACAGGGTGCCGCTGTCGGCTGAGCCGAACCGCACGGTCTTGGTGTCTGCGCCTTTGGTGTCGGTACGTTCCATGATGCCGCCGCTCACGCCACGTGTGCCCTCCACGGATCTTTGTCCGGGTGGACTTGGCGGGGTTAGGCTTGGGATTGTGATTATTCGAATCGTGAACGACGCTGCACGAAACGGTTCGCGGTGCGAGACTCGAGAGCGCGGTACGAGGGGATCTCGACACTCATGATCAAGTGCAATTTGCGCTTTGTTAACTGGGACGCCGACTCACAGGCCTACGTTGGAGTTCCCGAAGGCAACGTTGTCGAGGCGGTCTCGGGCTTCGAAGGGCACGATGTCCGCGCCGTTTCTCATACGAACGCGACCGGCGCGGTAGAGTTCGAGTTCGACACGACGCCAAACGCACCTACCGAGCGGTGGTTTCGATGTCTCACGGAGCCTGTCTTCGAGACACGTCACGCTGCAAGTCTCGACGATCCCGATCGTTCCGGGCGCTGGTCGGAAGTCCTCGCGGACATCGGATCCGACCAGGAGCCAGTTGTATTCGATGTCAACCACAAACGCCTCCGGCGCGTACGGGGCAACGACGTGGAGCTACTCGTCGACGGTCCGGCCGTTCTCGCCTGCCTCGAGAACCGAATTGCCAAAGCGAAAAAGAGCATCCATCTGCAGACCCAGTTCTTCTACAACGACGACGTTGGCAACAAATTGACCGACTTGCTGATCGACAAAGCGCGCAATGGTGTCGCCGTTCGCGTGATGTTCGACAGGCACGCGACGTCACGCACTGCGAGCTTGATCAGAATGAAACAGTATTGGCTCGACCATTGGATCAGGGACGACTCGCCGACATGGAGCGGACTACGCGAACAGGTGGTCGCGAAACATGAAGCAGCGGTCGTGTGCGGTGACACATCTGAGATCGTCGCGAGGCTGGATGAGACGGTGCATCTCGACTTCGTTGACGCTTCCATTCCCGATGTTGAGCTGCGGCCCCGACACGTCGGTACGGCGGACGCCGTCGGCCATGATTTCATCAGCTCGCTGCCAATTATGTCCGTAACACGCATGGACCACTCCAAGCTCGCGGTGTTCGACGGTCGCGCCGCCATTCTTGGTGGACACAATGTGGGTGACGACTACATGTACGATCGCCCATTCGACCCGGCATCGGTCGTCTCGTGGGAGCTGGGAAAGTTTCACGACGTCTCGATCATTGTCGACGGCCCGATCGTGCAGGATCTCCAGGACCTGTTCAGGATCCGCTGGATGCTCCAAGGAGGTGAGCCGTTCGATGCCGGTACGTTCGTCTCTGGCCATCCGGTCGACACGGATCACCGGTACTATCCATCGTTCGAGACCGGCAGCGGTAGCGGCGTGCCAGTGCAGATCGCGCTCACGACACCGGGGAGATGGCACGACTTCGAGGAGTCGCTTCTGAAACGAATGGATTTGGCCGAACGCGAGATTTTGTTCGAGACGCCTTTCTTCGCGAACTCAGAAATCGCGAAGCGGTTGATTGCTGCTGCCAAGCGTGGAGTCAGAGCAGTGCTCATTCTTCCCGATTGTCACAACACGTCATACGAGTACTTGTTTGCCGGTCGGATGGCATACCACAAGCTCCTGCGAGGGGGTGTCGAGGTTCATGAGTACAAAGGCCGGATGCTTCATGCCAAGGTCGGCGTCATAGACGACACGGCCATTGTCGGCTCTGTCAACCTGAACAATGGCAGCATGCGCTACCACTACGAATTAGCGGCATTTATCGACGATCCGACATTTGCAAGACGCATGAGAACCGACGTCTTCGACCTAGATCTCGCGTGCTCGCGACAAATCTGGCCGGACGATGTGAAGGAGCTGTTGAACATTGCCGGACAAGCAAGACTGGCGATACGCGGTCTCAAAGCACTTGACGTTTGGTTTTGACGATGCCGACGGCGTTGGTGCTAGTACGTCCTCGCGTTAGTTAGTATGATGTGATTGAATGGGTGGATGAAACTTGCACCTGTAGAAATCAGTGATCAGGCTCGTGTCGAGTTGGAACGGCGGGTGCGGTCACGTACCGAGCTGTCACGAGTGAGCCAGCGGGCAAGACTGGTGTTGTTGGCCGGTGACGGCGAGTCGAACCGTCACGTCGGCGATGTCATCGGTATGCATTACAACCAGGTCGCCGTGTGGCGCCGACGCTATGGCGAACGCGGTCTAGCCGGTCTCGACGATGATGCTCGGTCGGGAAGGCCGCTGATCTATGACCATGACGATGTGTTGACGATGGTGCACATGGTCACGACCACACCGCCCGACGGACGGACCCGCTGGACGTGTGAACTCGTCGCCGACCGTATGGCCGAAGAAGCCAATGTGCCGATCTCTGCGTCGCAGGTGTGGAGAATCTTCGATGCGCTCGATCTCAAGCCGTGGCAGACGAGATCGTGGATGACATCACACGATCCAGCATTTTGGGAAAAAGCCGCCGATGTCTGCGGGTTGTATCTGAATCCGCCCGAGAACGCTCTCGTATGGTCTGTCGACGAAAAAACCGGCATCCAAGCGAAATCTCGTATCAACCCGACATCGCCAGCTACGCCAGCCAAACCGAGAAGACAAGAATTCGAGTATCGCCGTAACGGCACGGCCGTACTCTTCGCCGGACTCGACGTACACAACGGCGACATCGCCGGTTGGGTGACCGATTCGTCACGGTCCGACAACTTCGTCGAGTTCTTGAACGATCTCGTCGACCTCACACCCGACGGACTCCAGCTCCACGTGATCGCCGACAACCTCTGCGCCCACGGCGCCCCAAAGGTCGAAACATTCCTCGACGAACACCGCCACGTGTTCATACACAACACACCAACACATGCCTCATGGCTCAACCAAGTCGAACTGTTCTTTTCGATCATGCAATGACGCCTCATCCGATACGGCGAATTCGAATCCGTCGACGACCTCACCCACAAAATCATCGAGTTCATCGACAGCCACAACAAAACCGCCAAACCATTCAGATGGACATACGACGGCCGCCCACTCCAAATCGCATGATCACAACAACTTACGCGCGGTAGCACTAGTGGAACGAAAAGACACCATTTTCCATCGGGCGGTGTCTGTCGGTGGCCATGAGAAAATCCGCACTGGCGGCCATCTAGTTCCGAGGTTGTCCATTTGTTGTTGTCGGTATCCACCGGTGTCGGCCGGGCAGGGTCGGGAACGGCTCATCGACTCGTACCTGGGCAAGGTCGAGGAATGGGTCGATAAGAGTCGGGGCCGTATCCGTGCCGATGTCGTGCACGAATCCGCCCAATCGTGTCCGCACCAAACCATTGACCCGATAGCTACATACTCACAGCATGCCAGCAACACAGCCCCGTGTCGAGAGTGTCCGAAAGTCAGTTCTTCCACAGGCAGTCGTCCTTGGACGCGCACGAGCTGGCCACGGCCGATAACGTTGATCTTTCGACCAATACGACCGCGACGCCAAATCGAACACGTCTGTTGACCGCCACGTTTTTTGAGGCCGTGGGACTGTGCTGGCGTCATCGTGGGTGATGAACTCATGCTGGCGGAATGTTGATCAGGTCGGCGCTCGGTTCGGGGCAGTGTTCATGCTGTCGT
>SDBV01013014.1_pt1 | contig 10622 bp, 19 predicted proteins | sample 2277081 | NCBI WGS metagenome assembly SDBV01 (sample SAMN10402039, study PRJNA504765) | marine sediment metagenome | isolation source: marine sediment core GS10_PC15, 223 cmbsf | place: Arctic Ocean: Southern Knipovich Ridge | collected 2010
TTTACCGTTCGTCGCTCACCATTCATTGATAAAGATTCGCACGAACACTTTGAAATCCGCACCCATAATCGATTGATCGATGTTCTCGATCCAGATTCAAAGACTATCGACATGCTCATGCGTTTGAATTTACCCGCTGGTGTGGACATAGAAATCAAGATATAGTTTGAGGCAGCGAAGCTGATTGCTGGTTCAAGGAAAGAATTCGTATCTAAGATTAATAAGAAAAACAGGCAGCGTAAGAACAGATCTGTTCGTAAAAGGAAAAACGGGTATTTTTCGCCAGACTGATTGACTGCGTTGACCTAGGGATGATGAAGCCTGGCCCAGGCTGGCAGTCCCTGAAATTAGCAAGTAGGAGCAAATTGAGATGATGAAAGGGCTTATTGGAAAGAAGATCGGGATGACTCAGATTTTCGATGAAAATGGACTTGCAGTTCCAGTTACTCTCATCGAAGCTGGGCCTTGTTACGTTACCCAAATACGCAATCCTGAAAAAGATGGCTACAACGCCGTCCAACTAGGTTTCGAAGAAGTAAAACCGAAGCGTCTCACTGGTGGCCAATTAGGGCATCTGAAAAACAACGAGCTACCTCCATTACGTTTTTTGCGTGAATTCAGGGTTAAAGATCCTCAGGTAAACGAAGGTGATAAATTAGCTGTTGGCGATGTATTTGCCGTTGGAGAACAAGTAGACGTTGTAGGAACCAGCAAAGGAAAAGGTTTTCAAGGTGTAGTTAAACGCTATGGGTTCCGCGGGGGACCGAAAACACATGGTCAATCAGATAGGCAGCGGGCACCCGGGTCAGTTGGTGCAGGGACGTCCCCTGGTCACGTTTTTAAGGGAAAGCGTATGCCAGGTCATATGGGGTTCGAGAGGGTGACTATTCATAACTTGCGTGTAGAGTACGTGGATGCCGATCGAAATTTACTGGGCGTTCGCGGGGCTATCCCTGGTCCTAAAGGTGGCGTCGTTATGATCAAAGAAGCGCGCAAGCAGTAATTGGAGCGAGATGACCATGAAAGTAGATGTTGTGAATATCGAGGGTAAGAAAATAAAGTCGGTTGAATTGCCGGCAAAAATTTTTGAAGCCCCAGTTAATACAAACCTGATGCATCAAGCATACGTTCGGCAGATCGCGAACGCCCGCTTGGGAACACATAAGACGAAAACACGCAGTGAGGTATCTGGTGGGGGCAGGAAACCCTGGCGCCAAAAGGGCACCGGTCGAGCGCGACAGGGATCGATCCGCGCTCCTCAATGGGTAGGAGGGGGCAGAGTTCATACTCCAAGACCGCGGGATTACAGCCAGAAAATGCCTCGTAAGATGCGCCGAGCGGCGTTGAGGTCTGCTTTATCGGTGAAAGCGTCAGACGAGGCGATCCTTGTCCTTGATAAAATTTCCCTTTCCGAACCCAAAACAAGCGAGATGGCTCAGATAATGGATCAGTTGGCGGGAAAATCTAGTGTGTTGTTGATCATTCCAGAAAAGAATGAAAACTACGACATGATTCACAGGGCAGCCAATAACCTACCAGATTTGAAATTATTAATGGCGAATTATATGAATATTCGAGATTTGCTTAGTTTCGATAAGGTGATCATTCCGTTGGCTGCTTTGGAAGTCATCGAATCTTACTTAGGATAAGGATAAGAGATAATGACAACAGTACATGATATTCTCCGGCGGCCGATCATCACTGAAAAATCAAATTATCAAGCTGATGTACTCAACCAGTACGTGTTTGAAGTGAGCATTAAAGCCACAAAACAGATGGTGAAGGACGCCATAGAGACAGTTTTTGACGTCAATGTGGCTCGAGTGAATATCGTCAACGTTCCACCAAAACGCAGCCGTCGCTGGCGAAATCAAAGGGTCAAGGTTAGGCGTAGTGCTTATAAGAAAGCCATCGTAACCCTGGAACCTGGCGAAACCATCGATATGTTTGAAGGAGTACGCTAATGGCAGTCAAGAAATATAAGCCCGTTACCCCAAGTTTACGGGGAATGACCGGCCATACTTTTGAGGAGATTACCAAATCAAAACCAGAGCGTTCATTGTTAACTCCTAAGAAACGTACGAGCGGGAGAAATATGTACGGGCGGATTACTGTCCGGCATCGTGGAGGTGGTCACCGCCGTCACATCAGGGAGGTGGATTTCAAGCGCAATAAGCATGGCATCCCGGCCCGGGTCGCCGCGATCGAATACGATCCAAATCGAACTGCTCGGATCGCCCTCTTGCACTATGTCGATGGTGAAAAGCGTTATATCATTGCACCGCTAGATTTACGGGTAGACGACGTTGTTGAGTCAGGTCCTAAGTCAGAAATTCGACCTGGAAACTCCCTACCAATTTCCGGGATTCCGGTTGGAACGCTGATCCATAATATTGAACTCAAAGAGGGACGCGGCGGGCAATTGGTCCGAGCAGCAGGTGGATCTGCCCAGCTGCTTGCTAAAGAAGGTGATTATGTCCAGGTTCGCTTACCATCAGGAGAAGTTCGCCTGATCAGGCAAACTTGTTATGCAACTATCGGCCAAATAGGAAACGTGGATAACAGCAATATCAAACTCGGCAAAGCAGGTCGCAAGAGACATATGGGTATTCGACCAACCGTCCGAGGTTCTGCGATGAGCCCTCGAGACCATCCGCATGGCGGTGGTGAAGGCCGTCAACCGATTGGATTGCCGGGACCGAAAAGCCCCTGGGGTAAGCCGACCTTGGGGAAGAAGACTCGCAGAAATAAGAGTACTGAAAAGTATATTGTTCGCCACCGAGGGAAGAAGAGACGATAATCGCTGGTTCTGGATGACGGGTATATTTGTACAGCAATCATATACAATGCGGAAACCTTTAGTAAGAATTATGGAGACTGAATAATGGGACGATCGTTAAAAAAGGGTCCATATATTGACCCGAAATTGCTCAAAAAAGTTGAGCTCATGAATGAGCGAGGCGAGAAGAAGGTGATCCGCACTTGGAGTCGCGCCAGCAGTATTTTCCCCCAAATGGTTGGACATACGATTGCAATTCATGATGGGCGGCGCCATGTTCCGATTTACATAACTGAAAACATGGTTGGTCATAAGCTTGGTGAATTCGCGCCCACGCGTACTTATCGCGGTCACCTGGTTGAGCGGAAGATAAGGAGATAATCCATGGCTGATGATATTCGTGCGCATGCGAATTATATTTCCCACTCTCCCCAGAAAGTAAGGCTGGTGATCGATCTGGTGCGTGGTAAAGATATTACAGAAGCACTTGTTATGTTGAAGTTTGTCCAAAACAAGGCTGCTCTCCCGGTCTCTAAAGTACTTGCCTCCGCGATGGCAAACGCCGAAGAGAATTTCGGGGTCAGTCGAGACGATTTATATATTTATAAGATCCACGCAGATGCTGCACCATCTCGTCGTTGGCGCAGATTTGGGGCGCGCGGGCGATTTAAGCCGATCATTCGGCGAGCCTCTCACATTGCTGTTGTACTGCGTGAAAGAGAGAACTAATGGAAGCAGGAAATTTGTTCACCATCAGATCGGTTTCTAGGCTCGAGAGGAGAAATCATGGGTCGTAAAGTTCATCCGATTGGTTTTCGATTAAAAATCAATAAAACCTGGGACGGGCGCTGGTATGCTGAAGGTCAGGAATACGTTGACCAGCTCCACCAGGATATTGAGCTGCGAAAAATGATCCGCGAAGAAACAGAGAGAGCTGGGGTTTCACGCATTGAGATAGAGCGCTTCCCAGGAAAAGTGAAAATAATTGTTCACACCGCCAAACCAGGTATTCTAATTGGTCGAAAAGGTGAGAACGTCAAGAAATTGCGATCGAGTCTTGAGGGGTTGGTCGGGAAGAAGATCGACCTCGATATAAAAGAGATTAAGGCTCCTGATATTGATGCTTTACTGGTCGCGAAGAATATTGCTAATCAGCTTGAGCGCCGGATCAGTTATCAACGGGCGATGAAACGCTCCATTCAGCAGGCAATGCGCCAGGGGGCCGAGGGCATCCGGATTGAAGTCGCTGGTCGGTTAAGCGGTGCTGAAATGGCACGCTCGATTCACATGCGTGAAGGACAGGTTCCACGCCAGACTCTACGAGCAGATATTGATTTTGCAAAAGCTGAGGCTTTAACGAGTTACGGTCGGATTGGAATTAAAGTTTGGATTTATAAAGGCATTATCTTACCTGAAAAGGAAGATATTGTTGAATCGACTGAAGGCGTTTATGTGAGTGAGTGACCTTCATATTAGAAAGTGGAGGTTGATTAAATCACTGTGAAAGCCAAGTTATTGAGGTTGTAATTATGTTAATGCCAAAGCGTGTTAAGTACCGCAAGCAAATGCGTGGACGTATGCGCGGTAAAGCTCAGCGTGGTAACGAGGTCCATTTTGGTGACTTGGGTTTGTTGGCTCTGGAGCCATCTTGGATTACTGCCCGTCAAATTGAGGCTGCCCGTCGCGCGATCGTCCGTGCTTTGCACAGGCGTGGAAAAGTATGGATTCGGATATTCCCTGATAAACCCGTGACGAAAAGAGCAGCGGAGACCCGAATGGGTAAGGGTAAAGGGAATGTTGAATTCTGGGTGGCTGTCGTTAAACCAGGCCGGATAATGTTTGAAGTTGGTGGAGGCATACCAGAAGCAACTGCCAGAGAGGCACTTCGATTGGCCTCTTACAAACTTCCCATCAAGACAAAAATTGTCTCCCGATATGGCTCGAAAGGAAGTGAAGGATGAGAGCTTCAGAGATCAGGGTTTTATCTACAAATGAGATTAGGTCGAATGTGGCCGACGCCAAAGAGGAATTGATGAACTTGCGGTTCCAATTGGCGACTGGTGAATTGACCGATCACACTCGACTGAGTAATACCCGCCAATTGATCGCTAGATACTACACGATACTCAACGAACGGGAGCTTGAAGAAGAAATGGAAGGTGAAGAATGAACAACCGTCGTCGCTTGACCGGTGTAGTAACCAGCAACAAAATGGATAAATCTGTATTGGTTGTTATCACCCGAACTTATCGTCATCCATTATATAAAAAGGTAGTCCACAGCAAAAAGAAGTTAATGGCTCACGATGAACTTGGCAGTGAAGTTGGAGATAGGGTACGGATTGTAGAGAGCCGTCCTATCTCAAAACGAAAGCGTTGGGTGGTCGAAGAGATTCTACAAAAGGAAAGTATCAGTGAGGAAGTTGAAATGGAGGAGCCAGTATGATCCAACATGAAAGTCGATTGAAGGTCGCCGATAATTCCGGAGCAAGAGAAATTTTAGTCATTCATGTCTTGGGTGGATCCTCTCGCCGGTTTGGGACGATTGGAGATGTGGTTGTTGGCACTGTAAAAATCGCCACTCCCCATAGTGCGGTGAGCAAGAGTGATATCGTCAGAGCAGTGATAGTCAGGACAGCGAAGGGATGGCGGCGAGAAGATGGATCTTATATCCGTTTTGATGATAACGCAGCGGTCATCCTTGATACCGATGGTCGTAACCCCAGAGGAACGCGTATTTTTGGACCTGTTGCCCGGGAACTTCGAGAAAAGGGATATATGAAAATCGTATCCCTGGCCCCTGAGGTTCTTTAACAGTCAGTTGCGAACTGAGGAGCGAGTATTGTGAAATTAAAGATAAAAAAAGGTGATACCGTTGAGGTTATCAACGGCAAAGAGATCAATAAAGGCAAACGTGGCGAGGTGATCCGGGTCATGCCCAAGGAAAGCCGTTTGGTGGTCCAGGGTGTAAATATGCTGAAGAAACACCAACGCCAGGTACAAACCCAGGGCAGAACCATTTCGCCAGGGATCATTGAATTTGAAGGTTCAATTCATATATCGAATGTGATGTTGGTTTGTCCGGAATGTGATGAGCCCACTCGAGTCGGCATTCAGCGAGAAGATGGAACCTCCCGCCGGGTATGTAAACATTGTGAGGCATTGATCGATTAAAGGATCGATCAGGAGAGAAGATATGGCTCATTACTTAAAAGATCGTTATCAGGAAGATTATTCCCCAGCAATATTGAAATCCTTGAATCTGGGCAACGTTATGGAAGTCCCCAGATTAGAAAAGATGGTTGTTAATATTGGGGTCGGTGAAGCTTTAGAAAACGCACGTGCTCTGGAAGGTGCTGTGGCGGATTTAATGGTTATCACTGGACAAAAACCAATCGTCACGAAGGCAAAAAAGAGTATCGCAAATTTCAAACTCCGTGAAGGTCGATCCATTGGTGTAAAAGTAACCTTACGGGGTGACCGAATGTGGGCGTTTCTAGATCGTCTGATTAATGTTGCTATGCCCAGAGTTCGCGATTTCCGGGGTGTTTCCCCTAATTCATTTGATGGTCGTGGGAATTACACACTTGGGCTGCATGAGCAATTGGTGTTCCCGGAGATCGATTACGACAAGATCGACAAAGTCCGTGGAATGGAGATTACAATCGTTACTTCGGCAAAAACAGACGAGGCAGGCAGGCAATTATTAGATTTGCTCGGTATGCCGTTCAGGAAGGAAGGAATATAGATGGCGAAGAAAAGCATCATCATACGTGAACAGCGGCGAAAATATCCAACTCGGGTTCGGAATCGATGTTCGATTTGCGGTCGACCGCGCGGATACATCCGGCGATTTGGATTGTGCCGGATTTGTTTTCGCGAACTGGCGCTTGAAGGGCAAATTCCAGGCGTTGTCAAGTCTTCCTGGTAAAAGAGCGGAGGAGTATTAGTATGAGTATGACTGATCCTATAGCGGATATGTTGACCCGTATTCGAAATGCGATGGCTTCTGGGAATCCATCTGTGGCCATGCCGAGCTCAAAACTCAAGGCAGAAATTGCCCGCATTCTTAAAGAAGAAGGATTTATCGCTGGCCATGAAGTTGTCAATGGGGATAGCCCGGGACATAAAGTATTGCGGTTGCGCCTCCGTTACGTGGGCGTAAGACGTTTCAGACGTCCAGTGATTACTGGCTTGGAACGGGTTAGTACACCTGGCAGGCGAGTATATGCCGGGAAACGAGAAATTCCTTGGGTCTTGTCTGGAATGGGTGTATCTATTATTACCACCCCAAAGGGTGTGATGACAGGTCAACGAGCTCGCCAATTAGGTATTGGCGGCGAAATCCTTTGTAAAGTTTGGTAAGGAGAATTAATCGTGTCACGAATCGGACAAATGCCTGTTGTCGTGCCATCTGGTGTTGATGTAAAAATCAAAGGATCGCACGTTCATGTTAAAGGTCCCAAAGGCGAGTTACAGCACACTTTTCCGGCTGCTATGGATATTAGTCTGGATAAGGGAGAAGTTTCTGTCAAGCGCCCAACGGATGATCCTTCACACCGGGCTTTACATGGTATGACACGGGCTCTGATAAACAATATGGTCGTTGGAGTAAGCACTGGTTTCTCGAAGGTGTTGGAAATCAATGGTGTTGGTTATCGGGCTGAACTGAAAGGGAAGAATTTGGTGCTCAACGTTGGATTTTCCCACACAGTGGAAGTCGAACCTCCAGAAGGTATCGAATTCGAAATTGATGAACGCACAAGGCAGATTACCGTTAAAGGTTATGATAAGCAAGTGGTCGGATACGTGGCTGCGGATATCCGCAAGGTTCGACCCCCGGAACCCTATAAAGGAAAAGGGATCAAATATCTTGATGAGAGAATCCGTCGTAAGGCGGGTAAAGCAGGTAAGGTGTAGAAGTATGGGAAAAAGAATATCTCGTTCTAAAGCACGTCAACGCAGACATCTGCGGGTGCGAAAACGCGTAAATGGCACTCCATTCCGTCCTCGACTAAATGTATTTCGCAGCTTATCGGAGATCTATGCACAAGTGATAGACGATGAAGCAGGGAAAACTTTAGTAGCTGCATCTTCCATTGATAATGGGCTGCGGAAAGCTATGTCCGGGAAAACAAAAACTGAACAAGCCGAGATAGTCGGTCAGGCAATAGCGGTAAGAGCAAAATCGGCTGGCGTTGAACAGGTAGTTTTCGATCGATCTGGATATCGGTATATTGGTCGCGTGAAGGCGCTTGCAGATGGCGCACGGGAAGGCGGCTTGCAGTTCTAGCAAGACGAACAGGAGATCATAATGTCAGATTACAAATCGTCAGATTTCGAAAAAGAATTTGATGAACGCGTCATCGAAATTGCCCGCGTAGCAAAAGTTGTGAAAGGTGGTCGGCGATTTTCTTTCCGTGTCACGGTTGTTGTTGGTGACAATAGCGGGAAAATAGGAGTAGGAAAAGGTAAAGCGAACTCAGTGCCAGATGCGTTGAGGAAGGCTTCAGAAAAAGCACGCAAAGAGATGCGCAAAGTCTCACTTTTTGGGTCAACAATCCCCCATGAGGTAATAGGACGGGTATCAGGAGCAAAAGTCCTGTTAAAGCCAGCTTCTCGAGGAACTGGAGTTATCGCAGCTGGTGGTGTGCGCGCTGTGCTAGAAGCCGCAGGTGTATCAGATATATTGACAAAGTCTCTCGGAAGTAGTAATGCACTAAATGTTGTGTATGCAACAATGGATGCTCTTGATCAGTTGAGATCTCCCGAGGAGGTCGCCATGCTGCGCGGTAAACCTGTGAAAGAGGTAACACCCTTCTGGGAGCGAAGGAAACAAAATGCCTAAGACCGAAACGAAGACAAAGAGAAAGACGAAAAAAAAGGAGAAGCTTGTCCGGGTAACCCTGGTCAAGAGTCCCATCGGATACAACATTTCCCAGAAACGAACGGTGAGAGCTTTGGGTTTACGGAAGATGCATCAAACTGTTGAACATAAAGACTCAGCGACTTTACGTGGTATGTTGGCTAAAATAAGCCATCTGCTTCATGTAGAAGAATAGGATAGCCAATGAAATTGCATGACCTCAGACCTAATAAAGGTGCTAAGAAAAAACGTAAGAGAGTAGGGCGTGGAACTGCCGCTGGGCAGGGGAAGACCGCCGGGAGAGGGACCAAAGGTCAAGGAGCCCGTGCAGGTGGTGGAACTCGCTTATACCATCAAGGTGGTAATTTACCATTCTTCCGTCGCTTACCTTTTATACGTGGTAAAGGTTTTACACCGATCAACCGCGTGGAATATCATGAGGTAAATCTAGGTCAATTAATAGATTTCAAGGACGGAAGCCATGTTACTCCACAGAGTCTGATCGAAGCGCGACTTGTAAAAAACTCTGCCAACCCGGTAGTTCTCCTCGGGGAAGGTGAAGTGAGTGTCGCCTTGAACGTCAGTGTTCACCGAATTTCGAACAGTGCACGATCAAAGATCGAGGCTGCTGGGGGTAGTGTAGAAATTCTTTCCAAGCAGGATGGTCAGTAAGGAGCCCAATTATGAAGCGTTCAGCTTGGCGCTTTCTGTGGACTGCCCAAGATATCCGTAGAAGGTTGCTGATAACGATAGGATTATTGGCTATTTATCGATTCGCCGCACACGTACCGGTTCCAGGTGTAAATCGAGAAGCGATTATGGCAATCATAGAGGGTGGTGGAGCCCAAGGGACATTAGTTGGCCTCCTTGATTTACTCTCTGGTGGCACGGTGTCTAATTTCTCGGTGCTGGCTATGGGAGTCTACCCATACATTACCGCGCAAATCATCTTGAACTTACTTGTTCCAATCATCCCTGCCTTGCAGAGAAGAATGGAAGAAGATCCAAGAGAGGGACGGAAATGGATGGAGAAATGGACCTACATCCTGGCGGTACCGATGGCAGCCCTGAATGCAGTTGGACAAATCAACTTGTTTACGCAATTCACCGGTGGGGTGCCGATACTTGACAATTTCGGTTTCAGCGGTGGAAACTTACTGTCATCTTTCGCGGTTGTGGCCAGTATGACTGCTGGAACGATGTTCGCCATCTGGTTGGGAGAATTGATCTCTGAATTTGGTATTCGCAATCAGGGTCTATCCCTGATCATTTTTGCTGGTATTGTTTCTCGCGTGCCAATCACATTGGGTAGCATCTTGGCAGACGAGCAAAGCCGTTTGATTGGGTTGGCATTATTGGTGATCTTTAGCACGCTGACTATTTTTGCAATCGTCTTTGTCCAGCAAGGACAGCGAAATGTACCAGTGATGTATCCGGGTCGGAGGGTAGGAAACCGCATGTCGATGCCTGTCAAAGGTACTTTGCCTCTCAGGATCGCCATGGCCGGCATGATTCCGATCATCTTCGCCCAGGCTCTGCTGACATTCCCAGCTATCATCGCCAGTTTCTTCCTTGGGTCTCAAACGGAATGGGTAGCGAACATGTCAGCAACCGTGCAATCTATATTTGGTGGTACCGGTAATACATACTGGGTTATATATTTCTTCATGGTGGTTGGATTTACATTCTTTTATACCGATGTGCTCTTTGCCCAACAAAATTATGGTGAGAACTTAAAGAAGGTAGGTGCCCAAATTCCCGGGGTAAGTCGTGGTGCTCGAACCCAGAAATATCTCACAACGGTTTTAAGGCGTATTACCCTTCCCGGAGCGCTTTTCTTAGGCCTAGTCGCAATTCTTCCCTGGCTGATCGGGCTCGTTATCCCATTCGGAGCGAACACCGGATTGTTGTTGGTTTCATCTGCCGGTTTGCTGATCGTGGTAGGTGTCGTTAGAGATACTTTCTTCAATATCGAGGC
>SDBV01013015.1_pt1 | contig 10622 bp, 11 predicted proteins | sample 2277081 | NCBI WGS metagenome assembly SDBV01 (sample SAMN10402039, study PRJNA504765) | marine sediment metagenome | isolation source: marine sediment core GS10_PC15, 223 cmbsf | place: Arctic Ocean: Southern Knipovich Ridge | collected 2010
GGCAAGAACGACAAGAGTTAAAACAAAAAATCTAGAATTAAGAATAAATTTGCTTCTCAAAGACAGCATATAGATAAATAATGAAAAATAGAACAAAAGTCAAGAAATTTTATGGATATGAATGTGCGAGAAAAATTTTCAGTAATTAGACATTAAGCATTAGACTTTGCTGTTACTGATTCGAGATAACCAGCACATTGCAGTCCTGAAGATAGTCTACTGTTTTTTTGCTTGATAAGAACTGTTTTAGTTCTTCATCAGGAAGTACCAGGTCTGTATTGTTTCTGAAGCCAACTGCCTTGATAATAAAGGCTTTTGAGTCAATAAAATCAAATTTGCTAATTAACCTGATATCAGGAATATATGTAAGCATGCCCTTCCTGATGATTTTTTGCTTAGGAATGATTTTTGAAGTAATAATTTCATTTTTTGACCTGCTGTAAATAGAAGGAAACAGGGCCGGTTTCATATTCTTTATTTCTGAAGCATCAATAATAAGTGAAGTATATATCTGGGAAGTCGGATTATTAGTAGAAACAACTTTCTGAATATAGCTTTTAAAATTATCTTCTGAATAAAATGGTATTAATTCAGGTGCATAATCATTAGTAATAACAGTTACAAACCCTTTTTCTCTCATAAAGGCTTTATAATTTGGATGCGGATTTATTGGCTCTAGTGTAAACCTTGGATCATTATTTACTATATTTAATTCCTGGTATAATTTGACCTTTAATTCCACCCGGATCATATTCTCTTTATATATATATTTTGGCTTTATTCTGTTAAATAAAAAATCATTTAATTGAAATTTAAAATCGTTGGTAGTATGAACAGTTAAATAGTCTTTAACATAGAAGTTATGCTTAATTCTTAAATTTAAAAGAGCATTGTAAAGATTCTGCCCGGCATTTTCACTGGCAATCTCTTTTGCTACCTGCCTTGCTGCAGGAAGGTTTGCTGCATATTTTTCCGGATGCTTTGTTATCAGTTCCGGATTGCCATCTTTTACTATTTCAGGTATTGCTTTTTCACCATATATAGTAATTAACCCGGAAGTCCAATTAATCTCACCAAATTCGACTTTTTCAATAATGCAGTCATTTTCAATGATAATTTTGCTTAAATAAGCATTTAAATTGAATGAAAGAAGAATTATAAAGCAAAAAAACCATATTATGATACTTTTTTTAACCATTTGTCAAACTCTTTAAGGATTATACTATTTATTTTCGGATATAATAATATATTGTTGATTTGATTTTTCTCAAAAAAGTCAAATTTGCCTATGATTGGGTCCTTGCCAAGAGTAATATCAGTTGTTAATGGTTTTACTAGGAAGAAAAGATTCAAAGTATGCACAGGATAGTCAGGTGGCAGGGATTCATTATAGAATAGAAAATCAGTAACCTTAATATCTAAATCAAGTTCTTCTTTAAATTCTCTAATCAAAGCCCGGTCAGCAGATTCTCCAACCTCAACCCGCCCACCGGGAATAACCCAATATTCCTTATTATTCTTGATGTGAGTTATTAATAGAAGCTTATTATCAATAAAAGCTATTCCACCGACTCTTATTCTAAATCTGTCTTTCATAGGATTTAATTGAGATTGGACTTTATAAATGTTTTATGTCAAACTTTCAATGAACTCCTTAATTCTCTGTATCCCATTCTTAATGTTTTCATCTGAAGTTGCAAATGATAACCTTATATAATTGTTGCACCCGAATGCTGCACCGGGAACAACAGCCACTTTTTTCTCTTTTAATAATATCTCAGCAAAACTCACTGAATCTGTGATTTCTTCGCCATTATATTTTTTATTCAGGATACCGGTAATTTCCGGGAAAATATAAAAAGCACCATTTGGCTTAATAACTTTTAATCCCCGGATGTCATTTAATAGTTCATAAATAAGAATGCATCTTTGCTCGAATTTTGCAATCATATCCTTTACATTTTCAGAATCGCTGTTTAAGGCTGTAATTGCTCCGTATTGACAGAAAGTTGTTGGATTAGAAGTACTGTGACTTTGCAAAATACTAACACCCTTTGCAATTTCTGAAGGTGCAGCTAAATACCCTATGCGCCAGCCTGTCATGGCATAGGTTTTTGATACACCATTTATAATAATAATCCTGTCTTTTAAATTTATACCATTTGAAGTCCCGGCAATACTGCAAAACTTTAATCCATCATAAATGAGCTTTTCATAAATTTCATCAGAAAGAATATAAATATTTTCATTTTTCAAAGCCAATCCGGCCAGGCAATTGAGCTCATCTTCTGAATAAACAACTCCGGTAGGATTCTGCGGAGAATTAATAATGATTAATTTTGTCTTTGAACTTATTTTCTGCTCGAGTTCTTTAAAATTTATTTTAAACTCATTCTTAAGAGTGTCAATAATAACAGGAATGCCATTAGCAAGCTTAATCTGCTCAAAATAAGAGACCCAGTAAGGTGAAAAAAGAATAACTTCATCCCCGGGATTTATCATAACCTGCAAAATATTATAAATAGAATGCTTGGCACCACAGGATATAACAATATTTTCAGTTGAATATTCCATATTATTTTCATTGCGCAATTTATTAACAACAGCAGATTTCAGTTCCTCTAATCCGGATGCAGGTGTATACTTGGTTTTCCCATTATTCAGGCTTTGAATAGCTGACTCTTTAATAAAATCAGGTGTATCAAAATCCGGTTCACCTGCGCCAAAACTGATAACATCCTCTCCCTGTTTTTGCATCTTCTTTGCCTGGGCAGTTATTTTTAATGTTGCAGATGGCTGAATTTGTTGTATTTTTTCATTTAATTCTGACATAATATTCTTTCCTTATGCTGAATTTCAGCAAATAATAATTTTTTTATCTTCTTTATCAAGCCTTTATTTAATCAATCTTTTCTTTTTTCTTGGCGATCTCTTTTACGATCATGTCCTTAAAATGCTTTTTTACATCCTCATTATCAGGCAATTTATCCAGGGCTTCAGTAAGGTATTGTTTGGCTTTTTCAAAATCACCTTTTTTATAATAAGCCCAGCCCATGCTATCTATATATGCTGCAGAATCAGGCGTAAGCTTCAATGCTATTTCGCATTCCTTAATTGCTTCCTCCAGATTCATATTAGTATCAGCATATATATACCCAAGTGAATTATGAGCTGTAGCGTTTTGCTCATCAAGTTCAATTGCTTTTTTCAATGCCTTAACAGATTCATTAAAATTCCTCATTTTATAATATACATAGCCCAGGGCTGTATAAGCTTTTGCATTGTTAAAATCAAGCTGAAGTGCTTTCTCCAGATAAGCTTTTGCCCGTGCAAACTCTTTTTTCTGAGCATAAATAAACCCCAGAACAAAATAAACCTGTATCATCAACTGGTAATCAGTTTCGCGTTTCAAATATTTTTTTAAATGCATAATAGCACTTTTATAATCCTCCAGCCGGACATAAGACAATCCCCAATAGTAATCTTTTTTTTCATCTTTAAGCTTCTCGAAGCATTTCACTGCATCTTCATATTTTTTTTCATTATAAGCTATAAGACCATTTTTTAAATTTAAATCAGCCATAATATTTCACCTCTTGCAAATTATTTTTCTTAATTCACCTGCAAAATCATGAGCAGTCAAATCCAGGTGAAGAGGGGTAATAGAAACATACCCATTCTTAATCTCATAATAATCAGTTCCTTTTTCTTTTTTCCATTGAACTTCATTACTCTCCAGCCAAAAATAGGGATCACCATGCGGGTCTTTTCTTTTAATTAATTTATCAAAATACCTGCGTGAAGCAAGCCGTGTTATTCTTATGCCTTTTATTTTTGAATAAGGCAGGTTAGGAACATTTATATTAAATAATATTCCTTTAGGAATTTTTAATTTAGATAATGTTTTTAGAAAATCAAAGGCTACTCTCGCTGCAGACTCATAATAAATCTTTCCTCTTCTTTCACACATGCTCACTGCAAAAGCTGTAATATCATGCAGGCAGGCTTCAATTGCAGCAGCAACAGTACCTGAATAAATAATATCCTCCCCTAAATTAGACCCGCGGTTTATGCCTGAGATAACAATATCCGGCTTAAAATCCAAAGCGCCCAGCACAGTCAGGTATATGCAGTCAGTAGGTGTGCCGTCAATTTTATAAATATCTTTTTTTACCTTTTTCATGCGGATAGGTGAAGTAAGAGTAATTGCCTGGCTTATTGCACTCCTCTCCCTGTCCGGCACAATTACTTTCACTTCATTTGAATTTGTATTTATTGTTTTAATTAATGGCTCTAAGCCTTTCCCATGAATACCATCATCATTGGTGATTAGTATTTTCATATAAATTAATATATTATATGAAAATCATCTGTCAATAAGAAAAGGAGCGGGTATTTTTTTTTAAAATTTAAACCTGCAAAATCATTGAATTGTTCTTCAGCCAATCCCTTCTTTCCTTATAATCAGGAATAGCCAGGCTTATCAACTTCCAGAATGCCTGGGAATGGTTTTTAATCTTCAAGTGGCACAACTCATGCACAATCACATAATCAATAATAGTCATGGGAGCCATAATAATACGCCAAAGGATAATCTTTTCCAATAAGATATGCTTTTTTAGAAGGTCTTAATCTTTGTCTAATTTCAATTGTTTTCATTATATTTTTAAATCATTTTTGCTCTAATTTTACCTGATAGCAAAGATTCCATTAATCCTTTTTTTATTCCTTCCAATTGTATTTTATTTAATGTAGCGTTTTCAATTTCATTTTCAACTGAAATTAAAATATCAGCAATCTTTTCTTGCTCTATTAAATCTGGGCAAGGTATTATTAAATCTCTTACTTGATTTAAATTTACTCTAGGCCTAGTTGTGCCAATTATATTAGCATTAAGTTGATTGAAAACTATTGGAGAATTAAGCATATACATAATAAAAAGCTTATTTGCCATAGTTTTATCAACTCTTATCCTAACAACGTCAGCTACCACAACGCCATTGCCTATTTTGTCGGGAATAATGCAAGCCTTTCCAATAGGCGCACCCATTTTTGATAATACTATATCACCTATTTTAAAAGAGTGGTAAGCTAATTCTTCTGCTTTTTTGGTAGAAATATACTTTATATCTTTTTCAATAAATTTATAAAATGCTATATTCTGAAGCCTAATAATAGGGACACCTTCATCTCTATAATCTTTAACTGTTAAATTTGAACCAAAAGGTCCTGCTACAATGGCAGTTTTGCTGCTATTTACCGCATTTAGCAATTTTTTAAACTCCCATTTTGCTGGAATTTTTCCTAATTCCGATTTTTTAAATTTCTTATGGCCAATTCCTTTGGTGAAAAGCTCCTGCATTAAGCCTTTTTTGAGTTCTTTGGTTTTGTCTATGACTCTTTGGATTTTTTTAATAGCAGTATCAATAGAAAATAATATTTCTGCTATTTTATTCTGCTCTTTTAAAACCGGAAATGGAATTATCAAATTCCGAACATCAGATAAATTAACTTGTGGCCTTGTAGTTCCTATTGTATTTAAATTCAATTGATTTAAAGCATAATGAGAATTTAATATATACATTATAAAATACTTGTCGGTTTTTTTTGCATCAGCTCTTATTCTAACTACATCAGCAACTACTATTCCTTTTTTTAAATAATCAGGTATTAAGCATGATTTCCCTATAGGAGGTCCTAATTTTGCTAAAGCTATATCACCGCTAATAAATGAATGGTAAATTAATTCCTTAGCTTTTTTTTCAGAAATATACTTTATATCTTTATCAATAAATTTATAAAAATCAACATTTTGAAGCCTAATAATAGGGACGCCATTTTCTCTATAATCTATCACTTTTAAATTAGAGCCAAAAGGTCCTGCGACGATCGCATTAGAATCGACATTTATAGCATCAGAAAGGGTTTTAACTTCCCAATCAACAGGGATCTCGCCTATTTCTGTTTTTTTGAATTTATTGCCTGTCTGCAGGTTATTTATCTGTTTCATATTCTGCTCCCAAGACTTTTTTTATGAAATTTTCAAATTCAGTTCTATATAATGACGGTTTGACATTGCTGTCAGGGATTTTCGGCAGATTGATCTTACTTTTCTGGAATTCTATGCTTATTGATTCCATGGCTTCCCGCAATTTTGAACTTTTTAAGTAATTTGATTTAGTCATGTCAATCTCATTTAAAATACTCCATACCTCGGATAATGCTTTATATAGGGAAATCCAGTTAAGCCAGACCGGTTTTTCAATGTCATTTTCATTCATGTTAAATAAAAATTCCCACCATCTTTTTTGGGATACCCAGTATTCTATCTTTCTCCTGCCTTTTGACCTGGTTAAAATCAATCCTGATTCGGCTCATTCTACAAGATTGTCCTGGGTTCCTCTGACCGATCTGCCTATGGCTTCAGCTGTGTCAGCAGATTGGCCTGATTCATGAGTTAATAAATAAAGAATGCATTCAGAACGGGAGCCAATGCTGAATAAAGCCCGAAGCAATATGCGCACATTACACAAAGGCGCAACAGAAGCTTCTAAAGCCTTTTTATATATTTGAACTTCTTCCCGGATAAATCCATAATTACTGAATGATTTGCTTCGCTCTTGTGCTGTGGGATAAAATTTCCCTTCTTTTGTTATAAATAAAGATTCTTTTTTATTTTTATTTTCAGCAACATGCTCATTGGCAAACGATGCCCATTTCCTTCTATATGTATTTTCTTTTGCAGCTAAAAATCCAGCCATGGCACCGGATAGTTGTTGGACAATTTTATCTTTGTTCTTCACTATTCCGCGCAGCCTTTGAATATCTATCCATTTACTATTGACAATAAGCCAATTCAATATTTCGTCAAAAAGGCGTGGTTCATAGCGGGTTATCTCCAGGGAAAAAACAAGCAGGGCTTCCGGGTCGATGATCCAGTCTATCTTTTCCACCCTTGTTCCGCCTGCCACACCAAAAACCGACCACTGCTTCCAGAGGAAAGTTAATAGTTCATTTAAATAAAATTGTTTAAAGCTTATCTGCGACATTTTCAAATCCTATCTGTTTTAATAAATCCTTTAATACACCTTTATATGGTTCTGAAATATCATGAGTCATACTCCATCTGGCTGCCTGCTCTATCTCATCTTCTGTTGGCTTGAGTGCCATTAGATCATCAAAATGCTTGCCTCCCCTATCAACAGCCGCATAAAGCTTAAAATGAATCTGGTCATATCGTTCCAGAAAATATATTTTAAGTTTTTCACCATAAGAGTGTATCTTTACTCTATCCCTGTATCCTTCGGGTAAGCCGAAATCCATAACTGATGCCGGACCAGTATTAAGCCAGTTGTCAGTTAAATTAAAATCTTTTTGCACCCTTTCTGCGGCTTCCTTTAAATCAGGTTTTAAGCCTTCTGCTTTGGTGATCCGTGTTTCCCCATCTTTTCCCTTTTCTATATAAGCAACAATATCAACATCCTCTGTCGTTCTCTGCACATATCCCAATACATTCAATGCTGTTCCCCCGCATACAAGCATTTCAATTGGGTCAGCATTTAAGTCTTCAAGCTGCTCTGATAAGGCCATTAATATTTCTTCTATCTGTTTCTTGTTTTCAAGCATTATGATACTTTAAAATTGAGCTCCTTTAAATATTTAAAAACTTTCTTCTCTGCCTGGCTGTATTCCTTTTTTAAATCTGCCAATTCATTAATGGTTTTCTGTATGTCAACAGGCTCTTCTTCTACTGAGATATCTATATACCTGGTAATATTCAGGTTGAATTCATTCTCCCTGATTTCATTGATTGAAACCGGACGGCAATATTTTTTAATGGTTCTGTATTCCCTATATGCTGTAACGATCTTTTCAATATCTTCTTTCCTGAGTTTGTTCTGCTTCTTACCTTCTAAGTAATCATTAGCTCCATACAGAAAGAAGACCTTGCCTTTTCGGTCTTTCGGCTTGTCTTTATTTAATATAAAAAGACAGGCTGCTATACCAGCGCCGTAAAAAAGTTTAGCGGGTAAACCAATAACAGCTTCCAGTAAATCTTCTTCAAGAATGCCGGTACGGATTCTGCCTTCAGCCCCACCGCGGAATAAAATGCCATGAGGTAGAACTACCCCTGCCCTTCCTTTTGGCTTGAGCGTGGCTATCATGTGCTGGACAAATGCTAAATCTGCATATCCCTTGGGAGGTATACCAAAGGTGAATCGCCTGTATGGGTCGTTTTGTGCCTTATCATAGGACCAGTTTTTAAGGGAAAAAGGAGGATTGGCTATAACTCTATCAAATTTCTGGAGCTTGCCCTGCTCTACTAATTCCGGCTTATCCAGTGTATCACCCCTTTTAATTACTGCGTCCTTAATCCCGTGCAAGAGGAAATTCATCTTGCATATAGCCCATGTGCCGATGTTAATTTCCTGACCATAAAGAGAGATGTTTTTGGGGTTCTGTTTCTTGTCTTTCAGATGATAAACAGACTGAATCAGCATTCCTCCCGATCCTGCAGTGGGGTCACATATACGCATGCCTTCCTGGGGGTCCAAAATGTCTACCAGCAATTCTACTACTTCTTTTGGGGTGTAGAATTCCCCACCTTTTTTGCCGGCAGTGGATGCAAACTGGGCAATTAAATATTCATAGGAATCACCCAGAATGTCCGGCTTTTCAAGATTTTGGTTGCGAAGGTCAAGGGAAGAGAAATGAATGATTAGCTGGGAAAGAATATTATCAGGGAGTTTGTCTTTATCATTAAAATCAATAACAGACAACACATTCTGCAGGCTTTCCGGGTTTGCTTCTTCCAGAGCATCATTGGCTTTGTTGATAGCTTCCCCAATATTGAGTGTGAGAGTTTTTAAATGACCCCATCTGGCTTTTTTAGGAACAAAGAAATCATGATAATCATGGTCTTCATAAGCTTGTTTTTTATCGCCTGTATCTTTCAGAATCTTTTCCGCTTCCTCCTCATAGACATCAGAGATCCTTTTCAGGAAAATGAAACCAAATATGTAATTCTTATAATCAGCCGCATCAATCCTGCCACGTAGAATGTCTGCTGATTTCCAGAGATGCGATTTTAATGTTTCTAAATTTAGCTTTGCCATAAACAACTCCTTAATAAAAAGAAAGGATATATATTTGCATAGCAAATATATATCCTTTCTAATAAAAAGTCAAGCTATTTTTGCTTATTTTATAGTTTAACTTCAATTAATTTGAAGTTAAACTATCATTAACAGCTATTTTTTCTATTTTATTGTTCAAATATCCCTTTTCATGCATGCTTATATTCCCTGAAGGCGCTATTATTATATGATCAAGGAACCGTATGCCTACTGACTCACAAACAGTTATCAGCTTCTCTGTTATTTCAACATCCATAGAGCTGGGTTTCAAACTTCCTCCTGGATGATTGTGAATGCATATAACAGCGCAGGCATTCTGTTCTATTGCTGATTTAACCACGTCTCTAGGATATATAATTGCCTGGTTTACAGTGCCTTTATGCAAAGTCTGAACTGATAATATTATGTTCCTGTTATTCATATATATAACTTTAAAAAATTCCTCTTTCAAGTCTTTCATGCTTAAGGAAAGATAATCCATGACATCTTTATCGCTTTCAATATAGTCTTTCCCTATTATTTGTTCTTTTAATAGCCGCTTGCATATCTCAATAACAGCTAAAAACTGAGCTATTTTAGCAGTGCCTAACCCTTTTATTTTCTCCAAATCACAAATCTCTGCATTTAGTAATCCTCTCAATCCTCCAAATTCTTTCAGCATCTCCCGCGCAAAAGAGACAGCATCTTTTCCTTTAATACCTGTGCGCAAAAGTATAGCAATCAGCCCCGCATCCGAGATATAATCCGCACCTTTCTCCAAAAGCAATTCCCTTGGTCTTTCCGATTCCGGCCAGTTTTTAATTGAATAGCTATTAACATTTTTTTTATCCTTCATATATATATTATACAAAAAAAACTACACTTTTTTTCAATATTTCTAATATTTCCCGTAAGTCCTGGCTGTTTCAACCATTGCCCTGAGATTTTCTTCAGGTGTATCTCTGCCGCACTGGTCACCAGTAGAAAGGATAAATCTTCCGCCTTCTGCAGCATCATCAATTGCTTTTTTGCTTGCATCAATAACATCCTGCACAGAACCACTCAGCATTGTGTTAGTTGTATGCAGATTCCCTTTTAATACGATTTTATCACCATATAACTGTTTGATTTCCTTAAGAATGCAGTCTCCCATTGGAGGGAGTTCTAAAGGGTCAATAATAGTCAGGTTTGTCTCTTCGACCATGATTTTAATCAATTCTTTTTCAGGGCCACATGAATGAATATGAGTCATCATGCCGGCTCCTGAAGCTAAATCAATTGCCCTCTTAACAGCAGGGAAAGCAAGTTTGCGAAAAATTTCCGGCGTTTGAAAAATAAGAGTTCCTGATGCTCCAACGCAGAGAAAATCAGGTTTTTCTTCCAGCGACATTATATAATCAAACCGCTTTTCAACCTGCTCGATATGCTTTTCTACTGTATTTTCATATTTTTCCGGATTATCAAAATAGTCATATATCACGACATATAATAATAATATTTTATACC
>SDBV01013016.1_pt1 | contig 10621 bp, 10 predicted proteins | sample 2277081 | NCBI WGS metagenome assembly SDBV01 (sample SAMN10402039, study PRJNA504765) | marine sediment metagenome | isolation source: marine sediment core GS10_PC15, 223 cmbsf | place: Arctic Ocean: Southern Knipovich Ridge | collected 2010
ACCTTATCTATTTCACTCCAGGTAAAGGAATCGACAATTACCGGCTCATCACTTTGGGCATCGTATCCCTCAACCTGAACCCGATTAAGCTCCCAGGCTTCTTTTCTATACCTGCCCTCAAATACGGGGTGAGAGGAGTTATAGGAATAAACCGAACTGTCAGAAGACTGAGGATTTACTATATAGGCTTTATTGCCCTCAACAAACAGAACATCGGGGACGAAGGACAGTAATTTTCTTATGACATTATTACCCTGGTTACCAGGGTGGATGGTGAAATCAGGGTAGTAGCTAGTTATAACCGAAGATTGGGATTTTGCCTCAAGCTTCAAGCCAACTCTAGCCAGCACAAAAGCGAGAATATCCTTAACACTCATGTCATCGGTTCCCTCATTCCAGCGGAACTGGTGTTTGGCTCTCCAATGCGCAATCAAATCCCAGCCATCAGCGGCATATAGAATAAGGCCGGCATTACCCCCCGAACTGGTATGCTCATAATCATCAAGCCCAAAGGTAAGGCCTGAGCTGACCTCATTTCCCTCGCTGGTAACATAGCCGGGGCTGAGTTTTAACTGACAGCCAATATCCAGAACTGACAAACTTCCCTCTCCTGGCGAAGCATACTGCCCGTCATCATTTCTCAGTTCCACCACCAATCTACCCCTGCTTTCTTCTAGCTCCTGTCTCAGCGAGAGCACATCGGCGGTTAAATCTATAGTCTGCTCCACCTTACTGGCTCGCCATACGCCATCAGGAGTTGATAGCCAACAATAGTCACCATAATTAGCTATTGCCAGTCCATACTGACTTGATAGATTGAATGGCACCGGCTCATGCCACTGGTTATCCAGAAAGCTGGTATCAGGAATAGAATACGACCAGAAGGGACGGGTATAGCTCTCGGTGCCGGTGAACTTCTCAATAAAGAAAGCTCTAACAGCATCAGGCTTATCCATAAATACTCTATGATATTCAAAATTACTGTCTGAAGGGGCTGAGGCAAACTCCTTCAGGGCTGACCAGGTGCCAGCAGCAACGTCTCCGCCATCACCGTATATCAAGCTCCATAGCTTATAGTTATCATCCGAATCCTTCCCGGTGACGAGCAGATTCCAGTCGCCATCATAGACAGTGGCTGCCCCTGATAAATTACCGGTGGTTTTATCCCAGGCAACCTTGTTCTCCCAGCTGCCGTTAATAAATTTCATCACGTAGAGGGTCACCTGGTCGGCAAAGAACAGAGCGATATCACCGTTCGGCTTATAGGCAGCGGTTATGCCGTAGATGGCAGTGGTGGCAGAATAACCAATAAGTTCAGGGCTGGTCCAGGTGGCACCATAGTCAGTGCTCTTTATCCACCGAATTTCCCTGTTAGACTTTATCCAGAATATACTTACCTCAGCCCCCAGGGAGCAGCAGGCAACAACGACAGCATTATATTCGTTAGTATAAGTCCAGGTGCTAAAATCTGACGAAGGACCGGGGTTAGCCACTCTTTGGCGATAGAGCTTTCTGGAGTCGGCGGGGGGTGTTATCCTAACTCTAATGAGAGAGCCATCACCAGGCATGGTAACGGCGTGGAAATAGTCATCCTTCGAACCAGAATAGAGCCTGGCCCAGTCAAACCGCACTACGCCAGAAATGGTATTCTTGGCTTCCACCTTTACATAGGGGGTGTGACTGGTCTCCTTCTGAGCAGCTAATAGCGTTGATGATAAATTTCTCACTTCGCCTCACTTTATCCTTCTTTCTGTTGACCCGATATATATTCCTTTCCCCAAAAAAGGTGACCGGCAATATAGCCCAGAGCAAAGACCAGGAGAAACCAGAATATCAAATTCCAGAGCCAATGCCCGAGTAGTGCTCCTATGGCTACCAGCCCGATAATCCATAGCCCCTCAAGCTTGTGCCAGGTATCTCTCAAGATATAGGTCCAAGGACGCCCACCTATCCTTGCCCACAAGGCTTTATACAAGTTCATCACGGCTTACACCAAAGCAGCCAGAGTATCGGGTAATGGCTTACCTGCCTTGCTGTAGTGCCCTGCCAGGTGCTTAGCTGCCCTAAGGATTTCCTCAGGGCTGGCGTCCACCCTCTGCCCTCTATATCCACCTGGGGAGAGGGCAGGCACAGCAGCGCTCATCCGTTCCCAGTCAATCGTCTTCTCGATATCCAACCTGCCGGTAAGTACCCTGAAGATGGCTTTAGTATGATGGGGAAGCTTCCAGGTCTCAGGGTCATCAGGGTCACCCACAATGGCAAATGTCTCCTTGGGTAAGCCCTCTTTAGTCTTGGACAGTCCTTCTTTTACACTCATATCTACCTCGCCTCATTTAATCTACCCTTACGGGCCATAATCGGTTGATTTAGATACGACTGGGTAGTAGGGTTTATAGAGTGAGCGGATTCTAACCCTGTTTCTCCTACCCAACCGTTTTAGTTCCTGCTTAAAATAACGGAGCTTCTCACTCCCCCACGCAAGAAACTCACTGGGGGTCATAGTGCCACTAACATTAACCCGGTTAATAGCATAGACTGCCCACTCAACAGCAGCGTAGCCGCAAGCACCGGTAGCCACCAGGTCCTCATGCCCGACTGGAATGGTAGAACTGGTAGCATCAAGAGTATGGAGTTTACCATAGTAAATATAGACATTTGAGCCATCAGGCACTTCATCACTAAGGATAGTCAGGGTATCTCCCCATAGCGCAAAGCGCTGATATTTCTTAGGGAATTTGTCCACCGGGTACTCCACAGCCTCCACCGTGATGCGACCGGTTATGGTGGATATATCAAGCTCCCTGGAGCCAGCAGTGGTGGCCTTTGTTGCTTTCTGCTCCAGAGGAATTGCCTCCGAGAAACCCTTTACCACGTGGGCGATGTGCCGGTCAAGCTCATTATCACTCCACCGGTATGGAGTGACCTCATCTTTAAGATCTCTCCTTACAATAGTTCTCATCTCGGTTAAGATCATTTAGCTACCTCCGCTATACCCAGTTTAGACTTGATGGCGGCTATATCAGCCCCCAGCTCTTTATCTGAGCGGACAAGCCAGAGCTCCCCCTCATCAAGGATAAGATAATTGGTAACATCGCCATCGACATCCCTGACATAAACTTTATCACCGGCAACTTTTATGTCTTTATGTCTCTCTACTGGTGTCTGCTCATAAAGCTCCATTATGTTCATTGTTCGCTCCTTAATATGACATTGATTTCCTGTATGTAGGCTAAGTCGATTGCTACAGTGCAATCCCATATGTTAAGACTGATAGCGGTTTCACTCAAGAACGGTCAGAAATTTTCTAAGTAGATATTAGAACCACTATTTGTCCACACCTTCTTTGGATGATTCGGAGTTCCAGCAGGCATAAAGATACCTGCCGAGAAGCTACCAGTATCCACACGCGTTATTTATCCGATTATTTAGAGAAATCCTGTATGTGTAATTCTAAAGGTCTCTTCTCCCCAACCACCTCCGTGACGCCCAACGCCTTCCCATAATTGAACAAGGCTAATAACAGAATCGCCAGCCAGTTTAAGCACTGTTTCCTTCTTTAGCTCAAGGTATAATCCGCTGAAAGGGAGAACGTAGTTCCGGAGAAAGCGGTTACCTTAAGAAATATAATTATCCCTCTACAATCGACCATTAAAGCGTGCTGCCCGGTAGAGGCAAAGGTTCTCTTACCACCGCCCCACCACTTCTCCTGCCGCGGGTTCCAGAATAAAACCTGAACCTCAAGGCTGGTTATGGTACCGGTGATGGTAATGTCAAATCGACACTCTTTGTAGCCTTTAGTATCAACCGCCCCTGAGGTATCAGATGGGTCGGTAGCATCAACCGCAGTAACCCCACTCCTGTGAAGTTTAGGTTCTGTTGTATAAATCTCTGCCATTTTTCAAAAACTCCTTTCTGTTACCCTCCTCACCCCCTCTCTTCTTACCTTCCCTTACGGGATAAAGGAGGTGAGGCAGGGAAACAATACTAGTCCTGAACTCCGATTAAAGCGCCTGCCTTGATGGAGCTAAATAGAGCCAGGGATACATACCACTTAATCCTGATTCTAGTGGCATCCTTGGTCTCCAGTGAGCCGATAGGCTCCGCCTGAAGTTGACCAGGACTGGTTAAGCCACTCAGCGCTCCTTCTCCTATCTGGGAGGCGTATATAGTTGAGCAAGTACCGCCAGTGGTTGCCGTCTCGACACCACTATCAACGACATGGGTATCGAGTATCCAATCATTAACGGCGATCGGAATGCCATCCCATAGCTGGATGAAGTTACCCCAAGTATCCCGGTCGGTATCCATCATTCCCCCGGAAGCCCTGACCAGAGCATTAATCTTCCTTCGTGAGCGGCGGCTCATAAGCAGCAGGGCGGGCTTTCCCCCCTTCACTACATCAATAAGCTCGTCGAGCATAGACAAGGTCAGGGTAGCCCCAGTAGCCCCAGTGGCTATTACCTGGTCGCTGGCAGTAGCAGTATCAATAAGCTTTCTTAGACCATCAAACTGCTTAGGGTTGGCGGTAGCATCGCCATAGATAAAGGTCTCCTCGAACTTATCCTTAACTGCCTTAGCCTTAAGTTCAACTATTGCCGCCTCTAAATCCTGGATGTTACTCCGAGTCGCTTTAAGAAAATTATCGACATCGGCATCACCACCCACAATCTTCAGGTTTGCTGTTTTCTGCTCAAAGGTCGGTGTAGACTCAGCCCAGGAATCTCCCACATCATAGAAATCGACGCTCGGTAAGGTCTTCTCCTGGTTATAGGTTAAGCCATTACCCACAATCTCAATAAAGGGGAGTTGCTGAAGGATAGGTGAATCCTTGACAATAGTCTCCACCACCCCTTGAAGCAGCATGTCATTTGCAAGCTTAGACGCTTCAGCTAATGTTAAAGCCATTTATTTTTTACCTCCTATTGCATATTGAATCTTCTCTCTTGGGGATAGAACTGAAAGGTCAATTGGGGTCCTCTGTGGAGCCCCCGCCGGGACCTTAGCTCCTGCCATTTCAGCCTCAAACCCTTCCCTTACCTTGCTAACAAATGTTTTAGCCTTCTTCAGGGAGCCATCGATGTCATCAATAGTGTCACCAGTTATCAACTCCTCAATGACATCCGGGTTAGCCTGGACTGCCAGCACTCTATAGCTGGTTACCGCTTGATTTACAGCCTGTTCCAGCCCGGTGATGCAGGTATTAGCTTTAGTTAGCTCCTCTTCTCTTTGAGCTACCAAGCCCTCAAGCTCGGCAACTCTAGCCACGGTTTGCTCCAGCTCATCCTCCGTGGGATTCTGTTCTTGATTCAGTTCATCATCTGGCATTTATAACCTCCTTACCTATTCCTCAATGCCCCCTGCCTGGGACTCTTCAGCTCTCTCTCTCGCTCCGCCCCTGGTGGATCTGACATTAAGCTCTTTATTCATCCTGAGGATAGTCTCCCTCTCCTCAAGCCATCTATTAAACTCATTCTCAGGGTCCATAATACCGACCTCATCCATTGCCCTATGCCTTGAATGAATACCGGTCTGAACCAATACCTGCTCATTAGAAACTAACCGTGCCATATCTCTAGGTAGTATTGGACCCCACACTACCCTTAAATGGTTATTACCAAAGTGTTCACCCTGGTACTTCTCCATAAGCTTAAGAACCATCTCGTTTCTCCGGTTATAGGCCGAGGTTCTGATGAGCCTCTTTCTCTTAACCTTCTGCAGTAGGGGGTAAAGCTCAATCTCTAAGGCTACCCCAGATAAATCTTTCTCGGTGCCGCCAAAGGCAGCTCTAGGCGATTCCGATATATCGTGCAACGCCCGATACAGCAAATTGATGTAATCTATGTGCAGCCTGATTCCACCACCCTGAAGTAGGTCGAGTAAATAGGCTTTAGCGTCCTCAGGTATATTCCACACTGCCCCCGGTCTAACGGCAATATCCTCGGATTCCTCAACATTCTCCAGGACGGCAATAGGGTTACCTGATAGCTCCAATATTCTTGATAGCTGCGACATTGCTCGATTAAGCTCTCTTTGGCTCTCCGTAATCTGATGCAAATCAGATATACCCCAGAACTTCTTGGGCTCCCGCAGGTTGGGATAGATAATGAAGGGGATAAATCCATAGGGATTGGGCTTCTTCTCAATCAAAGCATTATCCAGGTAAAGTTCAAACTCTGTGTCTGTCCACAGCTCAATAATGGTAGCCGTTTTACTCTTAGGCTTTACCCGGTAGAGGAACTCGACTTCTTCGGCTGATAGGCTATACTTAGAGGCTACTCTCCATACTCGGGAGGTATCATCCCCCAGCCACCAGGTATAGAGTCCCTGAACATCGGGGGTGGTTATCCTGACCTGCTTGGCTTCAGAATCCCAGGTAACTTTATAGCAGGCATCACCAAGGATGGCACAATCAATTTCAGTCTCAAGGTCAAGCTGCTCCAGGTTATTTTGCTCATATATACGATAGAGAGCCGCCTCTGCCTTCTGAGCTCTCTGCCTGGCTTCATCTGAATCCTCAAGGGCATCAACAGCAAAGCTGATGCCCGACATTAGATATGAAGTAACCTTATCTAGAAAAACCTTGGCATAATTAAAGGTTAGGCGTTTCTCTCCTGGCCTTTCTCTACCTTTCCACTGCTGACCAGAGTAGAAATCAAGGAGTTCCTTATAGCCCCTGATTCTGTCTATATCACGACGGGTTAACTGCGTTGGGATAGGGTTTTCATTCATTTTTAACCTTCTTTAATACTCTCTACACTGTGCGCTGGCTGACACCAAAACGTAGTGCCAGCTCCTTTACCCTTTTACCACCAGTAGTGAACAACATTAACATTTCCTTACCTCGCAACCTCTTTAACCAGTGCTGCCTACCTCCAGGCTGTTCATAAATACACTTCGGAAACTTACAATTAAGGCAGGACTTAGCAAACTCACATCCTTCATCCCGATAGTGGTAATACTCCGGTAGTAAATCTAGGTCAATATTAGTCTGTTCCTGCTCCATAACATATGATGTCAAAATAGCACATATGTTCTAATAACGTCAACAACGTTTTGTCACTTTTTTAGTCGCCAAAGCACCTCATTAAGTAACTTTCTATTCATATTATGTGAAACCTGCTATATTCTTTATTTAGGATGTGCTACGCAATTATTGCTGATATCCATGCCAATTTAGCTGCTTTTACCGCCGTGCTGGATGACATCAAGCGTAAGGGAGGAGTAGAGGAGATATGGTGTTTGGGAGACGTGGTCGGCTATGGGCCAGACCCTCACCGGTGCATTGAGCTTCTGCGCCAATATACTCATACCTGTGTTGCTGGAAACCATGACTGGGCAGCAATAGGTAAGATAGACATCTCCGATTTTAATCCCGATGCTGCCACCGCCTGTCACTGGACAGCCCAGCAATTAAGCCCAGAAGATATAGCATATCTTAAGAGCCTGCCACTAATTATTGTGAAGGGTGATTTTACTCTGGCGCATGGGAGCCCGAAGGAGCCTATATGGGAATATCTGCTATCAACCAGCAGTGCTAGGCAAAGCTTCGCCTGCTTCCAGACGCAGTTTTGTCTGGTGGGTCATTCCCATATTCCATTAGTATTTGAGCATAATGAATCTGGCACTTGTTCTTTAAACAAGCCATCAGCTAATACTGTGCTTACCCTGGCTAATAATAGATTGATTATTAATCCTGGTGGGGTAGGACAACCGAGGGATGGTGACCCTCGAGCTAGCTATGCTCTCTATGATAGTGAAGCCCGCTCTATCACACACTACCGCATTCCTTATGATATTAATGTTACTCAAGCCAGGATGATGGAGTATGAATTACCTGCACGCTTAATAGCCCGTCTGAGCTATGGTGTATAGGCAATAGTGCGTAGGTGCTATTTAAGAAACGAACTCCCATGTCAGAGAGTTCTTGAGGAGACTTTAGAGCAGGTGTTTGACTAGCCTGCCTCCTTCTAATCGGGTGTAGCTGGAGCTTGTTTGGGGAGGAGTTGAGGCATGGCCGGGGCTTTCTTTGCTACAGGCTTAGTTTTGGTTTTAGTCTTAGGCGTTACTGGTGGTGGAGCTGGTGTTGCTGGGACCTCCGATGGAGGTGATAGTGCCGGTTCACTAAATAACAATTCCAATGTTTCGCCTTCCAAGGTTTCTTGAGCAACAAGTTTTTCGGCAATATTTTTTAATTTCAGCTTATTTTCGGTTAGAACCTTCTTGGCTACTCCATAAGCATTTTTGATAATCTTGTCGACTTCTTCATCAATTAAATCGGCTACCTTATCACCATAGTCTCTTTGCTCAGAGATTTCACGACCAAGGAAGACCATCTCTTGCTTGTCTCCAAAGGTTCGCGGTCCCAGTTTATCGCTCATACCAAAGTCAGTTACCATCTTACGGGCAAGCTCGGTGGCCCGCCTAATATCATCGGCAGCTCCAGTGGTCATTTCATTGAAAATCAGCTTCTCAGCAGTATGACCAGCGAGCAGTGTGGCTATCTCATCAACGAACTTGGAGCGTGTCCAGAAAGCCCGATCCTCCTGTAGTGTCTTGGTGTAACCACCCGCCATACCCCGAGGTATTATGGTAACTTTGCGTGGCGGGTCAGCATTAGGCAACATTTTGGCAGCAAGAGCATGTCCTGACTCGTGGTAGGCAGTGATTTCCCTTTCCTTAGGAGTTATCTTCTTGCTTTTTCTCTCCGGGCCGGCAATCACCCGGTCTATAGACTCCTCAAGATCATCCATCCCAATAGTTTTCTTGTCCCGTCTGGCAGCCAGAATAGCTGCCTCATTGATTAGGTTAGCCAGGTCAGCACCACTGAAACCAGCTGTCTGTTTAGCTATCACTTCCAAATCGACTGACTTATCTAGTGGTTTGCCATTGGAATGAACTTTAAGAATTGCCATTCGACCTATAATATCTGGCCGGTCCAAGATTACTCGCCGGTCAAATCGACCAGGGCGAAGTAAAGCCGGGTCAAGTATATCAGGTCGATTGGTAGCAGCTAGAACAATCACACTGGTATTAGTGTCAAAGCCATCCATCTCAGTCAGAATCTGATTAAGTGTTTGCTCCCTTTCATCATGACCACCACCTAACCCAGCACCACGATGACGACCTACGGCATCAATCTCATCAATAAAGATAATGCACGGAGTATTGCGCTTAGCCTGGTCAAAGAGGTCACGCACCCTGGAAGCACCTACGCCAACAAACATCTCAACAAATTCGCTACCGCTTATGGAAAAAAAAGGCACCCCAGCTTCACCAGCTATTGCCCGAGCCAGTAGTGTCTTTCCTGTACCTGGTGGTCCTATTAGCAATAGACCTCTCGGAATGCGGGCTCCCAAACTTTGAAACTTCTCACGCGACTTCAGGAAATCTACTACTTCGTGCAATTCTTGCTTGGCTTCCTCCACACCGGCTACATCATCAAAGGTTACTGTAGGTCTATCAGAGGGGAACAATCTGGCTCGACTACGACCAAAACTCATTGCCTGAGAATTAGCCCCTTGTGCCCTGCGGAACAGGAAGAACAATAGAGCACCAAAGAGGATGAGGGGCAGAAAAGTAATAAATAGACTACCCCAAGTAAACACTGACGCTTCTTTTATCTCATAGTCTATATAACTAACGTTTAGTCTGAGTTCTTGAAGTTCAACTAAAGTGAGGAAACCTATAGTAGCTTCTAGCTCCGCGCCATTAATTGTAGTAATGAGTAATGACTCACCATCTATCACAATCTTTTCAATCTCATTACTCTGCGACATAGTTATAGCTTCATCTAAGCCGATTTCAGTCGGTTTGTCAGACGATGTGAAAAAGGAAAAGAAGAGAGCTATGGCAGCAATTAGAATAACTATATATATTATATTACGAGTCCATCCCGCCTTCATCTCTCACCTACTTTGTTATTACACCTTTTCAGCGTGCTTTTTAAGCATTTCTCATTCATTCTATAGTTATATTATACCAGAAAAGCACCAACAGGGGAAATTTAACCAGTGTTACGCAGTTCGTGGTAAGGCATTATAAGTTGCTTGCAGAAGCAGGGCGTCCTCTTCCAGGTTAGGGCTTTCGCAAATAACAATACCCTGGGCATCGTAATCCTTTAATGCTTTGAGAAGTTCAGTATACTGGAAATCCGACTCTTTTAAGTTCAGGTGTTTTCTTTCTCCCTTGTCACCATAATCAATGCCAGATACATGAATATGCATATCACCCAGGGCGGTTTTGCCCAAGCGGTCTTTAATTTGCAGCAAGATAGAGGTAAACTCCGGATAGGAATTGATCCTCCCAGTCCGAGCATGTAAGTGGGCAAAGTCTACACAGAGAGCTAGCCCCTCTAACTCGCTACATAAATTAAGTATTTCATCCAGAGTTCCAAACGCACTAATCCCACCAGCAGTCTCTGGCCTAATCCACACCCGCTTATCCTCTCTTCTGGGCAGGGTTAGTGTTTCCCTAAGATAATTTTTTACCCTATCATAAACTTTATCAGGTGGGTCTCCAAGATAAAAAGCAGCATGAAAAACAATACTTTCCGCCCCGCATAATGAAGCAATGTGTGCTGTCTGCAGCAGCCGACCTTGACTAGCCTTAATCTTTTCTAGCT
>SDBV01013017.1_pt1 | contig 10621 bp, 13 predicted proteins | sample 2277081 | NCBI WGS metagenome assembly SDBV01 (sample SAMN10402039, study PRJNA504765) | marine sediment metagenome | isolation source: marine sediment core GS10_PC15, 223 cmbsf | place: Arctic Ocean: Southern Knipovich Ridge | collected 2010
AAAAAACTGGAGAATTTGCTTTTCCTGCTAAATTTAATCTTTCAATAACTGAATTTCTAGAAATAATTGGGGGATTTGTATTTGGCATATCAAAAATAGCATTAACACCAACACTCTCAGCTACCCTAAGTGCATGTTCAATAGTTTCTTTAAATTTTCCATATTTGCCCCTAGCTTGTTCCCAATCTCTACAGTGGACGTGTGGGGCTATGTACATTTTATTTGTTAACATTATAAATAAAAAAATTAAAGATATTGGGCCATTGCTTGCAATATTTCATAAGCAGTAGATCTTTTATTTTCAGCGTTTGTTATTGCACTGCCTATTACTAAAATTGAACTACTACAATCTTTAACTGCTTTATCTGGTGTGTATAATTGTTTTTGACCTGATCCTTGTTTTCCAGCCCATTTTATTCCAGGAGTTACATAAAGAAAATCAGAACCAAATTCTTTCTCTAAATCTCCAGCTTTACTTGCAGCGCATACTATACCATCTAATCCCTATTCTCTTGCAAGTTTTGTTCTTCTGTGTACTAAGTCATCATAACCAATGCCTAAATGTTGATCTTCTAAATCACTATTAGCTAAACTTGTTAAGACAGTTACTCCGATTACTTTAGGTCTTGCTACTCCATTAATTTGTGCTCCTTCATAAGCTCCTTCAACTGCTTTTTTGCACATTTCTTCCCCACCAGCAACATGAATGTTAAAAACATAAACTCCAGGGACAGCGCTATCTCTACTAAACCCATAAACTGTGTTTGGTGTATCATGGAATTTTAAATCAAGAAAAACTGAACCATTTCTTTTTCTAATTTCTTCAATCATATTTTTTCCTTCGTTTATAGCTGCATTATATAAACTATTTATTTTAAATGTTCCTGCATAAGGGGATAGCTCAGAAACAAGATCTAATCCTTCCTTTACTGTAGGAACATCTAATGCTAAACAAACTCTTCCTTTTGCTTCTTGTTCTTTTTCTGTTAATTTTACCATTTTATAAATTCCTCCTTACTTCTTCAATTCCAAATTCTTTCAAATAATCTTCTAATCTTTGTCTGTCAGGTTGTGTTATTCTCTTATTAGACCATAAATATTCTATTATTTCGCTTATACTGACTATTGAATCTACAGGAATTTTTGTTTTCTCTTCAAATTGTTGTATTGCACTTGTTCCATCTGTTCCGACTTCTTGTCTGTCAACAGCAATGATTAAACCGGCCGTATAAATATAATCTGTGACGCTATCTAGTAAATCAATAGCTTCATATTTTGTTTTGCCTGTTGTAAATACATCGTCCAACATTATAATCTTATCACCGTCTTTAATTTTATGTCCAACAATCCAATTTTTTTGCTTTTCTTGTTTTGTAGCTTCTTGTTTTGTAGCTTCACCATGATCTTTTGGCTCTTTCCTGTTGAAAGCATATCCTTTATTTATATCAAAATCTTTACTTAAAGCAATTGCAGTTGTAACAGCTAATGGGACACCTTTGTAAGCTGGTCCAAAAATAATATCAAATTCTTCAGGTCTAAATCTATCTGCTATTTTAGCTGCGTAAAAATAACCTAACTTACCAATACTTTTTCCATCATCAAACATTCCTGTATTGATGAAATACGGAGACATTCTACCACTTTTTAGTTCAAATTCTCCGATTTTAAGAGCTTCTTTATTTAATAGAAATTCAATGAAATTTTTCTTGTAAGCTTGCATTTTATCACCTTTTTTATTTTAAAATAAAATAGAAGCAGAAAATTACATTATATATATTTCTAATTTTAAATAGGATTGTTTAATTGTAATAGTTCAAACATAATTATTAAACTTAATATCTAACTTCAAAACTATTAAACTTATTACTAACTTTTTCTTCTTTAATTTTTATATCTTTTATTTTAGCTCCTGATGGACCTTTTTTACAAAATTTAAGAATTTCATTTATATTTTCTTCTTTACCTTCAAAAACTGCTTCAACTTTTTCATTTGGTAAGTTTTTAACAAAACCTTTTAGATTTAATTTATTGGCTCTTTCTTTAATATTGGATCTAAAGAAAACACCTTGCACTTTTCCAGAAATAAAAACATGGACTCTTTTCATATTGGTTCTGCAAGATAAATATTATCTTTATCCCTTAAAATCTTTACTCTTATTGTTCTATCTATTTCACCATTACAGTTTATTAGAGTAATAGCTCTATTTTTTGCTACTCCTATCATTTGATTTTTTATCCAACCAAAAGTCTTAATTTTAACATTAGTTTTTTCATTTTTTCTAAAAACTTTTGGTAGGCTTTTTCTTTTTTCTATACCTAGCTCTTTTGGATTCATTTTTAAGCTAATATCAAATTCTTTTTCCCATTCTTTTAATTGTTTATAGAATTTATACCAATTCATTCTTTTTGTTTTAATTTTTCTTCCGTATCTGTGTACTTCATATTTTTGAATACCAATTTTTGCATTAATTTCTTTTGAGAATTTTATTAAATCTATAATATCTTGATCATTTATTTTTGGAATCCATACTGGTGTAAGGACTAATTCTATTTTATTTTTAGTAATTTCTTTAGCAGATTCTATTATTTTATCAATATTGTAAGAACTTATTCCACATAATTTTTTAGCCAAGTTTTTATCTAAACTGTGAATGGATAAGTTAATTTGATTTAATCCAGCTTTTTTAAGATTCCTTATTAATTTTTTATCTAATAAAACTCCATTTGATTCCATAATTATTTTTTTAACTTCTTTTATTTTAGAAATGCCTTTAATAAGTTCAATTAATTTTGAGTATGTTGTGGAATCGCCAACAGAGTCTAATAAAATTATTGAATTACCTTTAAATTTTACAATTTCTTCTATGTATTGTAATAGATAATTTGGTTCTACAATGTATTCTGTTGGATGTATTTCAGGATTATTAGCGTTTGTAGAGCAAAAAGTACATTTTAGGTTGCAGATAGTTGTTGGTCTAACTTGTATTATGTTTGTTCCACGATCTATGCAGCCAAACATAACTGTCCCAACTAAAGGGATCTCGCTTTCTTTGTCTATTTTTACAATTTTTACCATAAATAAAGATTAAATCAATACTTTAATAAATTTATTCACTTATTTTTAATTTATGATTTTGGGGAAGGTAATTGGAAGGTCTTCAACTATACAATTTAAATTTTTAGTAGAAGGAAATGCAAAGAAATTCCAGTATTTACAAGTGTTACATGAAGATAATTATATTCTTGCCCAAATAGTTGAAATTGAAAGAGATATAGATAGAACTGTTGCATCTTGTAATATTCTTGGTTATAAAGATGAGCAGAATGTTTTAAAGCCGCTAAGAACAGCATTTGAACCCGGGATAGAAATACTTAATGCAGAAGATGATTTTATTAAAAAAATACTAGATTTAGAAGAATCAAGAAATTCTGCATATTTGGGTGTGTTGGAAGGAAGAGATAAATTAAAAGTATATCTTGATTTGAATAAATTATTAACAAAACATGTTTGTATATTGGCAAAATCTGGTGCTGGAAAATCTTATACTGCTGGAGTGTTAATAGAAGAAATTTTGGATAGGAATATTCCTATTTTGATTATAGATCCCCATGGAGAATATACAAGTTTAAAATATCCGAATGTAGAAGATAAAGAAAATTTAGTTCGTTTTGGTGTAGAATCAAAAAGTTATATTGATCAGGTTCAAGAATATGGTTTGAATTCTAAACATTTGAAATTAAGTAATCAAAATCTTTCTCCATCTGAATTAATTCATATGTTACCTTCTAAATTATCTAGTACTCAACTTGGTGTGTTGTATTCTGCTTTGAATAGTTTAGGAAAAGAAATTAATTTTGATGAAATAATTCAACAATTAGAAATGGAGGAAGGTAATGCAAAGTGGACTTTAATAAATATTATTGAATATATTAAGAAATTAGATATTTTTTCTGATTATTCTACTGAAATGAATGAGTTAGTTAAACAAAACAAAGTTTCAATAATAAATTTAAAAGGAATACCACCAGAAGTTCAGGAAGTTATTGTCTATAAATTAACTTATGATTTATTTGAAGCTAGAAAGAAAGAAGAAATTCCGCCGTTTTTTTTAATAGTAGAAGAAGCACATAATTTTCTTCCAGAAAGAAGTTTTGGAGAAGCAAAAAGTTCTAAAATTTTAAGGCAAGTTGCATCAGAGGGAAGAAAATTTGGTCTTGGGATGTGTATTATTTCTCAAAGACCTTCTAGATTGGATAAATCTGTAATATCGCAAGCTTCTACTCAATTGATTTCCCGGATAACTAATCCAAATGATTTGAAGAGTTTATCTAGTTCTTTGGAAGGGTTAACGTCAGAAACTGAAAAAGAAATTAAAAATATACCTGTTGGAACAGTAATGGTTGTTGGTTTGACTGATTTACCTGTATTTGTAGATGTTAGACCAAGAAAAACAAAACATGGTGGTGGAGCAGTAAATATTTTAGATGTGGAAAAAGTAGAAGAAAAAGAATTTATTGAAAGTAAAGAAGAATTTGAAGAAAAAGGTAATTTACTTCCATTAATTAAACCAAAAATAGATTTAAATGATCTAAAAGTAATGCATGGTTCTTCTAAAATAAAAACAGAATTAATTCCTTGTTCTTTGTTAATTGTTAAAGATTTTAGATTATTATTAGATTTGACTAATGGCCAGATAATTAATAATGTTGAAGATGCTACTGGAGAAAAATTAACTGCGGTAGCTATAGATAATTTAACTCCACAACAAAAAAATATTTTGAAAGTTGCTATTAATTTAAATGAGTTTAAAGCTGCCGATTTATTATCGGAGTCTGGTGCACAATTTTCAGAAGTTTATGATATTACAAATATTTTAACTGGAAAAGGTTTGTTTATTAAAATTAATGATGAATATAAACTAAATGATAAAATTGGGTGGTTATCTAAATTAAGAGAATTGTCTTTTTTAGGAAAAATAGAATTTTCTGATACAAGTTATGATGAAATTTTAGAAAAAAATTATGATATTCAAAAAATAAAAGAATATCTTAGTAATTTTATTGATATAGATGATGAGAAAGAATGTTATTTAGTTAAATATAATGTTTGTTAATCTTTTTTTGAGTAAGTATCAATTTCCATAAATACTTTTTTAGTTTTTGTAGCTACTCCTTTTTCTGCTTTTAAAATTACTTGAGAAGTCATTTTGCTAATACTTAAGCAAACTAATTCGTTTTTTAAAGTTAATATTGCTGTTAATTCATTTTCCTTTATTTTATCGTTTAATTTGGATATCCCTCTTACATAAAGATCTGCTCCGTGACACAAAGCATTAACTGTTGTATCAAAAATCCATATTTTTGGTAGGTGTTCAATAGCTTTTTCCATTGGTAAAACTATCTTTCTTATTTCTTTTTCATCACCTTCTTTCCAGAATTCATAAGCATCTTTTAAGTCATGTAAGCTATGCCATGTTTCATCTGTAAATGGACCTGCTTTAGTTCTAATTAATTGCTTCATATTTGCACCAATACCTAAACTTTGTCCCATATCATGACAGATTTTTCTAATATATGTTCCAGCTTCACAACCAATTTTAAATAAAACATCTTGTTTGTCAATCTCTAAGATTTTAAGGTAGTAAATTTCTCTTTCTCTTAATTGTCTTTTAATAGCGCTTTTTACTGGGGGCATTTGTTTTATTTTCCCAGTAAATTTCAGAAATACTTTTTTTATTTTAGTTTTTTCTACTGGTTTATGTAAATGCATTAAACAAATATATTCTTTTCCTGCTGTAAGTAAAGTTTGAACAATTCTTGTTGCTCTTCCTAATGCAATTGGTAGAACTCCTGTAACTATTGGATCTAATGTGCCAGAATGACCCACTTTTTTAGCTTTTAAAACTCTTTTAACATAATATCCAATTTGATGGCTTGTTGGACCTTCTGATTTATTTAAATTTACAATTCCATAAGAAATTGTGTTTTCTACTGATCTTTTTTCTGGATATTCTCCATAATCTTTATTTGTTCTAGCTTCTGTTCTAATTAGAATTTTTCTCTTTACTTTTTCAAATGGTAATTTTCCCATTTTTTATTTAAAGACATTGAACTTTATAAAGATTTATTAGAAAAAGTTATTTCTTCTTAGTTTCTTTCTTTTTAGGTTCTTTTTTTGGTTTCTTTGGTTTTGGTTTTTCTTCTTTAGGTTTGTCTTTCTTAGGCTTTTCTTCTTTCTTAGCTTCTTTTTTCTCTTCTATTTCTGCTGGTTTTTCAATTTTTTTACCAAGACCAACTTTTTCCTTAAGTTTTTCAGCTACACCTTTTTTAGGTTCTTCTTTCTTAGCGTCTTTGTATGGTACTCCGACTAAATTTACCTTAACAGTATTTTCATCTTTAACAGCTGTTACTTGAATTTTGCCTGGTGGAGTTCTAAAACCTCTAGAAAATATTAATTCATTAAGTTCTTTACCAATTTTAACATCATTGGTTTTCATATGTTTAACTATAAATTTCCTTAGAGCGTTTAATGCTCTTTTACTCCTTTTGTATACAGGAGCTTTTCTCCAATGTTTCCTTAAGGGTATAACAAATGTTTTTTCTTCTGCCATTTTTATGCTTTAGTTTTTGTTCTTCTCCAACTTCTTTTTATAATAGTGTGTCTTCCAGGATGGACTTTTCTTCCCTTTCCATATATTTTTGGAACTGTCCAAAATGGAGCCCATCTAGTTTGTTTTCTTCTTTTTGCGAGCCTACCTTTTTTAGCAGGATGAATATTTCTTGTCATTTTCTTTGAATTTTAAAATCTCGCTTTGGTTCTTGAATTTGCTGTAAAATTGCTTTAAATTTTTCATCACTTAATTTTTCATTTAATTGTCCTGCTTGGACTAATTGTGCTACCATGACAATAATCTTAATTGCCATTTCTGGATGTGCACTTTTTATATTATAATATCTTTCAATAGCTTCTCTTTTTAAGTATTGTTTTAAATTTTCTTCTAAAGCTTTAATTTCTTGCTGTAATTGTAATTGTTCATTGAATGATTCTTGTTGCTGTTCATTCATATTTCCTTGAAATTCTTCTAATTTCCTTTTTCTTATCTCTTCTATGTTCATTTTGCTAGTTTATCTAAAAAAGCTTTACCTTTATTTGTTATGATTCTTCCTTTATGAACACCTTTTGCTTCTTTTTTAACAAATTCTGCTTGTTCTAGTTGTTGTAATATAACTCTTATGATTTTCCCAGAACCTTTATAAAATTTTCCGGGTTTATGTCCTCTGTTTTTTTTACCACCATATGTGCTTCTTAATTTAGAAACACCTATTGGACCTTTTATATAAATTTTTCTTAATACTGCTGCAGCTCTTTTATACCACCATCCTTTATCTGTTGGTGGTCTTTCTTTATGGGCTCCGGTTTTTACAAAAATGGACCAGTCTGGAGCTTTCACTATATTATTTTTTTTAAACTCTTCTGCAGATTTTTCTATTAATTTATTTGTGTTTGTTTCGTGTATTGTTACCATTTTAACTTTTTAACTAAAACTCAATTTTGATTAGAATTAAACTATTTAAAAAGCTTACTATTTACTAAGTTTCCACTTAACTCCTTCTTTTGTATCTTCTAATATAATACCTTGTTTTCTTAATTTATCTCTTATTTTATCAGCTTTTTTAAAGTCTTTTACTTTTCTTGCTTTCTCTCTTTCTTCTATTGATTCCTTAATATTATCTGGAAGTTTTGATTTTTCTTTTTTTAATAAATCTAAACCAAAAACCTTATCCATTTCTTTAATGGTTTTTATTTTACCCTGAGCTTTTTTATCTCTAATTAATTGCCATAAAGTTGCTAAAGTTTTTGGTATGTCTAAATCATTATTTATTGCATCTTCAAATTTTTTAAGATATGTTTTGTTTAATTTATTGTCATCTTTTAAATCAGAGATAATATTTTTTAGTCTTTCATAAGAATGTTGAGCTGATTCTAGAATTTTTAAATCAAAATTTAGTGGGCTTCTATAATGTGCTGTAAATGTAAAGTACCTGTAAGATAAAGGTTTGAATTCTTTTTTTTCTAGTTCAGAAATTGTATATAGACCCCCTTTACTTTTACTTATTTTCTTACCTTTTGAATTTAAAAAAGCTCCATGAAGCCAGTAATTTACAAATTTTTTTCCAGTGGCTGCTTCACTTTGTGCTATTTCATTTGTATGATGTACAGGAATATGATCTATGCCTCCGGTGTGAATATCAAAATTGTCTCCTAGATATTTCATGCACATGGCAGAACATTCTATATGCCAACCTGGGAAACCTAGACCAAATGGAGAATTCCATTCTTGTTGCCTTACTCCTGGTTTTTTAGAGAATTTCCAAAGAACAAAATCTGTTTTATTTTTCTTTTCTCCTAGTTTAATTCGTGCTCCTGCTTTCAAACCTTCTTTTTTTAATTTTGCTAGTTTGCCATATTCTTTAAATTTTGCAGTATTAAAATAAATTCCATCAGAAGTTTTGTAAGTGTAACCTTTTTTTTCTAATTTTTTTATTAATGCTATTTGTTCTTTAATATTTTCTGTTGCTTTTGACCAAATATCTGGTTCTATTATGTTTAATTTTTTAAAATCATTTTTAAAAATTTTCCAATAAAAATTTGCAATATCTTCTGCTTTTTTACCTTCTTTTTTTGCAGCTTTTTCAATTTTATCTTCGCCAGTATCTGCATCACTTGTTAAATGGCCAACATCGGTTACATTCATTACATGTTTAACTTTATATCCATCATATTCTAAGATTCTCTTTAGGATATCTGAGAAAATGTAACTTCTTAAGTTACCTACATGTTGATACCAATAAACAGTTGGACCGCAAGTGTAAATACCGGCTTGGTTTTTTTTAATTGATTTGAATATTTCTTTTTTTCTTGTTAAAGTATTGTATAATTTTAATGCCATTTCAATAATAAGAAGAACTACTTATTTATAAAATTTCTTTATTGGGTGAAATAAATTTTGGTAGGATTGTAAAGAAAACTTTATTAAGATTTGTTTTAATTTATCTATTATGTCAGAACAAATCCAAAATAATAATCTAAGAGAATACCAAAAACTTTGTAAATCAACTGCAAAAAAATTTGATACTTCTGAAAAAGAGATTTTTACATGGGGATTAGGAATTGCTGGAGAAGCAGGTGATGTTGCAAGTTGTATTAAAAAAACATTTGCTCATAATAATGACCAGAGAAGTGGAATAAAAGAAAATATAGGAGATACTTTGTGGTATGTAGCCATGATTTGTAATTTTTTTGGTTGGGATATGCAAGAAATTTTGAATGAAAATTTAGAGAAACTTAAAAAAAGATATCCTAATGGCTTTACTATAGAGAATGCTAAGAGAAATGGAACTATGGTTGATTGGAATAAAAAATAATTTGTGCTAAAATTATCCAAGGAACCCTTTCTTTGGGATTACATTTACTATCAAAGTATCTGTATTTTGCCCGGTTGAGCCGCCCATAATTTCAACATTACAATATTCAAATCCTAAAGCCCCTCCTTTTTCCTCTGCAACCAATATTAATTTTCTTGTCTCGCCAGATGTAATTGTATATTCTTTTGATGAACTTCCTTTTGTATCTGCAAATAAACAACGTATTTTTGGATCTGTACTAATAACTTTTGCTTTTACAGTTATTGGAACTGCTTCAAAATTAGCTATTATTACTTTTACATCTCTAGAACTTCCTTTTTCTACATCTATTTTAGAAGGGCTAATTGTTAAGAAACTATCAACTTCAGATAATTTTCCAATTTCTGCATCTGCTTGTTCAAAAGATTCTTTTGCTAATCCACTTATATTTGTGAAAATACTTCTTACGAATATTAAACCAAGACTTAAAAGAGTTATACCAATAACAATAACAATAATTGTAGTTATAGAAAGTTCTAAAGCACCCTTCTTTTTCATACTTTTAATTTAATAAAGCTAATTAATAAAGTTTTTGGTAAATCCATTAGAAAATCTTATAAATATTGTAAATACTTTATTCTTTAAAAAGAGGTAAAATGTTTGATATTATTACAGTTGGAAGTGCATTAGTAGATGTTTTTGTAAATACAGAACTTGGTGAAGTTAAAAAAGATGGGAAGAAATTAATTGCTTATCCTGTTGGTTCTAAGATTTCAGTTAAAGGTATAAAATTTTTAATAGGTGGTGGTGGTACTAATACTTCTGTTTCTTTTTCTAGGCTTGGATTTAATACAGGTTATTTAGGAAAAATTGGTAGTGATAGAAATGGAGATGAGATTTTAAATTTATTAAAAAAAGAAAGAATAAATTTTGTTGGTGTTAGAGGAGGACTTACTGGTTATTCGGTAATTTTAGATAGTAAGGAACATAATAGGACAATTCTAACATACAAAGGGGCTAGTGATGAATTAAAATATAAAGAAATATCTTTGAATAAATTAAAAACAAAATGGTTTTATTTTTCTGCTATGTTGAATGATTCTTTAATAACTCAAAAGAATTTAGTTAAATTTGCAAATTGGTCTGATGTAAAAATTGCTTTTAATCCTAGTACGTATCAAATAAAAAAAGATATAACCTCTGTTAAAAATATTTT
>SDBV01013018.1_pt1 | contig 10619 bp, 20 predicted proteins | sample 2277081 | NCBI WGS metagenome assembly SDBV01 (sample SAMN10402039, study PRJNA504765) | marine sediment metagenome | isolation source: marine sediment core GS10_PC15, 223 cmbsf | place: Arctic Ocean: Southern Knipovich Ridge | collected 2010
GACAAAAGTCAAGCATTAAAATAACTATATGTGTTTAAAGCTGCTAAACATGTATCCCAAAGCTCATCGGTCATCTCAAATTTATAGAGCGTCGCTTTCTTTCCATCCTTTTTGAGTCGCAAAAACCACACTTGATTAAACATCTTGTGGCCTTCATTTTTAGCTAAGTAGTGGTAAAATGCAGCTTGCATGGCCCACATCTTTTTGTTTGCAGACGCCGAAGTTTTGTAATCAATAATGAGAAGGTCATCCTCTTCCTGTAAAAGACAGTCGACGCAGCCCGTGATTTTCAACTTGTCGCAGTAAAATCTTTGTTCATTAAATACAGCTTTGCTTGCGATTTTCTCCTTGTCCCACCACTTCTTCCAGCTCTCAAAATAACCTTCTTCGTCTTCTTGAAGCTCAAGGAATATCCCATCGCTTTCAGCTGAGATCTTCGCATGCACATTGATTCCGATACGGCACTTGTTAGACAGCACATCGGGATCGATATGAGCAAAGCTATTCCATTGACCTAAAATTGTTGAGACTCGTGTGTATCCTTCTTTGATATTTTCCATAGACTCCTCCGGTTAATTTAGGATGGACTTTAACAACGGAATGATTTATTGTCAACAGATCAAACCAATAGGATTACATGTCACAAGAAAGCGCCAAGATTATTAAAGAATTTTTGCACCAGAATTGTATTAGTATTGCCGAGTTTGCATATATCGTGGATCTCTCGCGATGGACCATTTATAAATATCTCAAGGGAGGAAATATCCAACCTAAAGCGGCAAGAAAAATAGAGGTGAAAGTTCTCCACGAATATCATATTCTTTTACCCCACGAAAAACTTCTTCAATAATTTCCTTCCAAAAAAAAAATATCCCCTCTATTTATTGAATATGGAGGGAAAAAAGATGATTTGCTTTGAATTGTTTGGCAATCCTGTTGCTCAACAACGTCCTCGCTTTGCTCGGAGAGGTATCCACGTTGCTTGCTACGACGCTCAATCGAAGATCAAAGAAGGGTACCGCTGGCAGATAAAATCGCAATTCAGAGAGAATCCACTCACCACTCCACTAGTCTTAGACCTCATCTTCTTCATGCCAATCCCTAAATCTTCCTCTGGGATAAAGAAGCGTCAGATGGCAAACGGCATCATCGCTCACACCAAGAAACCCGACCTCGACAACTTATGCAAATTCACGCTCGACTGTCTCAATAAACTGGCTTTTGAAGATGATTCACAAATTGTAGAGATCCGAGCCAAAAAGATTTACTCCTCTAAACCCGGAACCACCGTCCGACTTATTCCACTCGCTGACGAAAAGAGGAAGCTCCTGTATGAGAATAGTGAACGAGCTAGTAGATGAGGAACACTACATTGAGTTGAGCATTTCCGAAGGGGAGTTCTCGATGATGAAGGAGTATTTCATCATTTCAAAAATATGCTTTATAAATGGTGAACTCACTAACGTAGGCATCAAACTTGAGCTAGGAGAAAATTTCGATGAAGAATAAGATCCAAAAACTGTGGGAATTCATTTTCAGAAACGATCCGAGTTTACAAAATATTCCTTTGCAACTTAGGAGAAGAAGTGTCTACATTGACACAAAAATTCAGAAAATTCTCTTCCATCGTTTTCTCCATAGGGAAGAAGGGAAATCAAAATAAATGCTTGTCCAACATAAGAGCTATTATCGGACCTTCATCGAGAAAGAGAGAGAAAAATGAATCCAAGCAGAGATATCTTAGTTTATGAAAGTAAAGCGCGAGGAGTATTTTATTATGAAGATATCGAAGCTGTGCCCTTCAATCATTGGAAACAAGATTGTGAGTGGCTGATTCTCCTTATAGATCTCAGCGACTCCGTCTCCTACTTTATTCCTATCACAGCCCTGACTGCTGCTGAAGCATGTTCCAAAGCTATAGACCAATTTTATCAATCCTGGGAGGAAAATAATGACAAGTGAAAAAAAGGTTTACACCATGGAAGACAACGTTAAATCCATATCATTTGGGGTCAAAGACCTTGTGAAGCAACTGGAGGCGCTTAACTCTTCGCTCTCTCAGCTTGTCTCTCTTCTTCCTCAAAAAGATGCTGACGGAAAAGATTTCCCGTTTTAAAATTCTTTTTTTGGAGGTATGCATGGAAAAAACTGGCATCACTTTCACTGTATTTCTACTTAGTCATTATGGTATACTACATCCTCATGTAGTGGATATCCATATTCCAATCGCTTCTGAAATATGGGAAGATCAGAATCGTGAAGAACAAAGGGAAACAGATAAGGCTCGAGAGATATATGAAGATGAAGAGGCTTCAGAAGAAGACAGACACGAAGCTTTAGGTATCCTCAACGATAAAGGAGAAATTCTCTGATGTGGCTTTTTTTAGCATTTAAAATGCTTCGAGAAAAATACTTTTTATTTTTTTAAACCCTACCAATAATTGCACCGGGGTGGCATCCATACCACTTTTCTAGAAAATTCCCCAATATGGTTATCGTGAAAAAGACTAAAAAACAACATGTAAGTATCCGAAAACCATCGTTCTCTTTCCATAATTTAATCATCCTGATTGACCTTTTTCTTTATAGCGTCCCTAAAGAGGTTCATTTGTTCCGTATTCATGAGAGGGGAATGACAATTTTGACACAAAAAGCACTCACTCATAACTTCAATAATTTCGCCATTAATGGAGGAGTTTAATTTGTGATATTCAATCTTAAAGTCCTCTCCGCCACACTCTACGCAGTTAATCATCCTGCTTTTCCTCTATTATTTCGGATTCTCAGGTAATTCTCTCCAGAAAATAATATCCTTGTAGGAGGTATTACCCGTATTGAATTTGTACTTCGGACGACCTCCCACTCCCACAAAAGAAACCCAGGAAAAAATTCTCTGAGTCCAAATAATCTTTCCTCCATAGACACTTTTTATTGCTACTAAATATCTTTGCTCGAAAGGGGAAGGTTTTTCTTCGTCAAATTTAATCCACATTTGTTTTTCTCTCTGTGTCAAAAAGTTTCCAAAAATTTATTGGTATGCTAAGAATAGGATAATACTAACAAAAAAAAGGATTTATGGCAGCAGCAAAAGGAAATCAATCCGCTAAAAAACTCAAAACTCCTGAATTAAAAAAGGACGCTTACACTCAGTACTGCTGTTGGATTGCTACCGGAAATTCCAAAGAGTCATGGACATTTAAACATCCAAAAATGTCACTCACTTCCAAAACCATGGAAAAATACATTCGAGAAAGTGAAGTTGATTTTCCTCCTATACACAAGGAAATTGCGGAAGCAGAAAGTTTGAAGATATGGGAAGATCGTGGGTTGTCTATGATGCTTGGCCAACTCGAAAAATGTCAGCCAGCTATTTTTCAGATGTTTATGAGGAATAAATTCGGATGGGATAAAGAAAATTATGGCGCTAAAGATACGAATGAGCCATTAATTAGACGGATAGCTAAAAAATGGAGGGGTAATGATGACTGACGCAATAAGTGAGGAAAAAGAAAAAAAGATTTATTCACCCGAAGAAATTCACGAAATGTTTAACTCGGGATTTTTACCTATATTGCAGAAATTTGCAAAGCGCACAAAAAAAGAAAGGTTTCCGGCCGAGGAAATTGCTTGTTTTCAATGCCGCCTGATTCTGGAATTTTCTGATTTAGAAGCTCCTCTTACATATGAATCGATCATGGGCCAAGTTAATTTGCAGCTTCAACCTGTCCTGCAGAAAGATGTAGACAAGCAGAAAGAAGAAGAGAAACTCCGGACCCAGGAGAAAGATGCAAAGGACACAGAAGACGCCTGAAGTATGCTGTTTAGGAGAGGCCGATGGAACAAAAACCAAGGAAGCTTCCTATAAAGCTCTAAGATCGGCTTTGGAACTCGTTATGGAGTGCCACCAGATTTCTTTTTCCTTAGAAGAAACACAAAATTTATTAGAGGTTATTTGGTATGACTTGGTTCCTCAAGAAAAAGAATAAATCGAAAAAAGATTTCGCTGCTTTAAAAAAGAGGAATAGTAATCTCTTCACCTTGTGTATGTCCCGCGAGGAGGAAATCCATAAACTCGAAAAAGAATGTGTTCATTGGAAAGAAAAAGCGCTGAATTTCCGGAGGTTTCATCAGTAAAAACGAAAGAGGCTACTCCGGATGTTGCAGCCCCTGGCGCCTACTTTGAATAATGAAGAAAAATAACTTGTCACCATTTTACAGGATTAAAATTTTTAATGTCAATACAGGGCGAACCTTCTCCTCTTCAGCGCAAGTCTTTTAAGGAAGCCAATGCCAAAATAAACATTTGGGAAGGAGCGGTTCGTTCAGGGAAAACATACATTTCTCTTTGGCGATTTCTCGCGGAACTCTCGGAAGGTCCTGCAGGAGATTATATCATGATCGCAAGGACTTACAGTGCTTTTAAGCGTAACGTCCTAACCGAACTAACAACGATGATCGGAGCTGATGCGAAATATTTTAAGGGAAATCAAGAGTTAAACATTTGGGGGAAGACGGTTCATATAATAGGAGCTGATGATGAAAGGGCAGAGTCTAAGATTAGAGGGCCCACCTTTTCTGGAGCTTATGTAGATGAGCTTACCATTATTCCCGAATCTTTTTTTCGCATGCTCATATCAAGATGTGCTATGAGAGGCGCTAAGATCTTTGGAACTACCAACCCTGATTCTCCTTACCATTGGCTCAAGAAAGATTTCCTAAGTGGCAATCCGGATGTTAAGTCGTGGAAGTTTAAATTAGATGACAATCCTCACCTACCTGAAGCGGATAAAGAATATTTAAAGAGACAATACAAAGGATTGTGGTATCAGAGATTTATCGAAGGCAAGTGGGTACAAGCGGAGGGCTCAGTCTATGATTTCTTTGATGAAAACTTGCACGTTATCGATTTTGCTCCTACCTATACGGCTAGTTATATCGTGGGCGTTGACTACGGGACAACTAATCCGTGTGCTTTTGTGCTTATCGGCCATGATCCTAATCGTTTTCCCAATTTTTGGGTGGAATCTGAGTATTATTTTGATTCGCGAGTTGCACAACGTCAAAAAACGGATACAGAGTACGCTGACGACTTTAAAAAGTTCATAGAGGGTCATCCTATCAAAGCCATCTATATAGACCCTACAGCGGTCTCCTTTCGCATGGAACTTCAGAAACAAGGAGTCATGAATCTTTATGAGGCAGAAAACAGTGTGATAGATGGAATCAGGTTCGTCTCTAAGCTACTGAACAATGGAACCCTGAAGGTCTGCCGATCATGCAAGAATGTCATCAAGGAATTTCAGTCTTATGTATGGGACGAAAAAAGTATTCTAACCGGGATCGACAAGCCAAAAAAGGTTAATGATCACGCCTTGGATGCCATTCGGTATGCTCTTTTCACACATAAGTTTGGTAAAGAAGGATCTACATTATCAGCTCAAGATATAGATAAAATGGAGATGGAAGCTAGAGGAGGAGGTCAACCTAATCTTCCTCGTTTTTATCAAGACTCTGATTTTGGGATGCATTAGGATAGTCAATATCTTCCGGAAAGTTCATAAACTTTTGTTTCATGGGAGGCATATAATACTTTTTCTAGATTATTTGGAATCCAATATTTTTTGATGGCTTCTTTTATAGCCGCATCTTCGATAAACATCTCCGCCTTCCGGGCATTCATCTTAATAGTAGTCTTTAGCATCGATTTCTGGGACGGAGCTATATCACCTTCTTCCGATGGATACCAGCGTTTTGTATTAATTTGAGCATCAGACGCTACTTTTTCTATCCATCCTATCACCTTCTCTCTGGTGCAAGTATTCGAAGCTCCTGAAGGATCTCCTTCTGACCAAATATAAAATGATTTATAAGGTTCTTTCCAAAAAACAGCATACATGTAAATACCAAAATGTGCTGGACATTTTTGCCAATTATCTTTAGCAGCAATTAATTTAAAAACTTCAAATCCATTATTCCCTGGATAATATATAAAGTCTTTTCCATACTTTACTTTTCTTTGGATGTAACATTCATAAAAATTAAAAGGAGAAATACGGACATTCAATACCCTTACATTCGGAGAAGGAAACTTTGTCTTATAAATGGAAAGGGCCTCTTCGAAACTTTTGTTATCACTAGCTGAATAGGATTGGAAGGTAGCATTCTCATCGATATTTTCCCACCTCATCATTTTATCGTCATTTCCTGTAAATTCAACGACAAGGCATTCTTTTTTGTTTTTGAAGTTTCTCAGTCCTCTTCCTATCATCTGCTTGTAAAGAACAGGAGAACGTGTGGGCCGTGCTATTATGATCGCTTGGATGGGAGGATGGTCGAAGCCTTCAGATAATTTCACAGCATTTGTAATGTAATGAATTTTATTTTGATAAAGTAACTGAAAGATTTTGGCGAGCGTTTTTTTAGGAGTTAAATAAGAAACTGAAATAGCCTTTTTACCTTTCTTTCTCAACCTTTTGGCAATTTTTCTCGCATGGTCTACTGAGGTGCAAAATATTAATCCGGGAGTTTTTTGAATATTCGAACACTTTTCGACGACCAAATCATTAATTTCGTCACAATTCATGACGCGATCAAGTTTAGAAATATCGTAGTCTCCTTGTTTCATTTCAATGTCACTGAGATCTTTGTCAAATTGCACCTTCACCCCATAGACCGGGCAAATGTATCCTTTTTGTGTTGCTTCAGATAAAGTTATTTTGAATGAATGAGATGCAAATATGTCACTTAAAGAGCTAGCATCTCCGCGCAGAGGAGTAGCTGTAAATCCTAGTATCCATTTATCTTTTTCTACCACCTCAAAGTGTTGGAATATTTTTCTATAAGAACGAGCTGTCGCATGATGAGCCTCATCCACGATTATCATTTCAATATCATCGGCAGCATATAAAGGGAGATTTCGAATTAAAGTGGGAACCATTGCGATATTTAATCGGCGCAGTTCCATTTTGTTTTCTGAAGTAATTAAAGAAATATCGGAGACATTAAAACCCATTTTTTGGGCTTTATCATAAGTTTGATCGAGTAATTCTTTTCTATGGACTAAAATCAGTGTCTTAAGATTCTTCTCTTTTGCGACCGCTAAAAAGGTAATAGTTTTGCCTGTCCCCGTCGGCATCGAAATTAATTGGGATCGAGAAGGATCACTAAAAATGGCTAAGAGAGCAGCTTCTTGGTAAGAAAAGAGTTTCATTTATCATTCCAATATCTATTTCTTTATTCATCTTTTTCCTCATGGTGATGCAGTCTGGTCAACAACAATTCCATGCTAATATTAAGGATTTCTGCTTGAACTTTAATTTTCTTAAGAAAATCTTGAGGTAAGAGAACGGGATAAGAAATAGAACGTTCCAATTTCCGATCGGAAACGAATGGATTAGCATAAAAGTAGAAGTAACCTTGAGAACCTCCTACCGGACGTAAAGTTCTGGTTCCAAATGAAGTGTCGAAAAAGACAGGTATATCAGAAACAGTTCTTATCATTTATCGCACAAAATCCATGTATTTGTGTTGCATTTTTGGCATTTTCCTATTTCCATATTTAATTTCCACATTTTTTCTGTATTTTTCCCGTCTCTTGCTCGACAACCGATGCACCTTTTTGGATTACATCTGCACACTCTTCCCCTACGAGAAGAAGATAAAACTTTGGATTGGTTCTTTGGGTTTGGTGTAGACAACCTTCGCATAAGCCGCGATCGTAGACGGAAAATGAGTTCTTGGGAAGGTAAATCTGAAAATACTCGATGCAATCCTTACATATGCTCTTCATTCTTTTATCCATCTTTGTGCAGTATCTATTATTATTTTTGAAAAATAATTACAGAGTTCCATAAAACTTTCATCATCTTGTGTGGATAAGTATATTTCTCCTACGAGAACAATCAAAAGTGCATTGAGAAGAATGTCTTCATATTTCTCTTCCTTTTTTAGCTTTTCTAAAACACGGAAAATCGATTTTCGAAAATATTCACGTTGTTCCCACGCATCTTCCGGCATCGAATCTGCACTACAAGACTCTATTTCAGTCATCTTTTTCCTTCATATCTAAGATCTGACTTTGGATTTCCGAAAGTAGCGCAAAGATCGCTCTACACCTTCTGTCGGTTGAACTTTTGAGTTTTTCGATCTCGGAATAAAGATATATTGTCTGATCATTTTTACCGAATAAATCTAATTGTTGCATGCATACCCCTCCATTCGATAGGGATGATAAATTAATGATGAAAAAAAGAAAAGAGAAACCCCCATTCCGTTGCAGCGGCATGAGGGTCGAGACACAGTGTTAAGTGTGCGGATAAGTTATTGTCTTCACTATAGCATCCGACGTTACATTTTTGTCAAATGACAAAAGATATTTTTTTGAAGGAAAAAGGGTAACCAGGTATTGTAAAGTAAATACTTTAACTCTATAAAAAGGCCTATGACCCTCTTCCCCCAGCTAACTGATTCCTACTATGTAGATAATGACCATAGTCTCCTCAAACTGATGGACTACACATATAGTAAAAATATCACAATTAATCAGAGCTTTTGGTCAGAAGCTGAAATCGATAATCGTTTCAAAGCAGGTGACCAAACATTATGGAACGATATTTACGGGAATTTACCGGCTTTTCGAAAAAGACAATTTAATTTTAATCGCATTCGCCGAATTGTGAATATGATTTCTGGGCATCAACGCCAACATCGAAAATCTACAGTGGTACAACCAATTGAGGGCAGCGATGAAATTACAGCGGACCAGTTCTCTAAACTCCTTTTCCATGTAAATAATCGCGGAGGGGTTTTACCCATTATTTCCGAAGCTTTCGAAGGAGCCATCACTACTGGTATGAATCTTTTATCGGTCTGGATGGACTATCGAAACGATCCAGTGAACGGCGATATTCAGGTTGATAATGTTAGCTATAATGCGTACTTGATTGATCCCTATTTCAAAAAAATGGATCTCTCAGATTGTAATTCTCTGTGGACTCGAAAGTATTTATCTCGAACTCAAGCGAAAGCTCTTCTCCCGGGAAGGGAAAAAGAAATCGAGAATATGAGCGGATGGGGAAATCGCGATGGAAAGTTCCAGTTTATGCCTGAGGCCTACAATTATGGAATGCAAGACCTCTTAATTTATGATGAGTTTTGGTATCAGGATTCTCGTCGGCAGAAAATGCTTGTGGATGGACAGAGCGGCGAAACGATGGAATGGAAAGGGAATGATGACAATCTAAATGAATTTATGCGTCTTTATCCTCACATCATTTTGACCGATGTCGAAATCCCTACTGTCAAACTAGCGCTCGTTCTCCAGGGAAAGGTTATGTATAACGGACCTAATCCCTTAGGAACTGATCAATATCCTTTTGTGCCTGTTTGGGGTTATTATGAACCTCAGATTCCGGAATTTCCCTGGAGAGTACAAGGCGTCGTAAGAGGAATAAGAGATGCTCAATACTTGTATAATCGCAGAAGAGTTATTGAATTAGATATTTTAGAGTCTCAAATTAATTCTGGTTACATATACAAAGAAAACGCTTTAGTTAACCCAAAAGATATTTATCTTCAAGGCCAAGGAAGAGGATTAGCTATTAAGGCCGAAGCATCTATAGACGATGTGCGTAAAATCGAGGCGGCGAATGTTCCTTCTTCGATGATTCAACTCTCGGAATTACTTGGCAAAGAGATGGCAGAAGTCTCGGGGGTCAATGAAGAATTGCTTGGAAGCGCTACAGATGATAAAGCTGGGGTACTTTCGATGCTTCGTCAAGGAGCCGGTCTCACCACACTTCAGATTCTTTTTGATCAACTGGATGCATCTCAAAAGATATTAGGGAATCTTTGTATGCGCCTCATTCAACAGAATTGGACACCCGGAAAGATTCAAAGAATCCTCAATGAAGAACCCTCCCCTCAATTTTACAATCGAGCTTTTGGAAAATATGATGCTGTCGTGGAAGAAGGATTAAATACGACTACACAGAAACAACTTCAGTTCAATCAATTGCTTCAGCTCAGAGAAATGGGAATAGAGATTCCAACACAAATTCTTGTGGAATCTTCAACACTTCAAAATAAAAAGGAGCTCACAGATGCCCTCACTCAACAAGAACAACAACAGGCGCAGGCCCAAGAGCAACAACAGCAAGTCCAAATTGAAGTCCTCAAAGCCCAAATCGAGGACCTTAAAGCAAAAGCGATGGCTAACCAAGGCCTCGGCGTTGAAAGGGCTTCCCGTGTCGAAGAAAACAGAGCGCTTGCAATCGAAAGAATTGCGGAAGCTCAGAAAGACAGAGACCTCGGCACTTTGGACCGTATTAAAGCAGTTAAAGAACTTACAGATATTGACCTTAATCAGCTGGATAAAGCCCTCAAAATTATTCGTTCCATTCAAGATGTTCAAGAACTGGATGCAGTTGAGAGTGCTGAGAAAGTACTTGGGACGCCCTCGCAACAAATTGGGCCAGTTCAAGAAAGTGCAGAAATAACAGAAGAAACAAACGTATAAAATAATTTTTAATTATTTCCTTATCATGTATGTTCAGGAAAGGAATGCCACAAACAGGAGATTTCCAATGGCAAAAAAATATTATCAAGATCGTGAAGATAGA
>SDBV01013019.1_pt1 | contig 10619 bp, 10 predicted proteins | sample 2277081 | NCBI WGS metagenome assembly SDBV01 (sample SAMN10402039, study PRJNA504765) | marine sediment metagenome | isolation source: marine sediment core GS10_PC15, 223 cmbsf | place: Arctic Ocean: Southern Knipovich Ridge | collected 2010
GGGCTCGTTTCAATGTCTCTTTCGCCTCTGAAAGAACCGAACAAGTTTCGCGCCAGGATCGTCGGATGTGCTAATCTCGAGTGTCTCCACCCCCCTTTTGCGGCATTCACGCTGCCACTCTAGATGGTGGCGTTCAAAGAAACGATTGTATTTATTTTGAAAGGTTTTGAAGACACCCTCGCTGAGAATCACCGCCCCCGATTCCGGATCTTCCAACTCGACCAATCCGACAGGGGGAAAATCAAAATCTACCGGATCGTAGATTTTCACTGCTATGCAGTCGTGTTTTCGCGACAGATGTGTCAACTCGTCCCAATATCCCGTGGTTTTAAAATCCGAGATAAGAACACATATTCCGCGACGTTTTAGACACTCCGAAACCGTTCTAATCGCAAGACCGAGGTCGGATCCCTTACCCCGGGCCTGGCAAGACAGCAGATCATTCAACAATCGCAGAACATGTTTCTTCCCCTTAGCCGGCGCGACCCATCTTTCGATTTTATCCGAGAAAAAGACGCCTCCGACCCGATCATTGTTGGCCACCGCAGAAATGGCGAGAATGGCAAAAACAAGCAGAGAGATTCTGTTCTTTGCCACCTCCCCTGAGCCGGAAAGGAGGGATGCCGAGATATCCGTGACCAGGAACAGATTGAGCTCCCGCTCCTCTCGGAATGTCTTCGTATAGGCAGCGCCCATCCGCGACGTCACGTTCCAATCGATGCGACGCACGTCATCGCCCCAGACGTACTCCCGCACCTCGTCGAACTCTATGCCCACGCCTCGAAATACCGACCTGTAGTTACCTGCAAGGAGACTTTCGACGAGCTTCGTGCTCACCAATTCGATGCGTCTGACCTGCTCAAAAAAATCAGATCCGTTCATTAGCGGCTAAAGCATATCCTCGCTAGGGGACATGCACGTATCCGAGAATCTCCGAGATCACATCATCCGATTCAAGTTGTTCTGATTCCGCCTCGTAGGTGAGAATAATCCTGTGCCTCAACACGTCATGGGCCACAGCTTTGACGTCTTCCGGCATAACAAAGGGGCGCCCCTCGAAGAGTGCCTTTATCTTCGAACAGCGATACAGAAAAATCGATGCCCGAGGAGAGGCACCGTATTCGATGTATTTCACAAAATAGGATTTGCTCCTGTCCGACTCACGAGAAGCGGCAACCACCGAAACGATATACTCCTCGATTTTTTCGTCCACTCCGATGCCGGCAGCTGTCGCCTGCAACCGGGCTAGATGTTCACGATCCAGCACCGCCTCTACCGGAATCTCTCTCTCTCCACCCCAACCCGCTCGAGGATCCCGATCTCCTCCTTGAAGGACGGGTAAGTGATCTTGAGTTTCATAAGAAACCGGTCCAGCTGCGCCTCGGGCAGGGGATACGTTCCCTCCTGCTCGATGGGATTTTGTGTAGCCATCACAAAAAAGGGTGTGCTCAGGGCATACGTGGAATTCCCGAGCGTCACCTGCCTTTCCTGCATAGCCTCGAGCAGCGCAGATTGCACCTTGGCGGGTGCCCTGTTTATCTCATCAGCCAGAACAACGTTGGCAAAGATCGGCCCCTTTCGCGCGATAAAATCTCCAATCTGCTGCCTGTACACCATTGTGCCAACTATATCCGCGGGAAGGAGATCAGGAGTGAACTGAATTCGCTTGAAGTCGACATCCAGCGTATCGGCCATGGTCTTGACAATAAGAGTTTTGGCCAACCCGGGAACCCCCTCCACTAAAATGTGCCCCTCGGCAATGATTCCCATTAAAATTCCGCTTATCGTGCCCTTCTGTCCTACGATCCTCTTCTCCGCTTCACTCACGCAGACCCGTATGAGCTCTTGGGCCTCCTGGATCTGTTGGACCACCTCAGGATGCTGATTGCTCTCCGATTCCATGGCTTCACTCCAGATTAAGTTATAAACCGACACCAGAAGCCTTGGCAAGGTCAAGCAATTCTTATTGCAGCGATAGAATCACTTTGCCGTACCCTTGATTTTCCACACCAAAGCGACTAATCTACGGCATCGGTTGGATTTACGGAGACTTCGGTGGCTGAAAAGATAAAAATAGTCATCAGTGCAAAGGCAGAGTTAGGTGAGGGTCCGAGTTGGGATACTCGACAACACCTACTCTACTGGGTCGACATCAACAGGCACCTCGTTCACATCTACGATCCTAAAACCTCTGTCGACAGGACGATTGACGTCGGCCAGGAGGTGGGCTGCGTAGTGCCCAAAAAGGCGGGAGGACTTCTGTGCGGTCTCAAGAACGGGATCGGAACCCTCGATCTCGAGTCTGATGAATGCCGGATTCTTGTGGATCCGGAGATCCATCTTCCTGGCAACAGGTTCAACGATGGCAAATGCGATCCGGCAGGACGATTCTGGGCCGGTACGATGGCGCCCAAGGTCGGGGCCGTGAAAGAGAACAGAGCCGGCAGTCTCTACTGCCTCTTCCCGGATATGACCATACGTACCATGATTTCCGACGTGACGACCTCGAACGGTCTGGCCTGGTCCCCGGATAACCGGATTATGTACTACATCGACACGGGTCTTCCTGTAGTATCTGCCTTTGACTTCGACATCGAAAGCGGAGATATCGCAAACAGACGGACCGTGATCGATATCGATCCGTCAACGGGCAAACCCGACGGAATGACGATCGATGAGGAGGGTATGCTGTGGGTTGCTCATTTCGGAGGCGGCCGAGTCACGAGATGGGATCCTAAGGACGGTCGGCTGCTGCAGACCGTCGAAGTCCCGGCACCGAGAGTCACCTCCTGCGCATTCGGCGGTCACCATCTCGATGAACTGTATATAACAACGGCACGTTCCGGGATGCCGGAGGACGAGCTGAAGTCTCACCCCAAATCAGGGGGACTCTTCAAGATCAAGCCCGGAGTCCGTGGCCGGCCCGAGCCTGAATTTAACGGTTAGCCTCCCTCAAGAGCGGTACTCGGCGTTTTCCTTTACATAGCCGTACGAAAGATCGGAGCCCAGCACCGTTGCTTCGCCCTTCCCTTCGCCGAGAATCACATCGATATCAACGGTTCGATTGTGCTCCGGAAAACCTGTCTCGGAAGATTGGACGGCGCACTCCGTAATGTAGCGGTTCAATGTAACCTCTGTTTCCGAGCTGAGAGTAAACCTTCCCCCGTCAAAGACAGTCGTTCCACCAAGGGCAATTGAGAGAAATTCCAGATCGATCTTCCGCTCCCTTGAGCCCAGGTAATCTCCCAGAGCGCTGAGAATGCGCCCCACATTCGGGTCATTCCCGAATACAGCGGTTTTTACCAGCGGTGAGTTCGCCACCGCTTTAGCGGCGCCTAAAGCCGTTTCGCGGTCGGTGGCCCCCGCAACCCGGACTCTCATCACATGACATGTTCCCTCCCCGTTACGTACGATATCCTCGGCCAGTTTCCAGCAGACACTGAACAGGGCCTCTCTGAACTCCTCTTCCTCGACCGGAGGCTTTCGGCCGGAGCTGAAAATAAGTACGGTATCGCTCGTGCTCTGGTCACCGTCAATGGTTATCCTGTTAAAGGTTCTGTTCACACACCACTCGAGAGCCTTCCGCAAAACCGGACGGGGCAGCTGCAGATCGGTGAGTATGAAGACCAGCATCGTGGCCATATTGGGCTCTATCATTCCTGCACCCTTGGCAACGGCCAGAATACGGCCCTCGCCGACCGCCATGTTCCGCACCTTGGCATAGGAGTCCGTTGTCATGATCGCCCGGGATACCGGGAATACCGATTCCGCGCCCAGGCCGTTTAGCAGAGGCTCCAGAGCGTTGGTCATTTCGGCGGTAGGAAGTCGCCATCCTATGACACCGGTAGAAGCCGTAAAGAGCTCCTGCTCTGAGCAATCGATCATGCTCGCCAGTCGCCCGAGCAATCCCTCGGCATCCTCCAATCCTCCTGGAGCTCCGACGTTGGCAATTCTGTTGTTGATGAGAACTCCCCGGGCCGTTTTGTTCTTGAGCCGCTGTCTGCCCAGTATGACGGGAAATCCGGGAAAAGCATTTCGAGTATAGACTCCGCCAAAGAGGGGTGTGGCTTCGTCCAGCACGATGAGAGATAGGTTCATTTTGTAGGGTTCGTCAGACGGTTTTTCCTCCGGCTGAAATGTTATCGGTACCGTGGAGCAGCGGAAGCCCTCCGGAAGCTTTGATCTGGCCTCGAGCGCCTCGAGGTATTCTGCTTTCGAACTGTAGCTTTCCATGACGTAGTTATAGTACGCTACCTATTGCTACGCAATAGGTTTAGTCGTTGCTATGCAACGACGGGTTTGCTTCGCAATAGGTTTAGTCGTTGCTATGCAACGACGGGTTTGCTTCGCAATGGCTTTGTCGTTGTTGTCACAACGACCATACAGGCTACCGGCTTTCCGATTTGACTTCCTGCTTTCACTCATTTAGAATCAACCGTTAAACTAATAACCGTTCATTACCGGAAGCTGGAGGAGGGGGGCGTGGAAATAACCATTAATCCAGGGAATATTGGCGGTGAAATTCGCATCCCTGGCTCGAAATCTCACACCATCAGGGCCCTCGCTATTGCTTCCCTGGCAGGGGGCACATCCCGCATCATCCATCCCCTGGACTCGCAGGACACCCGGGCCTGCATGGAGGCCTGCCGGGCGATTGGAGCAGAGATCACCGAACAGGCAGACGAATGGCTGGTCAAAGGAACCGGTGGCGTAATCGGTACCCCGGACAACATCATCGATGTGGCCAACTCGGGCACCACTCTGAGAGTTCTCATGGGCCTGGCGGGCCTCGGAGAAGGCTGGACAATTTTCACGGGGGACCAGCAGATAAGGCGCAGACCCATCGGCCCTCTGCTCGATTCTCTTAAGGACCTGGGCTGTGAAGGCTTCACAACAAAAAAAACCGGATGCCCTCCTCTTGCCCTCAAGGGACCCATAAGGGGAGGACACACGGAGATAGCCTGTCCCACATCCCAGTATCTCACGAGTCTCTTGATAAGCTGTCCCCTGGCCAAAAACGAGACGGAGATCACCGTTACCGAGCTCAACGAACGGCCCTACGTCGAGATAACCCTGGATTGGCTCGACAGCCAGGGAATACGGTACTCTCATCAAAACTTCGATTGGTTTCGCATACCCGGGGGACAGAGATACCGATCCTTCGAGCGCGAGATACCCGGCGATTTTTCGTCGGCAACCTTTTTTCTATGCGCCGCAGCTGTTACAGGCTGCAGCCTGACACTGCGAGGTCTCGATCAGGACGATTCCCAGGGAGACAGAGCGGTTGTTGAGATCCTCGAACAGATGGGGTGCCGGATAGAATCGCAGGGTCAGAGCATTACCATTACCGGCGGCTCCCTGAAGGGCCGGACGGTGGATCTCAATGCCACCCCGGACGCTCTTCCGGCACTGGCCGTTACGGCGTGCTTCGCCTCCGGCACCACTCACTTCGTAAACGTTCCCCAGGCGAGACTCAAAGAGACAGATCGAATCAAGGTGATGAAACAAGAACTGAGTAAGATGGGAGCAGAGGTCGAAGAGCTAACCGACGGCCTGATCGTCAAGGAGAGCCGATTGCGGGGTGCCCGAGTCAACGGTCATTTCGATCACAGAATCGTGATGTCTCTGGCAATCGCCGCCCTTGGTGCCACTGGTCCAACCACAATCGAGACTGCCGAATCGGCGGCGGCAACTTTTCCCGGGTTCTTTGATCTGCTTCAGCAGATACAGGTGAGCCAGTCGTCGGAGAGCTGATATCGGTACGTGACCCGTATGGGGATATGTTCCGACATGTTCGGATATGTCCCGATTTAGGAGAAGGGATTCACAATTTGCAGCTCTTCGAACTCTGTGAAATCCGAAATATTTTCAGTGAACAGCGTGGAAATACCATACACCACCATTGTAGCTACCAGCTGCATGTCGAAATATTTCTGCTATCAACTCGATCATCAAGAAGCAGCTTCCGGGAGGCTCCGAATCGATGATCCCCTTCTAAAGTGGCGTAGATCAGGACATTTGTGTCTATGAGCGCCCTGCCGCTAACGGGCACCATGGGTCTCTTCCCTGGAAAAAGCCCCCTTGAAGGATCCCGATGTCCTGACCAGATCTTCAGCAACGCCGTTGTGTCCAAGAAATTGATCAATCGCCATTTCGACGAGTTGGCTCACCGACCGTCGTTCCTGAATCGCCGTTTTTTTCAGCAGTCGTACAAGAGCCTGATCAATTGTAACACTGATATGTTCTTTCATAATACTAGGTATTACCCTTATCCCCGCAAGTCAATTCAGCCGAGACGGGCTAGTCCCCGGGCAGTTGAAACCGGGAAATGAGATCGCCAAGGGCCACTCGTCCCTCGAACACCGCCTTTCCTGTGATAATTCCGACGACTCCGGGATGCTTCTTCTGATGCACGGTTTCCACGTCTGCGTTCGAGCTTATACCGCCGGACAGGATAACGGACAATCCCGATCTCTCGGCTATGCGATTTGTCCCCTCAATATCCGGTCCGCTAAGGGTTCCATCCTGGGAGATATTGGTATATATGACGGTTTCAATGCCAATCGCTTTGATACGCGTTGCGAGACTCTCGTCAGTCAACCCGGTATCAGACTCCCACCCCTTTATTCTAACGATCCCGTCGAGAGCTGCGATATCACCAACAAAACACTGTCCGTAACGCCTCACCCATCCGGCCACGGTATCGGGCTCCCACACGAGGATCGTAGCGAGAATCAACCTCTCGATTCCAGCGTCAAGCAGCTCCCTGACGTCCTCTTCGGATCGGATCCCTCCCCCCACTTCGACTTTGCAGGAGACGGATCTGCAAATCCTGCGGATCACAGCCCGGTTGTTCCTTCCCTGCCCCTTTGCAGCATCCAGGTCGACGATGTGAATCCAACGCACCCCTGCATCCTCAAAACTTTTTGCCGTATCTTCGGGAGCTTGTGAGTAAACGGTTTTCGCACCGTAGTCTCCCTTCAGGAGCCGCACACACTTCCCATCTATCAGATCTATCGAGGGTATAATCAGCATCGCATCAAGGTGACACGGGCCTCATTCCTCGTCAAGCAAATTACCCGCCTTTTCGACATGATTTGCCGAACGAGGTAGAGTGAAGGACTGGGCTGGGAGAGCTTTTGCTAAATTGAAATATAGTCTCGCTAGGGCCACCCATCACCGGGCGCCCGCTGGGTAGAAAGGACTGCTCAGTCGGCAGTCCCAGCCCCCTCAGAACGTAGCATGCGAATTTCCCGCACTACGCTCTTCGAAATTTGTCTCACATCACAGCGTACCCTTTCATAGCCGAAAACGGCATGGAAAGTCTTGGTTGCTGAAGCGGAGTGGTCAACTTCATATGCTGAAACTTTTCCTATGGAATGTAGCTTTTCTGACATCGACCGCATAGCATCTTATGCCAATACCTTGAATCTTCCCCGAATGGGTGGACACGTAGTTAAGCATCATAGTAGAAGGGGAAGCATATGGCAGAGACACGAAGGAAGTACGCAAGGGAGTTCAAGATTGAGGCTGCGCGGTTGTTAGAGAACAGCGACAAGAGTGGCCGAGAGATTGAAGGATATCTCCTCATCTCTGACCGAGATAAACCAGCAGACCAAAAGCAACGTGGACAACGCAGAGAAGGGCAACGAGCTTGCGTCGAACACTGCCCAGCAGTTGGAGGAGATGGCTACAGCCAGTAAGGAGCAGGCCCAGGGTGTGCAGCAAATCAACAACGGGTTGGAGCAGAACGATCAGGTGACCCAGCCCAACACGGCGAGTGCCGAGGAGAGTGCCTCTGCTGCCGAAGAGCTGGCCTCCCAGTCTCAGCAGCTCAAAGCTCTTATCTCGCGGTTCAAGCTGAAGGGAAACGGATCATCCGGAGGCAACGGCCATGATAAAGCGCTGGAGACACAATATATCGAGCCTGTGGCTGCGAAGATTGCCGAGAAGCCGAAGGCGGATCCCAAAGAGGTCATCGATCTGGATAACAAGAAATTCGGTAAATTCTAGTACGTATCTGTCCTGATCGTACAATTTGAATCAAGCGGGAAGCGGTTCTACTTTAAAATCGCTCTCGCTCTTCAATTGCCATGTGACCTACTTATTCGACATGAATCTCCACTAGAGCGAGGACTATACCATATCCCGGGTTCAAGTCCGAGAAGCAACACCTGGACACCTGGATGGAAAGGGGCAGAGGCAAACACCCTGACGGAGTAGAGCTTTTGTTAAATCGAAATATATGTATAATTCATAGATACTTTTGAAAGGTGAGAAAGAGTATTTTTGATGGCATATCAATTGGACAAGGGTGAATTTCGAGTCAAGTGCGACATTCCCAAGTGCCCCTTCAATGCCGAGTGCGATATCACCCAAAAGATAGCAGGCGTGACTGAAAGGGATGTCGAAAACGAGGCAAAACGCATTGCTCGGGACATGGCCTCGATAAAACACGATGCCATGTATGGCAGACTTCACAGATTGACGAAGCCGGGGGTTAGAATTGTATCGGGAACAATCAAACAGTTCGGCGCAGGAGCCCGAAAGACTTCCACAACGGCTCAGGAAGAGGGTTCGGTCCTCAGGGATTACAGGAAAAGAGAAACGGTCGTAAAAAAAGGCAAAGTCTCTACGACCATTTGCGAGGTGATCAAGGGTCACGTCTACCCGGAAAAGGACCCCTCATTCAAGTACCAAAAAGGTGACATATTTGGAGCCTCGGATCCTCTCATCCAACAGAACCATAGAAACAACCTGAACAGCAGGCTGCAGAGAGAGCAGGTCAAGAGCAAGAGCTATCGAGAACGCCTCAAAACCCTGGAAAAAGAGTTGGTTGAAACTAAGAAATCCAGGAAAAAATAATCCTCTGCTAATGAGACATAAACGGCCGAAGGCAGTCCTATATACATTCTGCTGCACTGTTCCCCTCGTAATCGTCCTACTGCTCGGTTCATGCGCAACGGCACTGTCTGGTCGAACCGCGGCGTACGAGAAGGCTGCCGTGGAATTGGCCAAGTATATGGTGCGTCGTGAAAGGGTACCACCACCTTATCTGGCACGGCCGTGGGAATTCCTGAATTACGAATCCTTCACACCGGGATCGCCGACACGAACCGGGCTTTTTGAGTTTTCCATGGGTCTCATTCGTCGGGGAACCGACTATCGGCTGGGAGCCTATGTGGCGTCGCCGCGGCTGACCAGGGAATCACGCAAGAGCGCCGTGCTGACCCTCATCGTGGATGTTTCGGGCTCGATGAACGATCCCGCGGCTTCACCAGTGGAGCTCGAGGGCGGGCTGAACCGCTTGGATCTGGTAAAGCACGGTCTCGATCGCCTCGTTGAGACCTCCCTCAAGGAAGGCGATGTGGTCAGCATCGTTACCTTTTCCGATAATGCCAAGACCTTGCTCAGAGGAGCCAGGTATCCCAAGGATAGATCCAAAATACTGCGGACCCTGGACACGCTCAAGACCGAAGGTTCCACGAACCTCAACAGGGGCATTAAAGAAGGATACGATACTGCGGTAGCGCTATTCGATCGAACGAAACTGAACCGGGTTCTCATTCTGAGCGATGCCTTTGCCAACTGCGGTGAAGTCGATCTTAAAATTATCTCACAAAAGACGAGGATCGGCGACAGTGAGGGGATTTACTTCTCCGGACTCGGCATCGGTGCCGGTTTCAACGAGGCTTTCCTAAACGAGCTCACAGAGACTGGTAAAGGCGCCTACTTTTCGCTGGTCACCAAGAACGATGCTGCACGAGCCTTTGAAGAGCGGTTCATAGCCCTTTTGGCGGTAGCAGCGAAAAACGTGCGATTTCGGCTGGACTTCCTGGAGTTCCTCGAGAGGGATATCGCGGCCTACTACCAGGACCCTGTGACCTACGAAAAGAAGGAAGAACGAGTATGCCTAACAGTATCCGAGCTGTTGAAGAATCACGGGGAGAAGGTGAACATCTATCAAGCGGAGATCATCTTCCTAGATCGAAGCCTTTCTGGAAGAGTTCCACGGGAACTACACCTCTCCTGTAATCGAGGAGTACACGAACCTGATTCAGACCCTGGCAGCACTAAAACCCCCGGCGCTGAAATAGGAAAAAAAGCGTTCGATGTAGAGGAGGTCTACCATGTATGAGATCCTGGCACTCAGGTACGCCGGACCCTTTGAAGGATCGGGAGCCCTTCTTATGTGGTTGAGAGACTGGGAGGTCGTGGCCAAGAGGTGTTACTACATATGGTGCATCCGGGGCGACAACGAAACAATCGTTGTGGACGCCGGAGTCTCTCCGCAGCGAGCCAGGGAAAAAAACCTGGAGGGATACGTCAGTCCGGCTGAGATGCTTTCCAGGATAGGCGTTGATGCCGAGGAGGTCAAACGCGTCATTCTCACTCACATTCACTGGGATCACGTCAGCGGGGTGAGACTCTTTCCAAACGCCACCTTTTACGTACAGCAGCAGGAGTTCCGGTTCTGGCTCGAGGACCCGGTAGCCAAACGTCCACCCCTGGCCAGCACCTCAGATGACGAGGCCAACGCGTATCTGGCCTCCCTGGAAGGCACCGAGCGCCTCGTGCTCCTGGATGGAGACAGCGAGATCGCTCCCGGTATCGAATGC
>SDBV01013020.1_pt1 | contig 10619 bp, 10 predicted proteins | sample 2277081 | NCBI WGS metagenome assembly SDBV01 (sample SAMN10402039, study PRJNA504765) | marine sediment metagenome | isolation source: marine sediment core GS10_PC15, 223 cmbsf | place: Arctic Ocean: Southern Knipovich Ridge | collected 2010
GCCAGGAACCCCGGCTGAACCTACCTCGGCCAGCATCGATAGCGAGGTGAATACAACGACCATCAAGAGGAGGAGAACGCGGATGCCGATCTTGCTAGTCGCACGCATCGCGAGGAAAGTCTACCAAAGAAGTACACCTGCGTTGGGCTCGGCGTACTGGGCCAGCCGACGCACACTATGCGCCCATAGTGGCAGACCTCGATTGTGCATCTTCCAAGGTGGGCGCGGCGGAGATGCCGGCTACATGGTCATCACGCAATGTGACGACATCGCGATTGCGCTACCGTGGGTCGTCGGCGGAGGAGACGCTGGGGCTCTCCGAGTCGGGAGAGGTTTCGCCTCCTGAGGCTTCCGCACTCTCGCCGTTGGCCATGCGCTCGCGGAGCGTTTCGGCCCCTTTCTCAGTCGCGCCGCCCACTTTTTCGATTCCCTGAGCTACGTTCTCCAACACGCGGGGACCTCGCTTGCGAAGCGCACCCGCGGCCTTCTGGGCCCCGCCCTCCACGGCGCCCGCCGCCTTGAGAATCCGGCTTGCCCCGAACGCGGCTGCACCCATGACACCGATTAACAAGAGCTTTCCCATCATGTTGTACCTCCTGATTTTCGTCCTGCTTTGGCGGGACGTTCCGTTTCGTTTCGAGATGCCACGACCAGCATACGCCGTCAGGAAGAACTTGTCACGACATGTGCGAGTCAGGCCACCTCGTTGGGGAGACCCCGCTACCTTTGGGGTGTGACACTATTCGCCGATAGTGCTGCCCTGCGACACTCTCGGTGATGTAGAATACCTCCACCATGGAGCCGCGCATTCAGTAAGGAAGACCCAGGCTTCTGAAGGGCCGATTGTTGTGACCAGCCGAAGGTTTCCGGAGTGGGTGGAACCCATCGCCCTGAAGCTTCGTCATAGCCGAGCTGAAGTCGTGGAGCTGGCTCGATCGATTCCTGGCGAGGCATGGGTAAAACCGAGCCCTAATGAGGGGTGGACCTACAAGGACCTGCTCGCGCACCTGGCGACTGGCGACTGGCTCTGCCAGACGGGGCTCCGCGCCGTGATCGCAAACGAGCCGATGGACATAGCCGCCCTCCCCGACCGGGATGCGGCCAACGCCCCCTTTGTGGGGGAGCGAGGCCATCGCTCCATCGACGAGCTGATTGCCGAGGTGGAGGCGGAAGGCGAGGAGACGCAAGGGCTGCTCGCCCGCCTCACCGAGGCCGACGAGGAGGTCCGCCAGAAAGACGTCCCCATGAACCTGGGCGAGTACCTGCGATTCTTCCCCAGCCACGACAAGAGGCACGTGGCCGAGCTGCGCACGGCGCTGGAGAAGCAAGACTGATGGAGCAGCACATATCCAGTACGCGAAGACCAAAGGTCCGGGTCAGCATCATCTAGTGGGGTGGCAAGATGGCACAGAACGAAACAGATAGTCCGGGGGCGGTTGTTCGCCCGCCGCTCGTGTTCTTGGCCGCGCTTGTTGCCGGCCTGGCCCTACACTTTGCCCGTCCGATGCGGATCCTGCGCCGAGGCTGGCTGCAACCGGCCATTGGCCTGCCCCTCATTGGCATAGCCGTCACTTTGTTCGCATGGGCATTTCGAACAATGGGCAAGGAGGGAACAGGCGTGCGGTCTACTGACCTGACGACGACCATCGTGACACACGGTCCATTCCGGTTCTCGCGCAACCCGATATATCTCTCTTTCGGGCTAGGCCTTATGGGATTCGCCACTGCTGTCAACACGCCCTGGATAATACTACTCGTCCCGATAGAAACTGCGATTATCAGCGCACAGATCAAGCGTGAAGAAGATTATCTGGAGCGAAAGTTCGGCGACGAGTACTTGCGCTACAAGGCCGAGGTCCGGCGGTGGCTCTAGGCGCGGACCAAGCTAGCACTTCTTGGCCCTTCTGACCACGAACGGAGATTTGATCCTTGTCTGACGACCTCGTCCGCGAGTTCATCTTCCGACCGGGCTCGATCTGGCCCAGCGCACACGCCGCGAGCATCCTCGCCTTGCCGACTGGGAACCTGATGGCCTCATGGTTTGCCGGCACTCGCGAAGGCGCGCCAGATGTTGGCATCTGGGGCGCGGAGATGACCAAGGAAGGCTGGTCGGCTCCTCACGCCCTGGCGGTGACCTCAGGCCGACCCGATGGAAACTCGGTGCTCTGGCTAGATGACGCAGGCAGCGTTCGGCTTTGGTACGTGACCATGGAGGGGAAAGGATGGGCCACGTGCCCAGTCCGGGAACGACGCTCATCAGACGAGGGACAGACATGGGGCCCCGATCGCTACATCAGGCGGGAGCCGGGATGGATGGTGCGAAACGAGCCGCTGCACTGGAACGGGCGTCTCCTGATGCCGATGTACGATGAGCGCGATTGGAGCGCCTTCGTTCTGATCTCAGATGATGGAGGCGACAGCTGGACACACACCGATTCGCTTAGGTCCAAGGCGGGCATCATTCAACCAGCCCTCGCCCCGCTCGGCGATGGCCGGCTCCTCATGCTCTTGCGTAGCCGGGGCGGTGCCCTCTACCGGTCCTACTGTCCGGATGAAAGCGGGCGGCAGTGGTCCGCGCCGGAGGCGACCTCGCTGCCGAACCCAAACAGCGCAGTGGAGCTGATCGCCCTGGAGACCGGGGCGCTGCCTACCGTCTTCAACCCGACCAGACGAGGCAGGTCGCCCTTACGTGTGGCGCTCTCAGACGACGGAGGTGCGCATTGGGACGCATGGCGTGATCTTGAGACGGAGCCCGGGTGAGTTCTCCTATCCGACGGCTGTCCAGGCTCCTGAGGGCATCATCCATGTCCTCTACGTGGCGCCGGCAGACCATCGCACACGCCCGCTTCAGCGAGTCATGGGTTAGGGGCGGGAGTTCGGTAGCTTCGGGGGCCCGGCAGTCATCTGCTGACAGCGGTCGCCGCTTCTCGCTCCTGCAACTGCACAGCTAACAGCGAAGTGTCTCGCGCGAGACACGCCCTGGCGATCTCCAGCTCGCTCTTGATCCGTTCCTCCAAGAGAACGAGATCAACTGAACACCCGTCGTGCGCGGCGGGTGGATGCAGCCGCCGGCTGATCCAACGGAGCCTACCGATCTCCTCTTCCAACGCTCCGATATCTTCGTCGAGATGTAGCGGATTCGTCAACGGGTCCCCTCCCTCCCGGCATCAGGGCAGGTGTTCAGTGCTGGCCCGCACCGCTTGTTGCAAAGATGCGGGTGGTCGGTAGCAAATAGACCGGGTCGTCCTCGCCGGTAAAAGCGCTCTGGTTCCCCCCAGGCCAGGTCGGCACGTTGCCCGTCAGAAGAGCCTTTAGGACAACCCTCCCCTCGGGCAGACCACCGCCAATCGCCGCCAGATATGCGCACCACCCGATCAGATCGCCCCGCTTCCTCAGGCCCTGGTGCCCTCTTTCGGCGATCCGTTGGGCAGGTCGCCCAATTCCTTCAGCGATTAGCGGATGGCTTCGTCCTAAGGCCAACCAACCGACTGCGACGAACAGGATAGTGGCGATCGGAATCCTCATGGCCCTGCTCTCCTCTCTGCTACAGCTACTGCGCCGTCCGTTGGGGAACGGCTGATCGCAGGTGCTTCCCTCGAACGCGGGCTCCTTCGTGAACGGGGCAGGTCATGGCCGCTAATCCGGGTGTAGACCTGCGTGGTCGAGATGCTGGAATGGCCGAGGAGTTCCTGCACGGTGCGAAGGGAGCTGCCGCCCCTCAGCGTGTGAGTGGCGAAGGTGTGGCGCAAGGTGTGAGGTGTGACCTCAAGGCCCGCCTCCCGAGCGTACCCCTTGAGGATGAGCCAGACTCCTTGCCGAGTGAGCCGATCACCCCGGCGATTGAGGAAGAGGGCGGGCTCCTTCTTGTTGTGCACCAGCTTCTGCCGGCCGTTGCTGAGGTAGAAGGCGAGGGTGCGAAGCGCCCGCTCGCGAACGGGGATAGTGCGCTCTCTCGCGCCCTTCCCAACGCAGCGCACGCAGGGCCTCTGCGCATGGAGGGAGATGCTGCCGAGGTCGAGCGAGACCAGCTCCGTGACGCGGAGGCCAGTGGCATACAGCAGCTCCAGCATCGCTTGGTCACGCAGCGCCCCCGGGGTCCTGCGCTTCGCCGGCTGCTCCAGCAGCTCGTCCACCTCGTGCACCGAGAGCGGTCTGGGCAACGACTTGCCGACGCGGGGCGACTCCAGGCTTTCGGTCGGGTTGCGCCGGATGATGCCTTCGGCGTGCAGGTACTGAAAGAACGACTTCATGGCCGCTACCTTGCGCGCGACAGTGGCCTCAGCGTAACGCCGTTCCTTCAGCTCCGATATGTAGGAGACGATAACGTCGCGGGAGACGCGCCGCCAGTCGGTGGAGCCGCCGTTGAGGCTGAGAGGGGAAAGACCAGTATAGAACTGGAGTAGGTCAGTGCGATAGGCATCGACGGTGTTCTCCGCAGCGCCGCGCTCTACCGACAGGAAGCGAAGAAAGTGGCGAATGCGATCTTCCATGATGCTGCCAATCGCCTGGCTCGAGCCTGATTCACACAGAAACTAGGGGAGAGAATGCCACTCCTGACCAGAGTATACGCTGCCTCTTCATGCCCTGCTAGGCGGGACACGAGAACTTCTGTACGGACTTTCCACAACAGGCGCTGGCGGGTGCAGGAACCGCTAAGGGGCTGCGCGCCTTAGCTTTGCTCCTCACGCCGTTCTGACTCGCCACGCTGCGAAGAGTCAGCCTTCACTATGTCTTCTCTGTCATGTTAGAGTCAGCCCGGCGAAGCGGGCTGACTCGACTATGTCTTGGCGTGAAGAGGCCTGCGCGTCGCCTTACAGGCACTTCGCGGCCAGTGTATACTGGAATTCGCTCTGTGTCTGACCGGGAGGAAAACGGTGCGCTGTCCATCCTGCGGCCATGAGAACCAGCCTGACCGCAAGTTCTGCGGCCAGTGCGGCGCGGAACTTGCGGTCGCGTGTGGCGCGTGCGGCGCGCAGCCAGAGCCGGGAGAGCGATTCTGCGGCCAGTGCGGCGCTCCTATCGAGAAGGCCGAAGCGCCGGCCGCGTCTGCTCCGGCCCCTGCACCGCAGCGAGCGGCAGGTCAGCCATCGTCGTTCAGTGATGGCCGCTATCAGGTGAAGGGCTTCCTGGGCGAGGGGGGCAGGAAGCGCGTCTACCTGGCGCGCGACGGCAGGCTGGACCGAGACGTGGCCATCGCGGTGATCAAGACGGAGGGGCTGGACGAGGCGGGACTGACGCGCGTGCGCCGCGAGGCGCAGGCGATGGGCCGGTTGGGCGACCACCCGCACATCGTCACGGTGTATGACATTGGCGAGGAGAGCGGAGAGCCCTACATCGTGTCCCAGCACATGGCGGGAGGCGAGCTAGCGTCGCTGATCCAGGAAGCTCCCAATCAGCAACTTTCGATAGAGGACGCGATGCGGTTCGCCGGAGAAATCGGCGATGGCCTGCAGCACGCCCATTCGCGCGGCATCATCCACAGGGACATCAAACCAGGCAACATCTGGCTGACCGAGGAAGGCACAGCCATGATCGGGGACTTCGGCCTCGCCGTGGCGCTAGACCGATCGCGGCTGACGATGGCGGGGATGATGGTCGGCACTGTCGGCTACATGCCGCCAGAGCAGGCGTTGGGACGGGACACGGACGCGTCCAGCGACCTCTATTCCTTGGGCTGCGTGCTGTACGAGATGGTGACCGGAAGGACGCCGTTTACGGGCCAGGACTCGGTGTCGGTGATTTCCCAGCACATTAACACTCCGCCGACGGCGCCCTCGTACCACAACTCGACGGTGCCGCGAGTGTTGGAGGCGCTAATCATGCGCCTGCTAGCTAAGTCACCCGATGACAGGCCGGCGTCGGCGGCTGACGTGGTGGCCGAGTTGCGGCGAATTTCAGGCAGCACCAGCGTGGTCACGTCCGTTGAGCAGCCGCTGGTCCTCACAGGGGCCGGCGCACTGCAAGGCGTGCCGTGGGGCCGGTTCGCAGGCAGGCAAGAGGAAATGGGGCAGCTGAAGGCGGTGCTGGAGACTGCGCTGGCGGGGCAGGGGGCGATGGTGATGCTGGCCGGCGAGCCTGGCATCGGCAAGTCGCGGCTGGCAAAGGAGTTCACTGTCTACGCGGGCCTGCGGGGCGCACAGATACTGAACGGACGTTGTTTCGAGTCGGAGGCCAGCATCCCGTACCACCCGTTCATCCAGGCGATCCAGCAGTACGTGCGCACCCGGCCGGTAGAGGACCTCCAGAAAGAGCTAGGAAGCGACGCGCCCGAGATCGCGAGGATGGTCTCAGAGGTGCGGCAGCGGATCCCAGATATTGCCGAGGTCCCCCCGCAGGAAGGCGAGACCGACCGCCTGCGGATGTTCGACAGCGTGTGCAATTTCATTCGCAACGCGGCGCGAGCCAACCCAGTCGTCCTTGTGCTCGATGACCTGCAGTGGGCGGACAAGTCTTCTCTGGCGATGCTGCGCCATGTAACGAGAGGGATTGCCTCGGACCGCGTAATCATTCTCGGCTGCTACCGCGATGTGGAGCTGGAGGAGAACCACCCGCTCGTCGAAGCGATTGCCGAACTTCGACGTGAGCCGTTCTACCAGCGGATAGCCGTGCGGGGCTTGCCGTTCGATGACGTGCATGCGCTGATGTCGACGCTGGGCGAACAGCAGGTGCCGCTTGAGTTCGTGCGGGAGGTCCACCGCGCGACGGAAGGCAACCCGCTCTTCATAGAGGAGATCCTGCGAAACCTGATTGAGGAAGGCGAGCTGGTTTTGGAGGAGGGCCAGTGGGCGAGCAAGGGTGGAGGGCTTCCCGCCTGGGACATTCCCGAGGGAATTCGCGGCATCGTCAAGCGCCGCCTTGGCCGTCTCAGCGACGAGTGCCTAAGCATCCTCACGCCGGCATCAGCGATGCCTTCCGGGTTCACGTTCGGTGTGCTGAAGGAGGTAACCGGGGAGGACGAAGACCGGCTGCTTGACTTACTAGATGAAGCGCTGCGCGCCCAGGTGATCCGCGAGCGGAAGGACGCAGATTCTCGCGCTACGGGCACCTATGAGTTATCGCACACGGCGCTGCGTCAGACCATCTACGGTGAACTGAGCGCTCCGCGAAGAGTCCGCCTCCACCGCCAATTGGGAGAAGCTATTGAGCGAGTGTACGAGTCCAGCCTGGAGCCGCACATGGCGGACCTAGCCTACCACTTCTACCGCGCCGCGGCCGAGGGAGACGTCGACAGAGCGATCGATTACGGCCGACGCGCGGGTGAGCGTGCGATGGCTCTACTGGCGTATGAGGAAGCAGCCCGCTCCTATCGTCTGGCCCTGCGGGCGGCTGAGTTAGAGAGCGGCCGGGGCGACGATGAGCGCTGCCGCCTGCTGCTCGCCCTAGGCGAGGCGGAGACAAGGGCCGGTCAGGGCGACCAAGCAGTGGATGTCATCGAGCAGGCCCTACCCCTCGCGGAGCGGCTCGACGACGTTTTGGCAACCCGGGCCGCCCTGGCCCACGACCAGGCCGTGCGCCGCAGCCAGTACGCCTATTCCGGCAGGTCGATTCCCATCCTGCGCCAGGCGCTTGAACGATTAGGCGAAGACGACAGCCCCGCTCGCGCGCGCCTTCTTGCCACCCTCGCGGACCTGCCGCCGGTAGGCATTACGATGGAGGAGCAGATCGCGATCGGTCGAGAGGCGTTGGCGGTCGCCGAACGGGTGCAAGACGCGGAGGGCGTGCGCGCATCCCACCAGGCCCTTCTCGCCGCCCTCTCCGGACCGGAGCACCTGGACGAACGCATGACCATGGCCCGGGAGCTGATCAGCCTGGGCAGCAAGGCGGGCGACCGTTACGCGGAGCTTTGGGGTCACATCAGGCTCATGATCGCCCTCCTCTCCTCCGGCGACGTAGACGGGGTCGACCGTGAGCTAGAGATCATCTACCCACGGGCGGCGGACACCCGCGAGCCTGCCTACATCGGTCGCCGCCCATCATGGGAGGGCATGCGCGCCGCGATGGAAGGCGAGTGGGACAAGGCGGAGCGGCACGTGCAGGAGCTGCTGGCGGCCTTCCAGCAGGTGAACGTCGCCTGGCTTTATCAAGCCGCAACAGCCTTGATGTACGATATTCGCCGCTCCCAAGGGAGGCTCGACGAGCTCGAAGGACCGATCCGCGCGGCGCTGGAGCAGAATCCCATTCCCGGCTGGAAGGCCGCGTTGACGCTGCTCTATTGCTACCAAGGGCGAGACGCCGACGCCCGCGAGCTCCTCGAAGGCTTCTCCGAGGATGACCTGCGGCAGATACCGCAAGATTGGACGTTCCTCATCACAGTCTGCACTCTGATCATGGCTACCCGAGAGCTCGCAGACAAGGAGCGGGCGCGAGTTCTGTACGAGCTGCTCCTCCCGTATCGAAACCAGCATGTCGTGGTCGCCGACGCCGTTGTATACCTCGGCTCTGCTGTATTCAACCTGGGTCTGTCCGCCGCCGCCATGGGTGATCTGGACGAGGCGGAAACGCTCTTCAAGGATGCGATAGACGCGGAGAGGCGCTGCCGCGCTCGGCCCTTCCTGGCGCGCAGCCAGTACGAGTACGCCGCGATGCTTGTTGAGCGAGGCGACCCGGCAGACCAGGACAAGGCGCTCGGACTCGCCAACGACGCCTTGGCCGCGTTTCAGGACATGAACATGGCGAACGACGTTGACCGCGCCCTCGCTTTGAAGCTGCGGCTGCTGGGGATCGATAGCAGCGAGATGGGGACGTCGATTGAAGCCGTGGCGGCCGCAGTCTACGTGGAGCAGCCCGACCTGCGCCCGCACGCCGCGCCCGACGGCACGGTGACGCTGCTCTTCAGCGACATTGAAGGCTCTACCCCGATGAATGAGCGTCTGGGCGACCAGCGCTGGATGGAGGTGCTGCGGGAGCACAATGGCCTGATCCGCGAGGAGGTGCGGAGCAACCAGGGATTCGAAGTCAAGACAGAGGGCGACGGCTTCATGATTGCTTTCCAGAGCGCTCGACAGGCGCTCCAGTGCGCTATCGCGATCCAGCGCGCCTTCGCCAAGCGCAACGATGACACCGACGAACCCGTGCGTGTGCGGATGGGCCTCCACACCGGCGAGCCGGTGAAGGAGGCGGACGATTTCTACGGCAATCATGTAAACCTTGCCGCCCGCATCGCGAGTCAGGCATCCGGTGGAGAGATTTTGGTCTCGGCGCTGCTGCGCGAGCTGACGGAGAGCGCGGGCGACATCTCGTTCGGTGAGGAGCGCGATGTGGAGCTGAAGGGGCTGTCGGGGACGCAGCGGGTGTTCAGTGTGGAGTGGAAGTGACACTATGTGGGGATCGTGTCAGTAGACGCCTTGCGCTGCGGTAGCAGGCCTCGGCTCGCTCAGACCAACCGCACTCGCCCCCGCGCTTCCAGCGCCCGCTCCGCCGCCCGTGACGCCGTGTAGCGTTCCAGCATGTGTGACCGCCGCGACCAGCCCATGAGCGTTCTCACGTCGCCTTCCTGCAACCCTGCCGCCAGCAGCGCGGTTGCGCTCGTGTGCCGCAGCGTGTGGGGATGCAGGCCTTCCATCCCAGCCTGCCGGCCCCGTCGCCGCACGGCCAGGTAGAGCGCGGCCTGCGACAGCGGCTCGCCCGTGCGGTCGCGGAACAGCGGCCCCGCCTCGATGTCAGCCCTGCGGTGATAGCGGTCGAGCAAGCGCATCGTTCTCGCCTCGATGCCGACGACACGCTCCCGTGCGCCCTTGCCCATGACGAGCGCCCGGCGCTCCCGCCGGTCGATGTCCTCGACGGTGAGCCTCAGGAGTTCTGCCGACCGCAAGCCCGTGTCCAACAAGCAGGCGAGGATCGCCTCATCGCGCAGCCCGAGCAGCGTTTTGTCCCGTCGGCAGGCGCGTATGAGAGCAGCAACCTGCTCGTTGTTCAGCGCCTGCACCACCTTCGTCGGCACCTTGGGCGCGGGCAGACGAGCAGCCACGTCCTCAGTGGCCTCGCCCTCTTCCACCAGGAAGCGCCAGAAGCGCCTCATGGCCTTGTGCAGCGCCTCGATGGTGGCGGGCGATCCGCCGTCCCGACGTTCCGCGTTCAGCCACTCGCGTAGGTGCTCAGCGCTCACGCCGGAGAGCGGTGCGTCCAATCCCATGCGGTCCAGGTGGGCGTAGAGCCGCCTGACGCCGTGCCGATAGAGCCGGATGGTGGCAGGGCTCAGGCCAGCGGCTTCCAGCGCCGTCTCTAAGCTCTGCAGCAACCGGTCGCGGTCATTCTTGGAATTGCCAACGTTGGCAATTGGGCGTTGGCGCTCGTCTGTGAGACTGGGGGAACGGGTTGGGGATGATAGACTGGTCGTGGTCATGGGAGCTTAGCCCTCCTGTGGCCTTGGCCGTCGGGTGCACAAACACCTGGCGGCCCTCTATACTATTATCCTCTCTTTCGTGCGTAGTTGTCAACTGCCCCCGCCATGCTGCCCCGCCGTGTAGGCCATCGACAGCGCCGCTCCCAGCAACCGTATGCGCTCTAGGTCATCGTCCATGTTCCGCAGATACCACAGAGCGCGAGAGGCCACGACGTAGAGCGCTGGCGTGGCTTCCATGAGTCCCTGGACGGTTTGTTCGCCGCCTCAGCAAAGGCGT
>SDBV01013021.1_pt1 | contig 10619 bp, 7 predicted proteins | sample 2277081 | NCBI WGS metagenome assembly SDBV01 (sample SAMN10402039, study PRJNA504765) | marine sediment metagenome | isolation source: marine sediment core GS10_PC15, 223 cmbsf | place: Arctic Ocean: Southern Knipovich Ridge | collected 2010
GTGGTCGAGGTTCATATCCCAGGCGGTGGTGCAGGCGAGGCTGCAGTTCGGCGCCATGGACGTCCCCGTCGCGGTGGGCGGCGTGACGGTGAACCCCAGCGACGTCGTCGTGGCCGACGGCGACGGCGTGATCGTCGTGCCGAGGGAGATCGCCCGCGAGGTGGCCGGCCACGCGCACCGCGAGCTCACCGGCGACAGGGCCGGGCGCAGGAGGCTCTACATCGAGCTCGGGATGGAGCTTGATGAGACGGTCGAGTGATACGGCCGAGTGAATCGGTTGAGTAAGTGGAGGAGGTCCTGACATGAGGAACGCTCTGTTGGCTGCAGGTGTATTGTTTCTGTGCTCGACCGCGCCGGCGGCGCCCGCCGAGCGCACCACGTTCTCCTGGCGGAGACAGCACGCAAGGGTCTCTCCGAAAGGCGATCTCGAATGGCAGCCCGAGCCGTTCGTATTCGAAAAGGGAGATTCCGTCCGCTACATCGATTTCGAGAGTGGCAGTGACGATAGCGACGGCGAGAGCAGGAACACCGCATGGAAACACCATCCCTGGGACAAGGCAGCCGGCGGCAAGGCTGCGGCGTGCAAAGGGATCCACACCTACGTCTTCAAACGCGGCGCCACCTATCGCGGCGAGCTCGTCGCCAGGGATTCGGGCAAGCCCGGGGATCCGATCCGGCTGACGAGCGATCCGGCCTGGGGCAGAGGCGAGGCGGTCATCGCCGGCTCCGAGCAGCTCGAGGGGAAATGGAGGAAAGCGAACAGGCAGATCGCCCCTAAGATTCCCGATGCGGACAAGGTCTGGTATCACGATGTCGATTGGTATCCCCGCTGTCTTTGGGAAGTTCGTGACGGCGAAATCACCCGTCTGCCCCTGGCCCGCACGCCGAACTGGAAGGTCTCCAATCCCGATGACGTCAAGAGTGAATGGTGGTGCTGGGAGAATCCGAAGTGGTGGGAGATCAAGTACCAAACCAAGGGCAAGGGTGGCAAGGATGTCATTCTCGGGGTCGACAAGAAACACCTGACCAAGTCGGCCGATTACTACATAGGGGGAATTGTCCGGAGCGAATTTGTCTTTGTCATGGGCACCCCGTTCCCCTCCCGAATTGAAACCTACGATCCGCAGAAGAAGGGAATCGGCTTTCAGGGAGCCGTCGCCGGCACCAGTCATAAGGTCATAACCAACAACCGCTACTATCTTGAAGACAAACCCCATTACCTTGACGAGCCCGGCGAATGGTATTTCGAGCCCAAAGGCGGAAACAGCGGGCGGCTCTTTGTGCGCCTGCCTGAAGACCGCGATCCCAACAAGGCCCAGATCGAAGTGGCCAAAGTACGCAATCTCCTGGATATCAGCAACCAGAGCCATCTGGCCATCACCGGTCTGGCCTTCCGGTTCACCAATGTCTATAAGGACCTGACCCTGCGTAGCTTAAGCCAGCGTGATCTGGACTTCTCCTGTATCCGCATGGTCGGCAAGTGCAGTGACCTGACGGTTGCCAACTGCAAATTCGAGCACGTCAACCGAGCTATCCGCTTCAAAGTTGACAAAGCAAATGATGTCGGCGATCAGATTATGATCTGCGACAACGAGATCAGCTGGACCGATCACGGTGCCATCAACATTGGCGACGGCAACGGCTGGAAGAAGGTTGATCCGCCGCTCGGCCGTCTCTATGACGTCAAGATCCTGCGCAACAAGCTCTACCAGATCGCCCTGCGGCCGGCTCGCTGGAACTTCGGTCACGCGTTATGTGTCCGCTTTGCCCAGACCCTGGAGGTGGCGGGGAACCTCCTCCACCGCACCTATGGCGCTGGAATTTTCCTGCATGGCGGCAAAGCCGGCAGTACTCTTGCAGACCGTCCCTTGAGCCGGGTACTGGTGCATCACAACAAGGTCACCGATTCGCTCCTCAATACCGACGACTGGGGCGGCATCGAGACCTGGCAGGGCGGTCCTTTCTATATCTACGACAACATCTCCGGCAATCCCAACGGCTATCAGCACTTTCAGGCAACCAGGAAGAGACGTGCCTGCTTGGGCTTTGCCTACTACCTGGACGGGGGTTTCAAGAACTACCTCTTCAACAATATCGCCTGGGGCAAGAGCAACGTTCCGGTGAGCATGTACAGCAACCACACCGCGTTCTACGAGGCCACGGCGACCATGCACAACACCTTCTTCAACAATACCGCGCACAAGTTCCGCCAGGGGTCGGGCTGGTCGCCGACGGCCGGTTATCACAAATACCTCGGCAACATCTGGTCCGACATCAGCGTCATGGTCTACGGCCACGGCAAGCTGAAGGAGGACAAGCCTGGAGCGCATGACGTGGAGTATCCGCACGAGACGACCGCCTACGCGCGCAACGTCTACCACAAGATCGGCGAACACCTGGGCGTCTTCGAGAAGAGCGGCAAGGGGTACAGGGACGCCGAATCCTTCAAGCAGGCCCTGAAGAAGCGCCAGAACCTGAGCACGGATTTCGGCGATGTGAGCCAGGCCCCCCTGCTGCGGGACGGCGACGGGCACGACTTCCGCCCGGCGGCCGGCTCGGCGGCCATCGACCACGGCGTCAAGGCCTTCGTGCCCTGGTCACTCTACGGCATGGTCGGCGAGTGGAACTTCTACCCGGCCGGCAACGATCCCACGCGCATCCTCGACGAGCACTGGTACATGACCCCGTACTACCTCGGACGCGGCGGGTACCGGAAGCGTCCGCTGTATTCACTGAAAGCGGTGAACGTGACGGCGCAGGACTACGTCAAGGGCGATCTGGAGGACTGGATTGACGGCGCGTTGAAGCTCAACGGCAGGAACCAGTATGCGGTTCTCACCAACGCGGAGCTAGACAAGCCGTTCAGGTTCGACGAGAAGACCCGTTTCCGGCAGATCAAGGATTCGGTCACGGGCGAACGGCTGAAGAATCCGGAGATCCACAAGAGCAACTTCCTGATCGAAGTCTACTTCAAGACCGCACCGGGGCAGACCCGGGGCATCCTGATGCAGAAGCTGGGGAGCGCCGGCTACGCGCTGACGGTCAGCGCAAGCGGCGGCGTGACCTTTGCCGCAAGGGGCGGGGGCGCAGCAGGGAAGGTGGAGAGCAACGCCAGGGTGAACGACGGCAAGTGGCACCACGCACTCGCCGAGGCCGACCGCGAGGCCGGGACGTTGGCGCTCTACATCGACGGCAAGCGGGACGCCACGGCCGCCGGCATCGGCACGGGGGTGTCGCTCGCCAACAACGCCGACCTCTACGTCGGCGGCTCTCCGAAAGGAAACTGCCTGGAGGGCACCATCGACTTCCTGCGCGTGGCACTCGGCACGCTCGAAGACGCAAAGACCACGATCGAGGAGCTTTACGAGTGGGAGTTCAACGGGCCCTTCCTGCGGGATTTTGCGGGTAGCGCCATAGCTGACGGGAGACGCGACGCGGGAGCGCTCGAATACACGGGCGACTGAGCTTTCGAGAGACGGTCCTGCTCTATGACTTGCGGCGACTTCCGACGACATCCGGCGACTTCCGGCAGGATCATCCTCGATGGACCGACGGGCCGCGGTGCAGAAGTAGGCCGTTGAGGGAAGGACAGCGGATGAGACGGCCCAACGTCATCTTCTTCATCTGCCACGACCTGGGCAAACAGCTCGGCACCTACGGCGCAATGGTGGCCTCTCCGAACCTCGACCGGTTCGCCGAGCGCGGCGTCAGATTCGACAACGCGTTCTGCAGCTCGCCTGCGTGCAGCCCGTCGCGCTGCTGCCTGATGACGGGCAAGTACGCCCACACGACGGGCGCGATCGGCCTCTCGCACATGGGCTGGAGCCTTTCACAGGATGTGAAGACGGTCGTCGACTACTTCAACGAGGACGGCTACGAAACCGTGCACTTCGGCCTGAACCACGAACGCCATGCGGGGCAGAATCACTACCAGCTTGACGAGGAGAGGACCTGGGACGACTACGACGTCTCGAACGCGGTCGACAAGGCCGTCGGATACCTCGAGAGCCGAGTAGACTCGTCCAGGCCCTTCTACCTGAATATCGGCTGCGGCGAAGTCCACGCGACGAGCTACCGCCGCAAGGTTGACATCTACGGCGGGCGCGTGCCGCCGGAGGACGTCTATATGCCGCACTACTCGCCGGACATGCCGGAGCTTCGGCGGGAGTTCGGCATGTTCCAGGCGGCCATCCGATACCTCGACACGCACTTCCAGCGACTGCTCGACGCCTGCGAGCGACTTGGCTTCCTGGAGGACTCGGTAGTCGTCTTCACGACGGACCACGGCATCTCGAACGACCGGGCCAAAGGGACCCTCTATGACCGTGGCGTGGAGGTGTCGCTCCTCGTGCACCTTCCCGACGACGGGAGGAACGGGTATTCGGTGGAGCATCTGATCCAGAACGTGGATCTCGCCCCGACGCTCCTCCAGGCCGCCGGAATCGAGCCGCCCGCCGATATGCAGGGGAGATCGTTCTGGCCGCTATTGGCCGGCGGCGACTACGAGCCGCATGATGCCATCTTCATCGAGAGGAACTTCCACGGGCAGAAGCCGCCGGGGCAGGACGGCTTCGTGGATCTCTACGACCCCGTCCGCGCGGTCAGGACCCCCGAGTGCCACTACATCCGCTGGTTCGAACCCGGCGCCTGGCACCGGCCGTGGCTGCCGTTCGAGGTCGAACCGCTCATCGACAGGGCCAGGGACAGGGAGTGCGACGATCGTGAGAAGCTCTGGCCGGTCAACCCCGAGCCGCGCCGGGGCGAAGAGCTGTACCACGTCCGGCTCGACCCGCTCGAGTTCGTCGACGTCGCCGGGCGGCCGGAGTACCGCCACGTGAAGGCTGAACTCGCCGACAGGCTCGGCCGCTGGATGCGCGGGACGAAGGACTTCGTGATGACGGGCGAAGTGCCGGCACGTCCCGACGAGCCCGGCTGGGGCCCCGACTGGCCGCGTGCGTAATGTCCGCTGCGGGGTAGCGGGTAGTTTCCACTCCGTACACGCATAGCCCGAGTTGACACGCAAGGTGAAGCGTGCTAGACTACGTGCATGAAGAAGAAGCCACGTCCAGACATGGCGCAACTGGCCAAGAAGGTTGTAGATCAAGCGACCCACCAGGAATCTGCCACGTCCAACAAGGGCAAGAGGAAGTGCTAGCTGCGTACGGCGCGGCTCAACGCTTGATCTTGTCTTTCAGTTCTGCCAAGGCGATCGAGTCAAAGCAGGCTTTCCCGAGATTGCGCCCGCTGCGGGGGTTGAATTGGGCATGATAGACTTTCTTCCCATGATCGCGAAGGAACTCAACGGCGGGAGCGAGATCGCCATCGTTGGACACAAGCACAGCCACATCATACCCGTTTCGGACGCCGAAACTCATCATGTCGGTGGCGATCTCAACATCGACGCCCTTCTCTACAAAGGCCGACGTCGTCTCGGAGCACTTCTCGCAGGTCACGGAACGCCGTACCTTGCTCCTCTTCTTCACCGTGTAGCCGCGCTTGTATGCCAATGCCTCAAGGAAACCTTCGCGCTTGCGCAACCGCTCTTTGTCGGCGTCATCCTTCAATCCGTAGCCCGGTATGACGGAACAGTAGTAGAAAGTACCTTCATAGGTGGCGTCAGACCCGATGTGCTTGACTAGGGAGTCTGCCAAGGCTGTGAAGTCAACCTGGAGGTGCTCGTCATGGCTGATGGATTCGTGGGCGAAGTTGGGACCGTCGATGAAGATCATCACCCTAGGCATGGCCGGACCCCCTGCCAAATACACGGGGGGCGCCGTAGCGCCCCCCGGATTCTCTCACCTGCCGGGACTGCCCAACCTCAACCCGGCAGGGGCATCTCTCAATGTATGTTCGCCCATTGTTGCCCGACCGTCAACTAATTCTCGTGAAATCCGACGCAATCAGGCAAAAGAATTATGGGGATTCTACGCAGAACCGTTTGACGCAGACGCCTAGTCTGTGTAGTCTGCGCGAGCTGCGGGACGGAGGCGGGAATAGTGAAGAAGGAGCCGGAGCCTGTGATTCGCTTCAAGACGCAAGACGGGGATCGCGTATTTGACATGGAAGGCCCACGCAGCGTGGTTTGGGAATTCTATCGGCAATGGCAGGCTGATGGCGAAACCCAACGTTCTAGGCGCCCTGCTGCGCCCATGGTCGATGCGGCACACCCGAGCGACGGTGAGGTACCCCCTGGCCTTGCACCGGGCGGAGTGTCAAATGCCTCGGTGGCCCAAGCGTTCCACATGGACAACGCAGGAGTGATATCGCTGGTGGGTGTTCCGCAAACCGACAACCCTGAACATGACCTGCTTGTGGCCTTGATGCTCGGCTATCGCGACTTGGCGAAGAAGACACGGGTGTTGGGAGGAGCCTTGAAGAAAGGCGCAAGGCAGACAGGATTCCCGATTGAGCGCCCGAGTGCCTATCTCGCCAAATCATCTTATGTCAACGTGAGTGGCAGCGGACGTTCCAAGGGTTACAGCCTCAAGAATGAGGGAATTCGATACGCCAGCCGGGTTGCAGGTCAGTTGCTCGCTGGTGGAGCCGACTAGCTACAGAAGCGAAGCCGAGCGGCGGCAACCGCTCGGCTTCGCACGACAAGATTCGGAGCACCCGCAATGATGCACCCGCGAATCTTCTGGCCCCCACTCTACCCGAATCCCCCGCCGAACGCAAGGAGAAAATGAAGGGCGGAGAAGTCAAGAGCGGGGGGAGCAATGAACAGGCTATCCGGCAAGAAGCGAGAGCAGATCGTCAAGGCTCTTGTCGAAGGCTGCGGCATGCGCCCCTGTTCCCCCGAAAGCCCCGTCCACTTTGCAGCGGCCCCCGCAGCGGTGCACCTGCCGAATGACACGGACTCCTTCGCCCGGCGATCGCGCGGACCTCGAGAGCGTCCAGGACCCGTTCGTGGGAGCGATGCGCCTGAACTTGCGCTGCTGTAACTGGGGCAATACGATCCTGCGCGTCGCGAGCAGCGCGGCGGGGCCCTATCGTATCGGGCCAGACAGCGCGGGAGGGCCCAAGGGCCGGATGCGTGGTAATTGCACTGATGAAAGGGATGCGTCATGTTGATCGGAGCACTGGATGGAGTCCTGGCCGGGCCGCGGCGCGAGATGACCTGGGAGCAGCTGTTCGAAGTAGCCGGCAGGCTCGGGTTCAAAGGGATGGAGCTGGGGGTCGGCGCCGACTATGGCGAGACCAAGCTGTGGGACGAGGAGGGACGCAAGGAGCTCGCCGCGGCAGCCGGGAAGGCCGGCGTGGTGGTCTCGTCGGTGTGCCTGCATTCATATTGGAATTACAGCTTTGCCAGCCCTGACGAGGACACTCGCGAGCGGGCGCACAGCATCGCCCGGGAAGCGGCCGTGGCAACGAGGGAAGTGGGCGCGGTCAATATCCTCGTGCCGCTGACCTGTCCCAAGGAGGTCGAAGCCGGGGACGCGCGGTCGCGCTGGACCGATGGGGTGAAGGCGTGTGCATCGGCCGCCGAAGGGGCCGGCGCGGTCTTCTGCCTGGAGAATGTGGGTCAGGCCTTCGCCAACAAGGCCGAGGACATCATCGCCGTCGTCGATGCCGTCGGCTCCCCGGCGGTCAAGGTATACTATGACCCGGGCAATGCCGTGAGCAGGGGCGAGGATCCACTCGATGCCATCGCACGGTACGGCGAGCGCATCGCCCAGATCCACGTCAAGGAAAGGGAGGGTACGTACCTGGGCGATGGCATCGTGCCTTGGAAGGAGATCATCCCGAAGCTGAGGGACGTCGGATTCGACGGATGGCTGGTGCTCGAGACCGAGGCTACGGACGATCCCGAAACAGCCGCCGGCAGGAATCTGGACTATCTTCGCAGTCTCATGGAACAGTAGCTGAGTAGCTGGAAGGAGACATGACATGCCGCGTCGTCTGGACGACCAGAGGACCCGACGGACCAGGCCGCGACGCTTGGCCATAACCGCACCAGGCAAGGTAGAGGTCCTTGAGTACGAGGACCCTCCGCTGAAACCCGATCAGGTCCTGGTGAAGACCGAGCTGGCCTCGGGTAAGCACGGGACCACCACGGCCGGCTTCCAGGGGTTGGCGTTCGGCGGGCAGGACTTCGCCAAGTTCCAGGACATGCGCATCTTCGTGGAGGCGGAACCCCAGCCCGACAAGCAGACGTCCGCACGCAAACCGGGCGGCACGGGTACGCGAGGTGCGGGGGTGATCGAGGAGGTCGGGTCCGAGGTGACCCGCCTTCGCAAAGGGGACCGCGTGTTCGGGCCCATGGACGTGCGCGAGACCAACATCTGCAGCGAGGATCGGCTGCAGGAACTGGGCGACCTGGACCCTGAATGGGCCATGTGCACGGAGCCGGCACAAGTGTCCTTTCACTGCGTGCGCGAGTCCAACGTGCGCTTCGGGGACAGCGTGGCCGTGGTCGGTCTGGGCGCCATCGGGCTCATTGCAGTGCAGATGGCGCGGCAGGCCGGAGCGGAACGGGTGTTCGCCGTGGATCCGCTCGAGATACGCCGCGCGTGGGCCGCGGGCCATGGTGCGGAGGAAGTGTTCGACCCTATGGCATGCGATGCGGGCCTGAAGATCCACGAGATGACCGACGGTGCGGGCGTGGACGTGGCTATCGAAGCGGCGGGCTCCTACGCCGCGCTGAACGTCGCAATACGCGCGGCACGCGTGTGCGGCACCGTGTGTTCGGCCGGCTTCTATCAGGGCGAGGCCAACACGATCCACCTGGGCCGCGAGTGGCATCACAATCGCCTCAATATCATTGTGCCGCACGGATGCGGCTGGGGGCATACGCCGCGCGACTACCCGCGCTGGACTGCCGAGCGGGCCCAGGACGTCATCGTCAGCATGATGCGCAGGGGCCGCCTGAACGTGGACGGGCTCCTTCACCCCATCGTGCCCATCGAGGAAGGCCCCGAGGTGTGGCGTCTCATCCAGGAAGACCCGGGTAAGGTGATCAAGTTCGGCGTTCGATTCAGCTGAGGAGCAGCAAGAGCGCCTGACAGAATGGATTCACCGCCGAGATGTCAGGAACGCCAAGAACGACGGAAACCGGGAGCGGCTATGGTCAACCGCCGATGCACGCAGATGAACGCCGATACGCCCACGGCGAAACTTGGGTGAACGGCACCGCGGACGACGTGACCCTGGGCTAGGGTGTCGATGTCATCGGCGTGAATCGGCGTCCATCGGCGGTTCATTATGTCGTGGGTTCTACGTGAGGAGGGCGGACCATGAACGTTGTCGTCATCGTGCTGGACACGTTGCGTCGGGACCATCTTGGCTGCTACGGCTACGGCAAGAAGACCTCGCCGAACATCGACCGTCTTGCGGAGCAGGGGGTGCGGTTCGACCGCTGCTATGCCACGGACGTGCCCACCATCCCCTCGTTCACCGCGCTGCTGAGCGGGCAGCTCGGCACGCGCACGGGTCGGATCTCGTTCAACGCCACGGAGGTCGTGCCGCTTTCGGTCAAGTGGATGCCCACGCTCATAGGCGAGGGCGGCCGCGTCACCTGCGGGGTCACCACGCTCTTCCATATGGGCGACTATTTCAGCCGCGGGTTCCAGCACTACCTGAATCCCACAGCGTGCGCGCGGCACCGCACGCAGACCGTCGACGCCGACGAGATCAATGCGTTCGCCCTGCCGTGGCTCGAGCAGCACCACAAGCAGGACTTCTTCATGTTCGTGCACTACTGGGACCCGCACGTGGAATCCGTGTGGAAGCCCGGGCCCGCGCCCGTACCGCGCTACAAGGCGCCCGAGGATTACCGCGGCATGTTCTTCGACGGAAAGCCGGAGGACCCGGCCGCGCGTGACTACGTGATCTCCCAGTACGACTCGAACATCGCGTTCGCGGACAAGCATATCGGCGACCTGCTCGACAAGCTCGATCAACTGGGCATTGCCGGGGAAACCATGGTGGTGTTCATCACGGACCACGGTGAGAACCTGGGCGAGGACCATCCGGAGGGGACGGACCTCTGGGACCATCTGGACGTATACGAGCCGGTCATCCGCATTCCGCTCGTCATCAGGCATCCGGACGTGAAGGGCGGCCGGGCCGTCGACGCCATGGTGCAGAACGTGGACGTGGCGCCGACCATACTGAACGCGCTCGGTATCGACGTACCCGACGAGTTCGACGGCCGGGACCTCATGCCCCTGATGAGCGGCGAAACCGACCGGGGCTACACCGAGGTCTTCTGCGACACCGGGTTCGCCACGGTCAAGAGTGCCATCGTGACCGATGACGGAAACAAGTTCATCCGGACCTTCGATAACGGACGATACGAGGGCGCACCCGTGCGCGAGCTGTTCGACCTGAACGATGACCCGGGCGAGGTCGAGAACCTCACCGAAGCTCGAGCAGACAAGGCCGACGAACTGGAAACGCGCATGATGAAGTGGGTGGACGCCAAGCTCGGCAAGCGTCCCGACCCGCTGCGGTTGCGCGCCCACATGGGCTCCAGCGGTCCGTTGTCGCCCTACTACGGATATGCGTTCGTGCCGTTCGCACGCAAGGAGGCCATCACCGCCAAGCACGACGAGTAGTGGGGACGGGCGCTTGCGGGCAGGTACGGGGTAAGCGTTCACAGGGCACGCGCCGGACCGCTT
>SDBV01013022.1_pt1 | contig 10618 bp, 9 predicted proteins | sample 2277081 | NCBI WGS metagenome assembly SDBV01 (sample SAMN10402039, study PRJNA504765) | marine sediment metagenome | isolation source: marine sediment core GS10_PC15, 223 cmbsf | place: Arctic Ocean: Southern Knipovich Ridge | collected 2010
ACAAAGATAATCTGTACATTAGGCCCTTCGAGCGGAAACACTACTGTGTTAAGAAAGATGATGTTAGCCGGAATGGATATGGTGAGACTTAATTTTTCTCATGGTAGCCATGAGGGGCATAAAAATAATGTAGATTTGGTCAGAAGACTGAATACAAAGTACAGACGGCATATCACGATATTGCAGGATCTGGAAGGCTACCGGATAAGAATCGGCAGGTTCAAATACAGCAGGTTAAAAACGATTGAACTCAAGAAGAGACAAATAATCAGATTGACTAATAAAGATAAAGCCGGCGATAGGGGGGTTATACCGTTTGATTACGAGGGGGCATTACGTGATATAAAAACAGGCAGCTTAATCTATATAGATGACGGCAATATTTCTCTCAAAGTAAAAAGCAGGACTAAGGATTGTCTTAAGGCAGAGGTAGTTGTTCCTGGGATCCTAAAAGAGAATAAGGGAATCAATATTCCCGATATTAACTTGAAATTTGAAGGTTTGACCGAAAAAGATAAATCAGACCTGGAGTTTGCGGTTAAGAATAAAGTTGATTTTATCGCCCAGTCATTTGTCAGGAATAGACAGGACCTTATCAACGTCAAAGACTTTATTAAGGACAGCGGGTTGAAATGTCAGATAATTGCAAAGATTGAAAATGGGCAGGGAATTCAAAATATCGATGAAATACTGGAAGTCTCTGATGGGATTATGATCGCTCGTGGTGATATGGGAGTGTCTCTGCCCATATATAAAATTCCTATATTGCAGAAGATGCTTATCAGAAAATGTAACCGCAGAAATAAATTCGTAATCACCGCCACTCAAATGCTTGAAAGTATGACTGAGCATATCAGGCCGACACGTGCAGAGGTGACAGACGTGGCTAATGCGATACTGGATGGCTCAAACTACGTAATGCTTTCTGGTGAGACGGCAGTTGGTCAGTACCCGGTTGAAACGGTACAAATGATGAATCAAATCATTAAATTTACAGAACAATTCCTAAAGTATAAAAAAACAATCAAAGAAGTGGATTTTGATTGGCTCGGCGACCATAGCGCAACATTGTAAATCGCTGCAGTTTTTTTATTTGAGTCATGTCAGCAGATGCTAAACCCGGTGATAGAATTTTTATTCGGTGTTTTTTTGTCCTACTTTTGCATCGGCTTTTTCCCAGCTTTCGCGGATGTTGTCTTTCTGTTGTGAACGGTGCCAAAGCAAGAAACTTTCATGGCGGTCGGATCTGGCGTAATACTGGTCAAGGGATACGAATCGGCCTCGTGCGTGGACAAAGATAAGAAACTTCATAATTCCAGTCTGCTCCACTTTGCGAAATATGGAAACTTCCGGCGTCGGAACGCTTGAGCCAGGAACGGGAATAGATGGTAGGCCTATGATGAAGCTTTTATACTCCGTGCCCAGACAGCCGGAAGCCACTTCGGCTATTAATTCAGCGTCGTCGGGAGTATTGGTCAACGTTGCTCCAATTTTAGCGAAACGTCCGCGTATCGCTACCTTCATATATTCAGAGTCAGGACCGGTGAGATTTGTAAGGTCGATGTACACTTTTTTGCCCTTGGCTTGTGGGAGTTCAAACTTCTCAAGGGCGGTGTCTATAGCGGTAGAAAGCAGCATCTGCTCAATTGCTGTACGTGGTGAATTAGAGACAGCTCGAGTTGCACAACCAGCTAAATGAATTAGTATCAAAACTATCAGAGTCAGACACCTCATATTGGGTTCCTAAGAGAAATAATAACAATACTGTCACGAACCAAGAAACTTCGGCACGAAGCCATGATAACTGGCAGTATATATTTGATGCATACCACATGTCAAGATAAGTTTCTATGCTTTGTATTATGGACAGAGTTTTCGGTCTCTTTACGAAAGTTGTTATAGAATGCTCACACGAGCAGTCCTATTATAATAATTTTGGACAGCACTTCGGCGCATATTATACCTGCAATGAAAGTAATGATTGCTTTTCTGCCCTTTATATTGCAAGAGACCGTATATGCTTTGTACATTAGCGCAACCATCCAGATAATCATCGGAATAATTACAATCCCTGCCAGAATAACAAATAGTATGTCGGTGCTTTGTATAGTTACCTCTGTTCCCTGGCGGGTTTGCTGCCAGAGAAGATATTCAGTAAATCTTTTCAGGCCGGCCGGCAGTACTACCAGCGCACCCAGAAGATACGGAGCTCGGGCCAGCGCCTGAGTGCCAAAAACATCTATAATGCGAAAAGAAGAACGCGAAAAGAAAAATCCTGCAATCATTAGAATTGCTGACATGCAAAGCCAATCAACTAACACTTCAGCAAAGTAAACCCACCGGGCAACAGGCTGTTGATTCAGCAGATCCACCTGCATATCAAGAACACCACTAAAATGCGCTTGGCTTAATGAGCCGATAAACGCTGTTATCAAAATGATTACCAATCCCAAAAACAGGGCCTTGAAGCCGGCAATAAATTGAAACGGATTGAACAGCCATTGGCCCAAAGTCCTTTTTTGTCTGCTGTCTGTTTTGGCTTCTATTTCAGTCATAATACTATCTCCTAAGAAAATCTTTACTTTTGGTTTTCCATGGATTTAATCCGCTCAATAATCTCATCGAGTCGGTTGCGAACTGTGGGGTAACTTAGTCCCAGCAGCTTTGCCATTTCTTTGAGGCTGCCGCTTGCCTTTACAAATTTCGATATGAACCTCTGCTCTTCGGACGAAAGTCTCGCTAACGCCGGTAATTCGTATAACCCTTCAATCTCGGTATCACACCTTTCACAGACCAGCTTCTTGACTTTTATTATTTCCTTACAGGCAGGACATGTTGTCGGCAATCTCTTCATATATATAGACTCCTTTTGCTAAAGCTCATGGACTCAAAACCTCTATCTTAGGCATCGATAAATACAAGATAGACATACTGCCATCTTCGCTTGTTAAATACGGGATGTGATATATTCCACACTGAACGAGTTCGCCGCCGGTGGGATCTACCTGTTGCCATCCTTTACCCTCGAAAAGAACCTCCGCCCAAACATGGCCACTGACGCCATATAGCCACCCCGCTACCTGCCGAGACGGTATCCCTGATGCCCTACAAAAGGTTACGAAGCAATCTGAAAAATCCCAGCACTGCCCATAACCCTGTTCCATGACTTTTTTCACTCCGTATCTTGAGCCCGTGACAGGTCCCCCGAATTCAATATTCTCGTTGGGCGCCAGCCATCTTAATATAGCTTTGACTTTATCCTCATCGTTTTTACATCCGGCGGTAATCTTTCGTGCTAAGGCTCTAATATTGGGGTCGTCAACCGGCCAAAATTTGGTAGGTTGTAACAGTTCATCGACGGCCTTGCGGTTGACTGGCGTAAATGCGTCCTTGTTTGTCATCACAGTAGCCTCAATTGAGACATAGGGCAGGAGTAACTTTCGGGGCAGAGAATCAAAGACGTATCTGGTGATTTCTCCTTGTTTCATAACTTTAGTTTTAGTCACAGCAGGTTTGAATCTATAGCTGTTTTTGGCCTTTGCGTTATCGCATGTTCGAAGTTTGATTTCGCTGCCAAATGTGAATCGCTTTGATAATTCAGCTATCTGCGACTTTATTTCTTCGTCATTTGGGGATTGCTCCAATTCTAAAAACAGAGTGAAAAGTTTATTCCATGACATGAAGTCAGCTGCTTTAATTGGAGCCGCATCAAATGAAATTCTATACTGCACTTTATCAGGCCTGGACTTTAGGCCTAATTCCCAGGCAGCTTTTATAGCCAGGTTGATATCGTCACAGGAAAATTCTAAGACTGAAGTACCACTCTTAAATGTAGAGGCCACAAAACCGTAATGCGTTTCAAGCACGGCTTTATAGATTTTTTCTGCATCCTGTTGTGTAACACCTTCAATGATATTCACCCGAAGTCGCTGACCATGTACTGATAAGATTGTATTTGATAATCTTTTGATTCGAGCGCCAAGCTTGCTTCCAACAGCGTCGGCTTGCTCTGATGGCACTATGAATGATTTCTTTACCTGCCAGCCGGGAGGGAGATTCCTGAACATCTTTCTTGAGATTCGCTTTTGAGCAACGCTCTGGGGCTTAACATTAGTTCCTTTAAATATTTGGTGGGCCTGCTTTACTAAATTGATGTCTCTGCAAACAAATTCTATGACCGTATTTTTATCTCTCAAAACATAATCGGCAATTCCACTATGCCCCTGCAGCATAGCCTCGTAGATTTTTTGTGCACTTTTTTCGGTTCTGCAATGTACAATATTTACCTGCAAGCTTTGCCCGTGTACTGAGAGATAATTGTTGGATAATTTCGATATTATACCGCCGAGCTTTCGGCTGATGGCTCTGGTCTGCTCTTTTGGTACTTTAACAGACTTCTGAACTTTCCACCCTTCGGGAAGGTTGTTAAAGAACTTCTCATCAGCAGCAATTGCTTGCGCTGAGGCCATAAGTATAATTAGACCAACCCAGAGACTAATACCTGTTACGCTTGTGATTCGTCGAGTCATTTGTTTAGCTCCTTGTCTGTCGTTTTTCTATTGGCTGCAGTAGCTATATCCACGAAGGACAAATTAACAAAATTAAGCTTGTGCTTAATAATATTAACATACAACTTGTCTTTAGCAAGAAAGAATTTGATATATTTCAAGTTTTTTTCTTATACCAGAGGACTCTAATTAACCTAAGTGGTCCTTTTGGCCTTAAAAACGCCGATATTGGGTAATCAATCGCAAAGTCGGGGGCGTTTTTTGTCGATAGAAGACTATGTTGAAGAAGAAATGTCGCTACAGGAAATGAACATCACGTCAATCGCGGCATATAAAAAAATGAGAGGGGCCGTGGTTACCGCCCAGCGAAGGGCTGTTTTTGGCGACTTGACAGATAGCGAGATTATGGTATAATATAGGAGGTGGCGGTGTAACGACAACTTTCGTTTCAGTATGAGAGGCTGTGATTTTAATTCTTTGTTGGAAATATTATTTGAGGTAAAAGATGTTTGAGCGATTTACAGACCGTGCGCGTAAGGTGATGGCGTTAGCTAATCAGGAGGCGCAGCGGTTTAACCACGAGTATATCGGAACCGAACACATTCTGCTGGGACTGGTTAAGGAAGGCAGTGGTGTAGGGGCAACAGTTCTGAAGAATCAGGACGTTGATATAAAGAAGCTTCGTCTCGAAGTGGAGAAGCTGGTCAAGAGCGGCCCGGACATGGTGACGATGGGCAAGCTGCCGCAAACACCGCGTGCTAAAAAGGTCATCGAATTCGCAATCGAGGAGGCCAGGGCGCTTAACCATAACTACGTCGGGACCGAACATATCCTGCTGGGTCTGCTGCGCGAGAACGAAGGTATCGCTGCCCAGGTACTTATGAGCATCGGCTTGAAACTCGAAGAAGTACGACAGGAGGTTTTGAATTTACTTGGGGCCAGTATAGACGAAGGGTCTATGGGACTCGGAATGAAGATGACACCGACTGTCGGCCGTCCCAAAACCAAAAGCAAGACTCCGGCACTGGACAGCTTCGGCAGAGACCTTACGCAATTGGCAGCCAATGATGAGCTTGACCCTGTAATCGGCAGAAAGAACGAGATTGAGCGACTGGTACAGATACTGTGCCGACGTACAAAAAATAATCCGGTATTGTTAGGTGAAGCAGGTGTTGGAAAGACCGCCATCGTTGAGGGATTAAGCATTCAAATCGTCAACAAGCAGGTGCCCGAAATACTATGTAACAAGCGGGTGGTGGTGCTGGACCTGGCGATGATGGTAGCCGGGACAAAGTACCGTGGCCAGTTCGAAGAACGCATAAAGGCGGTCATTAACGAGGTCAAACGAGACAAGAACGTTGTTCTTTTTATTGATGAGCTTCACACACTGGTAGGGGCCGGTGGTGCCGAAGGCGCTATCGATGCCGCGAATATGTTAAAGCCCGCCCTTGCCCGAGGAGAGGTGCAGTGCATTGGAGCAACCACTTTGGACGAATACAGGAAGCACATTGAAAAAGATGGTGCACTTGAAAGACGATTCCAGACGATAATTGTTGAGCCGCCCACAAGGGAAGAGACACTGGATATACTGCGAGGCTTACAGGACCGCTATGAGGCGCACCACAAGGTGCGGTTTACCGATGAGGCACTTTTCCAGGCGGTGGAGTTGTCAATCAGGTATATTGCCGGCAGATGTCTGCCCGACAAGGCGATTGATGTTGTTGATGAGGCGGGAGCCAGGATTCGAATTAACAATATGACACCTCCGCCAGACCTGGTAGAACTTGAAGAAAAAATAGAGAAATTGCAAAAAGAAAAGGAAGAATCGGTCAAGGACGCCGACTATGAGCGTGCGGCGACATTGCGAGACGAGGCCCAGCAACTTCTGGACCAGAAGACGCGTCTGCATAAAGAATGGTATGAGAAAAACAAAAACTCTACCGGCGTGGTGGACACAGAAACTATCGCCGAAGTTGTCAGCAATATGACAGGCGTTCCGTTGACAAGACTCGAGAAGAAAGAGGCACAGCGGCTTCTGGAGCTTGAGACCGAGCTTCATAAACGCGTTGTCTCGCAGGACGAGGCAATCGGTGCGGTGGCCAAAGCGGTCAGGCGCAGCAGAAGTGGCCTAAAAGATCCGAATCGTCCTATGGGCTGCTTTATCCTCTTAGGGCCCAGCGGTGTTGGAAAGACACTGCTGGCAAAAGCCCTTGCCGAATTTATGTTCAGCGATGAGAATGCTCTGATACAGCTTGATATGAGCGAATTTATGGAGAAGCACAACGTCAGCCGGCTGGTTGGAGCGCCTCCGGGGTATGTAGGCTATGAAGAAGGCGGACAATTGACAGAAAGAATCAGACGCAGGCCTTATGCTGTTCTGCTTCTGGACGAGATAGAAAAGGCCCATCCGGATGTTTACAATATGCTGCTGCAGATTATGGACGAGGGCAGGCTGACCGATAATTTCGGCAGACACGTTGATTTCAAAAATATCATACTTTTGATGACCAGCAATATCGGAGCAGATTTGATTAAGAACCAGTCGGGCTTCGGATTCGGTAAAAAGACCGCTGAAGCCAATTATGAGAAGATGAAAGAGATGCTCACCAAGGAAGTCGAAAATCACTTCAGGCCGGAATTCCTGAATCGGCTTGACGATACGATAGTGTTCAAGGCTTTGACGAGGGAAGACCTGAAAATAATCGTCAATTATGAACTGGCAAAGACGTTCAAACGGCTGACCGACCACGGTTTGAGACTGGAGCTTGCAGAAGAGGCTAAAGCCTTCCTTATTGACAAAGGTTATAATCCGGAATTCGGCGCAAGACCTTTGCGAAGGGCGATCGAGCACTACATCGAAGACCCGCTCTCGGAAGCTCTGCTTCGAGGTGAGTTCAAAGACAAGAACGTTATAAAGATTGACGTGCAGGACGAAGAGCACCTGAAATTCAAGGGCCTCAAAGAGACCGAGCCGAGCAAAAGCAAGCAGGCTGTTACATAACTACAAGAGTATAATAACGGCTGGCTTCTTGAAGATGTAGCTTGCCCTTCAAAATAAAAGGTTCTTCAATTCATTTGCGGAGTAATTCAATTTCTGAAGGGCTCTGCTGTTTGGCAAGCAGTGCCCGGATTTTTTTTGTATCCATCCATTCTACCCGGCCGTCCAGTCTTAAAACAATAGCGCCGCTGCCGAGGAAAAATGAATGATAACTTCTCTCGGTGTAAGCCAGGATTTCGTCTTCTGAACTATCAAAATCAATCCATCTGGCCCTGTAGTATAATTTGCCGAGCCGCACCTGGCCCGGCAGATTTTTTCTAATGTTGTCGATATGAGACTCGGAGGGCACTGCGTGGTGGTCTTCTCGATACTTAAGAGCTACTCGGCCAAGATGGTCCATAGCCCGCATCGCTTCGGTGTGGTTGACCCAATCCTTGAAGTTGACCATTGCGACAACCGCAATGGCTGTTAAGGTTAACACAATTACGATGTTTATTAAGGTAGCTTTTTGGCGTTTGTTCATATTATGTTACACGTTTTTAATGCACACGCTAACACGATTATTTTGTTCTTACTCTGCCGTCCTCGACGCACAGTTTGCCTTCGGAGAACAGTTTTATGGCCTGCGGATAGGCAATGCATTCCTGTTCAAATACTCTGGCAGCAAGAGTATCAGGTGTGTCGTCGTCTTCGACGGGGCAGCAACACTGTACAATTATTGGGCCTTTATCGTATTCGTTGGTGCAGAAATGAACGGTACAGCCGCTTACTTTACAACCTTGTTTTAAGACCGCCTCGTGAACGTGATGTCCCCACATACCTTTTCCGCCGAAACTCGGCAAAAGGGCCGGATGGATATTCATTACGCGGCTTTCGTATCGGGCAGGTATCTTCCACAGACAAAGCCAGCCTGCCTGAATAACAAGGTCAACCTTCGCAGCAACTAATTGCTCGTCAATCTGTCTGCTGAATTCATCGATGTCAGGGAAGTCTTTTTTGCGAATGATTTTCACATCGAGACCTGCGTTTTTTGCTCTTTCAACGCCGGCTACGGTAGAACTTGAGCTTATTGCCAGGACAACCTCGGCATTTAATTGTCCTGCTTTGATGACCTCAAGAATATTTAGTAAAGTTCTGCCGCCACCGCTAATCAATGCGCCAATCCGAACTGGTTTTTTAATTTGACTTTGTGATGTTACCTTAACCGGCTTTTTGCCCCGCTTGGGCGTTTTGTTAATAGCGGCTTTTTTGTCAATGGCCAAGTTAACCAACTGGTCGGCAGCGGTGTTTTTGTCCCGGCTGATGTGGGTTACCTGCCAACTGTCAAAAAAACACAGCAGTTGCATCGACTGCTTATAAAGGCTTTTCAGGTTCCGGCTTTTGACTTTGTATTGGCCATTAATCTGTCTGACAAGCAGTTCGCTGTCGGCAAAAAGCTTTACCTGGCCGGCGTCAAGTTCCTTTGCAGCCGTCAAGGCGTTCACGACAGCGGTGTATTCAGCTACGTTATTGGTGGTTTCGCCGAGAAACAGGGCCCTGGCAGCAAGTGTGTTTGCGCTGTTATCTGTTATAACAAAGCCTGCGGCGGCCGGGCCGGGATTTCCCCTGCTGCCGCCGTCAGTATAGATGATTACTTGTTCTGTTTTCTTGGCCAACCGTGCAACACTTTTAAATGATTAATGATTGTTGATTACTACTGGTAGCTTGTCAAGTTTGAATCGGTGGGTACAGTCTTTTCAGCGTGATTCTTGCATCGTCTGTAGTAAACTGCCAATCGACACCCTTTTGTAATCCATTTCGTTCCACATTCCAGCTACGACATTCTGACTCCAACAGTTCAAAACTTTCGATCCGCCGATTAAGACATTGACGACTTAACACACTCAATTCTGTTTCAGCAATGTTCAGCCAACTGTGCCTTGGCAGCAATTTGACTGGCGGTAATAACATGCGGATTCAGCGAAAGTTCTGCAATCTTGTAGACATCGTTAGCCAAGTCCTTGTATTCATCCACCTCCGCTGGGGGCTGAGCTTCGAAGATTCGACCCAGCATTTTTACCGTTGGATGCTCAAATAGCGATTGCGGAAAGCCTCTCATGTACAGGACTGGCTCTGTCATAATGCACCACTGTTATCTTAGGATATTTAGTTAAAATCCGCTTCCTGAGCCACATTGCAGCCCTGTGGGTGCTGTGTTACTTCGGCTCAACAATTTACCTAAGTATACTTGTTATCGGTCACTTAGCAAGCCTGAATCCAAAAAAAAACATCCCAGCCGATATAATCTGATTTTACTCCTGTTAATGCCGAACCAGTCATGTAGTTTTTTCTTTTTCATAATACGAGTATTTTCTGACCATAAAATACCCACCCTCGCACTTGCCGTCAAGCCCGTCCTGAACGGAGTCGGAGGGTTTAATTCATTTCCGACCAAATTATTTTTGAATCTTAAACACTTCTCGTCCTCCGTCTTGTCCGTCGTAGCTTGAATTCTTCGTAGTCCCCCGGGGACGAAGTAGAATAGCGAAGTCGGAAGCAAATGCTTTTTTGCGAAGGAGGATCAGCTTTTTCTTAGCGCCTTCGCGCGTGAGTTTACCCTGAGCTTGCCGAAGGGCGGGAGAAAAAAATTCACTTTACATTTAACTGGTTTTATGGTATAATGTATGCCAAATGGACTAAAATATAATAAACCATCAATCTAGAGTTCTTCCTCATGACTACCCAGGCTCAAATCTTCACAAACCGGCCCAACGCCCCGAAATCCACGATGAATACCGGCCAGCCGCCATACTTTTTTATGCAAAACAAACCCAATTTACTAAACCCTCCAATAAACATAACCTCATTTACAACAAAGTATTATGAAAATGCTCGTCCCCCCGGACACGACAAAAACAAACCCAAACAAACCCAATTTTGTCGCGGCGTAGCCTCTGGCGAAGCCGGATCGAACCTATTTCTGTCTACGGTCTTTGGTCAGTTACTCGCAAGCAATCTTATTACTGACAATAGTATCACCAGCCAAATCACCAAGAGCGAATTGAATCCCTGCCAGATAATGCTGAAGTATCAGCGGATTGCCATAAGTATTGGGGTTATGCCCCATCGAGGT
>SDBV01013023.1_pt1 | contig 10617 bp, 11 predicted proteins | sample 2277081 | NCBI WGS metagenome assembly SDBV01 (sample SAMN10402039, study PRJNA504765) | marine sediment metagenome | isolation source: marine sediment core GS10_PC15, 223 cmbsf | place: Arctic Ocean: Southern Knipovich Ridge | collected 2010
TCTTTGATTTTATAGAGTTGTTCGATTCTTACCTCAAAATTTAGGCAAATGCGATGAAGATTTTCTATGAAATCAGAACATTTTTAACAGATAGAATGATCAAAAAACTTAGTACTTACGATATTTTAAATTTAAATCCTAAATAAATTTTTTAATATTTTTACATTATATAAGATTCACTATGTCCAATAAAATAAAACTTTTAATCAGTCCTAGAACTATTGAAGAAGCAAAAATTGTTATTAATCAAAAAATAGAATTCATTGATTGCAAAAATCCTGAAGAGGGTTCACTAGGAGCAAATTTTCCTTGGATAATTAAAAAAATGAAAAAACTAATTCCACTTGGTAGACTTCAGTTATTAAGTGCCACAATCGGAGATTTTCCAAATTTACCTGGGTCAGCCTCATTAGCTGCTTTAGGAGCAGCAGTTTCTGGAGCTGACATCATAAAAGTTGGATTAAAAGGTCCAAAAAATGAAAAAGAGGGGGTTGAATTGATGAAAAATGTTGTTAAAGCAGTAAAAAACTACAACAACGAAATCAAAATTGTCGTTGCAGGATATGCTGATCGATTAAGAATGTCTTCTTCCCCAGCATTTATGAGTATTCCTACTATTGCATCCGAATCAGGATCTGATATTGCTATGCTTGATACATTTATTAAAGACGAGAAGTGTTTGTTTGATTTTTTAAGCAGTGATCAATTAATTAACTTCAAAAATAAAGCAAAAGATCTAAATCTTGAAATAGCACTCGCAGGGAATTTAAGAAAAAAAAACATCCCTACAATAATCAATATTTCCCCTGATATAATCGGAGTAAGATCAGTTGTATGTGAAGGATATAATAGAAATATGGGTTCTATTAAAGCAAAGCTTATTGAAGAACTAAAAACAGAATTGTATAAATAATGAAAAATATAGAGAGCTTAAAATACAGAATTATCTGAATGTAATAGAAATCGAATGGATAGGTACAGTAAATAAAATATGCAAAAAATCTCAAACATTGAAAAACAATTTATTGGTTATCAATAATAAACTTATTTTGGGTTTTTTGATTTTCTAAAATTATGTTTGAAAAAGAATTAGGAATAATTGGAGTAGGAAAAATTGGTTCAGCTTTATTAAAAAGGATAATATGTACAAACACAATAGAAAAAAATAATATTATTATTTATGATATTGATGAAACTCGCCTTAAAGAGCGAACTATTGAATTTGATGTTCATTCAGCCAAAAATAACGCAGATTTAGTTAGATCTTCAAAATTTATATTAATAGCAGTAATTCCACAAGTTATTAATAAGGTTTTACAAGAAATTGGTTCAATCATAGCTGAACAACAAACAATAATTTCAATAGCTGCTGGCATTTCATTTAATCACATTAATAGCTTTATAGATAAGGACATTGGGTTGGTAAGGGTTATGACTAACACTCCTGCTCTCATAGGCGCTGCTGCTACTGCCATTGCTTATAATAAAAAAGTAAATGAAGAAGAATTAGAGTTTGCAAAGAAAATTTTTAATGCTGTTGGATTGGTCGTGGAATTAGAGGAAAAACATTTAAATGCAGTTACTGGATTATCTGGAAGTGGTCCGGCATATATATTTATTATAATTGAATCTCTTGCTGACGGAGGTGTAAAAATGGGTTTACCAAGAGATATTGCTCAAAAATTAGCTGCTCAAACTGTTTTAGGGGCAGCAAAATTGTTAATAGAAACAAAAAAACATCCAGGAGAGTTGAAAGATATGGTGGCTACTCCAGGTGGGACGACCATAACTGCAATTCACGAACTTGAATCCGCAAAACTGAGAGCAACATTAATAAGTGCAGTAGAAGCAGCTACTATTAAGTCAAAATCCTTAAATTCTCCGGAATGAAAGAATTTAAAGTATTTTATATCTTTTTAAATGTTATAGATTTCTTTTCATGAATTGAAGTAATAAAAATTTCAATATTAGGTTTATATGATTCTAATAAATTTAATACTTCCGATTCATTTTCTTTTCTACATATTGAATAAACTGACCGACCCAATTGATTCATACTTGCGCCAATAATGGTTAATTTGTTTAAATTTTCTAATAATTCTTTTACATCCGTTAATTCAAGAATATCCAGAATTTCGGTCTGCTTGACAAATTCCTTAGATACTTTTATGAAAGTTTTTATATTAGGTTCTAAAAGTAGTTTCTTCAAAGCTTGTTTACCTGCTTCCTTTATTCTTAAGTTTAAAACTGGATTTGTCAGGATTGATTTTGTATGAATGACGCCAAAGGAACTACATATAATTCGTAAATCTTTGGGTACAATAATTCGCTCATATACGCATGGATATCCTGGTTCTTTTAATATACCTAATCCTCCACCTAATTGACCACAAACGGTTCCTAAACCTGTTCGATTTACAACTTCTGCGATATGCGCTATTTTTATCTTTTCTTGATAAGATAATTTTAAATTAAATATATAATCTAAACCAAAAACAGTCCCTAGGGCTCCCGAACCACTAGCTCCGTACCCACATCCAACTGGTAAATCAAATGTATGATTAATTCTTATTTTAAAGGATTCTTTAACATACTTTTTAATATAATCAATGATAAAATACGTTGTTTCTGCTTTTTTATCTAGTCTTTTACTATTAATAAAAATCTCTATTTCTAAAGCCTTTTTTTTATCAAGAACTTGAGAGATAATTTCTGTTTTTCCTTTTGCATTGAGACAAAATCCCGCACCTCTAGACCCAATCTTTAACGGATCCTGAATATCAACACCCTTAATTTTATCGACAATCTCAAAAAATCCAGAAATTCTATGAGGTATTTCAAATACTACTTTTTTAATTCTTTTAGACATAAATCTAAAGTAAATTAATTTATCTAATCGACTTGTATTAATATAAGAAAACTTCAATGAAAATTTTATGAAAGGAAATTGTTTCTTTTTAGTTTTAAAATTAGAAATTTCGAAATATAAATACAAATCTCTTAGTTGTCTTTTTGCTTCTAGTTATCAATATAATACTCAATAGATGATTCAATAAAGAAGTTAAAACCATTATTAGTAAAATTTTTTTTTTTTTTAATAAAGACCAAACTAGATGCTTTTTTGACTCGAATACTATTTATGGAGCCAGAATTTATGAAAATAATGAGAAGAAAAATAATAAGCAAAAATTTGAGAAAGTTGAAATTGCAATTAATTGACATAATAGGGTAGGAATGAAAATTATTAAAAGAGAGTATTAAGCTTTAATTAAAGTGATAACCTAATAATACATCAAATTATAAAATACAAAAAAAAGTAAATGTGATATATTAATGCTAAAAAAGAATGCTGTTATAAAAATAGGAGGATCTCTATTTTTTACAGAGAATTTTAAAATAAACACAAAAAGAATTGATGAATTCTGTAGAATTTTTAAAGATAGTAAAAGTACTGGGACGCATATAATTGTTTGTGGTGGTGGAATAATTGCAAGAGAATATATAAATGCAGTTAGAGCTTTTCAAGGAACAGAAGCACTATGCGATATTTTTGGAATAGAATTATCTCGTATTAATTCTCAGTTATTACTTTCTGGTTTTCAAGACTTCGCATACCCTCAAGTCCCTACATCAATGAAAGATCTGTCTATAGCAATATTATTTAATAAGATTATAGCAATGGGAGGGCTACAACCAGGTCAATCTACAACCTCAGTAGCCCTTGAGGTAGCAGAATTCATTAAAGCAAAAGAGTGTGTTATTTTAACAGATGTAAAAGGAATTTATGATAAAGATCCAAAGAAATTTGAAGACGCAAAAATATTCAAACATATGACATATAATAGTCTCCAAAAGTTAATCATTGAATCATCCGGAAATAAGCAAGCTACTGCAGGAGAGTATCGCATTTTTGATTCTGTATCTTTACAAATATTAAAACGTAGTAATATTAAAGTTATAGTTATGTCTGGACGAGAACTAAATGAGTTTAAAAAATATTGGAATGGTAAAGAAGATATAAACGGAACTATTGTCTCAAAGGAATAAAGATCTCGTAAAATATTTTAACTTATGTTATTTAATTTACTTAAACCTATATTTTTATTTAGAAACGAAAAATGTCTCAATCATCGTGGAAAGACCAAATAAAAAAAAAATGGGGTCCTCATAGTCATTGTTCCATATGCAATAAAGCGATGCCAACAGATAAAAAATTTTGTAGTCAAGCTTGTCGTGATAGTTATCTTGAACAAGAGAGGAAACAGAAGAAAAAGGGAAGATTCCAATGCATCTTTTTAATCATTATGTTAGTTGTGATGTTTTCAGTTTTGTTTTTACCAGGATTGTTCGGTTAAACCTACCACTAATTTTTTTCAATAAAAAAATAAGAATTTAATATTTAAGTTATCTCCTTGCCCTATTAAGGAATTTATCTTCCGTAATAATTCTCATGTTTTAGAAAAATCAATAAATTCAATTAATTTAGCAAAAACATCTTTTTATGATAAATATAGAAGAAAGGAATATAGAAAATCGACAATTAATTCAAAGAAATTAATAAAGAGGTGTTTTAATTTTTGGTAAAAACAATTTGAAAAATTTCTGTAAAGAAATTACATTTCTTCTCTTTAAATTGAAAATTTTATCATATTTAAAATAGTATTTGTGGATAGGATTCATTAGAATGCAGGGAGTGGGAGTCGAACCCACGAAGAGCTATCTCACCGGATATCTCATTTGTTATTATGTTACTCAACGGATATTATAATAAATAGATCTTGAGTTCGGTTAATAAGAATTTTTTCTTCTCAAAAAAGTCCGGCACCGTTGACCAACTTGGTTATCCCTGCTTGAGAAATTTTTAAATAATTTATTTCTCTCTGTGTTTTACATTATTTAATAAATTGTAATTAAAAAAATTATTCCTTTAGATAAATGATAAAATATATTAACAAAGAGCATCTCCTTAAACTGTTGGGTTTGAAAAATGTATAGAACTTGCATTCATTTATAAATCTCACTCTCTGCTTTATTCCAATTTGTCTGTTATGCCTTTTAATGTCTCATTCAAGAAAAGTATTAAAGGTTTTATTATGTCTTCTTCGTTCTTCTTAGTTTTTAAGAATAAAAGGAGTAATATAGGCGCTTTAAGAATAAAAGAGGCGCTTTCGGTTATAATTGTACTTAACAACTTAGTGTTAACCCCGAATATGTTATATGATGTTGATAATGGTTTAATCCCTTCAATTGTTGGAGGACTTCCGAGTGTAACATTTCCGATCCCCATGCTTTCTTTATCTGATATCATTAAGAGAAAACTCTTATGTAATTGAAAGAGTTTTAAAAAGATAGTAATTTCATCAATTTCTTTATTTTTTTCAATTACAAGATTCATTTTTTAAAACTTCTGCTCCTTGTGGATGTATTTAAACATTCATTTTTAACAATGCTTATATTGTTTAATTATATTTAAAAATTATAGTAAAACACTATATAATAGTTTTCATCATAACAAAAATTCGATTCTAGTGCAAATTAATATGGCAAAAACCGAGTTCAAAAACAACAGAAAATTCGATGAAAAATTACTAATATGTTATAATTGTGGTAAACAAGTTAATAATCAAAAGCAAAAATATTGTCTTAATTGTCAAACAATCCTAAATCCCAACAGTTATATTGGGTGGAAAAAGAGTTGGTTTGGATTTTTGTGTTGTTTGTGCCTTATTCCTTTTCTCCTATCATTTTTATTTCTTTTGCTTAATGTTTAAATTAATTGTGAAACATCATCTATTTAAATTTCCTTTTAAATGGTTAAATAAAACACTCTGTTAACGGAGCCATAATAGAAATTAAATTAATCAGATGATAGAACAACATCAGATATCCTTTGTCTTCGAATATCAAAATCATGATCAAGATGAATAGTTAAACAATGTTGATCTTTATTTTGAAGATTTTTATGGATAAAACTTATAGGGACTACAGGTAATTCTGATGTGGTTACAAAATTCTTAGGAATTGGAACAGTGATAATAGCTTTACAACGTTCGCAATTTACTAAAACTACTTTTGTATTGGGTGATTCAGCGAGTTTTATTCTTTCTATTACATCATTTGATAAATTAGAAGAATCTAGAGTTAATTTTTCTTGTTTCTTAGGTGCTTCTGGTATTACAGGAATCTCTAATTCCATATCTTCCTCAGAAAAATACTTACTCTGTTCATCTTCTATTTTAAATTTTGAAGAAACTTCTGGCTTAAAAGAGTTAACCCTTTTTTGATTTTTTTTAATTTTTGTTTTTTTCTTTATTTCTTCCTCTGTAACTATAACTTTTATTGGAAACTTAGTTGGAAAAAAAATAAATACAAAATTGAAAACCAAAATAATAAACAGACTAATTAAAGCTAATACCAATAAAACATCTCCCTCTATCACATTTAAAATGGATTGAGGGAATATTAAAACAATACATATTATATTGATAATAATATTAATTACTCCAATAATCCAAATATTACCAGAAATTTGGGAATTCTTAAATTCTATATATTTATCCTTTATTCTTTTAAGGGGTTCCTCTTTTATTTCTTTATTTATATTTTTTTTATCCACAAATCTCACTAATGTTAAATGTTTACATTTTCTATTAATGATCATCAAGAATTATTAAAAACTTACTCCTCCTCATTAATAATTATTTTTGTTTATTTATAACATAATCTCATAAAATCTAAAATATTTTAATTTGAACTTAAAAATAACATACTATCTAGACTTTGAAACTAATAGAAAATAACCGAGAAACAAAATTCAATAACAAGAATATACAAAAAAATAGGTTTTTGAAACAGGTTTTATTGTAAATTTATTCTCTAATAAAAACTAAACACCAAAAATTTGTCTCAATTCACTATAAATTTTTGATAGTTCTGAAATTATTTTAGCATTATTCTGTTGAACATGGTAATTAATATATCCAACTAAACCTTCACTATCTTTTATCCAATCTAAGAACGCTTTGATTTCTCCTTGTAATTGAGGATCTACGCTACCACCACCTCCTGCAGGAGCAGCACTACTTGCAGAAGCAGCGCCTCCTGCAGGAGCAGCACTACTTGCAGAAGCAGCGCCTCCTGCAGAAGCTGCGCCTCCCATCTGAGCAGATTTTTGACCTAATTGAGCATTTACATCCAAATAAACCGTATCTTCGCTTAAAGAAGTAAGTGCTCTCTGAACATCCATAACAGCAGTAGGACCATATCCATCAGGATCTAAATATGCGATTATTTTACGTTCATCATTTTTTGCGCCTACTATGCTCCCATCACCCTTGTATGACATCGCCACCAATCGTTCATCTTCCATTTGTAATACTGAATATTTCACTCCAGAAACCATAATGAATTGAGCACTCTTCCCCATCCAACTTGATACAACCCTGCTGACATCGCCACTTATATCCCAATTGTCGGTTGTATAAATGATTTCTTTCCCTTTAAGTACCGCCCCTGCGATAATATGAGGATCTGACTGCATCAAATTAGCAATAGCGGTTTCCGGATCTACTGGCATTTTTTTTCTTTTTCTAATCTTAATTATTATATTTAGTTTTTATAAAATAATTATATACTAATTTATTAAAAATCTATCGATAATATAATTTTAGTCAATATATTTCTCTTTTTTGATATTAATTTTCCCGAATTTTGGTTTATCATATGATTTAACTTGATCCAATTTTTTTTGAATCGTTTTTACTATATTCGGCTTCAAATGAAAACTTATTCTCCAAAAAAAGTTCATGATAGCTGTCAGTTTTTTTTGAATCTTCTAAATGATTTTTCAAGTTACGAGAATTTTGAAATAATTTCCCACACACAGGACAACTTGGAGACTTTTTTACTAATATTCCTCTTGGTTTTTTAACAATAATTCGATACTTTTTCTTTTTATTAAAATTGTCTATAGAATGTCGACAAAAATGTCTCACTAATTTTCCATAAGGAGGATATTCAAAAAAAACTTTGCTTTCATGGGTACATTCCCAATATAATACATTAGATTTACATTTTGGACATTTTGATTGAAAAGAACGGAGATAACAGTGTTTACCATGAGTTTTAAAATTATGTCGTATTAAGTTAAGTGAAAGAACAAACTTATTAAAATTTTTTGGTCTAATTTGAAAAATAAAAATTTTATTCCGAGTTTATTATTAACGGATAAATCCATAAAACACAAACATTTAAATGTGCGAAAATAATTATGAAAATTAAAGAATTGAATTTTTAAAGGGTTGGCTCTATTGGATCTTTCATTCTCTCAAAAAAATTTTAATTTGTGCCCAGAATGTGGTAATAAAAATTTAATTTCAGATGAATCTCGTGGTGAGATAATATGTGACGTATGTGGTTTAGTATTAAGCCAAAAATTAATCGATTCAGGTCCCGAATGGCGTGCATTCACATCAGAAGAGGCAAATAAAAAAGTGAGAGTAGGAGCACCTACTACACTTACAATACATGATAAAGGACTAAGCACTATGATTGGTTGGAAAAATAAAGATGCTTTTGGGAAGACAATAAGTCCAAGAATGAAAGCAGAAGTGTATCGGTTAAGGAAATGGCATGTAAGAACTCGTACAAATAAATCGATTGATAGAAATTTAGCTTATGCAATGAATGAATTAGATAGATTTTCTTCTCAGTTAAACCTATCTAAAGATTTAAGAGAATCAACTGCGCACATCTACAGAAAAATGGCAAAAAGGAATTTAATTAGGGGGAGATCTATTGAAGCAATGTTAATTGCTTCAATTTATTTATCGTGTAGATTAAATAGTATACCAAAAACGTTAGATGATTTCATAGAATTTGCTTTTGTTGATAAAAAAAAGGTTGCACGATGTTATAGGCTTATTCTAAAAGAACTAAAATTGAATATAAAAGTTTCCTCACCGATAAATTTTATTCCAAGATTCTGTGCGGAGTTAAGACTCTCTGGTAAAACGCAAAATAGAGCCGCTTCATTATTAAAACTCGCGAAAAAATACCGGATAACAGCAGGAAAGGCTCCAACCGGTCTTGCAGGAGCAGCATTATATGTTGCAGCAATACAAGAAGGAGAACGTCGCACTCAGAAAGAGATTTCAATAGCCGCTGGAGTTACAGAAGCTACTATCCGTAATCGATATAAAGAGCTTGTTAATTATTTAAAGTTTGAGATAAATATGTAAGAAGCAGATAGTTCAAAAAATCAAGGCAAACAATCTTTATAAATATTAATTATTAGAGAACTTTAATTCTTTTTATAACGTCAGGTCGCTTTTTATATAAAATTCGAAATCCACAGTGAGAGCATTTTATACCGGGAAGAGCACTTAATTCTTTTTTACTTACTTCTTTCCCACAACTCTTCCTAGCGCATACATAATTCATATTATTTATAAATTAACCATGATTAAAATATTTTTTGCTTGTTTCATTCAATCCTAAAACAATTATATAAGAAAGAAATTTTTTTTTGAGAACAATTACTTTTTATATATATAAAGATTTTTGTTTATCATCTGCATCAATAAGTTGGAGAGAATCAAGATCCTTTTCTAGTTGATCTCTTTTCACTTGGAGATTTTTAGTTATATCATCAATATTTTCCAAAGAATATTTCTTTTTAATTGGTAATGTAAAAGATTTTTTAAGCATTTCTAAAAGAGTAATTGATGCCCTCAGATCCGTAATATCTTCATTTACTATAGCAAGGTTATCAGTTTCAGCAAGAAAGACTAGTCCATCAATATCAAATCTCGCTTTTGCTAAAGTTGGAATTAATCCATTAGCACCAATTATTACTCCTTTCTGAATTTTTTTATAGTTGTTTTCCATCAAATATTGTCCTAATAATTTTCGATTTGTAGAACTAATATAAATTTTTGGAACTTTTGAATTAATTTTTCTCCTGTTTACTGGATATGCGCCTAAGGCAATTATTAATTTTATTTGGTATTGATGAATTATTTCACAGAGAAAATCAGATATTTTGTAAATACCTCGTGGTGAAAGGCTTTGGGCATCAGCCGTTATTAATATTATATCTCTTAATTTATTTGGATCTTCCCAATATAAAATTTCAGCCTTAGGAGCAGATAAAAGACTATCATCTACAATTGCGCCCGCCGGATAATCGTCAAAAATAATATCCATTAAGTTTTTAGCATCTAATTGACCAATAAGAGAATCTAATGCAAATTTGCCAACATCTGCTATACCCGGCATTCCTAAGATGCAAATTGGATTGAAAAAGGCTTCTTTTGTACAATAATCATGTTTAATAATTCTTATTCCTTCCATCTTTTAAACCTTCTATTTTCAAAAACTTCCCTAATAGTGAGGTATTTTTATCAATTTAAAAATGATGTATTATCCTAGTAGACACAAGAATTATTGTAAAAGTGATATAATCATATTATCAAAAAAGTAATTTTAGATAAATTTTTGTAAGTACTAAGTTTTTTGATCCTTAATTATCTTTTTCTAACCATAACATTTATATCTTCTAGTGTCTTTGTTATAGTATGGGTCTATGGCGCTTATTCTCAATTCTCGTCGTCAGAA
>SDBV01013024.1_pt1 | contig 10617 bp, 10 predicted proteins | sample 2277081 | NCBI WGS metagenome assembly SDBV01 (sample SAMN10402039, study PRJNA504765) | marine sediment metagenome | isolation source: marine sediment core GS10_PC15, 223 cmbsf | place: Arctic Ocean: Southern Knipovich Ridge | collected 2010
TAAACTCCATGCCCATCACATTTATGAAAGAAATATTGATGACCAGTTTTTTCTGGATTTAAAACTGCTTCAATTGAAGCTAATCCTGGATTGCAAATTGGTCCAGGCGGCAACCCTTCATTTATGTAAGTATTATATGGCGAAATTGCATTCCTATAATCAGAAATTTTAATTGGATCCCAAGTACCTTTAGCATACTGGACTGTTGGATCCGCTTCAAGCTTCATCCCTTTTTCCAAACGATTTAAATAAACACCAGCAATTTTTGCTCTATCCTCGTCAAATTTTGCTACCCGTTCAACTATAGAGGCAATTATAACTATCTCATCTGTAATATCAAGATTAGAAGTTTTTTTTGCAAAATTCTTGAGCATTTCTTCTTTAATATCCTTTGCCGCAGTTTTTGGTAAAAATCTATAAGTATCAGGAAATAAATATCCTTCGGATGTAGATGCAATTTTTACTAAATCTCCTTCTTCAAAAATTCCCTTGCCTGCCAAATGCTCATCAATTTGTGTAATGCGCCAGCCTTCTGGAAGTGTGACTAAATATTCTGATGCTTTACCGCTTGCAAGAATTTCTAACATTTCTTTCATGCTTTGTGACCGAGAAAGTCGATATACTCCAATTTGAATTAATTCACCCTTAAATCTTATATAAAACGTAAAAACCGTTGCTGAAGTAATCAATTGTTGATCTTCTAAATTTTCTGCAATTTCGCGTGTGCTTTGGCCGGATTTTACAACAAAATCTTTCTCTTCTCCTTTACCTTTGGAATTCAAACTTACAAAAAAGAAAATAATAAATCCAACGATACTCACAATAATAATTACTGAAAGAATTAAAATAATTTTTTTAATCATCTGATTTTGATATGAATTGTTCTAAAATTAACTGGGCTGATAACTTATCAATTTTTTCTTTATATTCTTTTGTTTTTGGATTCAATTTTAGATTTTTGATTTTTCTTTCTGCTTCCTTCGATGTAAGTGTCTCATCAATATAGGTAATTTCAATATTTAAGTTTTTCGTTAATTCCATAGCAAACTTATGAATTTTATCAATTTGAAAAGTTATTTTTTTTGGTTTCAAGTTGCTACTTTTTGGAATTCCAATAATAATTTTTTCGATAGATTCACTTCTACAAATCCTAGCAATATCACTTAATGCTTTTGATAAATTTGTACTATCAATAATATCAAAAGGAACGACTATTCTATCTTGAGATAAAGCTACTCCAATTCTTTTTTCACCAATATCTAAACCCAAAAACTTTTTCATTCCACCTCCTCCGAAAAAACTTGAGAGGCAGTTGGAGACGGTAAAATAGTAGACTGCACATTGGGAGAACCTAAAGAAGTTCCGTCCGGTTGAAGATATTCAAGATCAACTATAAGACTCCTTTGAAAATTAGGGATTCTTTTTATTGGCCACCAATAAGGCCAATAGATAATTTCAGCCCCAGCAACACCCTCTATATTACTTAAATAATTTTTACTATCTTCTTGACTTTTACCTAATAAATCATATTCTACCTTCTCAGTATCAATTCTTTGAGAGATTTTTGCAGATGCATTAACATTAAGTAATAATAAATTCTCATCATATTTATTTTCTTTTACGCTCAGAATTATTAAATCATCTGGACCTAAAGTAATCATCTGATAAGCAGGAATTTGATTCTCTATTACCTCTAAAATAAATTGATCAAAATTAGCTCTTAAAAATACTATTACTCTAAGTCTTTGTTTTATTTTTAGACTAAATTCAGCTGCTTCAGAATTAACCTCAGCTGAAGAACTTTCCTCAACTGTCTCAATTTGAATTGCATCTTCTAAAATTTCTACACCCTCCGCCTGACCATTTAGATTGCTTCCCAAACTTTCGGTCAAATCATTAGCTATTTTTTCTTTTGCCTGATCATAGTCTGTTTGAGAAACAACTTGAACTTCTTTTGAAAAACCACCCGTCAAATCTTTACTTGATTGTCCATAAATTTTTTCTTGTTGAGCAGCAGACAAACCTACAATTAAAAAACGACTGGCTTCAACATTGTACTCTTCGCCAGGATTTTCAGCTTCAATCTCAACCGATGAGGTACCAGCAACAATATTACCTCCCCGAATTGAAGTACCAGGAATTGTAGCAGCATCTTTTGAAAGAAAAGTTTTCCCTGAAGAAGAAAATTTTGATCCAGCTCCTAATAATTGAGGGGAAGAATCCCAATAATTATATAAAGTCAAGGTACCTTCAGCTTTTCCGCCTAAATTTTTCTTGCCAGTTGTCCTAAATGCTTCTTCTTTTTCTTGTATTATATCAATCATCTTACCAGCAAATGTTTTATTCTCAACAATATTTAAATCTTTTTCTGATGATATTTTAATATCTAAAGAGTCTTCATAATTTTCAGCCTGCACCTTTAATGTCACTTTTGCTTTAGGCAAGATAAAATATCCCCCCATAATTATCAAAACTAATACAATTGCTAAAAGTGGCCAAATAATAATTTTTATTTTACGCCAATCAATATCCTTTTTTATTTTTGCAACTGGTAATTTTGGAGAAATTTGAGTTTTTTCTTTTCTTTTTGGCCATATCTTTGATCTTTCTTGAAAATGATGAACTTGAACTCCCTTTGGCCTTTGTTCTTCATACTTTGTAGTCTTAGTATCATTAATTTCAATTACTTCCTGACTCGATAGCATTGGTGGTGGGGGCTCAAAAACTGGCTTATCGCTTTTTACTGATTCATAGACTGTTAATCCTACCTTTGCTGCTAAATTACGACCAATTTTGTCAGATGTTATAATTGCAATTTCTTTACTGAGATTCGATGCCTCTTTTGCTAAGAGCTTTAAATTTACAACACTTTGCAAAATAGTAGCCTCTCTTGGCACTACCAAACTTAATCGATTACCTTTCGATTGCTTAATTTTATCTATTACCGATGTTATTTCTTCATCTGACTCAAGGTATAAAATCTCATCCATAATATTATCCTGAGTATAATCAAAGGATTATTCTCTTAAATTATTTACTATTCTATTTAAAATATTATCCATAACTTTTTCTTCCCCAACTAAATCAATTGCCAAATTTGCCAAACTCATTGGTGTAATATCCCATGGGTTTTTAAGCTCTTTGGTATCATCTTCAATATTTTCTACATCCTGTGGTTTTATAAAATGGACTGTTGGATGGCGTGCAAATGGTAAAGTCGGATTCCACTTTGCATTTTTCAAAGTTTCTTCAATATCTTTCAACATAGTTCCTCCACCACAAAGTAAAATTCTCGAAGGAAGAAGTTCCAAAGCTGAAAACTCCTCTAAAGTTAATTCTACTCCAGAAAGCCAAACCTGACAATCAGTAACCAAAGCATTCTTTACAAATTGATTATCTTCTTTGGGTAATTCACCTTTTGAATATTTTATTTTTATTTCTTCTGCCTCGTCAAATGTGCATCCAAAAACTTGAGCAATCCTTTTTGTGAAAGAACGTCCTCCCAAGGCAAACATTTTTGTACCTTCAACCCCGCCTTGACGAACAATCGCAATATCAGTTGTACCCCCGCCAATATCAATAAAAATGGCGCTAAACTCCGCTGATTCTTTAGGACCAACAGAGCGAGCAAGAGCATATGGATCAGCCACAATTGATAAAAGATCTAAATTAAGCTCAGAAGCAATAGTCTGTAAAGCGCCTAAATGGACTATTGGTGCAAAGGCATTAAAAACTCCTATTTGAAGCTCTCTTCCTTGAAATCCTAATGGATTAGAGACCTTATAACCATCAATTTTAACATCAACTATAGCAGCGTTGACTAACTTAACATCAACTTCAGAATGTCCAGTTTCCCAGGCTAAAATCTGACGTGCTCGATCAAAGGATCTTCTTTGAATACGCGAGATTATATCTTTAAGTTCTTCTAATGTGATACCTGCTTTTGAATCAGGACGAGTATATTTTATTGTTGTTGTATTTCCTTTGACAAGTTCACCAGCAATACCCATCATCACTTGAGTCGGCATAACATTTGCCATTTCCGCAGCTCTCTCTAAGGCTTTTTTACAATTTCGTGCAACTCCATGGATATCAGTGACTGCTCCTCCTTGCATATCCGAAAGCCTTTGACGTTGACGACCAGTACCAATAATAATGCCTTTATCTTCCTCAACTTTAAAAATTAAGCATTTAGCAAATTCAGTCCCAATATCTAAAGCAATCGCATAACGATTTTCAATTTTTTTCTCTTTAATGAAGTCAAAGAGTCCCAAAATATCCCTTCCTTTTAAAAATACAGCAAAAACTGGACCAGTACGTCCTTTATTCTATTATATGTTAAATCATCATTTTTTTAAAACTATATTATTCCAAAATTGCCTTAATTCGGCGAATGCCAGAAGAAGATGATTCTTCTTTTATAATTCTAAATGTTCCTAAATCACTAGTATTTTGAACATGCGGACCACCACAGATTTCCTTTGAAAAATCACCGACGCTATAGACTTTTACCTTATCGCCATATTTTTGGTCAAAAAAACCTAAAGCCCCATTTTGCTTTGCTTTTTCGGGTGACATTTCCTCAACAATAACAGGTAGATCTCTCCTAATCTGTTCATTGACTAAATTTTCAACTTGTTTAATTTGTTCTTCAGTAAGTTTCATCGGATAGGTAAAATCAAAACGCAAGCGTTCAGATGTTATATTAGATCCTTGTTGACGTACGCCATATCCTAAAACATCTCTTAATGATTGGTTCAGAAGATGAGTGGCTGTATGATATTTAGTCTCCATCTGACCAAAACTTGATAACCCTCCCTTAAACATTCCTTGTGTAGATACCCGAGAAAGTTCTTGATGACCTTTCAATAACTTTTTAAATTCGTTGGCTGCATCCTGATCAACTGGAATGTTAGCAAGTTTTGCCTCCTCCTTAGATATCTCTAGAGGAATCCCAAAAGATTGATAAAGATCAAATAGATCTTGACCATTAATTTCTTTTTTTGAACGAATTAGTTTTAATCCTGATTTCAAAGTTTTTCTGAATTTTGATTCTTCTTTTTCTAACTCAGTAAGAATTTTTTTTACTTTAAAAGCACAAACATCATCATAAATTCGGAAGACAACTTCTGCAAGCTTACAAGCAAAGTTCTTGTTAATTTTTATCTGAAAACCTTTGACGATTGACCTTCGAATAAGACGCCTAATTACATACCCTTGTCCAACATTAGAAGGTAAGGCACCTTCATTTATTGCCACTATAGCAGCTTTAATATGATCAGCGATAATACGAAATTCTTTTGTGTTCTTTTTATACTTTTGTTTCGATATCTCTTCCAATTTTGCAATTATTGATACATATAAATCTATATCAAAAACCGTTGTTTTATTATTCAAAACTGCAGATAAACGCTCAAGTCCCATACCCGTATCGACACCCTTATAATTAGAAGGGGTATACTCTTTATTTTTGTAAACATATTCATTAAAAACCAAATTCCAAATTTCTATACCATCAACATAAAATTCTACTGTTGGACCACCAGGAGAATTTTCTTGTCCTAATGACCAAAAATTTTCTTTAAAACCTTGCGCGATTACTCCTCTTAATCCTTTAATATTATTTAAAATATTTTTAGATTCACTGTCTTCTGGAATATTATATTCACCTTCAAAATAAGTAGCTGATATTCGATTTTTATCAATTTTTAAAACTTTATTTAAAAAATCCCAAGCATAGAAAATTGCTTCCTTTTTAAAATAAGAGTTCTCTTTTTCGGGGTATCCAAAACTAAAATTTCCCATCATTTCAAAAAAAGTCAGATGGTCATCATCGCCCACCTCATCAATATCAGAGGTTCTAAAACAAGGTTGAATTGTTGCTGTCCGAGATGAGGGAATTTCTCCAGGAAAAAGATAGTAATGTTTAAACTGCTGCATACCAGCAGAAGTAAATAAAGTTGAAGTATCATCAGCAATAAGGGAAGCTGGTGGAAAAATTCTGTGCTTTCTTTTCCTGAAATACTCAACAAATTTTTCTCTTAATATTTGTGAAGTCATTGATTACCTAAAATTAATCTCTTTACAAAATCTGTTAAATTCGAAAAGCCAAGTGAAACAGAATTTTTTTTGTGAGACTCAACTCCTGAATACCAAGTGCCATAAATTTTATCATACATTTTTTCTGTATCTTTTATTTTTTGGACAAAAAAGACTGTCTCTTTGGGTAAAGGTAAAACATTATCCTTATATTTATCAGCCCGACCTACTCCAGCATTGTAAGCTGCAAAAGCTAAATCTAAATCACCATTATATTTATCTAATAAACTCTTAATATACCAAGTGCCATACTTAATAGAAGTATCTGGATCATAGAGATCACTTGTTGATTCACCAAGACTCTCAGCAATTGAATCGCCTGTCCCAGGCATAATCTGCATTAAACCTTGTGCCCCAACTGATGAGGTAGCACGAGGATTAAACCGACTCTCAGTATAAATTAGAGCTGCGACTAAATTAGGACGTAAATCACGTTCTTCAGAATACTTCTTGACTGAATCACGATAGTCTAAAGGATAAAACACCGATCCCCAAACATGAGGAAAGAAAAAGTAAAAGATCGCTAATAAAACAACTGTTATTAAACTTGCTGCAGTAAATTTGACAAATCTTCTCATATCAACCTTCTAAATAAGCAATTTTGGTGCCCGAGGCGAGAGTCGAACTCGCACGGCTTGTTAAAGCCACAGCATTTTAAGTGCTGCGTGTATACCATTCCACCACTCGGGCATAATTATTTACGATTTCTTCCTCTATGTGTTAACTTTAAACTATGGCAATTTGGGCAAAGAATTCTTAAGTTTACTAACCGGTTGTCACGACTATCACCATTAATATGATCAATTTCTAAAGGCAACCTTCCATCTTTTGACTTTTTTGCCCAACCACATTCTGCACAATAAGATGGCTTTAGTCCCTCAGAGATTAAACGATTCTTAAGTTTATAACTTTGAAATGAACTATTTTCAACTAATATTCTTTTTAGCGAAATGCGTCGTGTACTAACAAAACCTTTTAAACCTTTATTCCAGCCCCTACCCTTAAGATGAGAGGTATTGATTTTATAATTTTCTACATATTTCTTAATCTGGGCATAATTACCACCCGCTTCCTTTAAATGCAATATTTTAAGAACTTGCCTAATACTTCTTGAATCTTTAACAGCCTGTTTTAACTCTTTTTCTGTCCATTTTCTTAATCTCATAAGAATATTATATCATAACGGCATACGCTTAAACACATAACACAAATCAAGACTACCATAAATAAGATATTCTTCTATTTATTATTTTACTCTAAATTCTTCTTCAGAACAATCTCTCCGCCAAACATTTACTTTAATATAATCTCCCATTCTTTACCTTTTAATTTCAACTTACCGTCAATTGTAAAACCAGCAGCCTTTTTATGTCCTCCGCCGCCAAATAATCTTGCAATTTTTGCAATATCAACATTATTATTCTCGGTTCTTAAAGATGCACGAATACCGCCTTCTGGTGTTTCAAAAAAAAGAATTGCTGCCTTAGAATCAGGTATCGAATTCATCAAGTTAACAACTCCACCTAAGTCAATATAGCTTGCACCACAATTTTCAAGATCTTGATGAGTAATGGCAGAAGACACAACTTGTAATTCTTGATTCTTATGAAGTCGCGAAAGAGCTATCCCCCAAAGACGCATTGCAGAAACACTCTTATTCAAAGATATATTTCTTGTTATTATCTTTAATCTTGCACCATACATTAAAAGTTCAGAAGCAACTTCTAGAGTCTCAGAAGATGTATTAGAATGCTTGAAACCTCCTGTATCAGTATAAATTCCTGTTAGAAGTGCCGTCGCAACATCTTTATTAATACTAACAGGTAATTCTTTTAAAATTTTAAAGACAATTTCAGATGCAGATGATGCTTCTTGATAAACAAAATTGATATTTGCAATTTTCATTAAATCATTTTTGGGATGGTGATCAATATTTATCAAATTTTTAAATACTTTAGCAAAATTCTTAAGCCTGTCAGAATAACCTGTTCTTCTAAGATCACCACAATCAACTACAATTATTACTTCGAAATCTCCAAATAAGATGTCTTTTTGAATTTTATCTACTACTGGTAAAAACAAAAAAGGTTGAGGAATATCATCTTTACAAACCATTGAAACTGATTTCTTCATACTCTCTAAAGATAAAAAAAAGGCTACTGCAGCCGCCACGGTATCACCATCAGGACTTTCATGAATCATTAATAAGAAATTTTGGTAATTTTTAATTGTTGAGATAAGTTTATTTAGTAGCATTCAGAATAACCACTTTTCTTTCTTCAGAAGGCAAATCAGATTCATCAAATTTGAATTGATCTTGACCTTCAGTGCTTATCCCCTCCTCTTTAGTAAAGCTTTCTAAATTGTTAGAATACATAGGAATAACTAACCTTGGATCAATCTGATTAATAACGTCCATAGCGATCTTTGTTTCTGTAAATTCTCCTCCACCAATACCAATTAATAAAACATCTATCCCATTTAACCTTTCTAACTGGTTATCAGAAAGGACTTTTGCTTTTTTCATCCAAGCAATGGTCATTTTTTCAGATATAATTTCTATAATATTATCTATTGTTTCAACCTGGATACCCCCTATTTCATATTCACCTGGAGTATCAATTTTAAAATCTCCCAAAGATATTTTTTCACCTATCCTAACAGTCTTACCTTTTGTTTTAATTGAAAAATTCTCTTTATCTTCCCATGTAATAATCATTATTCTCCTTTTTTATTTTTCTTCTTCAATTTCTTTTTTGCAGTCTTTGGAATTTTTTTAATAGTAGATTTTTTTATCTTTTTTAACGATAAATGTATTCGATTCGATTCTGTCTCAATTGCTATAATTTCAAATTTATAGGACTTACCTTCCTTAACTATATCTTTTGGATCAGCTACCTTCTCTCCTAATTCTGAAACATGCACTAAACCATCTACTCCACCAACTTTTACAAAAGCCCCAAAGGGAGTAATTTTAGTTACTTCAGCTTCAACTTCTTGCCCAATTTTATATGCTTTAGCAAGTTTGAACCATGGATCTGGTAAAAGCTTTTTAATCGAAAGAGAAAGACGATTTCCTTCGGTAGAAATAACCTCAGCCTTTACATTTTGACCTACCTTAAATTTTTCTTTTAAATCATCTATATGTTCCCATGATGTCTCTGATATATGAACAAGGCCTTCGACTTCATCTTTAGATGAAGTTTTTACTTTTATGAAAAGACCGAAATTTACAATGCCTGTAATTTCGCCTTCAAACTTTTGACCAATTTTAATATTTTTAATTTTCTCTTGCTGCACTAGATCGCCAGCTGCTTTTTCAGAAAAAATTAATTTACCTGAATTTGGTTCAAAAGTTAAAATTTTTATCTGAAGATTCTTGCCAACTAAATCTTTAAGACGGTTTAGAATTTCTTCACGATTACCTGAAATAACTTTGGGATAATGAGAAGTCGCAAGCTGAGAAACAGGTAAAAATCCCTCATATTCACCAAACTGACAAAGCAAACCACCCTTATTAGCATCGGTTGCTTTAACTTGCAAAACCTCACCACTTTCAAATTTATCTTTTAAAATCTTTGATACTCTTTCTTTATCAGCACGTCTTAATGATAAAACCACATAGCCATCATCATTTTCTATTGTTAAAACATATGCTAAAATTTTATCACCCTCTTTTAATTCCTCCATATCAGGAGAAAATTCCTGTTCTGGGATAATACCTAAATTCCAACCGCCAACATCAACTAACATTTTATTCTTTAAAATTTGTAGTATTTTAACTTCAAAAAGTTCACCTGACCGAATAGGTATAATACTGTTTCCTAAAGAATTTACAAATTCTTTCATCGTTTTTACATCTTTATTCATTTCAACCTTTCAATGCCTCCTAAGACTATCTTTTTTAAAATAATATGCATTTAATTTACTGATAAGGCAAGTTTGTCTATCAGCTAAGTAGATCTACTTGCCGGTAGGCAGGTATTTTTCAAAATTTTCTTTCTCAATTTTTTCTTGTATTTCCTTTGAAAAGATAAAAAACCTATACCAAAGAATAAATAGCAGCCAAACAAAAATTGAAATTAAAAAACTTAAAAAAACTAACCGACTTCCCAAATAAGGAATAGCTTGCCAACGAAAAAATATCAACATTAATCCTACAACACCTGTAACTAAAAATAAATTTATTAATTTAGCAAAGTATTTTTTGTAAATCTTTGGAGACTTTCTAATAATTAAATAAACAGCGACAACGATGAACAAACCAAAAATAATTACCAAATATTTAAAGAAGCCGTCTGTCGGAGGAGTTATCTCCAAAAGATAATCTTTTTGTATTAATTTTCTAAGATCAATCTGTGTTAAAAAATTAATCATATACGTCTAATAATTTCAATGTTGATGTCTAAAGAAAGAAGAATACCTAAATGCGAACTCTCGACACCATGATTTCTTTATCAGGCTAAATTTTGCTGGTGCCTGGGGAGAGAATCGAACTCTCGACACCATGATTTTCAG
>SDBV01013025.1_pt1 | contig 10617 bp, 11 predicted proteins | sample 2277081 | NCBI WGS metagenome assembly SDBV01 (sample SAMN10402039, study PRJNA504765) | marine sediment metagenome | isolation source: marine sediment core GS10_PC15, 223 cmbsf | place: Arctic Ocean: Southern Knipovich Ridge | collected 2010
GAAAAGAACTTAAAAAATTTTTTCTTTATATAAAAGAAAGAAAAGATCTTTGACTAACTCAGATCCTCCTTCTAGAGCGTTTCAATACCGTTCAACTATATGCCGCGAGTAATTCGTTATAAGTCTAGTTTTTGAACATATAGGATTTGAAATTACTAAACTGCCTTTATTAGCAGCAAAGTTCCCCATATTCATTAATAGGGGTGTTCGAAGGGAACTTCTAGTTAGTTTTAAAGATAAACGATGACAGAGTATAAAGAGCCTCGATCGAAGTCCTAAGGGGATAGTTACGTTCTTTTTGACCAATTTGTTAAAATCGCGGGAATGAAGAAATCGTGTGATTCTGGCGATCGCCGCGCGCGTGATTCCGGTGAAAAAGTGTTAACGAGATGCAAAATCGGGGATCGACCCATCATTCATGGATAAAATAAGAAACAATTCAGAAAAACAGAGAAGAAGCAGAGCATTTGGTATCGCTTCGATACCAAATTCAAATCAAGATATAACAACTGATAGGGAGAATAGTTGATGAAATTTTAATATTATTGGGAACATTAAACCTATTGTTTTATATAGAAGCAAAGCGATGATCAAATAATGTCAATCTGTTCTCGATTTAATTGAAATCTGTGGTGAGAAGATGATTTTAAGATATGATTATTTAATGAGACCATCGATGAAATTGGTTCAATAGAGATAATGAGTATTAATGATGTTACTGTTATAACGAAGTCTAGTATTGTAAGAGTAATACTAAATAGAGATATAGAAGAGATTCTTCATATAAGAAGACATAAGAAGGGTAGATAAATTAGCTAATATGGAAATAATTGAAAAATATGGGAATCTTGTGATAAGAGTAATATTAGAACAAGAAGATAACTACTGTAGATACAACAACTACAATGATGTTATTAACAGCTTTATTTCGAACCTATTTTCAGATGAATTGCACTATCTGAAAATAAATAAATATTCTTATCTGGGCAAAGTTTCCTTCTTTTTTAGAAAAGTTACCCTCGTTTTTAGAAAAGTTATCTTAGTTTAAAAATTCTCATAAAGATAAAATCATCTCGCTGATTTTCATAATCCAGAAATCTCCTCTGATAAGATTTTCATCATCCAGAAATCTCCTCTGGATGATAAGATTTTCTCAGATTGGATTCGTGGGTAGGTATACATGAATCACAAATGTGGTACATTAAGTAGTCTATTAACCTATAAAATGATAGGTGAATACTGATCGAAATTTTCACTTTTCACCAATTTTCCTTCTTTGATCTGATCGAAATCAGAAAGATTCCATGAAAATAAAGAAATCTAGAAAATTTATTTATCGTTTCTCTTTAACAGTTCCTCACAAAAATGATAATCAAAATAGCACTTAATATCATGCCGAAAATATCAACGACAAAATGGAAAGTTTTTTCTCTTCGCCACAACGAATCGCCTCCCTAAAAAGGAAGTGTCCTCCACCTCTCAACGATCGAAAAAGACAATTTCTCCAGCCCGACAAAGAAAAAACTAGTATTAAAATTATCGGAGAGTGCGGTCTCAACCCCACATGTTTTCATTATCCTCATAACGTTGCTCTCGACCGCTATGGAAATATGTTCATCGCAGATAGCGGTAATAATCAAATTAGAATTTTGGATCGACATGGACAGTTTCCTTCGGATCTTTCATTTTTTGTAGGAACCTTAATGCGAGAGAATACTACTGCTGAGGGAGAATTCGATTATCCGACAGGAGTGGCTGTAGATTCTCAGAGGCATCTCATTGTTGCCGATATGAATAACCATCGAATTCAGGTATTTCAACTTTCTCCAGCGTCGAGGGATGAACGCACCCTTCGTCAGCGAGATCAAACATTCCAGTTTCTTCGCTCTTTTGGTCAAAAAGGATCGAAAACCGGACAGTTCTTGTATCCAACGAGTGTCGCCGTAGATGCTTTCGACAATATTCTGGTGGTCGATCATCAGAATAATCGCATTCAAGTCTTTAATTCCAACGGAATATTTCTTCACTCCTTCGGCCAGAAAGGATGTGGGGATGGAGAATTCTCGGGTCCTTCGGCTATAGCGATCAACTCAAACGGTCACATTCTAGTCAGTGATACTTTTAATAACCGGATTCAGATTTTCGATGCTTCCAGAAAATTTCTCGTTAAATTCGGTCAAAAAGGATATGGTGATGGGGACTTTCATAGACCTGACGGAATCACAATCGATCCTCACAACAACGACATTATCGTCGTCGATCATGGTAACAACCGAATTCAAATCTTCGATGCTGCTGGAAAGTTTCTTTCCAAATTTGGACAAATCGGATATGAACCTGGAAAGTTCTTGTATCCGAATGGAATAGCGATCGCTTCAGGACGTCTGATTGTCGTTGACACATATAATCATCGAATTCAAATTATCTAATTTTATTTTTATCTTCTCGACTAAGATAAAAATACATATCAACTATAAAAATGAAGGTCTTCTGCATTGGATGTCATAAAACAGGAACATCGTCATTAGAAGTTTTCGCTAAGTCCGTGAATTTAAAAACAATCCATAGTTGTGACTGGTCCACATTAAATCCTACCCGATCTGTTTTGTCAAAGTTCGACTTCTTCTGTGACGGAGGAGGTCATTTTTGGGATCCCAAGTCCGATGAAGATCCAAATTACTGGGGAAAAAATCACAACATTTCTTTTCTGTATGACACTTACAAAGACAATTGCAAATTTATTTTAAATACCCGACAGCTTCAAGATTGGCTCCAAAGTAAAATGACCCATGCGGGGTGGCGAAGCAATACCACTATTCGAGCCGATACCGATAATCTTCGTCACGACAATTGGAAATATAAATCGATAAATGTCATTAAAGAATGGATCATCAATCGAACTAAGTATCATCAGCAGGTGATTAATTTTTTCTCGGATCGAGGGATTTCTGATCAACTGTTGATTATTGATTATATCAACGATCTGGAAGCTGAAATGAAAATAGCTGAATTCCTGGGAAAATCTTATACTGAGAAAAGTGGGAAATTTCATCGAAATCCCTCGTCGATTTCCGGTTCGGATAAAAGTTTTATCTTAAATGTCCTCGATCAAGTTTTTACCGAAATGGAAATAACGGATCGAAAAAGATTGTTATAATGAAGCAATTTTTTTAGGAAAATGCCTAGGAAATAAATCTAATTTCTTTATCTTTCACTCTACAGTGAAGGATGAAGAAGATCTCCCATCCTGATTACTTCTTTCCACATCCACATCCCCCTTTCGAAGATGACTGTAGAATTTGTTGTCCACTCACCACACTCGGTTCGGTGATTAGGACAGGAGCAACACTCTTAGTTTGAAACAGTTTAGGATTAACCTTCCATCCTTGTAGGGAGGTGACTCCAGGGCGTGAGTTGCCTAGCGAAGTGGAAGGAGTTCTGAATTGGTCCATGATGTGTTTTTTTAACCTAACAGAAAATATTATTTCTCTTTATTTCAGACAGTATTGTGGATATGAAAATCCTAATGAGTCTCTCAATTTGGAACTCCATCTCCTCCAACTAAGAGTATTATTCCCGAAACCGTCAAAATAAGAAACTAGAACGTTTTATAGGCGCATGTTAGATCTCCTTTTCCTAACCCTTTCCATGAGAAATGTTGAAATATATATTATTTTTCATTCGAAGACGAGAAAATCAATAACAAAGATTTTTCATGTGTAAAAATGATTTTTTTATTTCGATATATATAGAATCCAAATCAAAAATGTCTTGTCCAGAAGACGTTAAACGTCGCGGTCTGATACTTTATCACAATAGTTTTGCAGGATTTCAAGAACCTGGAGGAGGGGGACCCAATTGCTTTCTCCTATGTTTTTGTAAAAACCTGAGAGATGAAGAAATTAATCAAATTAAAGAATTAAGTGGGAGTACCACTTTGGAACAGGGTGATTTTATTGGGAGAGATTTCCTTGAAATTAATTGGACTGAGTATAATAAGATTGAGGCAATTTTAAATATTATGCTCCAACTTGGTTATGGATATCAAGTCATGACTAAATCATTAGTCTCATTTGATCCGGCGGTTGATAAAGTTTTTTCTCGTCAAGCGGTCGAAAAGAAGTCTATCGATCAGATGAAACAATTATTATCTCTATGTCCGAACAGAATTTATGACAGTAGAATGGATGATATATATTTTGATCCCTGGAATTATATAACGGAGGAAGGTAGACAGTTTTGCAATGAACTCCGTCGAATGAATAAGATGCAGATATTAAGCCCACCTTATGATCAAGAGGATAACTATTTTAAATGGCCAATTTTCCAAAATTATGATCCTCAAACACTTCTTAGCTTTCCTACATCAGTATCATCGACATCTAGTTCCACAACCACCGTTATTTTATCTAAAAATTTAAAGGATGAAGAAATGGATGACCAGTGTATGATTTGTATGGACGCCGAACCGAATACAATGGTTCTACCCTGTGAACACAGAGTTGTATGCAAAAAATGTTCTGATGGTTTAAAGGGAACTAATGATCATCATACATGTGTGAGATGCCGTAGACATATTAGTTATGTTTTGGATTAAATTTCTATTTTTCTAGAGAAAATAGAAATTCATCTGTCTAATTCATTTAAATAGTTAAATGGATGCGTTAATTTTTGCAATTCATCAGCATGATGTCGATAATCTACGTCGTCTACTTCCATATCAATCGTATATTGATTTAAAGTTCATCGAGACAGTTTGAATCGAGTCTTTACGGAAAAATATTATTTCTCTTTATTTTAGACAGTCTTGTGGATATGAAAATCCCACCGAGTCTCTTAATCGAGAACTCCATTCCTTCCAAGAGAGTGTCTTATTTTCAAGGCCTTCTCTTAAGATACCATTATAAAAGATTCTAACAGCATATACATCCCTCAGTTCATTAGTGCTCTTCAAGCGTTCAATAACAATATTACCAGCATACGGTGGCCATTGACCATCAGTAGAAATATTCAAAGCGTGAAGAAGATAAAACAAAGTTCCATCATGACCTAGAAAAATCGAGAACAAAGTTCGATTCGATTCCATTCGTGTTAGTATCTCTTCGATTAACGCCCCAATTCCAAGTCGAATATTTTCTTTTCCATTATAGTAATAGTTTCTTTCCCATGTTCCAGCTGCCAGAGCATAATTGGCATCATCTTGAGAAATACATCCACCGGGTCCACATGGAAGATTCATTCCATGACAATCGATAGTGGCAAAAACGTCATGCCAATGATGACAGTCTGTGTCCCAACGACTATCATTGGATGTATTCGTGATATGGGTAAGTCGTTGCAGCAAAGGCATAATATTTTTTAAATGCTGTTGATATTCTGGTGTGGTGGTTCTTTCCAATTGCAACTGAGCGAGTTTCGGACATGCGTCTGTATTACCATCAAGATCATCGACTAATCGAGGAACTATGTAGATAGGTATTACTTTGTCAGATTGCCTCGATTGTTTTGGATACAATCCTTGAAGAAAGGCATCGACTGACTGTTGAGTTCGCCAAATTTCATCCGCTCGGGCATAAATTAAGCTGTTATTAAGGATATCAGGAAGAAGTTCCATCTGATTAATGTATATGTTACGAAAATATGAACCTAATAGGAAATGTTGATTGGCCCCATGAAGAGTTAATTGACCCAGAGTGCAGTTTCCATGCCAAATGGTGTTATTACAAAATTTACATATTTCGTTTGAAAAACTAATTTCGATTTGAAAGATTGAGGTGGGAATGTCTTTTTTTTTAACTGTCGAGGAGATGACTCGTTGTGTATTAGTGGCACTACATATCCATGGAGATTTATTAAATGATTGATTAGGAAGGACATTATTAGGAGATCTATCTCCATGTCTGGCTACAATCACTACCGAATCAACTTGCCATCCAGAATCTGGTTCGATATAAGATGGAAGATCATTACACCACCATGTGGTGTCTTGATGGGAGTTCCATCCCCCATCAAGACAAATAGTGTCTATTCCACAGTATGGTAATTTGGCTTCGTCTAGAACTAAGAAAATATTAAATAAAAGGATAATTATAAAATAACAAGACCCCTTCATGATTTTCTGGAGATCGAGACTGATAATCAGATTATTGCGTTTTCTCAATTTTACTGATGAGATGAATATTTCATTATTGTGGTGAAGATTTAAATAGTGAGGAATAATGAAAAATGTTATCCATAGTTTATCTTCGAGAAAAAGAAAAGAAAAGAAAAGAAAATAAAATAAAAGAAATATTTCAAAATGGGACAGTCTTTGAGTGATAAAAATATCATTTTAACCATGGAATCTCTCGAGGATGGCGGTATTGAACTGGGTCCATATTTTCGAGAAGTAACGACGTGTCCATCGTCGGGAAATGAAGAAAATCCTTGTCGTTGTGGGGTGTGTATGAAAAGATAGAACTCATTTTAACCATCATAGATCTCAAAATGGATGACGAAATTGAATACTTATATTTTTCCTTATGGATGCCACTAACTTTTAACTGAATATCCATCCTGAATAAATCCCAGTCATGAATACATCCCAAGACAAGACTTATGTAAATAAAGAAGACCTCGTGACGAAGCCGGAACCATCATCCGAAGTCGCGACACCTCCGGATGATGGTTCTGACAGTGAGAAGATCATCACGGAGAGTCCTTTTTGGGGGAAAGTGTGCACATTTCGTATACATGGGGGGCAAGTTTGTGGTAATCTCCTCAAAGACGGAGAATATATATGTAAAGACTGCAAGAAGGAGAAATTTTCAACGAAATTTGGTAATTTCAGCAGTAAACCGATCCTCCACCGTCCTTCGGCGCCTTATACTTTGCGGCGAGGACCCTGTGAATGTATGATCTGTGATGCTCTGTGTCTATCCGATCACATTCCGTAGAACTAATGCCGAAATCGAGCAAAAAACAACTCGATAATTTTTGTCAGTGCAGCATCTGTATAATGTATATATCTGTATTAAAAATTCAATTAATTTTGATATCGATAACTTACTATCATTGATCTGTCAGATCAATGATGAAACTGAAATTTATTTTTTAAAGAAATTCTTAGAAAAAAATTTTCTGAGTAATTCTTTTAGCTCTTTATCACGTTTTATGGAGCAGGATCAAGAACACATCTATAAGAAAGATCTTGAAACCAATTTCGAGGTCAACTCCGATGAGAATAATATCGAGAAAGAGATTAATGAAGCTATCGCCCAGGCACGCTGTCAATATGTTTCTGTCAGAGGTCACTTTAGGGGACAAGTTTGTGGACGCCCGGCCGAGCCCGTTAGTGATTTCTGTAAATTGTGCCAGCTAAAGTCAAACGCTTTAGTTCGACCACCTTATCCACCGTAAAGATGGTGCGCCATTTTTACCTCACGAAAAAATATATCTAATATCTATCGCCAAAATAAATATCAGAAAAAATAATTCATTTTATTAAAAATGGACTATTCTCGAACCACCATCGCTGAAATCAAAGAAGAATTACGACAATCTCATCTTCCTCTAACAGGAAACAAAAAAGATCTCTGGGATCGTTTGATATTGCATCGGCAAAGAATGGAAGTAGCACGACTCCGTCCCTCATCGGATTTTCGATTGGAAGATTGTGATAAATGGAAAATCGAGGATCTCAAGAAAGAACTTGTTCGATTTAGTCTTAAACAGACAGGATCCCGACAAGAACTGTGTCGTCGTTTGGCCGAATTTACCGCTATTGGAGAAGCTCGAGTTCCCCTTCTTCCCTCTGTCCCAGTTCAAGTAAGTCCGGAACGACCCAAAATCTTCACGTTAGATCAATGTGATGACTGGACTGTGACTGAACTCAAAGACAAGCTTAAAGAACTAGATCTCCCGACGTCGGGTCTTAAAAGAGATATTTGCTTTCGTCTAGCCAACTACTATAAAGGTCAGTTGCCAGAAACCAAGAAACTGCACAGTTTACTTGTTTTAGAGCCCAGTACGTTTTCTGGACAAATTCCTCGAGGAAAGAAAACACCATCGAATACCGTTCTAATCAGTCTCACGGATCGGATGTACAATCAAGTCTCAAGACCTCAAGAATATCAAACATTCCGAGGAAAGAAATGCCAAGGAAATGCCTTTGTCTTCGGTCCTCTTCTCGACCCAACTCAGTATGCTAAAGTTGGATCTTACACCACAACTCTGGGTCAAACTGGACTTCTCGATTATGATCGATGGTTGACAAATCGTCGTCCTCTTAATATCGCTGATTGGAATCGTACTTACCCTCGGCACAATTGGAATGACGAGAGAGGTCTTAAAGAGATTCAAAAAATTTTCCCAGAAGTTATGTGGCTGGGAGAAATCCTGGGAAACAGAGCTTCCATCGATGTCTATGCCCATTACGATCGTCATGGGGATGTTGATAGCTTGGTGATTGAAAATCGATGTATTTTCGCGTAAATAAGATCAATCTTATTTTTCCTATCGAGAAATAAGATTCAGGTAGTCCTAAGAAAATAGCGATTTCACCAATTTCGGACCATATAACAGAGGACACCACATCTCACACGTAAATGATTTCAACTGACAATAATGAGAACAATATTCTCTACCGCAATTTCTACAGTAATATTTGGCTACTGCCTTATTACAACAATGACATAATTCCTCATCGATTGATTTTACTTTTCTGACATTATTGTCATCATTGTTATTATTGTTTTTAAGTTTCTTAAGAAAAGGCGTCGATTCACTGGGTTCCTGATTCATGAGATTTATATATTATATTTTTATTTTTATATAAAAATGGTTTTCTAATCCAGATCACCATCTATTGAGGCATCTAATTCCTCAAATTCTTTGGCAATTTTTGCACTTATAAGTAGCAATCCAGACAACTCTTTAAATTATTGATCCTTTGGATCAATAATCACATATAATTAACCACCCTATCAAGAACATTAGGCGTTTCCATTAATACTTACATAACCCTCATGTGATCGAGTTATTTGATTTATCTGGTTGATGCTCCTCCACATAAGTACAACGCCAAAGGACATCATGACCAACGTGACAAATCCCACGGAAATCGGAATACCTACTTTACATCCCATGAATATGTGTGGACTGCGATGTAAGTAGATATTGCGGTCGTCACGGAGTTTACAACGGTAGAAAGGAAAATGACCTATCAAATGCATCTCATGCGGACACACCAAACAACTCGGGACCACCATCAACGAAATTAAACTAGACAATAAAAGTCCACCAATGAATAAGAGAGAACCTGTTAAGTATACATATTGGGGACGCATCGTGAATGAGTGGAAATAATTTTACTTTGATGTCTTTGTCTGAATGGATTTCAATTTTATTCGCAAAGTTTACATCTGAAGCAAATAAAGAAAAATTGATTCATTCGGTCTTGAATTCCACTATTCATAAAAATCAAGCAGTCCCAGCATGTTCGCTTTTCTTCGCAGCATTTATTACTTCATCGTGTACTATCTTTTCTACAAGTTCAGTGGTGCTCATCATAAACCGACGTCGGATTCCAAATACGATCCCGCCGTTAATCATCAAAAGAATTTCTTTCATACTCTCTTGAGGAATTATGAAAATTCCCGTTTTGATCTGTATCGAAATCTATTTCCCATGACGGGTGGAACGACCTCTCTCAATACCTTAAGGATCATTGAAATCAACAAGGACAACGTCAATCGTCATCTCTTTTGGGAATTAACGAAAGGAAAGACCACACCCCTGGTGATACGAGGGTTGGTGAGAGATTCTAAAGCCGTGAGGGAGTGGGGTCCGGAATATTTTCGAAATAATTATGGAGATACTAAATTAATTGTCGTTGATCGTGGACAACATAAATTAAGTGCCTACACCTCTTTTAACCAACAACTGGATTCTCACTATATGTCGATTCGAGACAGTATCGATAACATGAGGACGACCAATGGAAAGTTTTACATCAACAATGTCACGGATATTTTTCTACAACATCCCGAACTCATTGATGACCTTAATTTGGATCAACTGCATGTCGTTGATGACGCGATTGATGGAAGGACGTTGTTGAAGGCCAATATGTTCATGGGAGGGCCAGGATCCGGAAGCTCTTTGCACTGTGCTGTCGGAGGTAACTTCTTTTGTAACGTTCATGGAAAGAAAAAGTGGGTATTAATGCATCCCAAATATACGCCATTTTTGAAAAGTACCCCTGCTAAAGCTTTCGGATTTGTCATTTCGGGTTATGATTTGGAAGATCCTAATTCTATCGTCTCTTGGAACAATCATATACCCAAGTATGAAGTTATTTTGGAACCTGGCGATGTCCTCTTTGTTCCACCATGGTGGTGGCACTATGTTCATAACGAGACCGACTTTACCATTGCCGATTTTGTGGCGGATATGCGAGCCCCCACTCCATCCGCTGCGGCAGAGCTTGTCGTACTAGAAAAAAACGAAGAACTCATCAAGCTGAAAAAAGCAGAAACACGCATTTTGCAATCGCTGCGGGTCCAACTCCACTCCCATCGAAAAATGCTCGCAACCCTATCGAAACAGTCCCCTCTCCACTCCCCTTATTTGCTCCTT
>SDBV01013026.1_pt1 | contig 10617 bp, 8 predicted proteins | sample 2277081 | NCBI WGS metagenome assembly SDBV01 (sample SAMN10402039, study PRJNA504765) | marine sediment metagenome | isolation source: marine sediment core GS10_PC15, 223 cmbsf | place: Arctic Ocean: Southern Knipovich Ridge | collected 2010
TGAGGTGGTTTTTGCCGGTTTCCTTTTCTTGTAGTTTTTGTGTTTGCTGTGCGCATTGCTGTTCGGCGAACGGGCACCGCGGATGAAAGTGGCACCCCGCCGGCGGGTTTGCCGGGCTGGGAACCTCGCCTTGCAGCACCATTCTAGTTGACTTTCGTGTCGGGTCCGGCTGAGGTATTGCGCTTATCAATGCTTTTGTGTACGGGTGGAGAGGATTTTTATAAAGTGTTTTTCTGTCGGCGTACTCGACGATCCTTCCGAGATACATGACGGCGACGGTATCGCTGATGTGCTCAACGACGGCGAGGTCGTGGGCGATGAACAAATATGTAAGCCCAAACTCCTGCTGTAAGTCCTCAAGCAGATTTATTATCTGTGATTGTATTGACACGTCGAGTGCGCTTACGGCTTCGTCGCAAACAATGAATTTCGGATTTAGTGCCAGTGCCCTTGCGATTCCGATGCGCTGCCTCTGTCCGCCGGAGAACTCGTGTGGGTATCTCGAAGCGTGATGGCGTGAAAGGCCGACTTTATCGAGAAGGTCGACGACAATTTTTCTTCTTTCTCTGCCTCGTGCTATGCCGTGCACGGTCAGTGCCTCGCCTACGATATTTGCAACCGTCATTCGCGGGTTAAGCGATCCATAAGGGTCCTGGAAGATGATCTGCATTTGCGATCTGAGCTTTCGCATAGATGGCGAAGGGAGTGAGAAAACGTCGTGCCCTTGAAACTTGACGGAGCCTTCGGTATGCGGTATGAGCCTTAGGATTGTTCTTCCGATGGTTGTTTTTCCGCATCCGCTTTCACCGACGAGGCCAAGAGTCTGTCCTGCGGGTATGTTAAAGCTTACGCCGTCAACTGCTTTTACCTGACCTACGGTCCTCTTGAACAGTCCCCTTTTAATCGGAAAGTACGTCTTTAGATCGTTAACTTCAAGTAGATTGTTTTCATCTCTTGGCATATTAATCCTGATAACCTTTTGCGTACCAGCAGGCGACTTGTCTGCCGGGGGAAACCTCTTTTAGCGGCGGTTCGTCGCTTTTACATTTTTGTTTATCGCACCCTATCGGGCATCTCGGGTGGAACTTGCAACCTGTTGGGAAATTCAACGGATCGGGGACCGAGCCTCCGATGACTTCGAGTCTTTTCTTTTCCTGGCCCAGCCTTGGCAGAGAACGGAGGAGGCCCTGTGTGTACGGGTGCAGGGGCTCGTCGAAGATGGGTTCGACGGGTGCGATCTCTACGATCTTTGAAGCGTACATAACGACAACATCTTCGGCGTTCTCTGCAACGACGGCGAGGTCATGGGTGATGAGCAGTACGGACATGTTATTTTTTTTCTGAAGGTCCCGCAGTAAGTCGAGTATCTGAGCCTGTATCGTAACGTCGAGCGCAGTGGTTGGTTCGTCGGCAATAAGCAGACTCGGGTTACAACTAAGCGACATCGCGATCATAACACGCTGCCGCATCCCTCCGCTGAGCTGGTGCGGGTATTCATTGGCCCTTCTTGCAGGGTCGGCTATGCCTACCAGGCGGAGCATTTCGATGGCGTGGTCGAGAGCGTCTTTGCCTTTTCTGGACTGGTGGAGCTCGACGACCTCAACGATCTGCTGACCAATGGTATAGACGGGGTTTAAACTGGTCATCGGCTCCTGGAAGATCATCGTTATGTGGTTTCCGCGTATGGCCCGCATCTTTGTTTCGGAAGCGGTTAAAATGTCACTTCCTTTGTAAATTATTTGTCCGTTTGTAATCTTTCCGGGCGGGCTGGGGATGAGCCTCAGTATCGAAAGCGCGGTAACGCTTTTTCCGCATCCGCTTTCACCGACGACGGCGAGGGTTTTGCCTTTTTTAATATCATAGCTTACACCGCCTACGGCTTTTACTTCGCCTTCGTCGGTAAAGAAAGTAACGCAGAGATCTTTTATGCTCAGGATGTTACTGTTCTCTGTCATGCGGCTCTCCTCAAACGCGGGTCGATGGCGTCTCTTAAGGAGTCGCCGACAAGGTTGTATGAGAGGACAGCGAGGAATATCGCTACGCATGGTGGATATACGAGGTAAGGAGCGACTCGCAGTGAATCGTATGCCATCCTTAGTATGTTGCCCCACGACGGACTTGGGGCCTGTACGCCGAATCCAAGCCAGCTTAGGCCGGACTCGACGAGGATGGCGCTTGCGATGCCGAAGGTGATGCTGACGAGAATCGGGGCAAGCGAGTTTGGCAGGATGTGTCGGAACATTATCGATCTGTGTGATATGCCCAGTGCCTTCGCGGCGATTACATAGTCCTGCCCTTTTATGCGGATGAATTCACCCCTTGTGAAACGAGCGATCCGTGTCCATCGTGTAAGGCCGATGACGATCATGACGTTGGTGATGCTTGGTTCGAGCCATACCATTATTGCCAGGATCAAAAAGAAAACCGGAAAGCATACGATGACCTCTATGACACGGCTGATTATCATGTCGATTTTTCCGCCGCAGTAACCGGCGATGCTTCCTACGGCAATACCAATAACAGCGGCGATGCTCATCGAGATGAAACCTACCTTTACGGAAACGGAAGTTCCGTGGATCATTCTTGCGGCGACATCGCGTCCAAGCTCATCGGTGCCAAGCCAGTGATCGGCCGACGGCGGAGAAAAGAAGTCCAGCGTCTGTTCGTATTCGCCATACGGGATGAGCGGCCAGAGAGCAAACTCTTCAGGGTCGAGGCGCGATTTGGCATCGAACTGCGGGAGGTTGAACGGTTTTGACTTATTTATCAGGTGCGGGCCGGTTCCCCTGGCCTGGAAAATCTCCACGACAGCCGGGAAGTATAGCTTGCCCTTGTATCTGCAAACGACGGGCTGATCGGAAGCTAAAAGCGGGCTAAAGATCGAGATCAAAAGCATCGCAAGGACAACATAGAAGCCGAACATACCCCATCGGTTCCTTCGCATCCTTCGCCAAACGAAGGCCCAGAAGCCCTCTGAGAGCTGCTTTTGAATTTTGTTTTTTCGCTTAATCATAGGAGACCCTCGGATCGACAAAGGGGTAACTTAGATCGGCAAGCAATGTACCGACCAGAACCAAACATGCGGTGATAAAAGACAACGCCATGATCGTCGGGTAATCCCTGCTCATCATGCTTTCGAAGAAAAGCCTTCCAAGGCCGGGCCAGTTGAACATTACTTCGAGGATGACGGAGCCGCCGATGATCGTAGGCAAGAGCATTCCTAAAAGCGTTACTATCGGCATCAGCGAATTTCTAAATGCGTGACGCATTACAACATTGGACTCCGTAAGGCCCTTTGCGCGGGCAGTGCGAATGTAGTCCTGACGTAATACTTCGAGCATGTTCTGGCGAATGAAACGCGAATAATATGCCAGCGTTCCAAATGTAAAGCAGAATGTTATCAGTGTGTAGTGCTTTACGAGATCAGCAGCTTTGCCTAAAGTGCTAAGCTGTTCGTAATTGTCGCTGGTCATGCCCTGGAACGGCAGCAGGTCCCACTGGATGGCAACGAGTAGTATTAAAGGAACCGCCATCACGTAGCTCGGTATCGAATAGAGCACATAGAGGATGGTGCTTGAGAGCCTGTCGAAAAGTTTGTTCTGGCGGACGGCGGCGTATATGCCTATGGGTATGGAAATAGTAAGACCGATCAGCAGGGAAAGTATCGCAAGCGACATTGTCGGCCAGAGGCGTTCTTTGATCTTGTCTATCACGGGCCGCTGGTCGGTGGACATCGATGTTCCAAAGTCAAGCCGGACGATCTTGCCCAGCCATTTTGCATAGCGGATATGAATCGGCTTGTCGAGACCGTAATACTCGCGAAGCTGCTCGTGTATGCGGTTGGAGATTTCCGGATCCATGATGCCCTGAGACTGAAACTGGGCGGGATCGCCGGGTGCAAGGTTAACGATGACGAATGTAACAAGTGTTATCCCGATCAAAGTCGGTATTACAAGCAGCAGTCTTCTGATGATATAATTTATCATATAGTACTAAACCATAATTATGGTTTCATCGCTTCCGATCCATTTGACGATTTTGCCGGTACCCACCATTGGTAAAGACTCGGATAAAAGCCATATATTCCTCTTGGGCTTAATTGCACACCGCGAATTCGATTGCTAAAAGCAGAAAGTATAGGTTCACTGAACACCCATGTGTATGGCTGATCCTCGTAAAGGATCTTGTGTATCTCCTGATATATCTTTGCTCTTTTTTCAGGGTCGAATTCTTTTCTTCCGAGGACGAAGAGTTCGTCTACACGTTTATTTGAATAGCCGACGTAGTTCCTTCCCTTTTCGTATTGATCTGTTCTCCAGAGATTCCAGCCGGTGTCCGGATCGGTTCCTGTTCCCCACCTTGCAGTTTCAGCCTGGAATTCATGCTTGCGTATCTTTTCCACAAATGCGGACCACTCCAGTGTCCTGGTTTTCATATCGACACCGATCTTTTTCAGGTCCTGCTGAAATATAGCGGATAACTGTGGTGCGACGGGCGCACCCTGCGGTAACAGAAGTGTAAATTCAAAACGAATATTTTCACCGTCTATCTGTTTATATCTCCAGCCGTCTTCCGGGTTTACGAGCCATCCGGCCTGATCAAGATATTGCTTTGACTTTTCAAGATCGTATTTTAAAGGTACAACATCGTGATTATACATCCACGAATCCTTGTGGTACATTCCGACAGACTGCGTTGCCAGATTATAGAACACCTTGTCAAGAAACTTCGGGACATCCATAGCATGGCTCATTGCATAACGAACGCGTTTGTCTGCGAAGAATGGATTTGTGCCGTCCATGTTCCAGCCGATATAACCAAGCAACCATTGTGTTCCCCAAACCTTGTATCCGACTTTCTTAAAGGTTTCAGAGTTTGTCTCTCTTGCAAACTGCTGTGCAGTAAGGTTCTCTATGACATCGATCTGCCCTTTTTCAAATAAGAGCAGGCCCATGTTTTTGTCCGGTACGATCTTGAAAACGATGCGTTTGAAATACGGTTTTTTTCCTTTGTAATCCTCCCATCGCTCTACGACAATCTTATCGTTCTCCTTCCATTCGATGATCTTATACGGGCCTGAACCGACGGGGAAACGTGACTGCTTCAGGTAGTATTCGCCGGTCTTTAAATCGGGATGATTTTCTTTATCCTTTTCAAATATGTGCTTGGGAATAACAGGGAAATAGACGTTCCACATCCAGGTAGCGAGCGGTTCTGCCTGAACGAATTTGACGGTATAATCGTCGAGAGCGACACATTCTGTGACAGGCTCTGTAGATGGCTTATGCGTAAGACACGGGACATCAGGATCAAGTATCTGCTGCCACGAATAGACAACATCGTGCGCTGTCCACGGCATACCATCGTGCCACGTGTAGCCGGGCTTTATCTTAACGATTAATGTCGTATAATCATCCGAAACCTCATATGATTCTACCAGATCCTCATTTACGAACCAGCTCATATCTTTATCAAAGCTAAATAAGCCTTCGTAAAGAACATCTACTACGGTGAATTCATAATGTGTCCCTACATAAAACGGGTGCAGCGTATTGGGGCTTCCCAGGAGCCGCAAGTTCAAGACTTCGTCTGTGTTTATGAGCGAACGGTCCTCGGGAGGCTTTTGGAAAACCACGGGCGGGTTGACGAGAGGGTCCTTGGATGGGTCGTATGAAGTATCTTTTGAGGAACCCGAGGGTGCCGGTTTTTTACAGCCGGTGATAGAAACAATAACCAGCATGACGACGAATATCGCGATAATCCTTTTTCGGTTGGCCATATTATCAAACCTCCAATGTTTGATCTTTAATTTTCAGCTACATTCAATCCTTTATGAATGTCCCGGCGCAACTATCTATATTTCACTTTCCGGCTCGGGCGGGTTTGGCAGTGTCATCGGTGCGTTTATCGCCCTTCCGGTTGGGTTTTTGCCGTAATCAAATTCTATCTTGCGTGCAAGCTCGCCTGTCAGCGAAGAGGTTCCAAGAAGCGTGTCGTGCTCTCTTTTTAGGGATGCTGTGCTGCGTTTTTCGATGGCCCTTTTTATCGAGGTCTGCGGTTTTTCCAGAAGCTTGCCGATCATGTTCTTTTCTATATTAACCATGACCGAAGCTAAATTTTGCTTTTGGGTTTGGCTTAAGAGGTTCTTTCCAATAATGTATCTCTGCATTACGTATGAATATAACTGTGCGAATTTTCTCATGACCTGTGCCTTGTTTTCATTTTTGGTTTCAGTCAGTATCTCCCTGCCGAGTGACATCAAGAGCTTTGAGTCCATCATTTCGCATGTTACGTTCCATGACTTGTATGCCTCAATGCGTGTGTCAATGAATTCACTTATTATCCGTTTTGCATCGTCGGTGTTGACCTGAACGAGGAAGTTGATCGCCAGTTCCAGTATCTCGCCGCTTTTTTCGTTTTCGACGACATTTTCGACAGCGTTTATGATCTTTTGGACCGTTGCTTCGTCAGCGACTATCTCGGCGTTGAGACGTTCTACACTAACATCGCTTGTTATAGCCTTTACCGACCAGTACCTGACGATAGCGCTTGGAGCATTAAGACCCTGGAAAGCAAAATCCACCATTAGCTCCGGACTTTCGAGCTGAGCGACAAGAATTAGAAGATTAATCTTGATATGGTCTCTTAGCTCCTCATTGTCCCATGCGTTAACCTCATTAATAGTGGCAGTGATGGTTTCCTTTGCCGCTTTCGTGTACGCATCGTAATAATCCCCGTCCATAGTCCGCGGTTTTTTTGACATCATGAGTGATTTGATCTCAACGATCTCGTCTAAGTCCGCCGTGAGGAGCATTTCTTCGATGGCCTGGGCCCAGAAGTCCGCGATGGTCCGACGATCGTAGTCGTCAAGCATCCGGCCGGCGGCGTCCTTTTCCAAAACCTGATCGATCGAGTCTGTATCGATGGCGTACAGCTGTGAACAAACGATTAGAGAAAACAGGAAAATGACGTGCAAAAGTCTCTTATTATCAAACATCAGCAAAAAATCCTCATCGCAACTTTAAGTAACTAAACAAACAAGACTGAAAAAAAAAAGATACCTCAAAAAAAGCGGTATGTCAAGTCAAAACGCACAACATGAGCTATTATAAAGTACTTATATATAGTTATTTGGCATTTTTTTGTTCTGAGTTAACTAAAAAACAACCGCATTCGGTCCCAAACACCAGAGCGAACCGCTGTAAAAACTCGGTACGGGTTGATGTATTCGGCGCCGGCTTGGTCAATATGCCTGAAAAACAGCGTTTTTGGGCCGTCGAGATTTTAAATAATGAAAAAATGAACTATTAAACCCTAAAAACGGTATTTTAAGTGTAAGCAAGAAAAAACTCTTGGCATAAGGCATTTATAATTGTAGAATTTAAGACACTGTTTTCGTATGGGATTATTATATTTCATAAAACTGGTAGATTCTATTGCCATAAAGCGATTTAAATGAAGCGAACGCCATTATTAATATTATTTGTATGGGTTTCCGCAGGCGTGTTTTTTGCCGGGGGTTGCTACGCCGTGACGGTTGATCCCAATTCGCCTGTTGCCGGCTTGCTATATAGCACAGACCATATATTCGGAACAGATGATCCGGAAGAAAAACCGAAGATCGTCAAAGAATCCATCATCGAAAAATATAGCATAATACTCGCCAAATACGTCGATGCCGATGGAAATGTCGATTACAAAACCCTTCGAAAAAAACGTGGCATATTGCTTCCTCTGGAAAGAGAACTGGACCAGTTACACCCGCTGGAAATGATGTCGTGGAGCAAAGAGGAAAAGATCGCGTTCTGGATCAATGCACACAACATATTAACGATCAAACTGGTCATAGATAATTACCCGATAGAGCCCAAGTGGTATATGAAATTTTATCCAGCCAACAGTGTCAGACATATACCGGGGGCCAGAAACAAAAAGTTTTTCAGGGTAATGGGGCTTGAATACACATTACAGGAAATTGAAAAGGATATTCTCATAGAACATTTCCAGGATCCTCTGATCACTTTTGGGCTGTCATACGCAACGATGGGCGGAGCTTACCTTCTTGACGAGCCTTATACTGCCGAAAAGCTTTACGATCAACTTAAGCAACAGGCGGCAAAGATGTTAACCGATAAGCGAGGAGTGAAGATAGACAAAGACAATAAAATTATTTATCTGTCAATTGTATTCAACAAGTACAAAGCACAGTTTATTAAGAAATACGGTCATATCAAGAAATTCCGCAAAAGAGACAAACATATCCAATCATACCTTAACTGTGTATTGGAACACGTGCCGGAGGATACCGCAAAATATCTGATTAATGGGGATTATGTCGTTAAATTTCAGAATTATAACTGGCAACTCAATGAACAAACAGGTAAGTGAGCAACCCTTAATCGATCGTTTTTTTTTGCGAACAAAAATGTAATGATTTGACTATTAGTACGTAAACTGATATATTCCTGTGTAATCTTAAAAATATATCCGAATAATTAAGGAGAATGGGATGGCCAAAAAGGCAGCCAAGAAAAAGACAATCAGTTCTGCAAACAACTATCTTTTCACAAGCGAATCTGTAACTATGGGACACCCGGACAAAGTTGCCGATCAGATATCCGATGCGATCCTTGACGCGATGATAGCAAAGGACCCGAACAGCCGAGTAGCATGTGAAACTATGGTTACCACCGGTCTGGTCGTCGTCGCCGGTGAGATCACAACCAAAAGCTATGTTGACATTCCTGGAGTAGTTCGTCAGACTATCAAGGATATCGGATACACGGACCCGCATATGGGTTTTGACCATGAGAACTGTGCTGTCGTGGTAACTCTAGATCAGCAGAGCCCGGATATTTCACAGGGAGTATCTGAGGGCTCGGGGCTTCATAAGGAACAAGGGGCCGGTGATCAGGGAATTATGTTCGGATACGCTTGTAAAGAAACCGCAGCACTTATGCCGCTTCCGATACATCTTGCTCATGAATTGACCGATCGCCTTTCTCGTGTAAGAAAGTCCGGCAAGCTCAAATGGCTAAGACCCGACGGTAAGAGTCAGGTCACCATCGAATACAACGCCAAGGGCAAGCCGCAACGAGTACACACAGTTGTCATCTCAACTCAGCATGGCCCTAGGGTAAAATACGAAACACTGAAGAAACAGATCATCAAACATGTCATCATGCCGGTTCTGCCGAAGAAACTGGTAGACAGCAAAATGATCATGCACGTTAATCCGACAGGTAAGTTCGTGATCGGCGGGCCTAAAGGTGACTGTGGCCTGACCGGTAGAAAGATCATCGTTGACACCTACGGCGGACGCGGAAGCCACGGCGGCGGAGCATTCAGCGGTAAGGACCCGTCAAAAGTGGACAGAACCGCATGTTACATGGCAAGATACGTTGCCAAGAACCTGGTTGCCGCGGGACTTTGCGAAGCAGTTGAAGTACAGCTTGCATACGCGATCGGTGTTGCGAAACCTCTGTCCGTACTGGTTGACTGCGAAGGAACCGAAAAGATCGACGAAAGAAAGATCGAAAAGATCATCAAAGACGTTTTTCCTCTGACGCCAAAAGCTATGATCAAACATCTGAAAATGAAAAGGCCCATCTTCCAGGAAACTGCAAGGAACGGTCACTTTGGACGTAAGAAATTCACTTGGGAGCATACAGACATGGTCAACAAGCTTAGAAAAGCAGCCGGACTTCCGATCAAGAGGAAAAAATAATACCAATGGTATGACCAGCCGTGAGGCTGATGAAAAGGAAAACCCAGCCGACTTTTGTCGACTGGGTTTTTTTATGTCTTAACTCTAAAAGTGCACCATTGTTGCACCGTTTCTGCACCGCTTATTACTTTTCGGTGGCCCGTACTAGGTACTAGTGCTTAAAGTGTCGTTTTCCTGTAAAGACCATTGCGATACCGGCTTTGTCAGCTTCTGCGATAACTTCGTTATCCTTTACCGACCCGCCCGGCTGAACGATACATGCAATGCCTGCCTTAGCGGCGTTTATAATGTTGTCCGGGAACGGGAAGAAGGCATCGGAACCCATTGCAGCACCCTTTGCCATGTCGCCTGCCAGCTTGAAAGCGATCAGGCCTGACTCGACACGGTTCATCTGGCCGGCACCTACGCCGACAAGCTTTTTACCGTTAACCAGCGTGATGGTGTTGCTCTTTACGTGTTTTGCAGTAATCCATGCAATACGAAGATCCTCAAGCTGCTCCGGGGTCGGCTTTACCTTTGTCGGGTATGTAAGCTGATCGGGCTCCCATGCGAAGAGGTCGCGGTTTTGCAGGAGCATTCCGCCGACGATACAGCGAACATCAAACTCTGCCTGATCGATCTTTGCCCTGTCGATGGGCCCTGTCGCCATGAGCCTTACGTTCTGTCCCCATTTCTTCATGGTTCTTATCGCTTCTATTGCGTCGTCTGCAAACTCCGGAGCAACTATCACTTCAGCAAAGAAGCCGGCTGCGCCTGCGGCTTTTCCAAATTTGCCGTACGAGTCCATGATCGTCTCTGCCAGTTTTTTATCGACTTTTCTGTTTAGAGCAATGATGCTTCCGAATGCACTGACTACGTCGCCGAGGTACGCCTTTTCGTAAGCAACGCAA
>SDBV01013027.1_pt1 | contig 10617 bp, 8 predicted proteins | sample 2277081 | NCBI WGS metagenome assembly SDBV01 (sample SAMN10402039, study PRJNA504765) | marine sediment metagenome | isolation source: marine sediment core GS10_PC15, 223 cmbsf | place: Arctic Ocean: Southern Knipovich Ridge | collected 2010
CCCCAGACCGTTGGTGTGTCGAGTCCAAGTCCTTGAAATTGTATCTGATGAGTTATCGGATGCACGGATCGTTCCACGAGGAGTGTGTCAACAGGATTGGCAATGATCTGGTGCGGCTGCTCGAGCCACTTCAGCTACAGGTACTGGGCAAGTTTACTCCACGGGGCGGCATCAAGTTCTGGCCCGCCTTCGCCTACGTCAAGGAAAAGAAAATCGCGCAAGCCACAGGATTGAAACTCCGTAACTGACAAGGACGACGAATGAGGTCTGAGTATTTACCCGCACTTGTGCCGTATGTTGTGGATGGTGAAGCGTGGCGTTCGCCTATCCACTGGCTCGGTAAGGACACACCTGTCTTCTACCCCTACTCACTCATCTCCTACATCTACTGGAACAAGCACCCGATCCCGTTTGGCCCGGACTGCACGGTGGTCTTCGGAGACTCCGGCGGCTACTCGCTGGTGACACAGCAGACGAAGAAGCTCGATCCTGTGGATGTGATCAAGTGGCAGATAGAGAAGTGTACGCGGGGTGTCATCCTTGACGTGCCGCCGTATCGACCTAAGGGTGGTATACAGTTCCGCGGCTCGGCAGCAGAGTGGTGGGCGGAATCTCTGGCCAGGACCCAACGGAATATCACCAGTGCCCTGCCTCTCTATGCCGACCGGGGATTTGAGAACCCAGATACACGGTTCTCTTGGTGGGGTGTGGTGCAAGGCGAGACGGTGGAGCAGATGACGGAGTGGCACGGGAGGGTATCGGAACTCTATGCCTTTGATGATGTGGATGAGGGCTGGGCCTTGGCGCCGAAGCCTAGCACCGACCGTCTTTCCTGTACCAGGTATCTGCGGTTCGCGCGGGACAACAATCTCAGGAACATCCACTTCTTGCAAGTCACTGCAGAGCGGGCTGTGGCCCTGATCATGGCGCTGTCGCAGATTGCAGGCAACATCGATCTGGTCACTTACGACTCGGCCTCTGCCGGCCGCTGTGCGATCAATCGCTCGGCTATTATTCCAGATGGTATAGGGATGAGTTACATCACAGAGAAGCGGTCGGCGGGCGGGCTTCAGGTAGAGGAGTTCATGCAGAAGTGTGCGTGCCCTGCCTGTCAGTACTTCCGGAAAGACTATCCACTGACCAATCGCGAGTACCCACACTACATCTTGCTGCACAACCACATTACTATGGTGGAATCGTTTGGTAGGATGCACGAGCTGGCCGAGGACGATCCAGAGAGGTTACTCCGCTGGGCTGCCGGGCTGCGGTATGGTGAGGTGTTGCGGGAGTGGAGCAAGAGCCCGGCTGCGCGTGCCAAGCGCCAAAGCTGTACGCCGCGGCTGGCGGATAGGGTGTGATGAGTCGTCTCCAAGAAATTCTTTCTCAGAGTACACATCTTCTACAGCATCAAGGCGGCTGCGGCACTTGTCCGCGGAAGATGGTGGACTTTGTTCCGCCGACACTTGGTGATGATAAGTTGATTGTGGTGGGTGAGGGCCCTGGGAAGACTGAGGTAGAGACGCAGGAAGGGTTTACAGGGCAGGCGGGAGATACGATGCGCGATGCGTTTCGGAGTGCAGGCATTACTTCGTTCTCCTGTAGCAACACCATTCACTGCCGCACGCCAAACAACCGTGATCCGTCGGCAAGAGAAGTATCGTGCTGTATGCATCAGCATGTGATACACGAGGTTGCGGCCTATCCCTTTATTGTACTGGTGGGTAGCGTGGCCATCAAGGCCTTCTTCCCTGGGCAAGGCACCTCACGGTTCAGAGGCAATCTTTGCTACCACCCAGATTTCCCAGGGTCTCGCATCTACTCGATGCTGCACCCGGCGGCTCTGTCCTACAATCCTGGCCTGAAAGACCGATTCGAAGCACAAGTCGGACGCTTATCGCGCATTCTACGCGGCGATCCGTTGCCATTTACCCTCAGCGACGACGTCGTTGCCTTCGCATCGATGTTGGGACGTGCACAGATCCTGTCACTAGATCTCGAGACCAACAGGCTTGAGAGTTGGCTAGAGCCCCGGGTTATCAATGCGCTGGCGGTGTGTGAGGTACCAGGTAGTGTAGTCTATACCTTCCACAAAGATCATCCGGAGTGGCGGGCGATACTTCAGCTGGCCCAGTGGTATCTTCAGAGTGGTGACAGGCAAGTCCTAGGGCAGAATATCGGATTCGATCTCGTTTGGTTGGAGACGGTGTTGGACTTCCGCTGTGACCTCAAGCACATTCACGAGATCCAGAGCCTCTACTATCAACTGAAGGGGCTTAAACAGGTGTCGTTAAAGAGGTTAGTGGGTGAGGAGTTGGATGGTTATCGTCACATGTGTCCCTGGCCTCATCTGGAGACGGATCCCACGCGCCTGCGGTGGTATGTTGGGGAGGATGTGTACTATCCGCAGAAGTTGTTCCTCCAAGACTTCCCCAAACTACGACCCCGCACCCGTGACTTACTGCTCACAGTTGCCGGACCGAGTAGCTATACTCTTCGGCGGATTACTCATGCAGGCATTCATGTGCGTAGTGGTGTGTGGGATGAGCTGGATCAGAAATACGCGCAGCTTCGTCGTGGTGCTGTGGCAAACTGGCAGAAGGAGGATGCGCTGTTCGACCCGAGCATTGTTACGCCAACAGGTTTCAAGGATCTGGATGGCTACCTGTTTGACCGCCGTCAGTATCCTGTACTAAGAAGTACCCCATCAGGGAAACGGTCCACCGATGAAGCTGTGATCAAGGAACTCATCTTCCAAGGCTACACAGAACTACACAACCTTCTGGATATCCGCGGGATAGACAAACGGCGGTCTACATACATCAAGAACATTCCGAAGCTCCTCGCCGCAACCCGCCGCATCCATTCAAGTTACCACAACACTACTACGAAAACAGGGCGCACCAGTTCTACTGATCCGAACATGCAGAATCAGCCGCGAGGTGAGTTGCGCTCGATCTTCGGAGCACCAGACGGTTCGAAGATGGTGGAGGGAGACTTCTCGCAAATTGAACTGCGGATTGCGATGTGCCTGGCAGGGCAGGAGAATGGGATGCAGGCATACCACGATGGGAAAGACCTCCACGGGGAGCTTGCGGCGTTCTTGTCCGGCAGCGAGAACTATTCGGCGGAGGAGCGCACACGGGCCAAGTCAGCCAACTTCGCACTTATCTACGGCGGCGGTCCTGCCACCTTACGCGAGTACGCTGCTAACAACTACGGCCTGATCATGTCAGAGGCAGAATCGAACGAGTGGCACGGCGCCTTCTTCAGAAGATGGGACAAGCTCCCGGCATGGCATAGGTATGAGATAGATCGTCTCCGTCAAGGTAAGGGGTATCTAGAGAGTGTGGTTGGGCATGTGTGGTACTATCTGCAGAGGGACCATGCTGATGCAGGACTACGGACGCACGACGAGCGTTCGGCGATCAATATGACCTGTCAAGGTCCAGCGTCGTACATGATGACCTATCTCATTTCTCTCATACAGAGGCGTTTCTGGCGGGATCAGATTCCTTCTGACCTCGGGGTGGCGGAGATCGTTCTGACGGTTCATGATTCATTCGCCTGCGAGGTACACGATGAGTATGAAGACGCGATAGTCCGCATTGTTGAGGAGGAGTTGCCGACTGTAGCAGCGTGGGTGAAGGAGTGGTTTGTTGTTCCACTGGTCCTGGATATGAAGTCTGGGAATCAATGGGATGCTCTCAAAGAGATTGGAACTTGAGGATGGACGAAGACAGAGAGCTGGATTTATCGCCGCTAATGGACGCATCTACACCTGAGCGTGTGGTGAATGTTTTGGTGTCCAACCACTGCCGGATTGATCTGGCGAATCTTGATGCTGCCTTGTCGCGTCATGCCGCTCTCTTCGCTTTCGCCATGGCGGCGTTTGAGATGGCGAGGGTTGGCGAGGCACGGGCGAAGTGGCGGGCGGATGTTGTGAAAGGTGAGCAGGCGACACGGCTCCTCGCAAGTGGAAAGACGGTGTCGGCTGCTGAGAAGACCATTCCTACTGTGCCTGAGGTGAAGACGGTGATGGAGGAGTTGTTGACGGCACAGATGGTTACAGGGCGGTTGAGGGCCCTCATCAGTGGACTAGAGCACCGGCGGGATATGCTGGTGCAGATTAGTGCGAAACAGCGCCAGGAGATGGCGATGTGATTTGGAGTGCACACGATGTTGATAAGGTCAGTCCGTTACTGGTGCCGAATGGCCGAATACGGCGGGATAGGTATCAGGGTGCACGGCGGCGCACCGTTGGGCGGATCCCGCCTCCCCCATTTTGAAATAAGGAGTTTAGAGAATGCCACTGGATATTGAAGGCCTGAAAAGGAAGAAAGCCCGGCGGGCGTCTGTTGGGTGGACTCCTAAGGAGGGTGCAAACCCTATTCGAGTGCTGCCGTACACCCAGGAGTATTTCAAAAAGGACCTTGAGGACTTCGCGATTGAGTTCCGGTCGCACTTTCTGAAGGCGGAAGGGCGTGATGTTGCAGTAGTACGCTGTCTGCGGGACCAGAAAGTGTCCTGCCCCTTCTGTGTAATGGCTTCCAAGTTGAAGGAATCTGCAGATCCGGTAGAGAAGAAGCTCGGAGATAGTATCCGTGCCAGCGAACGGCACCTGATGAACATCATTGACCTGAACGCTGTTGGCGACGGTATTCAGGCGTACGAGTGTGGTCCTCAGGCCTATGACGGAATGTTGGGGTTCATTGCGAATCCAGCGTGGGGCGATCTTGTCAGTATCACTGAAGGCCGCAACATCTCCCTCCAACTCACGCCAGGTAGCAAGACCCGCTCTGGTTTCAACTCCTACGACGTACAGCCCAATCCGGACAAGTCGGACATTACAGCGCATCTTCCGAATGATTGGCTGGATCAGTTGGATAACCTGCAAGCCAACATCCCCGCGTATCCGGTCCAAGAACAGTTTGCCCAGTGGGCACCTGTCTTTGGCTTTGAGGTTCCAGAGGCGGATGGTGTGGTTGCTTCGCGCATGGTGCCTCCTGCTGCGCTTGCTGGGCCGACTTCGACTCTAGGGCCTCCTGCTGCTACCCCTCCTCAGCCCGCCGCTGCGGCACCGGTACCTGCACCCCCGGCTACACCAGTGGCCACCCCTGCTGCGCCTGCTGCGCCTACTGCTGCGCCTACTGCTGCGCCTACTCCCGTGCCGCCTGCGACTCCACCTGACGTTGCACCGACGCACAGTGGTCCTGTTGCAGAGTTTGTTGTTGCAAACAGCCTCACACTCAGAGCAGATGGTCTGCCACAGTGTTTCAGCGAGGGTCCGAGTAACCAAGAGATAGGGTTTGATCCGCAGAAGTGGCCTTGCGCGAGTGGGTGTCCGTGCCGGGCTGACTGCCAGCTGAAAAAACTAGGCCTCAACTAAGGTGGCTGATTTTCTTAAGGCCTTGACCAAGCACGGCCTCGATGTTAGTTCTGCCTCTGATGTGGCACAAGTATCGGGGTGGCTGGACACAGGCAACTGGGCCTTGAATCGTATTGTCAGTGGGAAATTCTCTCGCGGGTGGCCACTTGGGCGTGTGGTGGAGATCTTCGGTGACCCGAGCACCGGGAAGACCTTTCTGATTGCGCGGGCGATAGCCTCGGCACTGTCTGGTGGTGGGGTGGCGTTGCTGGATGATTCTGAAGGCAGTTTCAACGCTGTCTGGGCAGCACTCCAGCTTGGTGTGGACACAAAGTGTCTGGCGTACGTGCAGAGCGATACGGTGGAGGAACACTTCGCTGCGGTCAAGGCTTACACGGAGGCTATGCGCGATGTTGGTGTAGCACGTCCTAGCGTGCTGGCGTTAGATTCGTTGGCGTTGTTGTCGACAGCGCATGAGAAGAAGGTAGGGATGACGAAGGCGAGCATGACGAAGGCGAAGGATGTCAAGAAGATGCTCCGCCTCACTGCCCACGAACTCTCAACTCTGCCTGCTGTTTACCTAATCACTAACCACACTATCGCAAACATTGGAGACTTTTTTCACGACAAGACGACTCCTGGTGGTGGTGGTGTGAAGTTTCAGGCTACTGTCAGGGTAGAGTTACGCAACCCCGCCAAGATTAAGGTGGCAGATCGTAAGTATGTGGGAGTGCGCGTGAGAGCGTTTGTTGAGAAGAACCGCCTCACAGCCCCGTGGAAATCGGCAGAGATTGCGATCCCATTCAACGAACCGATTTCTCCGTACAGTGGACTGATTCCGGTCCTGCTTGATCTTGGTGTGCTGACGATCTCTGAGAACGGACGTTCGCTCATCTACCAAGAGCAAGAAACGAAGATCCCCCCCTACAAAGATAAAGATAACTTCTTGAAACAAGATGCTGCGGCAGCACGGCTAGTGGAGAAGTATCCTGATATTCTCACTGTAGCGGATTCTTTAGACGAATCTGTGCCCTCTCTTGCGGAGGCGGTTATTGAGGAGGAGGAGAAAGATGTGGTGCGGTAAGTGCGGGAAAGAGGTGATGGCTTGTACTTGCGGGGATATGACGGAACGGATGCGAGGCCTGACAGGTCCTGGTGGTCATGTGGCGGCGAGGTGGTGTGCAAAGTGTGATAACCACTACGCGGCCTGCAAGTGCGCAGAGCCTGAGTGGAAACTGCGTTCGGATGGGAAACTTGGTCCATTGGTAGGCGAGTGAGGAATTTTCAAGCGGGGAAATATGCCAAAAGTCGTCGCAATCGCTGATATCCACCTTCATTTCTGGAAAGCCTTTGCCACCGGTTTCGGTCTCAGTAACTCGCGATTCAAGCAGACTCTAGAGGTCATTGCTGACTCCTTGCGGACAGCGAAGGAGTTAGGTGCGCCGTGGATCTGTGCAGGGGACTGGGTACATACTATCGGCTGGGTACACAACCCGGTGCTGAGTCAGTTGATTGAGGTACTCCAGGACTCGCGTGGTGTGCCTAAGTATACAGTCTGGGGCAACCACGACGCTCGTAGCAGAGGGGATCTCATACGGACCAGGGAGACAGTGGTAGATGCTTTGGTGAAGAGTGTACCTGACCTGTACTTGTTGGATGGACGAGTGAGTGTTTTGGAGGAGGGTTACACCATCTACGGCGCCGGGTATCAGCCAGGGTGTGCTATTGATCTGGATGGTGTTGAGGCGACTGTTGGGGTGTTTCACCAGATGGTTAACGGTTGTGTGCTGCCGAGTGGGACCAAGCTCGAGGTTGAGTACGCGCTCGACCCCAAGGAGTTGATGAAACACTTCCGGGTCTCGATAGTAGGAGACATTCATCATTTGCAACGGTTCGTATCGCTTGAAGACGGCGACAGGTATGGTAACTTAGTGCTTGTCCCAGGCTCTCCGGAACACCACAAATTCGGGGAAACCGGGGATCATGGTTGGTGGGTTGTGGATCTGGATACCCGAGAAAGTGTTCTTCAGAAGAGTGATTCTCCTTACTTCATCACCGTCGATGGTGTAGAGGAGGTGAAGGCTGACGGCAACTTCTATCGAATCACTGGGCCGTGCGACGTAGGCGATATTCCAGAAGGGGCGGTGGCTCTGGCGCCTCCGAAAACAGTTGTGGTCGACCGAGAAGTTCTTGGTAACGTTACTTCTCCAAAGGAGGTACTGGCGGCTTGGGTGAAGTTGACGCCGCCAGGTACTGGGACGATTGGTGAGTGTGCACGATATATCTCCGAAGGGATTGCACTGCTGGAAGGGGAAGGCCCAGTGTCTGTAGCCTCAGCACGCCTGCAGACAGTGAGCTTGAGCAATTTTCTCTGTTATGAGGATGCGGGATTCAAGATCGAGGATGGGGTAACTTTGGTGGTTGGCCAGGCGAGGGATTTCAACTCCAACGGCGCCGGAAAGACCACGTTGTTCGAAGCAGTGTTCTGGGCACTCTTTGGAAGGACGACCAAAGGTGTTGCGGCAGAGGATGTAGTGCGGCGGGGCACAGACAAGTGTAATGTACATCTGGAGATTGAGGTTGATGGGCGGCAGTTGGCGGTGTCGCGGACGAGGACAAAGGAGGGGCAGACGCTCAGTGTTGTGGAAGATGGTGGTGAGATCTGGGGTGGCAGCACGGCGGAAGTTACTAAGGCTCTAGGCCAGCGTCTTGGCATAACGCCTGATCTCTTCCAAGCTCTCGCATATTTCAGCCAAAGCAGGCTGGTCCTCTTTTCGCAAGCTACAGACAGTGAGCGAAAAGGGATGCTGAGTGATCTGTGCGGTTTGGAGGTGTTCCAGAAAGCAAGCACCACCGCCCGGACGCGCCTCAAGGCAGTGCTGACGGAGGTAGAGGCGGTGGTGCGTTTGCTGGAGGTGGAGCGCGGGGCGCAAGTGCAGGCGGCGGAACATCTGAAAGAACTACGCGAGATGCAAGTGGTGGCGGAAGCTGAGGCGATAGATTCGCGGAAGGCCTTAGATGACCTGGTGGTTGAGTTGGAGGCTCGAGCGCAGTCGGCAAGAGAGGCGGCACTGATTGCGCGCCGAACTGTAGAGGATTCGTATCAGGTTAACCTGGCGGCGTTGAATCAACATCGTGATGAGTTGATCAATGCCGCTGCCGCAAAAGTTGTTGGGGTGGCGGAGGGGGCCAAGGAGCGGTATGATAAGGCAGTCGTGGCACTCGGTCCGGCTGTTGGGGCGCCAGAGGAGCCTGGTGAAGTGTTGAGTGCACTGATATCTGATGCTCAACAACGACTTCGTGGGGTTGAGGAAGGGCTCGGAGCCGCGCGGACACTGGTAGAGGTGCATTGTAGTGCAGCCTCCGCGGAGGAGGAACTGCGGGCCAAGGGGCTATGTCCTACTTGTGGACAGGCACTCTCTCAAGAGTTGGGTCAGGAGAACATCAAGCTGAAACTTGAGGCGGTGGCTGAGGCACGTGGGACGGTGGCCAGTCTTGAGGCGTCGTTGGTGGCTGAAGAGGCGGAGCAGATGCGCCTGAAGACACAATTTGCTACACTCCAGCGTTCTATTGAGTACCAGCGTAGTTTTGAGAGCCTGACTAAGGAGTTGGTGGGTGTCCTGGCGGCACACAGTGCCGAAAGTGCGAATGTGGAACTGTCGGTGGATAGTCAGTTGGCGAAGGACCGTACAGTTCTTGAAGTCTCTCGCGGCCAGGCGAACAGTAGGGTTGAAGCCACACTGGCGGAGCAACAACGCCGGATTGTGCATGATCGTACGGTGTTGGATGGTCAGCGGAAGGAGTTGGCTGAGGCGGTTGACGTATTCACCGCGAGAGTTACTCATGCCTCTACCGTACTTGCGGAACACACGGAGAAGATAACTCAACGCGAGGCGGCGATTGCAGGCTTGCGGAGTGAGAGTCAGGTGATGGACTACTGGGCAGATGGGTTCAGTCGTACTGGGATTCAGTCGCTGTTGCTTGAGGAGATCGCTGCTAACTTCAATGTGGTACGGTCTATGGTGTTTCCTTTACTAACCAATGGGGTGTATGATGTACAGTTCTCCACTACTTCTACCACCAGAGAAGGTGAAGCGCGTGAGAAAACGGCGTTCCTGGTATACTATCGTGGTGCACTGGTTCCGTATGAATCTCTCAGCGGTGGTCAGCGGCGGCGGGTCGACTTGGGAGTGATGCTTTCGCTGTCACTTTCCGTTGCGCGTTCGCGTAATGTCCCCGGCGTGCTTGGGATGTTGGTGCTGGATGAGGTGTTTGGGTTCCTGGATGAGGATGGGGTGGAGGCACTATATTCTACACTGGTGGAAGTACAGTCGATTGTGCCTGCGATCTACGCGATTACGCACAACCCAGATCTGCAATCGCTCTTTCCAAAGGTTGTGGTTGTGGTACAAGATGAATACGGGGTGTCTCACTTGGAAGGATAGAGGAATGAGCAACGATAAGCTGCGGGAGGCGCTGACCGATTGTGTGGAATGGATGGAGGGTTTCGCCCGTACCGAGTCTGATCCAGGAACCGACCTTCTTAGCACGCTGTACAGGGCTCGCGCCGCCCTTGCCGACAGCGCAGACGTGCCACACTGCCAGATATGTGGAAAGATTGAACGAGATCCAAAAAGAGTTATGGGTATCGGCCTTGGCGAGGCCATGGAGGCAACTGACACGGCTTTTTTCTGCACAGGTCACAGCACAGACGTGCCCCCAGAGCCAACCAAGGAGATGGTGGAGGCTGGCGCAGCGCGGCTCCGCACAGGATGGGGGTGTGTCTTTTTCCATGATGCCACCGAGCTGTCGAACAAGGCGACACGGGACATACTCCGCGCAGCCCTAGCTGTGACGCAGAAGGAGGAGTGAGATGGACGAGTTTGTGCGCTGCCCGCAATGTGATGAGGATCTTCCCGGTGAGGAGTGGGAACAACATCTTGGCACACACGGATACTTCAAACGTCCCGAGGTTGCGTCCCTGGAGGTAACTAAGGAGATGGTGGCGGCGGCAGTTGAGGATGTGGTTAACCGTTACTTCCCTATGATATGGCAAAAAGAATCAGCAGATGTCCGACGCATCGTACACCACAAAGCATTGCAAGCTGCCCTAGCAGCCCTAGCTGCGGCGCAGAAGGAGTCTACGTTCAACGATTCGCTGTCGCAGTCGCGGAACACTGTCGGCCAATGGCCTCAGTGGAAGAAGGACATGCACGAAACCATCCAACGAAGTACGGAGGCCACTGAGGGTT
>SDBV01013028.1_pt1 | contig 10617 bp, 11 predicted proteins | sample 2277081 | NCBI WGS metagenome assembly SDBV01 (sample SAMN10402039, study PRJNA504765) | marine sediment metagenome | isolation source: marine sediment core GS10_PC15, 223 cmbsf | place: Arctic Ocean: Southern Knipovich Ridge | collected 2010
CGCGTTTCGAGAACCTCCACGGCGCTGGGGACGCTTAGCGTGATTTCCTTGTCTAGTTGTTCATAAACCCACTCTGTTAGGAGCCGGGCGGCGCGCAAAGGATCGCGGGTCCGACCCACGATCTGACGGGCCTGCGCTTGGATGCGAATGTCTCCGGATTGCACGAGTGGTTCCGGCGTCACGTACGGTCGGAGATCCGCCGGCGTCTCTTCGAGGCCGTAGCTTGCGTTGAGTTGCGACGGGCCTTCTTTCGTTACTATGAGCGTGTCGCCGGCCAATGCCTGCCGTCCCCCTGCGAGATCGAATCCCTCTGGATCGATGCCACCAAGGACCACACGCAGCTCGCGGCGTTCTACTGAAAGGTCGACGTTGGATGCGATGGCTGTTTGTTGAATGATGTCGGCTGCCTCGAAGTCGGCGATGGCCAAACTCCGGTCTCGGTTCTGGAAATTATTGAAGGCCAGCTCAAAGGCAGATCGCTCGATGGTGAACCCCAGCGGCGATGACGCACTGACGACACGGCCCAAATGATCGATCCACGCGTCCACCGACAAGCCGTTTGCCTTCTGCGTCACCTGCCACGCCGTGACGGTGTCCCAACGCGCCGCGACCCACCGCATCGACGTGGAGTCGAACGCAGCGCTGTCGGGTACGAGCAAAACTGAATCGTTTACGATGCTGATCGAGACATCGATGTTCTTCAGAAGCAACGGGTCGAACGTTCGGATGAAATAGTTCTTCCCGACCTCGGGCTCGCCACCGAATACCAGGCGGAGCGGCATATAGACAGGCAGTACCACCGGTTCATCGAGAGGAACGCGAACCCGCTGCCGACTATTGGCGCTTTCGAGCTCGATGTTGAGAACGGTATCCCCGGACACTTCGCCGCTGGCCGTGAATCGTCCAGCGTCGCCGACCAGTCCTGCGACAAAGCTCTGGAGGCGCAACGTGTTGCTCAGGCGTACGGTGGTGCGCGCCTCCATCCGGCGGATGGTTCCCAAGGCAGGTATTTCCAGCAAGAGTCGATCCTCAACCAGAAGGCCCTCCGGAACAGTGTCGATCGTGTTTGACGCGAAGCCTACGGGGACGCCGCCCATCGATACCGTGTAATACAGGGCGCCAGGCTCGACGGTACGCGTCGCGTCGTCCAGCACGCCGCCGCCGACCGACCGAGTCTGTCGCGCGACCAGCCATCCGAGGGCGCCCGCCCAGCTCAGCAATATCAGAATGGCAGTGGTTCGCCGGTTCACCATTTTCTCATCCGGAGCAGATTTTCGAATACGGCTCTATCATCGTCGGTCCCGACCACGATCTTGACCTCAGAAGGAAACGCCTGGTCGCGCAAATGGCTGTGCAGCACGTCACATATGATCTCGGCGGCATCCTCGAGAGCGAGGTTACCGGGCCCCGTACCCATGAGCGGTACGGCCACGGCTCGAAACTGCCACGCCGTGGCCTGGTGTAAGGCGCTCACCAGGGCGCGTCGTACGCCGGTGCGGGACACCGGTTCCGACATGCTCCGAATGATGGCGTGGATGACGAATTCAGACGGAAGATCGCCGCCTCCGGTCACGGTAGCGGCACCAACGGCGAGAGGGGCTCGCGTCTTCAGCTGCTGCTGGAAGCCGGGTCCACCGACACGCTCGAGCTGCCTGAGCGAAGGAGCGGTGGGTTCCAGCGTGTCCGTGGCGGGTCGAACCACCGCGTCCGCCTCGACGAACGCGAGATCGTCGACTACTACGCTAATCACCTGCCCGCGAGATCCCGGGAGCGGCGGTACATGTGTTGGGCCTCCTCGGGCCGGTTCAAGCGGTCGTAGATGATGCCCAGACCGTAAAGAGCTTTCTCATTATTGGGCACGAGCTCCACGGACCGCTGGAACGCCTGAAGCGCGCCGTCGAGGTCGTCCACGTGGTTCAGCGCGTCTCCCAAGTAGGTGTAGGCTACCGCTCGGCTCTCATCCAATTCGATCGACCGCCGCAAGTGTGGTAATGACTCTCCCCACAAGCCCTTGCGCGACATCAAGAGGCCGAGATTGAAGTGGGCCTCCGCATTCGTGGCGTCGAAATCCAGTGCCCGGCGCAGGTCCTCCTCCGCCTCGCTGTAACGCCCGAGCGAGCCGAGCACACCTCCACGGTTGACCAACACCTGAGGATTGTTCGGCTCGGTCCTGAGGCAGAGCTTCAGCTCGTGGAGGGCCTCCTCGTGGTCGCCGTTCTGGTCCAACAGGAGCGCGAGATTATTGCGGGCTTTGACGTGCTGGGGGACAACGCTCAACAACTCGCGGTAGATGGCTATGGCCCTGCTGTGTTCCCCCTGCGCATGGGCCTCGCGCGCAGCATTGTACAGCAGCTCTTCCGCCGAGGGTTCTTCAGGCTCTGTACTCGCCGTGTTGGAGTCGACGGCTTCTTCCTGCTCAGAAGGCTCATCTTGGGAGGCTGTCGGCTCGCTTGCCCCCTTGCCGTTCGCTTTTTCGCTTACCACTCCTGCCTCGTTCTCTTGGGCGATCTCGAAAGGTAGGTCGATCCTCTTGGATCTCTGATTGTGCATGATCCCCACGATGGAATCCTCCGCAAGCTCCGTGGGAGCGGGTAAGGGCTCGGTCAACGGCGCAGTTCGGCTGTGGCGGTTGGCTTGCTCCATTGCCTTCCGACGACGGTCCCGGCGGCGATATGCCGTACGCTTCATTTCTGGTGTGCCCCCTCATCGGAGGTTTCTCGATTCATCCAACTGAGGTATGCGTCCAACCCGACTTCCACGGGGAGCGCCAACAACTCCGGCACATCATAGGGATGTCGGCTTCTAATCGCGTTTTCGAGATCGTGCCAGCGCTCCCGACGGGTCTTGAGGAACACCAGCGTTTCCGATTCTTCGGAAACCACGCCTTTCCAACGGAAGATCGAGGTTGCCCCAACCATCGTGCCACAGGCGATGACCCGATCTTCCACCAGTCCCCTGATCAACTCTCGGGCCTCTTCGTCGCCACCTACCGTCGTCAGTACTACGATATGTGAGCCTTGGCTGGGGATCTCTCCCGACATCGAGCGACGCGTCTTTCTAAATGTCTCGTTCTTAATTGAACAAGTTGTGATCAGTCGGGGGCCCCAAGGTACGGCACGCCAGGCTCGATTGCAAGAATTACGAGTAAAATGGACGCTTGACCGCCCGCCGGACTCGGGTCTAGCTTGACAGGCTATGCCAAAAGAAAACCTCGTTGTTCGTGGAGCCCGGGTCCACAATCTACGGAACATCTCCGTAGAAATACCCCGCAATCGCCTGACGGTGGTGACGGGGCTGTCGGGTTCCGGCAAATCCTCGTTGGCGTTCGATACGATCTACGCCGAGGGGCAACGGCGATACGTGGAATCGCTGTCGGCCTATGCCCGCCAGTTCCTTGGTCTCATGGAAAAGCCGGACGTCGACGTCATCGAAGGCCTGTCGCCGGCCATTTCCATCGAGCAGAAAACGGGGGGTCACAATCCTCGGTCGACGGTCGGGACGGTTACAGAGATTTACGACTACTTACGGTTGCTTTGGGCTCGGGCTGGGACCCCGCACTGTCCCAATGACGGTGAGCCGATTTGTCGTCAGAGCGCCTCCCAGATTGCCGAGGCTGTGCTCGCCTGGCCCGAGGGCACCAAGATCGAGGTGGTGGCCCCCCTCGTGCGGGGTCGCAAGGGCGAGTTCAGAGATCTGTTCGAGGGAGCCCTGAAGCAGGGCTTCGTCAGGGTGAGGGTGGATGGAGAGATGTTCGATCTGTCGAGCCCGCCCCGCCTGAATCGTCGTCAGGCGCATGACGTTGGCCTGATTGTTGATCGGCTGGCGGTGCGGAAGGAGGACCGCAGCCGGCTCCACGATTCCATCGAGACGGCTCTGCGATCGGCGGATGGCTTGGTAGAGGTGATTCGCCACGGGAAATCAGGTCGGGGGAGCGGTCGGCCGGTGCTGTACTCCGAGCGGTTTGCATGTGCCAAGTGCGGATACTCGCTGGCCGAGCTGGAACCGAGGCAGTTCTCCTTCAACTCACCCTTCGGCGCGTGTGAGGGATGCGGTGGGCTGGGCACGCGGCGCACCGTGAGCGCAGAGCTCATGCTGGCCGATCCATCCATTTCCATTCTCGAAGGTGTGGTGTTGCCGTGGGGTGAGCCGTCGGGTTACCTGCGAAAGAACGTGCTTCCGGCGTTGGCCGAAGCCCTCGGCTTCGACCCTGCGAAGCCATGGGGCAGCTACCCTGCCAGGGTCGTCCAGGCCCTGTTGTACGGCGTCCCGGGCCGGCAGTTCGCCTTCAGGTACGGGAGTGGACGCTCGAAGGGAACCTACCGAACCGAGTGGGAAGGGATTATTCGGAACGTGGAACGGCGCTACCAGGAAACTTCGTCCGACACCGTCCGGACGCAACTCGGCGAGTACATGACCGAACAGCCGTGCGATGTGTGCAACGGCAGCAGACTCAAACAGGAGAGCCTGTGCGTCACCGTCCATGGGCGGAGTATCGGTGACGTGCTGGACGACTCGGTGGAGGCGACGCTGGAGTTTTTCAAAGCGGTACCGCTGCGAACTCCGGGGAACGGCGCTGCGGTTGCGCCGGCCGGCGGTGGTCTCGACGCGGAAATCGCAGGACCCATTCTCAAGGAGGTCACAGATCGACTCCGTTTCCTCATGGACGTGGGTCTCGGCTATCTCACGTTGGGGCGCCCGGCCTCCTCTCTTTCGGGCGGAGAGGCGCAACGGATCCGCTTGGCTACTCAAATCGGCAGTCGGCTCGTAGGCGTCCTCTACATCCTGGACGAGCCCTCGATCGGTCTGCATCCCAGGGACAACAAGCGTCTGTTGCGCACGCTCACCGGCCTCCGGGATCTCGGCAACACGGTCATCGTAGTCGAGCACGACGAGGAAACCATTAGGAGCGCCGACTACATAGTCGATCTCGGTCCCCGCGCGGGGCGTGACGGTGGTGAAGTGGTCGTTGCCGGAGTGCTGGCTGACATCCTCAAGCACAAGACATCGCTCACCGGCCGCTACCTGCGCGGGGATTTGCGTATCGCTGTTCCATCGGTTCGCAGAGCGTCGAGCACGCATCGACGCCTCACCATTCGGGGTGCCCGCCAGCACAACCTCAAGAACCTGGACGTACACATTCCTCTGGGAGCCTTCGTTGCGGTAACGGGGGTGTCCGGTTCGGGGAAATCCACGCTCGTCACCGACACTCTGTATCGAGCGCTTGCCCGCCATTTTTACCGCAGCAAAGTGCTGCCCGGTGAACACGATTCGATCGAGGGCTTGAGTCAGCTCGACAAGGTCCTCGATATCGACCAAAACCCCATCGGCAGGACTCCGCGATCGAACCCAGCCACCTATACCGGGCTGTTCACGCCAATCAGGGAGCTCTACGCTCAGCTGGGCGAATCGAAGATTCGCGGCTACGGTCCGGGGAGGTTCTCCTTCAACGTCAAGGGTGGCCGGTGCGAGTCGTGTCAGGGAGATGGGTTGGTGAAGATCGAGATGCATTTCCTTCCGGATGTCTATGTACAGTGTGAAGTGTGCAAGGGACGCCGATACAACCGCGAAACCTTGGACGTGCGGTATCGCGGTAAGTCGATTGCCGATGTCTTGGAGATGACGGTGGCCGACGCAATGGAGTTCTTCGAGAACCAACCCCGGATTCGCGCCAAGCTCGAGATTCTGAATGACGTGGGATTGGGGTACCTGCACCTCGGACAAAGTGCCACCACGCTGTCGGGTGGCGAGGCGCAGCGAGTCAAGCTCGCCACCGAGCTGAGCAAGCGCGACACGGGCCGTACGCTGTACATTCTCGATGAGCCGACCACGGGACTGCACTTTGAAGATGTGCGGCTGTTGCTGAACGTGCTCCACCGACTCGTGGACAAGGGAAATACAGTGGTCGTGATCGAGCACAATTTGGATGTGATCAAGACGGCGGATTGGGTCATAGACCTGGGCGCGGAGGGCGGTGAGAAAGGCGGATACGTGGTGGCAGAGGGATCGCCGGAGACGGTAGCCAAAGTGAAGCGCTCGCACACTGCGCGGTTCCTGCGGAAGGCTCTGCGAGACAAGAAACGGCCGGCCGGCCGTACGGTCTGACGACGGTGGATGGTCTGGGGTACCGCCGAGGAGTTGGGCCTGTGCGACTGTCATACCGTCCGATCAGGCTCGGGCACTTTCTCACGCCACCGTTTACATTGGAGATTGGTTCCTGACACCTCAGGGCCCCGCCGTCGTATGGATGGAGGACCTGAACTGAATAGGGAGGCGCGCAGTTGGATCCTGCCATGATCATCGTGCCGTTGGCCGGGATGACCACAGGCATCATCATCTGTATCGGCTTCTTCAAGACGGTGCGTCACCTGATCGACCGCAAGCTGTCTCACGGGGACGACGGGGAACTGCGGGGGGAAGTCGCCGACCTTCAGGCCCGGATCGAGGTCCTAGAGGGCGAGCACGGCCGGGTCGATGAGTTGGAAGACCGACTGGACTTCGCCGAACGGCTGTTGATCCGAGGACGGGAGTCCGGCGCCGCGGCCGAGGAGAGGTGACCCATGCCGGAGAGAGATAGTATTCTTGACGTTTACCAGCATAGTAGCCGTGACGACCATCGCGTTCGGGATCATGCGCAGCATCAACAAGCACCTCGACCGCAAATGGCGGACTCAGCAGGGTGGGCCAGGGCATGAACCGATCTTGGCAGAGTTAGAGGAAATGCGGACCCGGTTGGATGGCTCTGACGAGTTGCGAGACAGGGTGGTAGAGTTGGAGGAACGTGTGGACTTTGCCGAACGGATATTAGCCGAGGGAAACCGACCCGACGAGCTTCGGGCAAGCTCCTCGTAACCTGGCGGAGACGGGCCGAATGGAAGGTGTGCTAGCAGTATTCTTCATATTTGGGGGTGGGACGGCTTTTCTCCTGGCTATCTCCCCCATCGGGAAGGCCATAGCGGACCGTATTCGTGGTAGAGGGCTTGGTGGTGCGGACCAGCCGATCCGGTTCCTCCAGGATAATTACGACGCGTTGCTGGAGGAAATGGAAGGGCTGCGTCACGAAGTAGTGGATCTTCAAGAACGAGTTGACTTTACGGAACGCCTGCTGGCCAGCAACCGGGACCGGGCACCGCTTCCAGGGTCACCGAACGTTCAAGATTGAAACATTCGACTGTCGTTGGCGTAATAGGTGCTGAGGGATCCGGAATACCGGAATACGCCCTGGTGGTACCACCGGCTGCCCAGACTGAGGATTGGTTGCACCGAGACCATAGGGGAGGTTAGGCTCTCAGGGTCCACGGCCCGAACTGGCTCCTGAGGTGTTCCGGAGGTGACAGGCTCTTTTCTCGGAGGAACGATGGCGAGTCGCGAGGACCTCGAGAGTTTCATCGGTCGGCTGGACGCCGACATAAGCAGCGAGGAAGTAGACGCCGGCATCTGGGTCCTCACGCCCGGAGAAGAAAGCGCTCCGGTGGTGGTGAGCTTGGACGCTCCAGTGGTCGTGTTTCGGGTCAAGGTGATGGATATGCCTGAGCCCGGACAGAGGAGGAACGATCTGATGCAGAAGCTGTTGGAGCTGAATGCCGCGGGTTTGGTGCACGGATCGTACGGCATTGAGGGCTCGCACGTGGTCCTGACGGACGCGCTACAGCTTGAAAATCTCGATTTCAACGAGTTCCAGGCGAGTATCGATTCGATAACGTTGGCGCTCGCGTCGCACATTCCTGCCTTAGCGGCTTTTCAGGAGTAAGGGGTTATGGGGATCTTTGATCGCCTAGGTACACTGCTCAAGTCGAACATCAACGATCTGATCAGCCGGGCAGAAAATCCGGAGAAGGTACTGAGCCAGTTGATCACGGATATGCGCAGTCAGCTGGCGAAGGCCAAGCAGGAGGTTGCGTCCGCGATCGCCGATGAGAAGAAGCTGAAGGCCCAGGTCGAGAAGGAGAAGAAGCAGGCTGAAGAGTGGCAGCGGCGCGCGATGCTTGGCGTGCAGCAAGGGCGGGATGACCTGGCTAAGCAAGCGCTCATGCGTCACAACGAGCACATGCAAGGCGCCCAAGCGCTGCACGAGACGTGGGTACGTCACAAGGCCGAGACGGAATCGTTGAAGGCTTCGTTGCGTACTCTGAACGACAAGATCGAAGAGGCGAAACGCAAGAAGAATCTGCTCGTCGCGCGTCAGAAGCGTGCCGACGCGCAGCAGCGGATTCAACGGACGATGTCGTCGATGTCCGACAAGAGCGCTTTCGACCACTTCGAGCGGATGGCGGCGAAGATTGAAGAGGTCGAGCGCAAGCAGCTCGCGGCGGTGGAACTCAACGAGGAGCTCTCAGGCGACGGCTTGTCTCAGGAGTTTGAGGCCTTGGAGTTCGATGGAAGTGCGGACCAGCAGCTGCTCGAGCTCAAGAAGCAGATGGGAATGCTCGGCGCCAGCGAATCCGGGGAGCGTCTGCAACTCACCGACGGCGACGACGTGGAGGATGCCGATATAGTGAAGGACGAGGAGGAAAAGGCGAAGGGGTGAGGAGCCAGCACGGGTATCTGAGAAAGGCGGCCGGCCGAGAGGTTGGTCGCTTTTTCGTTTGAGTCGACCCTCGCTACCTTCCTCCACCATGAGTCTTCGCCTGTTCAACACCCTGACGAGGCGCGTAGAGCCGTTCGAGCCGCTGGCACCGCCTCGGGTTACGATCTACACATGCGGTCCGACCGTCTGGAATTACGCCCACATTGGCAACTTCCGGACCTTTCTGTCTCAGGATCTGTTGCGGCGCTATCTGGAGCACCTCGGCTATGAGGTCTTCCAGATCATGAACATCACGGACGTGGACGACCGGATTATCGCCGAGGCCAACAAGGCCGGCAAGAGCGTTACGGAGTACACTCGGCCTTTCGCGGAGGAGTTTTTCGAGGATCGGGACTACCTCCGCATCAAGCCGGCCGATGTGTATCCTCGGGCCACTGGGTCCATCCCTCCCATGATCCAGCTCGTACAGGAGTTGCTAGATCGCGGTGTGGCCTACCGAGCGGAAGACGGCTCGGTGTACTTCGGGGTGGACAAGTTCGCGGACTACGGAAGGCTGTCGCGGCTCGATAGGCGCGAACTGAAGGCCGGTGCCAGGGTGGAAAGCGACGAGTACTCTAAGGAAGACGTTAGAGATTTTGCCCTTTGGAAAGCCGCCGCTCCGGAGGATGAAAAGGTACAGGCGGTGTGGGACGCGCCCTTCGGACGCGGCCGACCGGGTTGGCACCTCGAGTGCTCGGCGATGGCTCTGGATGAGATACGGAGGCGGTTCGCAGTCGAGACCCTGGACATCCACGCCGGCGGCATTGACCTGATGTTTCCGCACCATGAGAACGAAATCGCCCAGTCCGAGGCCGTGACCGGCCGCCCCTTCGCCCGTTTCTGGGTACACGGCGAGTTTCTCACGGTCGGGGGCACGAAGATGTCCAAACGGTACGGAAACATCCTTACCGTTCGCGACCTAAGGGAGGAGGGTGTAGACCCGGCGGCTATACGGATGCTCTTTTTCCAGCAGCACTACCGCAAGCAGGTCAACTTCACGGATGAGGCCCTGGCCGCTGCCGGCAAGGGCGCCGAGCGGATCGGCGAACTGAGAAAGCGACTGGTGCAGGCTGCTGGCGGAGCAGAGCCATCTTCTTCGGAGGCCGGGGAGCGGCTCGAACGGGAATTCCGAGAGGCGTTGGACGACGATCTCAACGCCTCGTCGGCTGTGGTGGCAATATCAGCCTTCGTGACGCGGGCCAATCGGGCGCTGGATGAGGGCGAGTGGGGGCCCGAGGAGGACGCTCGTGCCCTGTCTGCGCTGGATCACACGTTGGAAGTTTTGCAGATTGCGCCGATTGAGCGTGCCCTGGACCAGGATGAGGCGGTTTGGGTCGAGAGTCAGATTCTGGCCCGGAAAGAGGCGAGGGAGTCCAGGGATTTTGCCGCGGCGGACGCGATCCGCGCCGAGTTGGCCAGCCGGGGAATAGTGCTGGAGGACACGGCGGAGGGAACCCGCTGGAGGAAGGTGGCTGGCTAGGTCGTGAAGTTGGCAACGGCCTGTTTTTGGGCGTTGACGGGTTATAGCTGTCTGATTATCCTACCTGATTATCCTAGTAGATTCTGGCAAATCGCAAGGCTCGGCTGACGTAGCTCAATTGGTAGAGCAGCTGATTTGTAATCAGCAGGTTGGGGGTTCGAGTCCCTTCGTCAGCTCCATGACGTATGGTGGGGGCTCCTGTTTGAGGATACACGATCACCCTGGAGAGGTGGTGGATGCTGGGGTGCTGTTCTGAGACGGTTGGCACAATAGCGGGCATAGGGTGGGGTGCCCGAGTGGCTAAAGGGAGCAGACTGTAAATCTGCCGGCGAATGCCTACGTAGGTTCGAATCCTACCCCCACCATGAACGTTGCGCTGGACTGGGGATGCGCGGCACAAGCCGTCCCAGGGGTTCCCGCGGGTGTAGCTCAGTTGGTAGAGCATCAGCCTTCCAAGCTGAGGGTCGCGGGTTCGAGTCCCGTCGCCCGCTTGGCCGCTCGCGTAGCTCAGTGGTAGAGCGCGTCCTTGGTAAGGACGAGGTCACGGGTTCAAGCCCCGTCGCGAGCTCTCATG
>SDBV01013029.1_pt1 | contig 10616 bp, 5 predicted proteins | sample 2277081 | NCBI WGS metagenome assembly SDBV01 (sample SAMN10402039, study PRJNA504765) | marine sediment metagenome | isolation source: marine sediment core GS10_PC15, 223 cmbsf | place: Arctic Ocean: Southern Knipovich Ridge | collected 2010
GGATTATATCTACATAATTGTTTGCATCCGTATTTTTTGCGAAGTATACAAGCATATCCCAAGCTGGACTTTGACCATATAACTTATCAAAATCAAATAGATCTGCTAAAAATTTAATATTTTTTTCCATTTTTAATTGATAATCTAAAGCTAATCTTTGGATAAAATAATTCCCTGATTTAATCTCAATGCTGATAGGAATTTTATATCTTCCTTCTTTTTTAAATTGTCTTTTTAATAAATTATCATAGTTTTCAACATGGATTAATCCTTTATCTTCAATAAAAGATTTGTCTTCTAGATTATTCTCGAATTTAAGTTTAAATTTAACACTATCAAACACAAAGACTAATTTTTCTAATTTAGTTCTTGAATTTATAAAATTTTGATATAACCAATAAGTTATATCATGTTCACTTTCCAATTCTTGTTGTTGGTTAACTATCTGACATAATTTCCCTTGAAGTTGGGTAAAGTCATAATCTTTGTGTAATAAAATGTAATTAAAAATAAATGGAGGAAATTGATGGTTTAAAAACCTTACAAATGTAAAATTTTGGATGTTATGATATGTTTTAATTAATGGAATAGAACGAAGAAAGCCATAGTAATGATTTTCTTCTTTTAAAATAGGATCAATTACAACACTGATCTGATTCTTACTCAAAATTATCGTCTTTTATTATTATCCCTAAATAAACAGAAAAACATATTTATTTATTATATTTTCCTTTCTTGATGGTTTCAGGTAATATTTTACAAATTTAAATTCAACTGCCATTTATCGTCTGGGAATTTGGAAGGCCCATAATCACCTATTATTAATTTTGAATTTCTCATCTGATTTTTCATATCATCAAAAATATCAGAACTTATATCTGAGCATGTCAGTTTAAGAATTCTCTCAGATTTTTTCTTAATTAGAAATTTCTAAGAAATTCCTTATTATTTTAATACTTTTACTTTTATATCCCAATAGTCAATTTAAAACATTTAAATTAACTAAAAGTTTAATCAAAAGAAAAAACAAATATTTAGATATTAGATTATAAAGTTGAATTTATTAAATGTCTGAATCAAAATATTGGATTAAAGTAATTGAATGGTTAAACAAAAATAAAATTATTTATGCTTTTCATACTTCTCATAAGTCTGAATTAATGAAGGATTATGAAGAATGGGTACTAAATTTCGAAAAAAAATCTGGTGAAATAATTCCCGTTCATTCAATCAAAATAAAAAATTCATATTCTGATTTTTTGGCACTGAAGTCCGAAGATTTTGAAGATATTGACTATATCTATTCCCTTGAAGTAAAGGGTAAAATAAATCGTAACGGTTTTAAAAGAGGTATTTATCAAGCAGAAGATGCTCAATATGGTACCGATTATTCCGCCATTTTAATACCTAAAGACTGTGTGAAGCCAGATTACGAAAAGGAGTTAAATAAAAAAGGAATTCTATTAGGAGAGATTGATAATAAAGGAAATATTACCCTTCAAAATATGAATGCTGCAAAATCTTCTTTTAATCCAAGAACTCATAATAGAATTTTAAAATTCTTATTAATAATTAAGCAAAAAAAAAAAGGAGATTTGATCTCAAAAATAAGGAGTAATAAAACGATTTTTATACATTACATAATACCGGGTTATATAAAATATCTTTATAGAAAATATGAAGAAAAAGATTTAACTAGTAATGAACTTGAAGATTATCTAAGGACCCATTGGAGAAAACTAATACATAGAAAAGATTGGAAGAAATTATTATCACAGCAAGTAGTACGCTCAAAAATTCTATTTGAAGATTGGGATAAAAATTCTGTTAAAGATTTCATTAAAGTTTCAACCCAATTTGGTTTTATGAATAAAAATTTGTTTTTATTTTCCTTCATAGAGTTTTATTTAAAAAGCATTAAACTACCAAAGGCAGACATATTTCCAGAAGTACAAAACGAACAAATCAAAAACAACCTAATTAGGTTATTCTCTTGTGCCGTTGATATGACAGGAAGAAACAATTGGTTATACCAAAAACATCCTTTGCTTTCAAATTTTATTTTAAATTTTCTATCTAAGCGGATTGATATGAAGATTTTCAATCAATGGGTAAGACGTGCTATAGAGAAGGTTCAGTCTTCAAAAAGGGATGATGTGATATATAAAATCGGGGTAACCTTCAGAGATATTATAAATTTAATTTTAAAATTAGACCTATTAATTGCAAAAGAATTCTTTTTAAAAGAAAAAGTAGGTAAAAGAGCTTCTAAGGATGATATTTGTATTTCTCCTATAGGAAACTTAAAATGCCCAAAACCTGCTAATGAAAGATGTTATGGACGAACAATTAAAGATTTTGATGAGCTATTGAATTATAACAAGGGGATTTCTTCATTACTGCTTGATCCGAACAATCCGATCGAAACCTATATGGATTTACCTAAAAAATATTTTGAGAAAAATAATAAAACTATGCCATTACGATTCGGTTTTATCAAAGCTATTGCTGATCCCCAAATATTTTATAATTTTAAAAGAAATCTTATTAATTTAGGGTATTTTCCTAAAGAATTTGTAGAAAATAATGAACTTCTGAAAGAAAATAATTATCCATTAGGTAATGGTACACGCTTAGGTAAATATTGCCCTTATTTGGATCTCTGGTCTATGGATATAGAATACGATATTTTTAGTCAATAATGTTAGTGAATCCATATAACTAAGAATGGAAATTAAATCTATTCACAAATCCAATCAGTTTCAAGATTTCAAAGCTATTCTTAGAGCTTTTTATCTTTTTTACTTTTATTAATATAAACCTCAATTATACTTAAATTAGATATCCGTTTTCCTTTTTAAAGAATTAAGATTTATAGCTATTTGAAAATCATTTATTAATAATTTAATATAAAAGATGCAGGAATAAGTCTTTTCACATAAAAATTGAACTTCAAACTATAAAAATGAGTTTAGCATAATTAATATCATAGGATATCTGAAAGATTTCATGAATAATAAAAAATCTAAGAATCTCCAGTTGTAAATAAATGAATTAAATATTAAACTCAGGTTGATATTCGATAAAATCTATTGGGAAAACTTGTGTAAATAACAATTATTTCTTATTCCTTGAAGATATTGATTTTTCTTTGATCTAAAAACAAAAAAATAGCAGAAAATGCATGAAATAGGTTTATCATGGAAAAAAAGCAAAAAACTGTTCAAACTGACCTTTTTAATAGAGTTTTACCGGAAAAAATCAATACAATATAGGGGTAATAAATCTCAAGTTTTAGACTTCATTATACCTCATTTCAAAGGAGCAACGACAATCTTGGATTTGATAATAGGTTCTCAAAGTATTGGATCCTTCTATAAGAAATATGCAAAAATTCTCTCAAATGATGTCCAATATTATTCATATGTTTTAGGCAAAGCCTATGTAGAGAATAATCAATATAAAACTTTAAATCTGATTCCAATTAAAGATATTACCCCTCATCCCGAATTTAACCTGTTCTATAAATATTATGCTGATAAGTATTTTTCTATAAACCAAGCAAAGGAAATTGACGCAATTCGAGCTATAATTGAAAAAATTAAACGTGAAGATGACATTCTTTCTTATTGCTATTTAGCTTGTCTTCTAAAAACATTAGACTTAGTTTCTAGAACAGCAGGGCATTTTTGGGGCTTTATTGGAAAAGAATCATCAAAAGCTAAAGCAAGGGATAAAAAGTCAGTTTATAAACAATTTTCTAAAATCTGTAAAAACTTTAGGGTGAATTTCTCACCTTTTAAACATAAATGTTTCAATTTAAATGCATTAGAATTGTTAAAAAAAATTGAAAATGTAGATCTAATATACTTGGATCCTTCTTATAATCGTAGGCAATATTCGGATTATTATCACATTTTAGAAATTTGTGCCAAATATAAAGGAGAATTAGATGAAAATTCTGTTACTTTATTACCTAAAGAAAGGTTTAAATCTAAATTCTGTCATCGCGCAAAAGTACATAACGCTTTTAAAGAGATTTTGGATTTAGCAAAAGATTTAGTTAAACAGAAAATAATTATTAGTTATATAAATCAAGGATTTTTGAACATAGAAGAGCTAAAGGAAATTTTTCATGAATATTCGCAAAATCTAGAGATCTATGAAAAAGAAATTCAATATACTAAACAGAAAACCTCATTTAGGACGGATACCGAGAAAAAAATACTATTTATATTAAACTTCTAATTTTTAATAACTTTTAACATACTTTTTTATTGAATTCAAATATCCCCAATTTTTAAAATTTATATCTTATTTTTTTTGCAAAAACTTAAAAAAAACCCAAAACACAATATATACGTATTAATTAGATTTAAAAACAGATTTTTATAATCTCTCTCTTAACGAAGAAGTAAATTATGAAATTTACTTACTAATAAAAAGACAATTTTAAGATGATGATAAATGGAATTACTTACATTTGAAGATTTTCATAATTCATTGAAATCAGCATTAAATTGGGATGAAGATAGAGACTTAAATGAAGCCCAACTTAACGCTGTTGCTCATGGAGTTGGACCTTTAATGATAATGGCCGGCCCGGGATCAGGGAAAAGTGAAGTAATTGTATGGAGATGTTTAAAACTTTTATTAGTAGACGGTATAGATCCAAAATCAATTATAGTAACTACATTCACAGAAAAAGCAGCAAGAAACTTGATTAATAGAATTACAAATTATGTCACCCTAATAAGAACTCATTTAGAACTTGACATAAGAGAAATCCCAGATGCTTCTTTGATCTATATCGGAACTCTTCATAGTCTATGTAATGAAATAATGCAAGAATTTCGATATATTCCATATCAAAATAAACGATTAATGGATGATTTTGAGCAAAGATTTTTTGTTTATCGTTATTGTCGTGTAAGCAATCGTTGGGACGGCAGAAGACGTCCCGGACCTTCCCAAGAATTTTGGAATCACTTTGGAATTACGCGTCATCATATGAAGTGGGATCGAGTAAATGGAGCTATATCTATTTTAAATCGCATTGTTGAAGATAATGTAAATATCGATCTTCTTGATGAAGAAGTCGAAAACAATGAGATTTTTCAAGAACTCATGACCTTTTATAGAGAATATGAAACTCAGTTAGAAGAGAATTATCGATGTGATTTTTCTCATTTACAGAGATTTTTCTTAGATTTTCTTGATAGCGAACAAGGTGTTTTATTTTTGAATGGAGATACTTCAAGAGGAAAATCCTCAATTGAATATATTTTAGTTGATGAATATCAAGACACGAATCCAATACAAGAATCAATTTACTTTAAGTTAGCAGAGCGAACTACAAATCTTACGATAGTCGGTGACGATGACCAGGCCATGTATAGATTTAGAGGAGGTTCAACTGATGCTATTGTTAATTTTAACAACAAATGTGAAGCAAATTTAGGAGTGGCATCGGAAATTTTTCAATTAATTATAAACTATCGATCTCCTCAAAGGATTATTGATTTATTTAATGATTATGTATTTCATAATGAGAATTATAATTGCCCCGGTGTTAGAGCACCTAAAGAAAGGATGGTATCCGGTTTGAATATAGAAAATGAGTGGGATACCATTTTATGTATTCGAGGACAAAATGGAGCAAATTTAGCAGAACTGACAGTTGAGATGGTAGAAGATATAATTAATCGAGGATATGTTGTAGATCCTTCTCAAATAGTTTTGCTTTTTAGCTCAACCCGAGAGGGTCCAAGAGGAACTGGCCCATTTGTAGCTCAATTAAATGAAAGAGGAATTCCTTACTTTAATCCACGCTCTAGAATGGTTCAAGAATCGGTAGAAGTCCAACAAATCTTGGGGGCGATGATAGAATTCTTAGATCCTTCTGATGATGACAATCCGGAAGGGTTATATATTAATCATCTACTACCCGGAATGGGGATTAGGGACCACTTAAGGCAATTTTTAAATAATTGTAGAGTTTCGTATAGAGATTTGGATAATAGAGTTGAATTACAAAGTGCTATTGAACGGAGTTTAGAAAACGCTAGAGCTATGGATCCTGATTCATTTGTGGGAGGGTTGAATCTGATGAATATTTTTTATAGAATTATCAATTTTCCTCCTTTCTCAGGTTATTTAGCGGATCCTAGAATTAGTCCAAGAATTGGAATTCTTAGCCAACTTTTAGAAGCATTTACTAGCACCAATTATGCAAGTCTTGTAACTTCAAGTCCTGGTTCTTCAGCAACTGGATTTATTTTTAAGAGAAACATAATTGGAAACTTTTATGTCCCTTTTTGTGAGTTATTGATTTCTAAGGGAATAAATGATTTTGAAGATAAGGAATTTCCAATACCTAGAGGTAGTGTACAGATTATGACTTATCATCAAGCTAAGGGACTGGAATTTCCTTTTGTATTCCTTTTAAGTTTAACAACTAATCCAAGAATGGGAACTGAACATATCTTAGAAGAAATATTTAATAATTATCGTGAAAGACCAATTACATTACACACGAGAGAAGAAAGAGCTTTTCATGATTATTTTAGAAAGTTATATGTAGGAAAATCAAGAGCTCAATTAGGATTAATTTTATGTTTTAGAGGCACACCAACATTACATGCTATTGGTTATGATCAAGATACTAATCCTTTAAATAATATAAGGACTTTAAGAAATAATTTTAATATATTTGAAAGAAGGAGCTGATTGATATAGTAGATCAAGATTACTTTTCGGGAGTAGAAATTAGGGAAATAGAAGATTCTGAAGTTATAAGGAGGTATGGAATAACTAGTGATATAATTGCATATAGATTATGCCCTAGAAATTATGGATATTTTAAATTGAGAAACTTTATTCCATCTACTTCTGGGCAGTTGTTCTTTGGAACAATAATACATAATGTCTTTGATCAAGCCCATCTACATTATTCCGGGAGATTTAATTTAGCCGATTTAACACTCTCTAACAGAAGGAGAGGATTTGAGAGATTAAGTGCCAGAGAAATGCTTCGAAATAGTCTGGAAAAGTTAGTAGAAATAAATATTCTTGATCCAGAAGAAGTAAGAGAGGATTTTAGATTTGAGGATCCTAATGTCCCTAATCCATTACAACTTGGAAATGCATTTGTTAATATCGAAAATTCTTTAAGAGCACGTGGGATTTTAAATCTTAGTAGAGGATTAAGAACCCGAGCTTTTAACCTAACTCAGATTTTTAATAAAAAACTGGGAAGTTTTATATATCCAAAGGTCCTTGATACTGAACATACTTTAGAGCACATGGGACAAACTCAAAATGATATAAGATATTTAATGCATGGTGTTGTGGATTTAATTACTGAAGAAATTCCAGAACTTGGAGCTCCCATTGATTACAGTAATTGTGTAATTTGGGATTATAAAGGGGGTTCAAAAGAAATTGTTGAGAGAAGTCCTAGCCAAACATTAAATTATGATTTCCAATTACAAACATATGTTAAATTATTTCAAAACAAGAATGGAACATTTCCAAGAGAGGCAAATCTAATTTTTGTAGGTTCTTTGTTTCCAGAAAATTTAGCTAGGAGAAACGAGATTTTAAGTTTAGAAGATCCAAGACAAATTTTAGAGAGAATCGTTCGGAGAGTAGAATTTAATCCAACAGTAATAGATCAAGCGTTTAATTTTTTTGAAGAGACTATCGATATGATTGAATTAGAACACAATAGAGCTTATAATGAGCAGTGGAGACCATTAACATTAGAAAATGGCGCAGAACACCCAACACCTTCGAACATGTGCGAAACATGCGAACTCAGATGGTCTTGTGAAAATCCAAACGGTAATTTTCCCCTTAGATCCTTTATTTAAATAATTACTTTTAAGCGATAATATAAGAGCTATAGATGAATTAATAATAAAATTAAAAGAATTAAATAACAACGGATTCTTCCAAAGTTTAAGACGAAGTTCTACTGGAATTGAGTATAATTTAGAAACCGCATTAGGTATTAAGGAGAACAGATTTAGAGGTCCGGATTATGACATTTATGAATTAAAAGCTAAAAGAAAAAATACAAATTCAAAATCTTCTCTATTTGTGCCTAATTGGATATTGACTAATAACAATTCATGGAAAGATGTTGTAAATGAATATGGTTATCGGTGGCCCATTAATGAGAATCAACAAATAAAGGGTAAAGCCTTGTTTCCGACATTCTAATATGAACACCTAAATAATAGAGGTTGATAGGAAGAAATATTTTCACTACCTTAAAGTTTATCAGCTAGAAGATACTAGTTTTGAGAATTTTATAAACCAAATAAAAGCAGATCGAGATCGCATTGTAGCAGAATATCGAATGGGATTTCATCTTAATGGGAACTTTGAAAGACATGGGAATGCATTTAAAGCTAGTAGAAAAGCAATTTTTGCACTTTATGAAAAAATTACTAAAATTATCAAGACGTTTTTTTAAGTTATTAATCTACTAATTCTATTTAATTCACCTAATTTCTTTAGATAATCAAAAATTCCATTTTTAGATTCAAGAATAATAAATCTCTCATCAAACAAATTCTCAATTATGAATCTATATAATTTACCCAAAACAATTATTATTCGAGAGTAGTTTTCATTTTCAATAATTTTCTGCAATTTCGGTACTACCTTAGATCTTAATTCCAAAGCTTCCCTTTTATTCTGAATCTTCTTATTCTAATTATCAATTTTATCCTCAGGTTTTAAAAGAAATCTTAAATGTCTTAAAACAATCTTTTAAATATGGAGGATCGAGAGTTAATCAAAGTCATAAAATCACTTCCAAGTTTTTTTGATTTATATTTGAAGAAGAACACTAAGATGGAAGACTCTAGTGTATTATCTTGTGTAAAGAGCATCCATAAAGGACAAGAATTTTTTGCGTTATTTTGCTCATTAGTTAATTATCAGATTAAAGTAAAAAAATTCTTAGTACCAATGTTGTTTTCATTTATCAGTATATTGAATGAGCAGTTTGATAGTGATTTTTCAAAATTTATATATTCCCTTCATGATAACCAAAGAATGATATTTGAAAATCTAAAATGGAAATATTTAAGTGATGGTGGAAAGTATAAAGATCGTCATGGTTGGTTTCATAGATTTAAAAAAATTGATGATTTATTATGCATCTGCCAAAAATTAAGAGGATTCAATGAGAAATTTGGTGCTCTAGGCAAAAATACTGAAGAACTATACTATAAAGCAAAAAATTTTGAATTATTTTTGATGGATTTCATAAGTATATTTCATAAACCCAATACATGTGATTTCTGTAATAAATGTGATACCAACGAACAAAAGAGAATAATGGTATTAAAGCAGTTTGGAAATAATAGAATAAGCTCAAATACTTGTTTTAAAAGATATTTATTATTTTTTAGGTGGATGGTAGGAAAACCCCCAGATCTCAATCAATGGACTTTTATTCCTGCTAATCAATTATTAATACCCTTAGATGTACATTTACAGAGGATTATGTCACGGATAGGTATAATAGAAAAAGAAAAGCCTTGTAAATGGAAAGATGTAATTAAAATATCAATGTTTCTAAATAAAATAGATCCAATTGATCCAATTTATTATGATTTAGCGATTAGTAGATTAGGTATTATAGAAATCTGTAAAAAAGATCTAAAAAAATCTAAATGCAACATCTGTCCATTAAAGAAATTTTGCATAATTCAAAAAAATAGTGAGTATATCTATGTTCTTTAATTACTATTTTTCTTCTGATTGAGTTGACCATTGTCAGTTTCTAAAAGAATAAAAATGTATAATAGTATTTAATATTAAAATGAAATTTTACTTTAGTGTAATAATTCAGGGTGGTGTTTTATATGGCATCTAATTCAAGAAAAAAGGTTGAGAATGGGTATTCACTTGTAGCCACTATTAAAAATCCAAAATGGCCATTCAATCTTGAAGAAATTGAAAGTGAATCCTTAAGGAAATTCTCATTTGAAATATTTGATCGAATGGACAAATATTTTAATGAGAAAGAAACAAATCCTTGTGCAGTTTATGCTCCTTACAGAACTGGTAAAAGTGAGTTTCTTTATGCTTGTTTCCGAAAAACACTTAACAATGGCCATCTAGCCTTGTATGGAAACTTGGTAAAATTTTTAAAATTAGCTGAAAGATATAGTACAGATGATTTTGCTGATGCTTTATTAAAAGTTGTGGATGATCAATTATCATTAATAAAAGATGTATTCATTAATAAAAGGAACTTAGAAAAATATCAAAACATATTATTTCCAGAAATTAAAGAATTTAAACAAGGAAATTTAGAAAAATATTTACTTGAGTCCATATGTAAGCCTTCTGGTATTGATGATATTGTATTTAAAGAGAATTTAAATAGACAAGATTTAAAAATTGTTATTTTAATTGATGAAATGGAAGGATCTTTCGAAGATTTACGTGAAATTTTTGGCAAAGGAACTAAAGTACCATTAAGATCAACTTATGAAGCTGTTAATTGTAGCACTCCTCCATATATGACAATTATGGCCTATGGTATGATTTCCGTTATGGAATCGTTACGTTTTGATGAGATGGGAAGACTT
>SDBV01013030.1_pt1 | contig 10616 bp, 10 predicted proteins | sample 2277081 | NCBI WGS metagenome assembly SDBV01 (sample SAMN10402039, study PRJNA504765) | marine sediment metagenome | isolation source: marine sediment core GS10_PC15, 223 cmbsf | place: Arctic Ocean: Southern Knipovich Ridge | collected 2010
GTTATCAGCATATTACCCTCGTTATGGAGGGAAGGAGGTTCGTGGACGGAGAGCTGGAAGAGGCGGCATGAGGATTCCACGGAGGATGCGCTTTTTCTCATCCACAGAACTTGACAATATCTCATCTGGAGAATCAATGTGCTTCTGCTTCCAGCCATTCGGCGCAAGTGCTACAACATGAGGCTTATCGGCCCACTTTCCCCGGCTACGGGAGGAGTACAGCCCGTAGCGTCGGAGATATTGTGTTCCTTTGGGCGGCAGGTGTTGTGTTAGAAGTGCGATAAAATCGGAGGCATCGAATAGCTTCAGGTTTTCTTTGAAGTATTCGTTGAACGAGGTGTGGAAGAGGACCTTTCCGGCGAAGCTCTCAAAGCGCAGCTTCTTAAGCGAGACGGGAGGTCGTGCCAGGTACTGGGCGAGGCTCTCGCGTTTTTTTGAGTTTCCGCCCGGCAGCAGGATGGAGGCGTCCACACTGAAGCCTGAGTGTCTCCAGGTGAGCAGGTTATCAGCCCTATCCTGGGCTGATGAGCTTTCTCTCGAGGAAGAGCTTAATGACCGCTCTGCGGAAGCACTCAGTCATCTGCTGTAGGTTGCCGAATGGGATGTGGATGAAATTGCCGTCTTTATCGAAGCCGCCCTCCAGTACGATGGCGTGCCAGTGGGAATTCCACCGTAAAAACTCTCCGAACGACTGAAAACAGAGCAAAGCGGCACTTTCCAGGGTTGTTCCGGCGGCTTCGGCGAAATACCCCCTGATGAGATCGAAGATGAGCCTGCTGATCTCGGAGAAGAGCTTTCTTCTCGGAGAAGAGCTTTCTGTCATGGCGGAAGAACACTCTCAGGCATTTGGGCAGACTGAGCGTCACGAATCTGTGTGGAAGACGCAGGAGAAGATCATTCTCCGCGTACTCGGCGAACAGGATGGTTCGTTTCTGGGAACAGGAAGGGCAGAGATGGAAGCCTTTGCAACTGAAGGGACGAAAGAACTCCTCTCTACATTCAGGATTGGTGCACTGGATGCGGGCGACACCTTGAGCATAGTCGCCGCATGAGATGAAGTTTTCGACCACCTCCGTGATGCGCTCTAGACGGAACCGCCCATATGAAGGAGCATACTTCCACTGGTAGTCTTCTGCGAAATGCTGGAAGTATTCCTTTAAAATTGTCTGAAGCACGTTCGTTCCGCGTTGGCGGTACGGCGGGGGTCTATCCGGATCGAGGTCAAGAGAGAGCTGTGCCTGCACATGGAGATATTACGGTCAAGTGTGGCCTGGTGCTTTCCTGATGATGGAAGGGAAAAGGATCCGATCAAGAAGACGCAGGTATGTGCGTGACAGCGGCAATAGACAATCCTGAGCCTAACAACCGGATTGAGCCGGACGCTTAAAGAAATCCCCGATTATCCCAAGGAGACTCACGTCACAACCCTCATCGAGGTAGCAGAAGGCAAATCGGTCCTGGATTCTGACGCGATCGATCGCCTGTCTGTAAAAAACAAGATCCTCCTGCCGAAGCTTGTTTCTCAGTATCGAGTTGACCAGTCTAATATCGGAGGTATCGTAGAGGGTTGTGTAGGCCTCAATATCCGCCCTGCTGACTCTCCGCGTCATCAGCGCCGTATCCGCAAGGAGACCTACCAGGAGAGCCGTGGAAACTGAGGACGGGATGAGCTGATCCAGCTCCCTGAAGTAGGAGAATATGATGGAGGAACAGGCCCCGTAATCGGTGCGGATATCACTCACAAGTACATCCTCCGGCGGAGTCGACTCGTGATGATCGATAATCGCTGTCTCCCTTCCAATGAAAGCATAAAAGAAAGCCAGTATGAAGAGTGGCGAGCCCAACCCTTCGACAAACGCAATCGAGGTTGCGAGTGCGGTGACCACCGCTGAGTAGCTGCTGGGCATACCCCCGGTTGCCCAAAAGATTCGCAGCATCACGGGTTTGGCCGACGGAGGTTTTCTGCGAAAGATGTCGATAATGGACTTCAAGATCTGAGAGATCAACCAGCTGAAAAAAGCCTAGAGAAAAATCAGGTTATTGATCATGTTGTACATAGAGTACATATTCCACCTGAAATGCAGTCAAATGTATTTTGTATTTAAGGTGGGATTTGTCAAGGTGCCATAGTGTTGCCTCTTAGAAACCGCGAGGGAAATCGGGCATAGGATTTCACGGACGTTTATCGACCTTGTGGATCGACAGGAAGATCACATCCATGTGCGTTATTGATATGTAGCTAGCCACATATCAATAAGGAGATCATGGAGGACCTGATCGAGGATGTCAAAATCGACGGGAAGCACTCGTTTGAAGACACCATAGAGAGTGTGATAGTGGACAAGAAGCTCTACGGAGCCAGGATCGCTCTTATCGGCGGGATCGATGTGCATTTCCTATGCCGGTCGGACGAATCAGCCATCCGAAGGCGGGTGCGAAAGACGCTGGATGCGTGCTTGCCCGGAGGGGGCTACTGCCTCGGTACGGACAACAGCGTAGCCAATTACATTCCACTTAACAACTACCTGATCATGCTCGACGAGGGCCGACTGTACAGCCGGGAGATGAGGTAGACATCCCTCTTCTGCTAGCCCCTGTTAGTTGTCCCAACAATAGACATAAAGCTTACTCTTGGCGCGCTACCAGGCGCGGCTGCTGAACCGAAAGGACCGCAGAAATCTGTCCATCTCCTCGTGGGACCCAGCAGGTCCTTCCCCGCGCTTCAAAGCCATGGCCATTATCTGAAAGAGCCGGTTTTTTTCTATATAGCTTCTGGCCCAGATGAGCGCGCCCCGGCCCTCGATCTTGGTGTCGGCAAGATACTCGAGACCGGGATGACCGCTCAGCGTGAGTCTGTAGCTCTGAACGAGCTCACCCTGCTGGGAGCGTATCGTGCTGTCCCGGGCGTTTTCCAGTATTGCGTAGGGCTCTGACCGGTCGACGATTTGTTCCGGATAGTCGGAATAGCTGACAAAAAATACCGTTTCATCGTCAAGCTCGGTGATGAACATAGTCAGCTCGATCCGACCAAGGTCGGTCTCCACGGTTTCTGTCTGCTGTTCAGGCTCACCGGGCATGAGAACGGAAAAAGCCCCGGCCTCGGAGGAGAACTCCCTCCATGCGATGCGACCACAACCCACTACTGCCGAGGCGACGAGAATTGCCATAAGAATCGATCTGTATTTCATCTATCACCCTCCAACTTTTTGTTTCAAGCTCCGCCGGAGCAAACGCAGTCGTTTAATCTAAACCCTCCACGTTCCCGCGCGGATCGAGTCCTGTACCATCGAGAACACCCTCTCATTCTCCGCCTCCTCCAGAACGCGGGCTGTGACCTCATCCAGAGGCGGAAGCGCGCCTACGGCCTCGAAAAACCGGTTCCTGGCCGCCCTATCATCTCCAAACTTTCCGTTCCTTTGATCATCGGCATAGGAGAAATCCGCATACCTCAGTAGAATCGAGTGGCCTACGATGATCCGGGCTCCACGTCTGAAGGTCTCACCAAAGGGAGTGAGAAAATTATCGGTTAGATCATCCACAAAGGGGAGCCCTGGCTTGTTCATCTCCGTACCGATATTGATCGGTAGGTCGAGAGACTCGGCAGTTTTTACGAACTCCGATAACTTTTCTCTTTTGAGACTCTGCAGATCGGCATCGACCACGTTACAGTTTCTGTCTGGAATGATATTCACGGCTGCCGCTCCCTTTGCGGTCAGAGACTCGAGAAGGGCCTGGGGGTCCTCTTCCGCCGGACTCGTTCCATCCAGCCAGGCGACCATGGGAATGGCCCGGCAGGAGAGCACCCACTCGATGAACTCCTCCACGGGAGGGAAGGTCTGTGAGGTCGGGGGTTGATAGCCGATACCGCCCCTCTTGACCAGCCTGGTCCGGAGCCGCTCCTCCAGCTGCGGCAGATCCCCCAACATTCTTTCAACGGAGTCCCGATTTTCTTTGAGCAGAGAAGACCAGAAGGCGATGCGGTCCTCATACCGGGTAAAACGGACGCTGATCATGCTGACATACGCCCTGATGATGTGCCTCTCCGTTGCATTTCCCGAAGGCGTCAGGGGCAGGACATCCCTCTCATAATCGACTGGCACTTCCGGAAGGCGCGTGTTGAGCCTCTCCATGAGCTCCAGATTCCGCTTTAGAGCCTTGCCGCGGTAGAGTGCCAGTGTCTCCGATTGCTCCGAGCCCTCGGTAACCGGACGTACAAACCCGGCCCCCATGACATAGGCTACCCCCGGCTCACCGGGGGAATTGATATCCCGGTCGGCCATCTCAGCAATAAAGCTTCGAGTCTCAAGGGCAACGGAGACTCTCAGCCCCAAGATCAAACCAGCCTCGTAAAACTCCTCGAGCCCATCGATCACATCGAAATCGCAGATGGCGGCAGCGGAGAGGCCTGCCTTTCGGGCCTGCCAGGCGATATGAGCGGGTGAATACTGTTGGGAGTTGTAGGAAAAGAAGGAGTGGATGTGCATGTTGATATTGCCACCCTCAGGCGCGAAATCTCCCATCTCGGCCATCAGACGCCTTAGGGCAGACATCCGCTCTTCGTAATCGAATGAGTCCAATTGCTGCAGAAGCAGGGCTTCCCTTTCCATATTCCTTTTGTACACCTAACTTTGATCTGCATGTCCTGTCAAGAGACCGTGTAATCGCCTGTAAACGCTACAGCGTAAACCACCACCTGCAACCCCGAGTCCTGATACAACCTCGAGCTGGAGTTGACGCTTTATAGCATAGCCTTTATGCTTTCGGCGGAAACCGTATGGCAAAGCTCTGGAAATCGGACAAATCCCTCAACCGGCTCATCGAAACCTTTACCACAGGCCGAGATCCGGTGTTGGACCGGAAGCTGGTGAGCGCCGACTGCGTTGCCAGCATCGCCCATGCCGACATGCTCGCCTCCATCGGAGTGCTCTCGGCCCGGGAGTTCTCCGACCTGAAGAGAGAGCTCCTCGCCATCGTGGAGAGGAACGAGTTGGGTGAGTTCCGAATAGAACCCGAGGACGAGGACTGCCACACCGCTATTGAAAACCATCTGACCGCCGTTCTGGGCGAGAGCGGAAAGCGCATTCACACGGGCCGATCCCGAAACGATCAGGTGATCGCTGCGTTGAGACTCTACACCCGGGAGTTCCTCCTTGTTATTCAACGGGCCTGCCTCGAGCTGGTTGTGACAGGCGTTTCTATGGCTAAGAAGTATGAAAAGGTGCCCATGCCGGGAAGAACCCACATGCAGGTGGCCATGCCCTCTTCTGTGGGACTCTGGTTTGCGGCCTATGCAGAAGAGCTTCTCGATGTCCTGCTCCTCATACAGACCGCCTATCGCCTGAACAACACCTCTCCCCTGGGCTCTGCGGCAAGCTACGGGGTTCCTCTTCAACTGGACCGGGAACGAATGGCCCGGGCCCTGGCCTTCCACAAGGTTCAGAACAACGTTCTCTACGTAAACAACAGCCGGGGCAAGGTAGAGGCCGTTGTACTGGAGGCAGTGGATCAGATCATGTTGACCCTGAGCCGGCTCTCCCAGGATCTCATTCTCTTCTCCATGCCCGAATTCGGCTACTTCACCATCCCTGAGGAGATCTGCACGGGAAGCAGCATTATGCCTCAGAAGAAGAATCCCGATGCCCTCGAGCTGATCCGCGCCAAGGCGGCCACCGTGGCAGCCCTCTCCGGGGGAGTGAAATCGATTTTGCGGGCCCTCCCGTCGGGTTACAACCGGGACGTTCAGGAGACAAAGGCCGCCCTGATCGAAGGTCTGGAGATTGGCCTGGCCAGCCTTCGAGTCATGCATCTCGCTATAGACAGGCTCGGGGTCAATGAGGAGGCCCTCCGCAAGGGCTTCATGCCGGAGATCTTCGCTGCCGACCGGGCCCTCGAGCTGGTGGCGGAAGGCATGCCCTTTCGGGACGCTTACAGGGAGGTCGCCTCTCACCTGGAAGATCTGAAGGGCATGGACCCCGTTAAGGCGATCGAGGCCAAAAGCTACCAGGGAGCTCCCGGCAATCTGAGACTGGACTTAGCGGAGAATGAAATCAAGAGGTTCCAGACGGCATTGGATCGCGAGGAAAAGCGCGTCAACGAGACACTTCAGTCCCTTACCGGGCGCCCGGTGAGATTGTCTCGATGTGTTAGTGAGTGAGGAGCCCGTGGGAGTAGGACTCCCGCAGGAGTATGAGATGAAAGACGAACACCTGGGATTCCGCATTATCACCGAGATCGAACGGGTACCGCGGGAGACCTACGAGCCCCTGATGGGCCTTATGACCGGCAACGTCTGCGATGCCATGGATCGTTCGGGCGCCATGAATTGGCAAATCAAACCGGTGGACCCGGCGATGAAGTGTGTCGGAACGGCGATCACCGTAAAGGCTCGACCCAAGGACAACCTGATGGTCTACAAGGCTCTGGATATCGCCCAACCAGGTGATGTAATCGTCGTCGCACTTGGCGATTATACCGGTGCATCCACATGGGGTGATCTCACCTCTCTCATCGGCAAGCAGAAGAGCATCGCCGGAATGGTGACGGACGGACTGGTCCGCGATACTGTGGGAATCCGGGAAGTGGGACTGCCTGTCTTCGCCCGTGGATCGATTCCCTCGAGTCCCTTCAAGGACGGGCCCGGCGAGATCAATGTGCCCGTTCAGTGCGGCGGCATTGTCGTGCGACCGGGCGATATCGTCTTCGGAGACATCGACGGGGTGGTCGTGATACCCCATGAGCACGCGGCCGAAGTGGTGGAAAAAGCCCTGGAAATCGATGCCAGCGAGGTCGAGAAGGTAAAAAGCATCAAGGCGGGTCATCTGATTCCGGATTGGATAGATGGCAAGCTGAAGGATCTGGGATACCGGATCGACTAGGAGAGGGTTGCCCCTCAGCCGGGCACCTCTAGAGACGCCGGACCTCTTCGTGCATGCACGCCCCTGAAGGCTTTGTCAAGAATCAATCTCCCTGCTACTCCCTGCTCACTTACAGGAGCCGAAGGTCCTGCAGGACTTCCCGAACCCGGCCCACCTCCTCTTCCGTGAGGGTCGTTGTCGAAGTCCGCATCCATTTCGAGCATCGGCCCAAAAGAGATACAGCGGCTTTGATGGCTGCATTCACCTTCCCGCCGGTGACGCCGATCACCTGGAAGAGCCGGTTTACCTTCCTCTGACACTCCAAAACGACGTCGACCTTGCCCTCCATCGAGGCTTGGAACATGGTGAGATAGGGATCGACCCAAATGTTGCCCAATCCCGTTACCATGCCCTTGGCGCCTAAAAGCAGAGAGGGGCCATCGAGCAGATCTGCTCCCTGAATCCAGGGAAAGGAATCCGGAAAATCACCCAAGAGCCCTCTCGAGAAGGGAACGAAGTCGCCCGTGCTGTCCTTGACGCCCCCTATGTTCCTCTCCTCCGCCAGCCTCCGGATCGTATCGAGCTGAATCAGATTGTGGGTGCGGCTGGGGATGTTGTATACGAGCACGGGAACCGATGATGCCTGTGCGATGGTTTGATAATGCTTGAAAATATCATCCTGAGATGCGTCATAGTAGTAGGGAGTCACGGCCACGATATAATCGGGCTCCAATCTTTCGATGGCCCGCAGCTCCTCGAGTACCATGTCCGTCGATGGCTGTATGCAGGCAGCACAGAGGGTAACAGCCCCATCAGCCGTATCCTTGATCCTTTGAAAGATCCGCACCTTCTCTTCTGTGGTGAGATACCCTCCCTCACCCGTCGTTCCGCTGACAAAGAGGCCGTGGACACCGGCATCACAGAAATAGGCCACCTGATTCTCGAGGTGCTCAAAGGCCACTTTACCCGACTCATCAAAGGGCGTAATGATCGCCGGGATCACCCCCTGTAGTACTGCCATGTTTTTCTTCTCACTCATGTTGTCTCTCCATTCTCTTAGGATTTCTTGCGTCTTTAACTATTTCGTCTCTACTTCAGTTTCGTCTCTGCTTCAGTGCATTTACGAGACGCTGAGAGGCTGAAGGTACAGCCTCACCGACCCTTTTGCCTTACTCATGCCCGGCTCACCTCTTTGCGGCTCTCGAGATCCCCGCATATCCGCAACAGCGAACGGATCCTCTCGTCGGAAGTGTCCGACTTAACATCGGCCATCACTACATCGCAGGGAGCCAGCTCGCGATAGATCTTAGCCATATCGTCTTCGATAAAGGCTGCATCGTCTTCGATAAAGGCTGCATCGGCCGTATCCAGGGTCTGCGGGTGGTACATCACGGCCCGCCTGGCGCCGGGAAACACCTCCCGCACCCGTGCCATGTCGCTCATCATTCCCATATCCAGGTAACCCACCTTGGGCAGTGCGCTGAGAACATCGATGTAAGGTGTGACATCCCAGTTACAGGTATGAACCCCGAACCTCTCGAAGCTCTCTGCGATCCTTCTGTCCCAGGGCAGGAGCTGCTCCCTGTAATGCTGGGGCGACACCATGTTCAGGGTGCAGTTGCTGACGCTGAACTGATCGATTGCAAAACCCGAGTGTCGCTGCCGCGCCTGGACCATCCTGGCCAGTCCGATCATCACATCCGTGATCAGCTCGAAGAGTCCTCGGGCGAAATCGGGTCTATCGATCATGTCGAGAAAGATCTCCTGTTTTCTCAGATGAAAGGCGTTGTTCAACACTCCCTGCCAGTTTAGGTATCCGTGTATCGTTCCCCACTCCCTCTCGATAACATCCATCTGACCGAAGAGCTCCTCCACAAAGGGTCCCGATAGGAGCCTCTTCGCATCCAGGGCCTCCAGCTCCCGGTCCGAAAAAGGTTGCAGCTGCTCCAGCTCGGGCCAACGATCCTGCACGTATCGGAGAGGTATGCCGAACACCCGCGGGATCACGTAGGCCCCGTAGCACCCCGAGAGGGTGGCCAGGTCCTCCGTATTGTCCGGATCCCAGTAGGCGATCGCGGGAAAGGCCTTGACCAGCTCGCCTTTCATCGTGCTGAGCGATTCGTATCGATAGACAGGATCCGTGTGCCAGCGCTCGGAGAAATCAACGCCGCATCTCCTGCAGAACCAGGCAGGCTCAAATCCGAGGGAGACTCTCATGTCGGTCTCATCACCGGCCACGGGTTCTCGGCGGGCGGGACCTCCCATGGGAATGTGATTACGCAGCTGAAGCACTTTCATCGCTATGCTCATGCCCTACATTTGGAATTCCGTCTCTCTCAACCGCCCGCCCTTCTGACCCGCTCCCGTACCCCGGAAGCGGTGCAGGTTCTCTGAAAAGCGGTCATCTCAGACATCTTCAGAGACTCCCGCGGTATCCCAACCGGGCAGATATCTCCCGGGTCTGAGCTACAAGGGATTCGGCCGTCTCGCGTATGGCAGCTGGTGTCATGCGCTGGGAGGGTCCCGACACGCTCATAGAGGCGAAAATCTTTCCGGTATGATTTCGAATGGGTGCGCCGACACAGCACATGCCCTCTTCGTGCTCCATGTTATCGACGGCATAACCCCTCTCGACCGTTTTCTTCAGGTCCCCCAGCAGAGCCTGCCTCGTTGTCAGTGTGTTGGCCGTGAACCTCGGAAGCCCTTTCGCCTTGATGATCTCATCGATCTCTTTTGGATCGAGGTAGGCCAGGATCGCCTTTCCCACGGCAGTGCAGTAGAGCGGCGCCCTGACACCTATCACAGAGTAAGTTCGCAATCTCTTGGTTGACTCAAAGCACTCGATGTACAGCACCTCCTGTTTGTCCAGGATCGTGAGATGCACCGTCTCGTCCAGCAACTGATTGAGGCTCTTCATATGAGGTATGGCAACGCGGCGGATCTCCAACTCCCCCTGTGCCTGGCTACCCAACTCAAAGAGCTTCAGCCCGAGACGGTAGGTGCTCCTTTCGTGATCCTTTTCCAGAACACCTTCCCTCTCCAATGTGGCGAGTATCTCAAAGGTGCTGCTCTTGGGAAAGTGGAGCTGTCTGGCGAGCTCGGAGACACTCTTGCTGCCCTGCTCACCGATGGTTTCCAAGATCTTTATGGCCCGATATACTGTCTTTACTCCAACTCTTTTCATCGTCTCTGTTTGAGGGTATCTGTTCACAATTTCGAACGGCGTTCGCCATTATATGATCTCCCTCCGCGGAGGTCAATCAAAGACAAGACTCGAGAGGGCAGTCTCCTTTGAGGAAAGTTTTCACTGCAGGAAAGAGAACGTGGGGATGGCTCAACTGTGCGTAAGCGGCACCTTTAAAAAGAGCATCTCAGATCGCCAATCCCAATCAGAGAGAGAGCTGACTAATGTGCCGTGAACCTGCCTGCAGTAAAGGGACCACTCGTTGGGGATACGGGGATTTAGATAGGCGTAGTTGGGAGTCGATGAGAGAGAACCTTTTCATTCAGCCCGAAATAACGCCGTCCCTCTGTCAAAGCGTCGAAATCGCCGTCTCCGAACCTCGTGGCGAAGAATCCCAATAATTTTCTTGTGGATATTTTCAATCCTTCTAACGCCGATTATTGATGATTGGGCGTTGTAGCTAATTGCGTCGTCGCACGACCTAAAAACTCAGTGGTTGAAGTCAACAACTATGAGATCTTCGAGGATGGGCATATACTCAGTCACAACATTTACATGGTTGGGATGGGTAAGATACA
>SDBV01013031.1_pt1 | contig 10616 bp, 13 predicted proteins | sample 2277081 | NCBI WGS metagenome assembly SDBV01 (sample SAMN10402039, study PRJNA504765) | marine sediment metagenome | isolation source: marine sediment core GS10_PC15, 223 cmbsf | place: Arctic Ocean: Southern Knipovich Ridge | collected 2010
AAGATGGAAGAAAGAAATTAACTAGTTTATATCTTACACTTGAATCATCAATATTATACATATCTGTAATGTTTAATTTTATTGGGATTGTATCCTGTCCTGAATAAATTGTTTCTGCACTTGGTTCAATTAATTCAATCTTTGGACCTTCACTATCTAGCTCCATTTCCATTAATTCAACATCAACACTATATTCTCCAGGATATAATGCAGGGTTTGAAGTTATATCCAAAGTAACTTTATCTCTTCTGTCTAATTCTAACATGTCAATATAATTATTTGGGTCATAACAATAAAATGTTCCATCTGGAATATCTGTTTCTGTATAAAGAAGTCCTTGCTGAACTCTGAACTCTGCATTATTTTCAACACATGTTAGTGGGAAAACTTTTCCTAAGAATAAACCAAGCAAGGAATATTGTTCAATCAAACCACTTAATTGAAAGTCGCCTTTCCAGACAGGATAATTTTCATTCAAAGAATTAATATCTATTTTTAATACCAAAGACGCATCAGGATTATTAAATCCATCATCTTCATAATCAAAATTAAATGTTGTTGATGTTGTTCCTCCTGCAATAAAAGAGGGAATAGTTAGTATCAAAGGATTAACATTTGTTATATTTATAGCACTTACAACTCCTATTAATAGAATCATTCCTAAGATAATTGTTAATGTTTTTTGTTTCATGTTGCAGACACCTCTATTCTATCATAAGCTGGATTCCCGTCTTGAGTATATTTATGTCCTGGTCTTATCCAATATTCTGAATCAATCCCTGCACCCATGATAATCAAACCAATTCTATCTTCTGGATTTAATGAAATTGTATCTGGTGAAGAGCAGCTTGTTTCCTTGCGATAAAATCCAGAACTACTTGGTTCTATTGCAGGAGGCACACAAATTACTTCTTCTTCCAATTCTGGTTTAATTCTTACAACTTGAAATTGTAAAAGATTTCCTGAATTATTTGTTTTCGCCCAAATGTGAATATCAAAATTAGCTTGATAGAAATTATCTACCCCAAGAGGTTCAGTAATAAATAACAATCTATTTCCATCATATAGATAAACTTCTTCTTCATCCTCTGGAATTTCATTAGTGAAAAGATTGTAATAAACGCCTCCCCAATATCCATCCAAATAAAACACAGGACCCTCAACTACAACACTTCCAGTAATCTTTCCAAAAAAATTAAGGAAACCAGCAGATACAATTCCAATTACTAATATCCCTAACAATACACTTACTATTGCTGTTTTTTTCTTCATATTTTTTCTCCGTGTTTTGCCCGAAGGCGTGATTATGACCCCTCATTCAAGGAGGGTCATTTTTCTCCTCTTGTTTCCCTTAAAAATAAATTAGGAAAAATAAAAATAAATTATTTGTTTACAAAGCATCTACAGTTGTAGTTATTGTGTAAGTATCTGGTAACATCATCTTTGGAAAGTCACTATTCACATAAAATGCTAAGCTTTCTCCATCATTTACTGTTACTGGATTTGTAAGTGTAGCAATTTCTACAGATTCAGTGTTAATCACAATATTTGAAATATGTGATTCTGCTGTAGCACCTGGAATTTGTCCCCATGCATCCACTTCAATCTCAAATCTTAGAACTGTTGTACTTCCATCAATATCATAGAAATTCCCAGTAGAAGCTCCATCACAAGCCAATGCCTCTCCACTTTCTCCGTTTGTGCTTTGCCATGTACCTAGAGTAAACAAAACAATATTATTTGTTCCAGGACAGCCTGAACTTAACCAAGCATTAGCATTGCTATCAACAATTCCCCTAACCCCGAAAGTATCCAAACCATCTTCTATTGGATATGCTCCAGCGATATCATTAACATTTGCATATTCAAATACTAAAGCATCTGTGCCATCTCCTGTCTCTATAATTACATCAACATGAGCAATATATCCTGACTTTACATCAACATTCCAAAGCATATCATTTAAATCATTCAAGGTTGTAATTCCAACATCTTCTGCATTAATAACAATTCTTGCTTCTGTTCCACTTGGAGTATCACTTTCCGCCATTAATGTTACTGTGTTGCTAACTAATATTGCACTTGCATCAGCTCCAGCAACACCTTTAACAGTTGTTGATAAACCAACAGTATCATGAGTAGTTGTAATCTCCACACAACCGCCACTGCCTAATTCTGAACATACTGTATTCAAATCAACTATAGCATTCATATCTGCAGTATTTTCTAAATAATGTCCCGAAGTAATCTGCTTCGTATCTAATGAAGTTAAACTTTCACTATATTCTATTGGAGTATCCCAATCTTCACCATCCACGGTCAAACCTTGTGTAACAACCACATTCCCAGTTATAGTTCCCCAAGAAGCTATCAAAGCAGCACTAACCAAAGCAACACTCAAAACAAAGATAGCTAAAACAGGAATACTCTTACCAAAAATATTAACTTTCTTTTTCATTAATTTTCTCATTCTTATTTATTTAAACCTCCTTTCAATTCTATAGTAATTATCCTCAAAAGGACAATAAATATTAAAGAAAACGATTTTGTTTACAATTTGTGGTGTATGTTCCATTGTAACTTAAGATTTAGACAACAAATTCAGTTAAAAGCGTTATCGCATTCTAAATGTTATATTCAAAAGTATTATATTTCAAAGGTTATATTAGAGAATATATTTTTTGTCATTACTAAGAGCAAATAAAAAAAAGAAAAAAGAAAAATAAAAATTGAAATTATAAAACAGAATTTAATGCTCGTTGTGAAGGTGTATATCCTGTTTCTCCATTTGGAATAAATTTAGCAGTCATCCAATAACCTACTCCTGTTTTCATATTACTAGTAGTTGTAAAAACAGTATCATAGTATCTAGTAGTAATTCCTAATCTTAAACTAGATAATGCGTAGTAAATACTTGATGTACCTAATCCATAATATCCAATTAAATTCCATCCATTTACCACGTCTACTGAAAGTAAAGGTCCTCCCATTGTAGGAGCAATATCACCAAATCCTTTTAAGATAGCGTCGTCGTTTGCCATCTTTATCCAATATCCATATCCTGGAACAATATCATCTAAAGTTCCAGTCCAAGTACTAGTAGGTTTTGCTTTATACCATTTTCCACTACTTCCATAAGCAGCATCATATTGAAAGATAGTATTTTCTCCATTATCTACAATGTTTTCTTGTATTCCACCTAAAACAGAATCAATACTTGTATCTTCAGGCATCATAGGAATAGAAATTAAATTCCATCCTTCTTCAAGATCAATCCACCATGTATAAACAGTAATTGTTACAGAATAATATTTAATTTCAGAACCTTCTGTTGCTTTGATAATTATTTCATGAACTCCTCTTTCATTATAAGGAATGTTTGGAGTTTCAATAATAGTACAATCGCTTCCTGATTGACTAACTGCAACATTTGTAATTTCATCAGAAGTTGGAACAACACTACAAATTAGACTAGTACCTGGTAATCCAGTATCAAATTCTTCATCTAATTGATAACCAGTAATTCCTAAAATTCCTGCTTCATATTCAAAAGTTTCAGTTTCAGTTTCAATATCTTCAATTTCAATTTCATGAGATGTAGTATCCTGATTTCCAGCATTATCTGTTACAGTTAATGATACTTCATAAGTATCTGCTTCATCATATACATGGGTTGTAGTTGAAACAGAATTTGTTTCAGTTTCTCCGTCGCCAAAATCCCAAGTATAATTAGCAATTCCACTTCCACCATTATCATCAGAATCACTCGCATCAAAATCAACATCTTCAAAAACCATAGTATCTACAGGACTCCAATCAAAATTAGCATCAGGGTCTTCATTGTCTATAAAGATTCCGACAAATGCGTAAGTTGTTGAACCTTCTTTTATTCTCAAACAAGCATCCCCATGAGTATCATATTCATATAAATATTCTTCTGTGTCCAGTACATATTCTGTTTCATCTTCTGGATCAAAGTTAATCCAGTCTCCTGTTTCACTACATGTATCTGCTTTTACTTGCAAGATTAATCCTGTAAAACTTCCAGAATTTGTCCATTCAACATCAATATCTCCAGAATAATTTCCACTACTTGGTGTTACAAAACTTATTCCCGCACTTGGATTATAATCACCAAAAGGTACAGCACTAACACTCACAACCATAAACATCAAACTTGTAATTAATATCAAACTTAATATTAAATTTTTTTTCATATTTATTTTTTTAAACCTCCTTTCAACTCTATAAGATAATCTGTAAAACAGATTTTGTTATACAATTCGTTACACGCATAACTATTAATTAATAAAGAATTAAACACTCTTTTAGACACCATATCTCAATCAGAAGAATTTTCTTTAAATGTATTATTGTCGTCGGAAATATAGGTTTTTGTTATTACTATGAATTGATGAAAGTATTAATTATGCAAACCTAAACAATCTTTCATAATCTTTATGGTTCATCCAATCCAAAACTACTGAAATTATTTCTATTTTATTAGGAGACTTAATTGAATAAAGTAACCTCCAAGCGTCAGGCAAATTATAAATCCAGAGGTTGTCATATTTTTTGAGATATTCTTTCGGTATTAATCTCTTTTTAACAGCTCTACCACAAAAAGCATTTTCCAAAATATCATTAAAAGCTCTAGTTAAATGTTTATGCAACTCTTTATTAGTTTCTTCTAATTCTTCAAATGCTTCTTTAATTGATAAATTTGCAAAATCTATTCCACTACTTTTTTTTACTATGCCCATTTTAGTTCCTTTTTTCTTTTGTAATCTGGACTCCAGATATAAACAATTTTCTCTTCGTTATCAACTGCTATTCTATTTACTTCTAATAAATATGCTAAGATGATTTTGTAGGTTTGATACATCATTTTCTTTGGAAGTTTTTTCCACAATTGATAAACCTTGAATTCAGCAGAATGTTCTTTTATGAACTTCTCTACCATCAAGACTGTATCAAGTCTTGGAGATCTATAAATACCATTACTACTTTTAGTTTTCATCTTTAGGCTTTTTTGTTTAACTTGTTTGCTCGTGGCTTTTGTATTTTTAACTTTGAAAGTTTTTAATTTGTTTTGCCTTTAGCTTTTCAATTGTTTTTAATTTTTAGCCTTTTCAATTGAAACTTCTTTGTTATATCAGTTGATATAAGCTTATAAAACTTACTATTCCAAGAAATTTCATTAAAAGGATTGTCGTCCTCGAGAAAACAGGTTTTTGTTATTACTCAAAGTTGATGAAAACTAATTTGTTTTCCTTTTTTTATAAAGATTGTTTGGGCAAATATTCTCCAGATTCATAGGGGATATTTGGCATATATACTTTTTCTAACAATTTTTTTTTCTCATTCTCTTCAAATGTTCCATTTTCATTGCTATCATTCCAAATTTCTACTAATCTTAAATAAAATTTTCCGTCTTCTCCTCCTAACATATCATAAATCAATAATAGGTCTTTTTCACCGTCTCTATTTTTATCATACGTCATAAAAACACAAGGGCCCTTCATCTCAATCGCCAATAAGTTTCCATACTGTTTCTCAAAATTAGTTTCTTTAAAAGAAGGTGCACAACTTGCTAAAGCAATTAATCCTATTGTCCCCCATTTTTTTAGTTTGTTAATTAATTTCATTTATTATATTTTTAAGAAATAAAGTTTAAGAATACTATTATATTTAACTATTATATATTATCTGCTCTCTTTTATCAGGATATAATTTTACAAATTTTTCTAAAAGCCAATTAATTCTATTTTGGAATGTAGCTTTTACAACTTTTTTAGTCTGTTTTTCCTTTACTTCAGAATCCTCTTGCAATATATTTGAATAATCAGTTTTAGGTCTTATCAAAATATCTGGAAGTTTTTTTGAGAATTGATTTATACATATGTCAATATATATTTTATTTATTCGGTCATAATTCCATGAATGCTCATCTCCAGAAGGAGTATAATAACCAGAAACATCATTAATCTTAAATTTTTTAAAAAATACCCTATATAATAGGTGAGAAGACTCTCCGCACCAATCTTCAGGAAAATCTGGTAAATTGTCCTCAAGAATATTTCTTATATCCTTAATAGTATTATAATAAGGAAGTTTAGTTATTTTTTTATTCATTTTAATGCATTATTATTCTAGAGAAAACAGATTTTTTTTATTTCTCAAACTCTATGAAATTAGTATTTAATTAAATCCTCAAAAATAAGGGGCTCTTTTTCTAAAGTAGGATAATCTTGGGCTACTATTACATCGGTAATCTCACTTTCTTCAAAAAAACCATTTCTATTTTTATCATCCAACCTTTTTATTAATTTAAAATAACCAGTATCCTCTTTAGTCATACCAATAATTTCATAAATTAATCTTAAATCTTCAAACCCATCATCATCTCTATCAAAACCAATTTCTAAATAATTCCCCTTTAGACCTATCCACATTAATTTTCCATATTGCGCTTCAAAACTAAGTTCTTTAGATTGTGGTTCTTCAAATTTTTCTGGAGGAAGTTCTTGGGGTATTGATGAACAACCTACTATCAAAGAGATTAATCCTATTTTTCCATATTTTTTTAGTTTGTCAATTAGTTTCATTTTTTCTTTTTCAGTAGATCTTTTATATTTAAAAGATCTGTTTCTTTCACAAGTTCCTCAAGACAATAATACACTGGAATATTTTTTTCCTTAGCTCTTTGAATTTCTCTTTTTGTTCCCTTAGATTTTTCCCATCCAGGAACTACAAACATAGCATCACTAACTTCTAACCACGGCTGTGAGTTATTAAAATAATCATCATATTCCAAATTACCACATTGCAGACCAATCAAAAAATCAAGACCCGGAGCAAATACTGAAAAACCTTTTTTTCTTACTTCTTCTGCATATTTAATCATTCTATGAAGATTTTTAATATAATCAATAGAGTCTGTATTCAATGCTCCTGCAATATATATTTTATTTTTCATGTAAATTATTATTGATAGTTATTATATGAATATTGTGGTATTAAAAAAGGTATTTTTTATTATTGTATTTAATTAATAATTCTTCCATAAAATTAGTTTTCCTTCCTTATCCCTTAAAAATAAAGTGTCTCCTGTATTTGTCCATACATATTTCTGCCCTGTCCAAAATAATTTTTCTTTGTTATTAATTCCTTCTCCCACTTTTATCATAACTTCTCTATCTTTTTCCAAAACAAATTCTTCAAAAACAAACCTCTTCCTTCCTTCATCTTTAATTTCCCACTCATTTAAATCACAATCAAAATCACACCTATTATAAAAAATAACAATTTCATTTTCATAATCAAATTTTCTCAACTCAATACAATCCACACATTCATCTTTTGATTTCTCACATAAATTATTATTGTTCTTAACACATTTTTTCCATACTCTTCTTAATTCATTTTCATATTTTCTCTCGTCAAGAATATATACATTAGCAAACCCTTTTTCAACCAATTCTAAATTTATGTTTTTATTTCCATCAAACAAATAAGCTAAGTTCCTATAATATTGGTCTTGTCCAGTAATTTCAATAGTCAAACTTCTATTCAACACTAAATTTTCTAAAAACTCTTTTGCTTCTTTATAATAAAGCTCTCCTTTTTCAGGAGAATTAATTCCTAACAATCTTGTAGATTTATTTCCCACAATAACAGTATCTCCATCAATAACTCTTTCAACAATAACACTCTCTTCTTCATTCAAAAAATTAATTAAAGCAGAATCAAGAAAAGAATAATTTATTACAAATAATAAAATAATTAAGGAAACTAATAAAAAGACCTGTTTTTTCTTTTTGTAAATCATATGTTCTAATATGTAAATTATTTTAAATAGACTATTATAATTCATTTCATGAAAAATGTGGTGTTGTTAGCGGACCCTAATTCAAGAGCATGGGAATTTGCTGAGAAAATTCAGAATTATATAAAAAATACTAAAGGAGTTCTTATTCCTCTTCAGGAAGTTTTAATAAAACATTTTAGGAATGGGGAAATTGATATGCATGTCAGGGAAAATGTCAGAAAAAAAGATATTTATTTTATTCATGATTCTACAAAAAACCCCCAGGAATGGTGGGTAGAACTTATTTTATTAAAAGATTTGTTACTTAGTGCTTCTGCTGAAAGTGTTAGTTTTGTTCTCCCAGATATAATGTATAGCAGAAAAGATAGAAAAGAAAAACCCCATGTTCCTATCTCAGCGAGAGCATTAGCGCAGTCAATTTCTTCTGACTTGAAAAGGGTAATCACAATGGATTTACATGCTCCTCAAATTCAAGGTTTTTATTCTGAAGATATACCCTTAGATAATCTTTACAGTTTTCTGGCAATAGCTCATTATTTAAGAGAGAAAAATGTTATAGAATCTTTTGAGAACTTAGTTATCTTGTCTCCAGATACAGGAGGAGTAGACAGAGCAAAAGCCTTTGCACAAAAATTAGGGTCAAAATTCCCTATCGGTTTTATTTACAAGAAGAGAACAACAGAAGGAACCGGGGAGACAAGGGATGTAAAGGAGATGATTCTTGTAGGAGATATTTTTAATAAAGATATTTTAATAGTTGATGATATAATTGATTCTGGAGGAACATTATGCAAAGCAGCAAAACTTTTGAAAGAACATGGAGCCAGAAGATTATATTGTTATGGAACTCATGGATTATTTACAAAAGGAACCGAAGAACTTCATAGTTGTTTTGAAAGAGTCATGACAAGTAACACACATCATCAGAGAGATAATTCTATTGAAGTAATTGACGTTTCACCTGTTTTTGCAGAAGCAATTTATCGAGCACAAGTTGGAGAATCTATTTCTGAATTATTCAAATAAATTTTTGTATCAAAAATAATTATTAATATTTTTTAGAATATAGTGTAGGAGAAGAATACCGAAGCATTCAACAAAAACCGAAGTTAATGCCTCCTACGAAATCTTTATATTTTTAGGGTATTTAAATATAACTTATTATTTGCCAGTGATAGCAGAACAGGAAAATGCGGGGGACAGGGTTCGGCGTCGGATATGAAATCCTCACTGAATTGAGTAAACTCAACACAAACCAACGTAAGCAGGAAATATTTTAAATTTAAGCGAATTTCAAATTAGAATTTATCCAGATTAAGCAGACATTTCAGTCTGCAGAATGCGGGGGACAGGGTTCGAACCTGCGTAAGCACTAAGCTACAGCCTCTTAAGGGCTGCCCGTTTGGCCACTCCGGCACCCCCGCCTATAATTATCAAAAATCATTAATATAAAAATCTTTAGAATTATTCTTTTTTCTGTTGAATTTTAACTCCAAGTTCTTCAAGTCTTTTCAAATGTGCTTGCATAATCATCTCAATGTTTTGAATCAATTTTACCAATTCATTTCTTTCAGCAACCAAAGTATTCAATGTCCCTTGATGAAATCCAACTTCCATTTCTTTTGACATTTGTGGAGATTTGGGCTTTTCTTTAGAACTAAGTGCTTCCTCAAGATTGTCTTTATTTATTTCTGTCATGCCAATTTGTAAAAAAGAAGGTTAATAAATGTTTAGGCAACAAACAAGACACACAAGCAATGTTTTTGCAATTCTATTTCTCCTCTATGAAACACACAAGGACAAATAATCTCTTTATCTTTCTCTTTATTTCCTGTAACAACTCTGCACGGACAATAAAGTTCTCCTTTTGTTTCTTTATTCTTCAAAAGCCCCTTCTTTACTATTTCAGTTACTTTTGTGTCAGGATTTAATTTTATTCCGACCTTCTTGGCATAGTTCTCTGTATCTTTATCCAATGCCTCTTTATTTTTTGATTTAAATTCTTCACAAGTTTTCATAAACTTTATAACCTCTTTTACTATTTATACTTTATGAAAGAGGCAGTAATTAAAGTTTTAAAAAAAGCATTAAAAAAGAAAAAAATTAATTTAACTGAAAAAGAAATCGAAAAATTTGTAGAAATCCCTCCATCTCAAGAAATGGGAGATTATTCTTTTCCATGTTTCTTTCTTGCTAAAAAACTTAAGCAAGAACCTAATCAGATTGCTTTAGAGATAAGAGAAAAAATTGGAAATCATCCTATAATGGAGTTTGAGGACATTCAAACTTCTGGTGCTTATATCAATTTTTTTTTGAATAGAAAAGATTTCGCGAGAAAGATTGTTTGGGAAGTTTTAACTCAAAAAGCTAAGTTTGGAAAAATTAACTTAGGAGAAAGAAAAAAAATTCTAGTGGAATTCTCTTCACCAAATATCGCAAAACCATTTGGAATTGGACACTTGAGGTCAACGATTATTGGAAATTCTATAGCAAACATTTGCAAGTTTGAGGGATTTAAGGTAATAAAAATAAAGTATTTAGGAGATTGGGGAACACAGTTTGGGAAGCTTTTGTTAGGATATGAAAAATTTGGAAGCGAAAAAAAATTACACAAAGATCCAATGAAACATCTTGTCGAAATTTATGTGAAGATAAATAAAAACAAGAAATATGAAAAAAAATCAAAAGAATGGTTTAAGAAACTTGAAGAAGGGGATAAAAAAGCACTAATGTTATGGAAAGTGTTTAGAGAATTAAGTTTAAATAATTTTAAAAAAATTTACAA
>SDBV01013032.1_pt1 | contig 10616 bp, 11 predicted proteins | sample 2277081 | NCBI WGS metagenome assembly SDBV01 (sample SAMN10402039, study PRJNA504765) | marine sediment metagenome | isolation source: marine sediment core GS10_PC15, 223 cmbsf | place: Arctic Ocean: Southern Knipovich Ridge | collected 2010
GCCGGCGCGTCCCCCGCCACACGCTTCTTAACGAAATCGCAATACGGACACGCCACCCGGCAATACGGCACGTGAATGTAAATGCCGATAGACGAATTCATCATTCAGGCAGTGTAGCACGCCGCCCGACAACGAACCGCCAAGAGCCAATCGCCAACTACACGCCTAGACGTAGCCGCCGCCCTTGTACTCCCGGTCGGTCTTGAGAATGACATTCACCAGCGCGGGTTTGCCTGAAGCATAGGCGCGGTCCAGCGCAGGCCGGATGTCCGCGGGCTTCTCCACAAACTCGCCATGCCCGCCCAGCGCCTCGACCATCTTGTCGTAGCGCGTGTGGTTGAGGTCCACAGCGATGCTCTCGCCATACGTAGCGGTTTGCGGCCGCATCATCTGGCCCCAGGCGGCGTCGTTGCCCACGATGCCGACGATTGGCAGATCGAAGCGCACCGCGGTGTCGTATTCCATGCCGTTAAGGCCGAAGGCGCCGTCGCCGTAAATAATCAGGACCTTACGGTCGGGATGCGTCGCCTGAGCCGCCAGGGCAAAGGGCATCCCAACGCCAAGCGTGCCGAGTGGACCCGGGTCCATCCACATCCCCCGCTTCGGGATGGGCACGACCTTCGCCGAAGACGCCACCACGTCGCCGCCGTCGCCGATGACGATCATTTCGTCGTCCTCGCCGACGAAGTCCGCGATCTCCTGGCAGAAACGGGACGTTTCGATCGGCACCGCGTCCGAGGCCTGCTGCTCCTTCAATTTCTCCGCGATCGCGTCCTCCTGCGCACGCATTTCTTTGCTGTACGCCGAGAAGTCCACGCTGCGCCCCGTATCATCCATCACCTGCACGAGTTCGTCGAAAGTACAGGCGAGATTGCCCACCAACGCAACGTCCGATGCGCGATTCTGTCCGATCAGGGTATTGTCCATTTCCAGCTGGATAATCTTGGCGTCCTTCGGAATATTGCGGCCGAAACTCATGCGGAAATCCAAGAGGCATCCCGCAAGAATAATGCAATCGCAATTCTTAATCGCATCGCGCCGCGTCCGGTTGAACAGGAGGGCTGAATCGCGCGGGATCGAGCCCCGGCCCATCCCATTCGCGTACGCCGGAATCTTGGTCTTGTCGAGAAACTTCTGCAGACTCTGCTGCGCATTGGACCACTTAACGCTCGTGCCGGCCATCAACATCGGCCGTTTGACCTGCTCAAGAATTTCGACCGCTTTGAGCACCTCGTCGCGCTGAGGCGAAATGAGCGGCGGCGAAGTGCGGATGGGCGGAAAGACGATCTTCGTCTCATCCACCTCTCTCATCAACACATCCATCGGGATCTCAAGAAACACGGGACCCGGGATTCCCGTAACGGCGTGCCGCACGGCCAGCTCGATGTATTCAGGGATACGCTTCGTGTCGTAGCAGGCGCCCGCCCACTTCGTGATCGGCTTCATCACCGCGACGTGGTCCATCTCCTGCAACGAGCCCTGGCCTATATTGGCAAACGCGCCTTGACCGCCGATCACCAGAATGGGCGAGTTCGCCCGCCAAGCGTTCGCCACGCCCGTCACCGAATCCGTCACGCCGGGGCCGGCCGTGACGACGGCGACGCCCACCTTGCCAGGATTCAGCCGCGACCAGGCATCGGCGGCATGCGTCGTAGCCTGCTCATGACGCACGTCGATGATTCTGATGCCCTCATTCTTGCACCCGACATATATCGCCATGATATGTCCGCCGCTCAACGTGAAGATGCACTCCACGCCCATATTCTTAAATGCCTTTCCAACCAATATGCCACCGTGTACCATGTCGTCCTCCTAGTTCGTTCGTCCCCCGGAACGTGGGGTTTTTGGGAAACGTGTCGATGCCGATTAGACGCTCATCCGGCAGGAATTCAGCCGCTGGGCACTCAGGCCAGACGGAATCACACATGATACACACTGGCAAAATGACAAGCAAAGTCCTGCGCGCGGCATTCTCCCTACGGCACTTTGGCCAGAATCAGGCCCGAGACTGGAGGGCGCATCGATGCCCGGCAGACCAGGCGCGCTGAGACAGGCACGTGGCCTTCTTCCGCCCCTCGGGAGGAACTTTCAGCCCGATTCTGCTATTCTTAGTCCCGGGGGAGACATGAGTCGAGGCGGGCCCATCCGTCAGATTCCATGCTCCAAGCCAGGGGGCCATTGGCGGAATGGACGCCAGCAATTCAAAGATCGGGTCCGTACTTCTCATCGACAAAGACTCGTCCCTGCGCGAAGACATATCGGCGCGCCTCCAAAAACTCGGTTTCCGCGTGCAGGAGGCCGGCGATGCTAAATCCGGGATTCGTGAGTTTCGCGACCTAGACCCCTTTCTCGTCTTTCTCGATCTCGCAATCTCACGAGAAGATGCGGCCGACATACTGACGGCCATATCGAAGGAAGCGCCCGATACGCCCGTCGTGCTGATCTCGACCAACGGAGAAGTGCCGGAAGAGCTGCGGAAGATCCAGCTGGACGCCTTCGACTGCCTGGCGCGACCCGTCACACCCTCAGCGGTCGAGCATGCCGTACGGCATTCTCAGTTCCACGCAAGGCTCCATGACGCGTCACGCGCGCATCTGCGTTACCTCGAACGCCGCAACGTCCAACTCGATGTGCGATTGCACGAGCTCGAGAAACTGGGCACAGAACTCCAGAGCGAACACTACAAGAAAGCCGCTGCCGGGGCACAGAACGTTCAAGTCAATCCCCTTCAAGGAAGCGAGGAAGCCCAGCTCCGATCAATTCAGGCCGCACTCGAAAGCGCCGCCGACGCGTTTCTCATCACGGACGAGGCAGGCAGGATCGTATACGCTAATGCTTCGTTCGAGAACAGCTTTGGCAGCCCCGACGCCCCCGACGCTCCCTTCCAGCTTGGCCAGCTGTTTCTTAATCCGGGCGTGGCCGACACCATGAAGGAGAACGTGGAGACCCTGGGCACCTTCAGTTGCGAGGTCCCCATGCTTGCGCGGAACGGCCAAGAGTTTCACGCACTCATCCGCGCCACCGCCATCGGCGCCGGGTCGTCAGCCGAAACCGGCCGGCTGTACATCTTCTCCGACATCACCGAGCAGGAGCAGTTCCGTCAGCAGGCCTACCACGACGCGCTCACCGGCCTCTACAGCCGCCGCCACTTCATGGAATTGCTGCAACAGAATATTAGCCTCGCCCGCCGGCACGGCCATCCCCTGAGCCTGTGCATATGCGATCTCGACAAGTTCAAAGACGTCAACGACACGCACGGGCACCAAGTCGGCGACGACGTGCTTGAAACCTTCGGCCGCGTCATTTCCGAAGAGATTCGGGCCGAAGATGTCTCGGGCCGGATTGGGGGCGACGAATTCAGCCTCCTCTTCCCATACGTCCCGGCCAATGTCGCCGCGATCTGCCTTGAGCGCGTCCGGAAGAAGTTCGCCGCCATCACATTCACGACCGAGGCAGGCGAGACCTTTTCAGCCACGGCAACCTTCGGCATCGCCGACCTCGAATCCGGTGACGCCCCCCACGAAGATCTCATTGAATTGGCCGACCAGTCCCTATACAAGGCCAAAGAGCTCGGAAGAAACTGCATCGCCGCCAACGGCGTACCCTACGAGTGAGCGACGCGCACCGAGCGCCCCCATGTCTCCACGGCGTCCCAGATTCCAGAGCGCGCCCAAAGCTCTTGATTGCTTTACAAATGGGTTCCGAGAGCCCGAGGCAGGGCAACCGATGGACTTCTGTCCCGCGGCATCAATCTATTCGATGAGTTAGTCGCCTTTCAGTTCCTCTGTGCTCTCTGTGCCCTCTGTGGCCAAATCGCCGAATTGACTGAATGCTCCCCGTATGCTACGATCTCCACGAAAGTAGAAGCCCTAGCTTCTCACCCAGCAGCCGCGCAACGAGCTCGCCGGGTCGGCAAGACAAGGATTTGTGTGTGTCTTTGCGGCTAAGGGCGAATGCCCTGGGCCGTTTTTTCGTTTCACAGGTGCGCCACTGTGGGTGGTCCCATAGGCGCGCACATGACCGGGTCGAAAGCAGGAGGATCCGCTAATAGCCAGACAGCAAGAGGACCGGACTCGAATCAACCAAATGATTCGGGGGCCGCAAATTCGGGTAGTAGATGAGGCCGGCGAGCAGCTCGGGATCATGAGCCCCGAAGACGCCCTGCGGGATGCCGAAGCCAAGGGACTGGATCTAGTCGAAGTCGCACCGAACGCGCAGCCGCCCGTGTGCCGCATGATCGACTACGGCAAGTACCGGTACCAGCAGAGCAAACGGCTAAAGGAAGCAAAGAAGCATCAACATACTATTACAGTCAAGGAAATCAAGTACCGTCCCAAGATTTCGGTGCATGACTTCGACTTTAAGACGAACCATGTAAAAGAGTTTCTGCAGGCGGGCAACAAAGTGAAGCTCACTATCATGTTTCGCGGCCGCGAGATGGCCCACCCGGAATTCGGGAGGGTACTCCTCGGGCGGGTGGTCGAAGATGTCAAAGAGTACGTGCAGGACCCGCCGGACATGAGGTATGCCCGGATGGAAGGCCGGAACATGAGCGTGGTGCTGTCACCCGTGAAGTAGCCTGCACTCGGGCCCAAGGGCCCCGCGCTGCAGCCTGTTTGTTGCGCCGGTTTGGGAGAATGGGAGAGTATCAATGCCAAAAATGAAGACAAAGAAATGCGCCGCCAAGAGATTCAAGTCGACCAAGAGCGGCAAGTTCAAGCGAAGTAAGGCCTATGGCGCGCATTTGTTGACGAAGAAATCGCCGAAACGGCGCAGGAATCTTCGTAAGGCCGGAATTCTTTCCAAGACCGACCAAAAGCGCATTCAGGCCATGTTGCCCTACGGCTCAGGCTGACTCCGCCTCTACAGCAGCTTTTCAGACGAGAACTCAAACCCGTACCGCCCCCACGCGGTCCTCCAAGAGGTATCGACACCATGCCACGCTCAACGAACGCGCCAGCGTCCCGCAACCGCCGGCGGAGAATCCTCAAGCTTGCTAAAGGCTATCGAGGCAGCAGGCACCGCCTTCTCAAAACCGCCAAGCAGGCAGTCGATCGGGCCGGCCAATACGCCTACCGCGATCGAAAAGTCCGCAAACGCGACTTCCGCCGCCTATGGATTGCGCGCATCAACGCGGCCACCCGTGCCCACGGCCTGACCTACAGCCGCTTCATCAAAGGCCTGAAACTGGCCGAGATCGATATCAACAGGAAGATGCTCGCCGAAATCGCCGTGTCCGACGCGGCCGCATTCAGCCAAATCGTCGAGACGGCCAAAAGCAAGCTCGACGCAGCGTAGCCACGATGCAGATCCTGCCGGCCGTCGATATCCGTGGAGGCGTCTGCGTTAACCTCATTCAGGGCGATTACAGCCAAGAAACCGTCTTCTCAAAAGATCCCGTCCGCCAGGCCGTCCAATGGCGCGACGACGGCGCGCAACTCGTCCACGTCGTGGACCTCGACGGCGCAAGGGCTGGGCGCTGCTGCATCGAGGGCCAACTGCGCGAGATGGCCCAGGCCGGAGTTTCATTCGAGGTTGGCGGCGGAATCCGCGACACGTCCACAGTCGATATGCTGGCCGAACTCGGGGCGAAACGCATTATTCTGGGGACAGCCGCACACGACGATCCCGAGTTCCTGCACGAAGCCATCGCGTCCCTCGGCGGGCGAATCGCCGTTGGCCTGGACGCCAAAGAAGGCAAAGTAGCGCTCAAAGCCTGGCTGAACGTGTCAGACACCGGCGCAACAGACTTCGCCAAACGCCTAGAAGAAGCGGGCGTCTCAAGAATCATCTACACAGACATACTAAGTGACGGCATGATGAAGGGGCCGAACATCGAGGCCACCCGCGCGCTGGCCTGCGGCGTCGGCGTACCCGTGACGGCCTCGGGGGGAATGTCCTCGCTTGCCGACATCGAAGCCGTGCGCGCACTTGAAGTCTACGGCGTGGATGAGGTTATTATCGGCAGGGCCCTGTACCTTGAAACCTTTACCCTAGCTGAAGCCATCGCGGCGGCGGACGCCGAATGAGCCCGCGCTTCCAGCCATTGATACACTATGTGAATTGACATGGCTAAACTGTTCGATACAGTCACAATTGTGGGCGTGGGTCTTCTAGGCGCCTCACTTGGGCTGGCCTTGAAGCAAAGGGCCCTCGCGGGCACCGTACGCGGTGTGGGCCATCGCAAGGTCTCTCTCGACAAGGCGCTTGAAGTCGGCGCGATTGACGAAGCCTACCTCGAGGCAACCGGACCCGCAACGGGCGCGGACCTTATCGTAATCTGTACCCCGGCCGCGATCGTACCGCAAGTCCTAGACGCCGTTAGGCCAGTGTGCGGGAAGTCCACCGTCGTCACCGACGTCACAAGCACAAAGGCCGCCCTCTGCGCCCACGCAAAACAAACATGGACCGGGCCCCATCGATTCGTCGGCAGCCATCCCATGGCGGGCTCGGAAAAATTCGGACCGGAACACGCCGACCCCGAACTTTACGGCGGAAGCGTCTGCTTTGTCGAACGGCTCAACGGACACGCCCCGGACGCCCACGCGGCGGTCATCGACCTGTGGGAAAAGGTCGGCGCCCGCGTCGTCCAGGTGGAGCCCGAGACCCACGACGCCATGGTGGCCAAGACGAGCCACGTCCCCCACATCGTGGCCTCGGCGCTCTCACAGTTGATAGACAAAGTAGGCGCAGAAGAGGCCCCGTTTATCGGAAACGGTTTCATCGATACGACACGTGTCGCCGAAGGGCGCCCCGAAATGTGGCGCGACATCTGCCTCACGAACCCCGAGGCGATTGAGGCAAACCTCTCCGAAGTGATCCGTCTCCTTAGCGAGACCGCCGACGCCATCGCCCGCCTTGACGGCCCACAGCTCGAAGAGTTCTTCCAGAAAGGGCGCGAAGCGCGGGGAAGGGCCCTGGAAAAATGAAGGGACTCCTCATCACCTTCGAAGGTACCGAAGGCTGCGGCAAAAGCACGCAGACACATCTGCTCAGCCGCTATCTCGATGCCGAAGGTTACAGCGTCGTCATGACCCGCGAACCCGGGGGGACGCCCATCGCCGAAGCCGTCCGCGAGATCCTCCTCGATCCCGCCAACAGCGCCATGTCCGCCCTAACGGAACTCCTCCTGTACGAGGCCGCTCGCGCACAGCACGTGTACGAACTGATCCGCCCGGCCATCGAAGCCGGCTCAATCGTCCTCTGCGACCGCTTCTTCGACTCAACAACCGCCTATCAGGGCGCGGGGCGCCGGCTTCCCAATATCGATTTCGAGAAACTGCACTCCCTGGCGACCGGCGGCCTGAGTCCCGACATGACCATCTTCCTCGACATTCCCGTGGACCTGGGCCTGAAGAGAGCCACAGTCTTTTCGGCCCCCGACCGCATCGAAAGCGAATCGGTTGAATTCCACAAGCGTGTGCGCCAAGGGTTTCTCGATCTGGCCCAGCAGCACCCCGAACGCATAAAGTCGCTGGACGCAACCGGCACACCCGAGGCCATCGCCATCGCCATCTCCGCTCTCGTCGACCCCCTCATTGAATCGCGCCGATCCGAAGCCCCATGATGCCGCCATGACGATGCTCGACGCGATCAAGGACCAAGACGTCCCGCTCCGCCTCGTCCGCAACCTCATCACACGCAAACGGGTCCCCAACGCCCTCCTCTTCTGGGGACCGTCCGGCGTTGGCAAAGGGCTCACCGCCATGACACTGGCCAAGCTCCTCATGTCGCCCGGCGAAGACCAAGATCCCGATTCCCTCACCGCCCGCAAGATCGATCACGGCAACCACCCCGACCTGCACATCCTAAGCCCCCTCAAGAAATCGCGCATCATCGACGTCGACGCGATCGACCTCATCATCGAGCTTGCCTTCCTTCACCCGACCGAAGCAGGCAGACGCGTCTTCATCATCCACGAAGCAGACCGAATGCGCGCCCCCGCCCAAAACCACCTCCTGAAGACTCTCGAAGAGCCGCTCGGGAATTCACTGTTCATCTTGCTCACAGAGCACCCGCAGCTCCTGCTGCCCACAATACGCTCACGATGCCAGCGCGTCCGCTTCGGACGCCTTCGCGCCGAAACGGTCAAAGAAATACTCCTGCGCGACCGCGACGTCTCCCCCGGGCAAGCCGAGGCCGTCGCCTCCGTGGCCGAAGGACAGATGACACGCGCATTCGACCTCATTGATACCGACAAACGCGAGGTCGTCCTCGATGTCGTCCGCAGGCTCAGCGAAGGCGAGGACCCCATGGCCGTCTCCGAAGAGTTCTCAGGCTACGTCGCGACTCAAAAGAGCAGGATCGAAGCCGCCGTCAAAGAAGCCGCCGAAACCACCGGATCGCCCGAGTTAACACGCGAAGATCGCGATCAGCTCAAAGACGAGCAGGCCGCCCTGGTGGATGCGCTCTGCCGCCGTGATATAATGGAGATGCTCTACCTGATGGAAGTGTGGTACCGCGATGTGCTGGTCTACAGCGCCACCGGCAACGCGGAATTCGTACTAAACAAAGACCAACTGGCGCTTTTGGAATCCGCCGGTGTCTCCGGCCCCGACGCGAAAATCGAGGCCGTGGAGAAGACCAGGCGGTACTTGGAGCGATTTCTCAACGAAGAGCGCGTCTTTCGCGACCTCTTCTTCACGCTCGCGAACTGAAGGCCCAACGCTGAGCGAGGAGTGCAGTTCATGGCGCAAACCGTCAAGGTGCGGCTGCGCAAGCCCAGCCGCATCCATACCTTCATAAGCAAGAACCTCTCCCTCTGTCGGAACGACCCGTGCATCGTGCGGAGCGACCGCGGACTCGAATACGGCGTGTGCGCTATGCCGCCCGAGGACTGCTCCCCCGAAGAGGAAAAGCGCTACAAGATGAGTGTCGTGAGGCGCGCCACCCACCACGACGACACCACCTATCGCCAGATAGGGATCGACGAAGAACGCGCCCTGGAGAAGTGCCGCGAGAAGATCCGCGAGCGCGACCTCCCGATGAAACTCGTCGAGTGCGAATACGCCTTCGACCGCAAGAAGATCATCTTCTACTTCACCGCCGAGGACCGCGTCGACTTCCGCGAACTCGTACGCGACCTCGCCCAAGACCTCAAGGCCCGCATCGAGCTCCGCCATATCCAGGTGCGCGACGAGGCCAAGATCGTCGGCGGCGTCGGCACCTGTGGACGCGAACTCTGCTGCACGACCTGGATGCGCGAATTCGTCCCCATTTCCATGAAGATGGCCAAACGCCAGAACCTCTCGCTCAACCCAGCCAAGATCAGCGGGCAATGCGGCCGGCTCATGTGCTGTCTCAGCTACGAAAACGACCAGTACTCCAGCGTGAAGAAGGCCAAGAAGCCTAAACCCTCGGGCGATCCCGCGGAGATCCGCGGCCGCATGGAGGCCGAGCCCACCGAAGCCGTCCGGGCCCTCAAAGACTCCACCCTGAGCGACATCATCGGCGACGAAGTCGCGGACGTCATCGGCGACGAAGTCGCGGCGCCAGGGGCAACCGACTCCGAAGTTGAGCAGCCGACGCAGGACAAGGGCCAATCCTCTGACCCATCTAAGGACGGCGGCGACTCCGGCGCTCAGACGCCTGAGAAAGCGAAAGAAGCCGCCAACAGGAGCAACGGCAAAGGCACTGAGGGCGGAGGTGGACGCCGCAAGCGCCGTCGCAGACGCCGAAGAGGCGGTGGCGGCGGCGGAGGCGGTGGCCAAGGCAGTCAGGGCGGTCAGGGCGGCCAGGGTAAAAGCTCCTCCTGATGCCGCTGGTCGATTCGCACTGCCACCTTCAAGATTCGGCCTTTGACGCGGACCGCGCCGAGATTCTCTCACGCTCACTCGACACGCTCGACTGGCTCGTCGTGATTGGCGACGATCTCCCCAGCAGCCGCGCGGCCGTGGCCCTCACACAGCCGGGCGTATACGCGAGCGTCGGGATTCATCCCTATCACGCCGCAGCCGTCGACGCGCCAGCGCTCGAGGCCCTGCGCGAGCTGGCGCGATCGCCCCAGGTGGTCGCGATTGGCGAAATCGGCCTCGATTACTTCAAGTACAACGACACGCCGCGCGACATCCAGCAGACCGCCTTCCAGCAGCAGCTCGAACTCGCCGCATCGCTCGACCTGCCCGTCATCATCCACAACCGCGAATCCCAAGAAGACCTTGCCGCCATACTCGACGCGCACCATTCACACTTGACGGGCGGCGTCATGCACTGCTTCGCCGGCTCGACGGCCTTCGTCGAACGCGTACTGGGCTGGGGCTTCTACATCTCCTTCGCCGGCAACGTGACCTTTCCAAAGGCCGACGAGTTACGCACCGCCGCCAGCGCCGTCCCCCTCGACCGCCTCCTCATCGAGACCGACGCCCCATACCTGGCCCCGCAACCCGTCCGCGGCAAACGCTGCGAACCCGCCTTCGTCACCCACACAGCCAAATGCCTCGCCGACCTCAAAGACGTCGACCTCGGAACCCTCTGCGCCGCCACCACCCAAAACGCCGCACGACTCTTCGGCCTCTCCGCCTGAAGACCATCCCAACACCCAGGACCCTACCGTGACGCCCTCGCGGGAAGGCCGCCCTTGGGAGCGCATGCCGGGAACACTCCCTATATATATACCC
>SDBV01013033.1_pt1 | contig 10616 bp, 13 predicted proteins | sample 2277081 | NCBI WGS metagenome assembly SDBV01 (sample SAMN10402039, study PRJNA504765) | marine sediment metagenome | isolation source: marine sediment core GS10_PC15, 223 cmbsf | place: Arctic Ocean: Southern Knipovich Ridge | collected 2010
GAATTGTAGCCAGCGCCAGTTTTTGTATAAGTTCCTGTTGCGGCATAGTACCAAAGTTCTGGAAACCTTTGAGTAGCAGAACATTTTACCCAGATGCTATTTGCTGAGAGAGTTGAACCATCGCCTCTGGAAGTATAAAGTAAATTGCTTCCATCGTAACCAAGGCCCCATGCTTCTGTTCCTGCGCCTGTTTCAAGAGCAATGTTTGAGTCTTCTGTTGAAATGTCAGCTGCATTTCTTTTGCTGATTCTGTTGTTTGTCATGTCCATTACATACAAGTTTGTTCCATCATGTGCAGCTCCTCCCAAGTCTATTGCCAGGTCTGCTTCCTGCACCAAACTGTTTCCGGTTGTTGGGTACATTGAATAAATCAGGCCGTCATCGCCTGTTGTGTAAAGCCTTTTCTTTCCATAATACCAGGCCACTCCGTTGACATATCCTCCGTCCGGAGAGCCGTACTTAAAAAGCTGTTTGAAACTATCTCCAAATGAGGCCTCTACAAGAGTGTCTGCAATATACCCAATAACATATTTTGTCTTTAATCCTGCTATCAGTGAATCAAATTCGCCTATTTCTATTTTGAACTTGAGGTCATTCTTGTCGCCTGTTGAGCTTGCAAAAGTGTGCTCCAAAGGCGCTTCATAAGTGTCGCCGAAAGGATATAGCTGCTCCCAGGTAATTCCGCCGTCATTGGAAGCATAGTATTTGTTTGCATTGTTCAAAGGAAAATCTTCCCTCACAAAAGGCAAGACCTTTACATAATTTCCATCACCAACTATAGCGTTCGTAATAATGGCCGTGCCGTCTCCTGAATCCAGGTTCCGCATCCTCAAAGAAGAATCTTCCGTATAGGTGTTTGAAAAAGTCCAAAGTGAATCCTGGTCCCGTGTGAATTTGTAAACATAACTCTCATCATAATTGCCGGCGTTTGCAAAGTTTGTGCTTTCTTTTGTCTTTTCAAAAAGCTCTTTGTAAAACGCTGAGGTGTCCTCCTCATCCTGCACAAGCATTACGGTTGTTTTGAAACCAGTGCCTTTTGGAGAAAAGGTGTGGTTAACATGCCGCACTCTGTAGGTTGTTCCGCTTTCTCCAATTTCTGAAACATTCAGCGTAATTGTTTTTCCAGGAACAATTCTTTCGTCCCCATAAATTACTGCCAGGCCGCCCCACTCGCTTTCCTTGTCCTCGAGTAAAGCAGCGTCAGCAATTGATTGCACCAGGCTTGTTGTGTCCATTCCTGCATTCTTTATTAGCTTCATTACTTCGCCGTACTTTGCAATACTGTCAACATCTCGCTCTGTTTTGAATAGCTGCACTTCCTCAACCACTTTGCCATAGCAGCGAATATAATTCCGCACTGTCTTCCAGTCAATGCCCAGGTTAATTGTTTCAACATTGCCGCCCTCTCCAGAATCAAGGCTTATTTCATTGGCCCCTGGGCTTCCGGTAAAATGCAAAACATCATCAAAGTCAACCCAGGCAAAATAGTCTGCCTTCACGCAATAATTAGAAATCATTTGATTCAGAAACATATGGTCCAAAAATTCTTCTGCTGGCACAAGTCCTGCAGTAATAACTCCGCCAGTGTTTATTGCTGGAACAAGCGCATTGACTTCTGTAATAATAATGTTTCCAAGGTCGGTGCTTGCATAAGTATTAATTGTAAATTTTTCCATGAGCTTAACCCAAGTTCCTCTGCCGCTTATCATAACAGTAGTGCCGGCCTTGGTGTAGTTCTTCTTTACTTTTTCAACTCTCCCATGAAATACTCCAAGCGTTCCCTCGCTCTGATAGCCAAGGTAAATCTTAACGTCATCATGCTTTTCAAAATAATTATTGAATGTTCCGCTTCCATTGTCAAGCATGGCTGTGAAAGAAGTAGCTTGTGAATTTACAGGCAAGGCCACTGTAATATTTTCAACAACATTGTCTGCCTTTATGCTTACGTCATTAATCTTAAGGTCATAGTCTGGAATTAACCTGGTCATGGAAGCCCAGTCTCCTCTATTTTAATTTTCCATTCCCAATGAGCAGCAAACTCAACCTCCCTCAGCTCAATAATTCTCACTTGAACTGCAAGGGAAGTGTAGCCCTGGAAAGCCAGCACGTCATTGTCATGGTAATAGGCTCTCATAATTGCCATGTCCGCGTCCCTGGTTGCGCCTTCAAAAATTCCTTTGACTTCGTAAATTGTTGAATCGCTGCCCGTGTACTGGCGCTTTGAATTTGTTGCTCCAAGAATAGAATGCTTTGCTGTTCGCTTGTAATACTTCGGTTTGATTCCGTCAATGTCAACAATAAGCGTAAGGGCCTGCAGTGTAATTTCTCCGGCCAGGCTTAGGATAGCATCCAGTGCAAAGGTTTTCGTTCTGCCGTCCTGTATTAGAACCGCATCCATTGAAAAGGTTTTAGTCAGCGCCATTTAGAATCACTTGTTTTGTTTGTTTGCCCATGCATCTTTCTCATCCTCCGCCATGTCTCTTTTGAATTCTTCCAAAGTGTAATCAGGGGAAAGGTTCACGTTCTCAATGAAATATGTTACTGTTCCGCCTCCGCCGCCTTCGCCTCCAATTCCTGCCAAGTCCGAAACATCCTTCACTCCAATTAAAGTGTCTGCTGAACTAAAAGGAATCGGTGCTTGCCCTGGCCTTGAAATGAAATCGTCCCAAGGATTTAAATAAGAAATTCCTCCTGCGAACCAATCACCTGTAGCATTAACTGCTCCCATTGCAGCATCGGCAATGTCCTGTGCTGTAGGAATGAAACTCAGTATAGTGTGAAAAATCTTCCAGCCTATTGATTGCAGGCCTCTAATAATTCCCCAAATGATATCCCTTCCTGCATTGTACATCCAGCTCCCTATGTTGCGAATGCCGTTGACAATTGTATTCCAGAGGTTGTTAACAAAGCTCCAGGCCGCGCTCACTATTGCACTAAATGTGTTCCAAAAGAAAGTCTTCCATCGGCCCAGGACATTTTGCAATGGCCCAAGGTCGCCCTGCAGCGCAGAGAGTAAAGCATCAAAGGTGTCAATTACCAGGCCTATGTATTCTATGATAAAACCGAAATAGGGCTGAACCACATTCTCCCAGAACATAAAAATTACATCGCTTACAAGTGCGAAAATTGTCTCAAAAGCAGGCCCGAAGACATCAATTAGAACCTCAGCAATATGTCCAAGTAAGTCCATTAATTTTTCAAAGATAGGGGAAACCATCTCAAAAAGGTCTGCTACTATGTCCTGAATGCCACCGAAGTTCGTTGCCCATGCTGCAGCAAGCAATGCTATAGCCAAAATCACCCATCCAATAGGCCCCGTGAGTGCTGCTAATACTGCGCCCAGTCCTCCTGCCCCTCCGACAGCTCCTGCAATTCCACTAATCAATGGCCACAGTAAAGCAAATACTCCTGCCAATGCTCCAATTACAATAATGCCTGCCTGAATCACAGGGCTTAATCCAGAGAAAACTTCAATTATTTTTTCAACAATAGGCACAGCCATTTCTATAAGTGGCATAAGCGCCTCTCCAATTCTTATAGTCATGCCTTCAAACTTGGCCTGCAGCTTTATCATTCTTTGCCCGGCTGTTTCGTCCATGTCCTCAAATTGTTTAGTTGACAGGCCTGCTGAATTTGTTACAATGTCAATACTTTCCGCAATGTCTTCAGCTGCTTTTCCAAGTGCAGGGAAAATGGATCTAAGCGCCCTTACATTTCCGAACAGTTTTCCCATTGCTTCAGCGTCATCGCCTGTTACTCCTTTAAGCTTTTGCAGAGTGCCCATCAATCCAAGTTCTGCAATTGCTGCCTGGCCTGATTCATAGCCCAAGCTTTTCAGCGTTTCCTTCATGTCATCAGTTGGCTTTAATAGCCCTGTAAATATTGCACTCATTCCTGTTGCAGCCTCATCTGTGCTGCCCATTATTTTAGTCAACCCAGCCAATACTCCAAGCGCTTCGTCAAGGCTTACTCCCATCTCTCCAGCCATTCCAGAAACTCTTGGGAAAGCTCCTGCAAGTTCAGACATTGTGGTCTGTCCTGCTTTTACTGTTCCTGCAAATTTGTCCATGACATCTTCAGTGTCTTCCACTTCCAACCCAAATGCAGCTAATGTTTTTGTTCCAGCCAGGATAACAGTTTCAAGCTCTGCGCTTCCTCCCACTGCGGTTTTTGTTGCAGCTTCTAAAAACATAGTTGCTTCTGCTGTATCAGTAATTCCTGCAGAAATTGTTTGGTACAATCCAGCTGCAACTCCTATGCGGCCTCCGGCAACACCGTACTGTTCAGCAAGCCTTGCAACAGTGTCCCCGTAAAGTTCTGTTGAGTTCTGGCCCTCATCCAAAAGAGTATTAACCTTTGCCATTGAGGTTTCAAAATCAGCAAATGATTTAACAGAAATTGCTGCCATTCCAACAGAAGCAGCGCCAAGCGCCAGCATTGGGCCGCGCAGCTTATTCATTGCTCCGCCAAGGCCGCCAAGCTTTCCTTTCACGCCGTCAACTACAGCGGAAGCTCTGTCTGTTGCCGAAATTATTATTTTTACCGCGTTTCCACCTAAACTAACCATTGCAGGTTCCTCTCCTTTGTGCCCTCTGTCTTCACTCTTAAATGAGCGTCGAGCAGCCTATTAATTTCCTGATAAGTCAGGCCGGGCATTGTAAAGAAAGTATATCCCCGATAATGGAGAAACACTTCCAGTATGCTCTCATCAGGACTTATTTTTTTACTATGTCCTCGTCTAACTTTTCAACAAATTTCTTTATTGCTGCTTTTCCGGCTTCCTGCATGGTGCTTTGGTCTTGCTCCAGGGAAATTGCCATTATGGCTGTTGTAATTGCCCCAACAAATTTCGGTTTCATGTCCGCAATTTTGTCCTCTGGCACTTGTGGTTCTATGAGATGCGCCTTGATTATTTCGGCGTCCTGATCCTTTGATGTCTCAAATTCTTTTCCTTCTTTTTTTAATTTCTTAACACCCAGCATCAGTGCTTTTATTTCGCCCCTGGACATAGGAGTTATTTTTACTATTGGGCCAGGCGTCTTCACTACTTCTTTCTTTTTGCCTTTGTCATCCTCAACAGTTTCGTACTCCCTCAAAATTTCCAGTTCTATTTCAAGAGGCAAGAGCTTTCCGTCCTCGCCTCTCTCATGTATTATGTCCTCGATTTTTAGCATGCTCACTTAACCACCTTCTCTTCCCTTGCGCTGCAATCAGCACAGTTTCTTATTTCAATTCTTTTGTGCTGGTTGCCGGCCTTGAATACCTTGCCCCAGTTATGTAGTCCGAAAAAACATCGTAGGCCCATTTAGTAGACCTCCGTTCCTTCGATTATCATGACTTCGCAGCTTGTTATATTTATCTCAAGGTCCTGCGTTACCAAGTCATCCAACGGTTCAACTGTGTCCGCTTTGTTGTATGTGCACTCTGAGAACGTAAACTGAATACGCTCGTACTCTGGCTTTTTCAGCATGTGCTTTACTGTGAAGGTTCCGATTGTGTCGCCTGGTTCAGTTGCATTGCTTGCTCCGTAAAACCTTTCAATCTCTTCCTTGTCAAGCAAATCAATTTTTGCTGCAGAGCTGTAAACTCTGTCTCCAGAAACAAGTTTCTTAATGAACCTGCCGTCTGTTCCTCTGGCCTTCAGGTTGTTATTGATCCCGAAACTGAAATCGTTTAGGTCATAATCTGTTCCGCTTGCGATTTCAATTGAGGTGTCCCACTCCAGGAACATTGCCCCTGTTGAATCGGTTATTGTGGAAGCTGTTGAAGCTGCCACGTTTGTCTGAGGCTTCTTTCCTATCATGTTCGCAATGAACCTGATTGGGTCGGTCTGCTCTCTGGCCACCGTGTAGGTCAGCTCATTAATTTTACAGCCCAGGTAATAATTTATTATGTCATCTGCTGCTGTTCCTTCTGGGTTAATGTAGTCGTTCTCAACTGAGAGCCCGTAATTTGAGGCTTCGTTCTGAATCAATTTCTTTTCTTTTACCCAGAAAATTGTCTTTACATCTGTGGTGTAGATTGCTGTTACTGCTGCGCCAACCCAAACAAGCGCTATTACAACCTCGTCTGTTGGTACGCTTGCCCAATCTGGCACTGGTACTGCTGCAGGTGTTCCTACTGTAACTGTTTCATTTGTTACTGCTGCAACATCCTTGATTGAAACCACATCTATTCTGTCAAGCGTTGCGTGTGCAGATGTCATTGTTACGTCTGTGATTTCTGTAGTTGTGAAGTTCGCTGTTGCAACGTCATAGCTTCCGCCTGATGCAAGCGTCAAAGTCATGTCTGGGCTTCCTGCTTCCACAAGGTTGCATCCGCTTACTACTTCTGTCGCATCGGTTGCTGCTGTTGGTGTAGCTGTTCCGTCGCCTATTGCTCCTTTCCTCAGCTCTCCAAAAACGTACTGCAAAAACAATCCGTTCTGTGGGCTAAACTCAATTGGCCCGGCCACCTTTACTCTGCCTGGCACTTTCTTTCCGACATTCCTTCCGCTTGATTTGCTTCTGTGCAAAATCACTGGAGCGTCAGCTTTTATTCCGCAGCTTATTACTTTCCCTAAAGAAAGATTTATTGCCGCAGACTTTGTTCCGTAGGCTGTTTCCTCAATACCGTAACTGGTTTGAGAAGACCAACCTGAATAATCTCTTTGCGCCATTACTTAGTCCCCTCCCGGTCCTTTTTGTGTTTTTTGCCAGGCTCCGTTTTCTTGATCACAACGTCAGTAGTGATCTCTTTTTCCTTTTCTTCTGGAGCAGCTGGCCTGGCACCTGTAGCTACTTCATAATTGCTGTTTGTAAGGATCGCTTTTCCTACGTCCTCAGGGAAATCCCTCTCATCGCCGGCCTGGTGAATCCAATGGACACCCGGGCCCTGCATGTTGAGCTCTCCCACTTTATTTGCTCGAATCCTCATCAGATCCCCTCCGTTACAATTACTATTTTTATTTCGCTTGAATCAAGCACAAATGTTTTTGGATTGACTAAAGCTTCATACCGTGTTCCAATAAGCACCACGTCCTGGACTTTCCAGCTGTCATCGTCAGCTCTCAATCCATCCAGGTACCTATTTGTAACTATCAACTTTTTAATTTTTCCTGTCAGCGTAAGCAATTTGTCCTGGCGTTCTTTATAATCCAAATACTTATGTAGAACAATAATGCTCATTGCATGCCTCTCTCTTATTTTTAGCTTGCCTTTGTTCACTTGCTCGGATTCGTCATCTATCCAGTCAAGCATCACTGCAGGATAATTGGGAATGCTCTTCGGTGTTCCTTTGTAAACCTTTTCCAGTTCAGCCTTCAAATATGTGTCGCTCTCAATAAGGCTCTGTATTTTGTCGCGAATTGCAACCATCATGTCCTTGTCAGTTGTTTCGTAAGCCATTTACAACGCCAGCCCCAAAGCAATTTCATTTTTGAAAATGTCTGTAATTTTTCTATTAATCTGATCTGGCACTGGTTTGAATATTTCCCTCTCCGGCATCTTTCGAGTTCCCTTCTCATGGAATTCTAAGTAATTCACTCCAGGAAAGACTTCGCCTTTCAATTGTAACCTGCTTACGCTTTCATGTATTGAAGTCATCATGCGGCCTGAATCAACAAGGCCCCTGAGCGACCTGCCCCTCTTCGATTTACTTGCAATCGTTGAGGCAGCAAACGGAGGCCAGCCCAGGTTTTTTGTTTGTCCAGACTTAATATTGTCAATAACAACTTCCCGGGCAAGGGCTGTGGATTTTACAAGAGCAGTAAAGAGAGAGTTGTGTATCTTTCCCTTTTTCTTTTCCAAATAAGAAATTGCTTCTTTTGCTTCAATTCTAATTTTTATCATGCCCTCATCCCGTGTCCGTGTCGAAGAAACCGCTGTTTACTTTCTCCATGCCGGATTCGGGATCGTAGGTTGATTTTGTGTAAGACGTAAGGTATTCCCTCGCGCGCTTTCGCAAAATCATGGGATGATTGCTTTCGTTTGGCTCAGAAGCAGTAAATAAGAAATCCTGTCCACTGCTTCCTGAATGACAGGCCCTTGCATACTTTATCAGGTCAGGTATTGTTCCAGAATAAGTTTCGTCTTGAATTCCGTTTACCCAAATTTCTGCTTCAGTAATTCGTTTCTCAACTTCGTCGTCGGACATTACTTTGTCGTCCATTTTTATTTGTTCCCAAACATCCGAAACTAAACAATATGTTCCCATTTCATTACCTCGCGTTCCCGATCAAAACCGGCTTAGGCAGCGATTGCCCCTGCCAGGCTATTTCCTGGACTTGTTACATTATTACTTTCTTACTTTATTGCTTTGCTTCAGCAGCTTTCTTTTCTGCTTCTGCTTTTGCTTCAGCTTTGGCTTCTGCTTTTGCCTTAGCTTCTGCGGCCTCAGCTTCTTTTGCTTCAGCTGCTTTAGCTTTAGCTTCTTCTTTTGCTTTGGCTTCTGCACTCTTATCCTTCGTGCCTTCAAGCAGGTCGCCTTCAGCTAACAATTGCTCAATAGCTTGACCTCTCAATTTCAAAGTCGCGTCATCAAGTTCAATCGCTTCACCAGGGCCTACTACGTTACCGGCTCCGAACTGGATTGGCCTGTTGCTCTTATTGTAAAACTTTTTTCCCATTGCGTTAACCTCCAGGTTGTTTTCAATTCTTTTCTCCTTTGAAAAAAAAATAAAGGATGGGAATCGTTAGATTCCCGTCATTTTACAGATTGCGTTTGCCTCATAGATTGCTGGCACACTTCTCAGGAATGTGTTGAAGCTGTAACTCTGATTGCTCAGGTTATAGTTCTCTTCCACGTCCAGTTCCTCTGCAACAATCAACTCTGCAATATCCGCTCCGGTTTGCATGAGTATTCCTGTTCCAGCGGCCATGCTACGATCCATTATGAGCTTAATTCCAAGGCCTTCGATTTTCTGCTTTTCAGTTAAATCGGTGTTTGAAATTCTCCCATAGGTTTGGATGTACTGGTCCCTGTGCAATATTAATGTGTCTGCTGTGAACTCGTCGTCCATTGCAGTTATTGCATTCAGAATGTCGCCTGCAATATTGCTCGCGGTTCCCCAGTCTGCGCCTGCGTCTGTTACACCGGCAGCATTATAGAGCCCGTTCACGCCGTAAAGCGCGTTCTGCAATATAATAGTAGCATTCTCTGCATTCTGTGTCAGCCTGCTTGCTCTCCTGGCCATAACAGTGTTCAAGGCCTCGCCGTACTCCCTGCTTGAGAGTAAGTCTTCCCTTGCTATATTAAAAGCAATTCCATGCTTCAATACAGGTCGCAAGGTCCTGGTCTTGTTTACTGCCATTCCTGGAAAGTTTGTGGCTTTCGCAACTACGTCAGCGCTTCCTGATTCTGTTAAGTCATCCCAGCCGAACTCTTGTCTGCCAAGTGAAACCTTTCTTACAGGAACGACTTGCCTTCCAGCAAGGTTCACATAGACTGGTTCAATGACAGCTGCTCGTACTTCTCTGAACTCTTCAGTTGAAAGAGCTGCATCATTCTCAATTTGGTTTAACTGCTTCATATTATGAGCACCTTCCCCCACGCAGTTGAAGCAATTATTGTATGTGCAATTCCAACAACTTTGTAGCTTGTTGCTGAACCAACAGTTAAGGGCTCAACAATTCCTGCTGCAGCGCAACTTACGTGGCCGCCTTCTGCAACACCTGTGGTTGAGTACATGGCGTATATTTTGCCAGGCACCAATGCTGCAACTGTTACAACATCACCATCCGCATATTCTGCGGTTCCTGTCTTTGCATAAATCATTTCGTTTGGCACAGCTATTCCCTGCACGAATGCAGTGTCAGCTGCGGTTAGCTTTACATCGTTTGCTGCTGTTCCTTTCTCAACAAGTTTTCCGAATCCTATTGCGGAATCAGCTTTCCTTGTGAAGGTAGGCACAACAAATCCTGGGTTAAAGTCATAAACTCTATCCGCCATTTTACTTCACCTTCCTTGAGTCAGCAAAAATTGTCTGCCTCTTTGCTTTCATTTCTTCAATTTCTGAATCGTCATTGTGGAACAGCGGCTTGACCTGCTTTTTCCCAATAGCGTCTGTTTTCTTACTCAGTTCCTTAACTGAATCCTCGAGCTTTTTCACTGCGTCGCTTTTCTTTTCAGCCTCTTCCTTAAGCTCTTTATTTTCTGCTTTGAGCTTTTCGTTTTCAGCCTTTTTGTCAACGTCTTCAGCGTCCTCATCGTCTCCGTCGTCGGTGTCCTCGCCTTCTTTTGGCTTGGCTTCCTCGCCTTCCTTAGGCTTAGCTTCCTCTTTAGGCTTTTCGCCTTTAGGAGTTTCTTCGCCTTCGTCTGCGAGTTTCTTTTCAAGGGCATCAATCTTTTTGTCCTTGTCCGCAACAGTGTCGTTGAGTTCCTTGATCCTTTCTACGGCCAAGGTCTCAAGTCCTTCAGGGGAATCTGCTTCTAAAACTTTTTGTAATTTATCCATTGTTTGATCCCTCCATTAAAAATGAAATCTATAATTCCAACTATTGCAATCCCCTTAATATACTTTACGGAATTTGAAGGGAAAAACAGGGAAAACAGACGCATTTACTCCAATCTAATGCAACAAGGTGGCAGAGAATTAAGCGCTGCCCAAGTAGATTACATTAAGCGTTGCTGTTGGGTTT
>SDBV01013034.1_pt1 | contig 10615 bp, 11 predicted proteins | sample 2277081 | NCBI WGS metagenome assembly SDBV01 (sample SAMN10402039, study PRJNA504765) | marine sediment metagenome | isolation source: marine sediment core GS10_PC15, 223 cmbsf | place: Arctic Ocean: Southern Knipovich Ridge | collected 2010
CCGGTATGGGATCGCGTGACGCCGCAGAAGCTTTGGCCGAAGGCCAACGCGCAGCCAGGAGCGCGATCCCGGTATGGGATCGCGTGACGCCGCAGAAGCTTTGGCCGAAGGCCAACGCGCAGCAAACCGGCGTTTTGCGCGCAAGTCGAGCTCCGTCAGGGAGCCAGCGGCGCCTCGAGCAGCGCCAGCTCCTCGGGCAAGCCACACGCGAGATTCGCGCACTGCACCGCCTGCCCGCTCGCGCCCTTCACGAGGTTGTCGATCGCGGAGAGCAGCACGAGCGTGCCGTTGCGCTCGTCCGCAAACGCCGTCACGTCGCAAAAGTTGCTCCCTCGCACCGAGCCGAGATTGGGTGTCGCGCCGGGCGGCAGAACGCGCACGAATCGCTCCCGCGCGTAGGCGTTCGCGAGTACCTCTCGGGCGGCGTCGGTGTCCAGGGCGGACTTGGGGCGAACGAAGATCGAGCTGACGATTCCGCGAACGGTGGGCAGCAGGTGGGGGACGAAGGTGATCGAGACGTTTCGGCCCGCGGCGACGCTCGCCTCCTGCTCGAGCTCGGGAACGTGACGATGCTGGTTTCCGACCTTGTAGGCCTGGCAATCGTCGGCGAGCTCGGCGAACAGCAGGTTCTCCTCCAATTTGCGGCCCGCGCCCGAAACGCCCGATTTGGAGTCGACGACGATGCCATCGGTCTGGATCAAGTCGCTGCGCAGGAAGGGAACCAGCGGCAGTAGCACGGAGGTCGGGTAACAACCCGGAACCGCGACCAGTTCGGCGCCGCGAAGCGCCTCGCGGTAGAGCTCGGGCAATCCGTAGACCGCCGATCCCAGCAACTCGGCCGCCTTGTGCTCGCCGTACCACGCGCGGTAGGTCTCGGCGTCTCGCAGCCGAAAATCCGCCGAGAGATCGAGCACGCGCACGCCCGCGGCGCGCAGCACTTGGACGGTCGGCGCGGAGGCCGCGTGGGGAAGCGCCGTGAAGGCGAGATCGACCCGCTTGGCGATGCTCGCGGGGTCATTCGACTCGAAGCCCAGGTCGATCAGGCCGCGCAGCGCGGGAAAGGCCTCTCCCACGCGGGTCCCGGCGCGCCGCTCCGAGGTGGCGACGGCGATTTCGAACTCGGGATGGCGGAGCAGGATGCGCAGCAGCTCGAGGCCCGTGTAGCCACTCGCACCGATCACCGCGACTCGCATGCTCGTTCCTCCGTCTGTCCCCTGCCGCTCGAGCCATTGCTGCTGCCACCGGGACCATCGCCCGCTGCTCCCCCGGCCATGGCCGATGGTATCGGGGAGCCCACCGGATCGGGGGCAAAAAAAAGAGGGAGCCGCGAAACGGCCCCCTCGAGAGAACTCGCCCGGATCGGGCCGAGAGCCTACCGCTTCGAGAACTGGAAGCGCGCGCGGGCGCCCTTCTGCCCGTACTTCTTGCGCTCTTTCTTGCGCGCGTCGCGCGTCAGAAGCCCCCGCTTCTTCAGCGGTCCGCGCAACTCGGCGTCCACGTTTTCGAGAGCGCGCGCAATGCCGTGGCGCAGCGCGCCGGCCTGGCCCGAGCTGCCGCCACCCGTGCAACGCGCGGTCACGTCGTAGCGATCCTGTGCGCTGACGGCTTCGAACGCCTCCTTGACCAGGATGCAATGGGACTCGCGGGTGAAGTACTCGTCCAACGGTTTTTGGTTCACCGTGATGATGCCCGTCCCCGGCCACAGCCGAACCTGTGCGATCGCGGTCTTGCGCTTGCCGGTGGCCTGGGTGGCTTGCAGTTCAGCCAAGTTTCAACTCCTTGGGCTTTTGCGCCGCGTGGGGGTGATCGGGGCCCGCGTACACCTTCAGCTTCTTGTAGATCTGCCGCCCAAGCGCGTTCTTCGGCAGCATTCCACGCACGGCGTGGCTCACGACGCGGTCCGCGTACGGGCCATTGAGAACCTCATCCGCGGTGCGCGACTTCAGGTTGCCCGTGTAGCCGCTGTGGCGGTAATAGGTCTTCTGTTCGCGCTTGCGACCGGTGAGCTTCACCTTCTCGGCGTTGATCACGATCACGAAGTCACCCGTGTCGACGTGAGGCGTGAACAACGCGTGGTGCTTGCCGCGCAGCAGGTCCGCGATCTTGGTCGCCATGCGGCCGAGCACCACATCTGTGGCATCGATGACATGCCAGCTGGCCGTGACCTCACCGGGCTTTGCGCTTCTCGTGGCGCGATGCGCCTGGGCTCCCATCCGTGGGGACCCTCCTGTGAATCCACCGCAATGGAGTGGCTCGATTCCCGTAGAAGAACTCGCGGGTCGCGCTGCCAGCTACGCTTCCGGCCGGCGCATTTTCCGGATCCACACCGAGCTCGCACCCGGAGTCCGGAACCGCGTATGGGTATCCCAGCCGGCGCTCTCCGTCAAGGCCTCTTCGCCGGTAAAGGCCCGTTATCCCAAAGGAATCAGTAGAAGACCCGCACCAGGCTGAGCCCCGCAGCCGGCGCGGTCGGCCCCGCCCGGCGGCGGTCCCCACAGGCCAACAGCTCGGTCATGGATTCGATCGACCGCCGACCCGATCCCACCTCGAGCAGCGTTCCGACCAGATTTCGGACCATGTGGCGCAGGAAACCGTCGGCCTCCGCCCAGAAGACGAGCTCCTCGGGCGACTCTTGCTCGACCTCGAGGCGTTTGAGGGTCCGCAGCGTGCTCTCCACCTCGGAGCCCGCCGCCTGGAGCGCCGCAAAGTCGTGGCGCCCCACAAACAACTGGGCGGCTTTGGACATCGCGAGGACGTCGAGCTTCCGCGCGACCCAATGGGCCCTCGCGGAGCGCAGTGGCGAACGCGTCGCGGCATTCCAGACCCGATAGCCGTAGAGCTTGCCGACCGCCGAGTAGCGCGCGTGGAAGTCGTCCGCGGCCCGCTCGGCGGCGACGACGGCCAGGTCTGCCGGCATGGCTTGGTTGAGGGCGCGCTGGAGGACGGCCGGCGAGAGCTCCGTCGAGATTTGCGCGCTTGCGACCTGGCCCAGCGCGTGAACACCCGCGTCGGTTCGGCCCGCGGCCGCAACCCGAAGCCGTTGGCCGGTCACCCGCTCGATCGCGGCTTCGAACTCGTCCTGGACGGTGCGCTGGCCGCCGGCCTGGGCCTGCCAGCCCTTGAAGCCGGCCCCGTCGTATTCGAGGGTGAAGCGGTAGTTCGGCACGCCGCGGTCCCGCTAGGCCAGCCGCAGCGCCGCCAGCTGGATGGCGTGCGACGCCGCGAGCCGCAGCGGGTCCGCAACCAGCCACAGCTGAAGGCCGCGCTCCACGCTCGGGTCGCCGCGCAGTCGCCCGATCAACACCGAATCGCGTCCCACGACCGCGCGGGTGGTCGGCACGCTGTCGCTGTCGGCCGCGAGATCGACACCGGGCGCCTTGCGAAGCAACTCTTCGGCCTCTCCGACTTCGAGATTCCGCTCGGTTTCGATCGAGAGCGCGGCGCCCAGTCCGGCGAAGACCGGAACCTGAACGAGCGTGGTCGCGATCTTGACCTCGCCGCCGAGCAACAGCGCGAGGTCGCGAATCAGCGCGGACTCGCGCGGTGCGAGACCCTCCGCATCGAGTTCTTCCGCACCGCTCATGCAATCGAAAGCCACGGGGCCCGGGAAGACCGTCGATTCTGGCAGCGGCTGCTGATTGAAAACGGCGATCGACTCTTGATAGAGCGCTGCCATGCCGTCTTTTCCGGCCCACGACGCAGATTCGAGTACCACACCCGAGACGCGCTTCAAACCCACTGCCGCTGCGATCGGCTGCAGGGCCATCACCAACGCGAGCGAGGGACTCCTCGGGATCGCGAGCAGCGGAATGTCCTCGGGCACCGAGCCGTAACCAGCCACCCGCATGGGCACGTCTTCGTTACCCGCGGTCGCACCGGAAAGATCGATGCACGGCACGTGCTCGTGGAGCGCGCGGCGCACGAAGTCGAGCGCGGCCGACGGCGGCGCGCACAAGAAGGCCAGATCGAGGCCCGCCAGGCGCGCGTCGTCCGCCTCGACAGGAAACAAGCTGCCCTGAAATTCGATGTCCCGCCCGAGCGAGCGGTCTGTCGCAATCGGAACGATCTCACTCACGCGCAGCGACGAAAGGTCGAGCAATTCCAACAGCTCGGTGCCGAGGGTTCCGGTCGCACCGACCACTCCGATCCGGAGACCCGCTCGCGCCGTCATGGCTTTGCGAGCCGCTGCAGGACGAGATCGCCCATCGCCGCGCATCCGACGGATGCGAGCCCCGAGTCTCCGACGAGATCGATCGTGCGATGTCCGTCGTCGAGGACCGATCCCACCGCCGCTCGGATCCTCGCGGCGGGCTCGGGCGCGGCCAGCGAGTGCTCGAGCAGCATCGCTCCCGAGAGGATTGCGGCGAGCGGGTTTGCGGCATCCTCGCCCGCAATGTCGGGAGCCGATCCGTGGACGGGCTCGTAGAGGCCGACGCCCCCCTCTCCGAGACTCGCGGAGGGGAGCATGCCGAGGGATCCCGTGATCATCGCCGCCTCGTCGGACAGGATGTCGCCAAAGAGGTTGGACGTGAGGATCACGTCGTAGTCGCGCGGCTCGCGCAGCAGCAGCATCGCCATCGAGTCCACGAGCTGGTGGTGGAGGCTCACGTCCGAGTAGTCCTTCGCGACCTCCTCGACCACCGTCACCCAGAGCTGGGAGACCTCGAGGACGTTCGCCTTGTGGACGTGGGTCAGCTCCTTGCGGCGCAGCCGGGCCGCCTCGAAGGCCACGCGCGCGATCCGCTCGATCTCCATCTCATTGTACACCATGGTGTTACGCGATTCGCGAAGCCCGCCGACCCGCGCGTCTCCACGCGGTTCGCCGAAGTAGAGCCCCCCTGTCAGCTCCCGCACGACGAGCAAGTCGATTCCCGCCACCACTTCCGGGCGCAGGGTCGACGCGTCGACGAGCGCCGAGAACACGCTGGCGGGCCGCAGGTTGGCGAAGAGACCGAGTTCCTTGCGGATGCGCAAGAGTCCGCGCTCGGGGCGCTGGGCAAACGGCAGGCTGTCCCACTTCGGGCCACCCACCGCACCGAGAAACACCGCGCGAGCCGATCGCGCTCGTTCGAGGACGTCGTCGGTGATCGGCAAACCGTTCGCATCGATCGACGCACCGCCGATCAGGCCCTCTTCGAACGCGAGCCCGATGTCGGCGCCCTTCGCAGCCGCTTCGAGGACGCGCACTGCCTGCTCGGCGACTTCGGGTCCGATTCCGTCACCCGGTAGGATCAGGATCCGCGCGAGCCGATCCGCGGGCCCAGGCGGGCTCTCTTGCGCTCGCCGATCCATCAAATCCCCTTCGGCTCTGCGGAGCCGCGCCGGCTCTTGTGCCAGGAGAGTTTATTGAGCGCGTGCAGGTACGCCTTCGCGCTGGCCACCATGATGTCCGGATGGGCACCGTGGCCGATCACGCGCCGCCCGTCTTCGCTCAACGTGACGGAAACTTCGCCCAGCGCGTCCATCCCGCCGGTGACGGCGTTCACCTGAAAGCGATCGAGCTCGCTCTTGGCCGCGCAGAGATCGGCGATCGCCTTGAAGATCGCATCGACAGCGCCGATGCCGTTCGCGGTCGCCTTCTGGAGTTCGCCGTCGACCTTGATCGCGAGGGTCGCCGTCGGCTGCGCGAAGGTGCCACTCAGGACCGAAAGATCGACCAACTCGAAGCGCTGGTCGAGGCCGATCACCGAGTCGGCGACGATCGCCTCGAGATCTTCGTTGTAGATGGTCTTCTTCTTGTCGGCGAGATCTTTGAAGCGCCCAAACGCGGCATTGAATTCTTCGCCCTCGATCTCGAAGCCGAGTTCTTTGAGCCGATCTCCGAACGCGTGACGTCCCGAGTGCTTACCGAGAACCATCTCATTGGACGGGCGGCCGATCGATTGCGGCGTCATGATCTCGTAGGTGATCGCCGCCTTGAGGACGCCGTCTTGGTGGATCCCCGCCTCGTGCGCAAACGCGTTATCTCCGACGATCGCCTTGTTGGGCGGTACGGACACCCCGATGATCGTCGAGAGCATCCGGCTCGACGGATAGATCTCGGGTGCGCGAATCCTCGTGTCGATACCTTGGTACACGTCCGATCGCGTCTTGAACGCCATCACGACTTCTTCCATCGACGTATTGCCGGCACGCTCCCCGATCCCGTTGAGCGTGCACTCGACCTGGCGCGCTCCGGCCAGCACCGCAGCGAGGCTGTTCGAAACCGCCAGGCCGAGATCGTCGTGGCAGTGAACCGAGAAGACCGCCTTGTCAGAACCGGGCACATTCTCGATCAGGTAACGCATCAGCGCCGCGTACTCCTCGGGCTGCGAATAGCCGACCGTGTCGGGCACGTTGCACGTGGAGGCGCCCGCTTCGATCGCGGTCCCGAAGACTTCAACCAGGTAGCCCCGATCCGATCGGGTGGCGTCTTCGGCCGAGAATTCGACGTCGTCGCAGAACTCTCGGGCCTGACGGACCGCGCGATCTACCTCTTCGAGCACCTGCTCTCGACTCATCTTGAGCTTGTACTCGAGGTGGATGTCGCTGGTCGCAATGAAGGTATGGACGCGAGGGCTGCGCGCCTTTTCGAGGGCCCGGGCCGCGCGCTCGATGTCCGCGCTCCTCGTCCGCGCCAGGCCGCAGATCGTCGCATCCCGCAGCTCGGCGGCGATAGCCTGCACGGACTCGAAGTCCCCCTCGCTCGCGATCGGAAAACCGGCTTCGATGATGTCGACACCCAGACGCTCGAGCTGGCGGGCCAGCTGGAGTTTCTCTTCGAGATTCATGCTGCAGCCGGGCGACTGCTCGCCATCGCGCAGGGTGGTGTCGAAGATGCGAATCAACTGGCTACTCATGACTCATCCCTCACTCGGCTGCGGGGGGGGTCGGCTCGGACAGCTCCAACACGCGTCCGGTATGGCGGCGCCACAGCCACTCCACGGGACCCGACACACAATAGACGAGACAGATGACAAAGAGGGTGACACTCGGCTCGTTGATGATCAGCGCGATCGCGAAAACAATCAAGACCAGCGTCCCGAAGGAGTGGCGCAGATCGACCTCCTTGAAGCTCCGATACGGAATTGCGGTCACCATCAGGAGGCCCAGGATCGCCGTGCCCGCCCCGATGAAGCCCGCGGGAACCGAAAATTCGAGCCCAAACTCGCGCAGGAAGGCGACGAACCACACCGTCGTAGCCACCATGCCGGCTCCCGCCGGGCTCGGAAGCCCCTCGAAGCGGCCGCGGTAACGGCCCACCGCCACGTTGAAGCGCGCCAACCGCAACGCCGCGCACGCGGTAAACAGAAAAGCCATCAGCCAGCCGGTGCGCCCGAGCACCTGGAGGTGGCCCGCGCTGAAGGCGAGCATCGCGGGTGCCACCCCAAACGAGACCGTGTCGGCGATCGAGTCGTACTCGAGGCCAAAGCGACTGGTGGAACGGGTGAGGCGCGCGAGCCGGCCATCGAACGCGTCGCAAACGGCTGCGAGCACGATGCCGAGCGCCGCCAGACTGGGCTTGTCGTTGAAGGCCTGCACGATCGCGTAGAAACCGAAGAATAGACCAGCGGTGGTCACGAGGTGCGGCAACAGGAACAGTCCACGGGGCGGCTCGCCGCGCTCGCCGCGGCGGCGCCGACGCCGATCGTGGTGCTTTTCGATCCGAGGCTCCGCTTCGTCCATCGCCTAGACCTCCGTTCTCTCGAACTCCGCGATGATGGTACTCCCACCGCGCACGCGATCGCGCGCTTTCACCTTCGCAACCGCGGTCAGCGGCAACAGCACATCCGTCCGCGAACCAAAGCGGATCAACCCGTAGCGGTCGCCGCGTCGGACCCAGTCACCCAGCTGCGGATGGCAGACGATGCGGCGCGCGATCAGGCCCGTGATCTGGACGACCTGAAAGCGCAGGCCCAGCGCCGTCTCGAGCGTCATCACGCAACGCACGTTGTCGCTTTCGGCCTTCGGATTGAAGGCCGCCAGGAAGGCCTGCCCGCCCCAATCTTTGGCGACGACCCGACCCGCCAGCGGGCAGCGGTTGACGTGCACGTTCAACACCGACAGAAAGATGCCGATGCGCAGCCACTTGTTTCCATCGGCCCCCTCGATCTCCGCGACGTCTATCACGCGCCCATCGGCGGGCGCGACGACGCTGTTTTCGCCGCCCGCGATTTCTCGGGGCGGGTTGCGAAAGAAGCAGGCCACGAAGGCCGTGAGGCCCAGCAGGCAGAAACCCACAGCCGTCCAGCCCAGCAGACCGAACGCCCCCGCGAGCGCGAGTGGCGCCGCGCCGAGCGCAAACGCGTCGCGAACGACGAACTCGGTGGGCCGCTCGGCAAAGATCGGGTCGACCGCTGCGGATTCAGAATCCGCCATTTCAGTTCTTCGAGCGGTCGACCAGGCGCTCTTCCTTCAACCACGGCATGAGGTTGCGCAACTTCGCGCCGACCTCCTCCATCGGGTGATGCTCTCCCCGCTTGCGCAGTGCTCGAAACTGGACGTTGCCAGATTGATTTTCGAGGATGAATTCCTTCGCGAAAGTGCCCGACTGGATTTCGGCGAGAATCTCCTTCATCCGCTGCCTCGTACCCGCGTCGATGACCCGCGGCCCGCGGGTGAGATCTCCGTACTCGGCGGTGTTCGAAACCGAGTAACGCATATTCGCGACACCACCTTCGTAGATCAGGTCGACGATGAGCTTGACCTCGTGAATCGTCTCGAAATACGCCATCTCGGGAGAGTAACCGGCCTCTACCAACGTCTCGTAGCCGGCGGCCATCAGCGCCGTGAGGCCGCCGCAGAGCACCGCCTGTTCGCCGAAAAGATCCGTCTCGGTCTCTTCGCGAAAGCTGGTTTCGATGATCCCCGCCCGGCCCGCGCCGATGCCCTTCGCGTAGGCGAGTGCGATCTGAAGCGTGTCGCCCGACGGATCCGCAGAAACCGCGACGAGCGACGGCACGCCGCGCCCCTGCTCGTAGTGGGCGCGCACGGTGTGGCCAGGGCCCTTCGGCGCAACCATGAAGACGTTGATGCCCTCCGCGGGCTGGATCGCCCCGAAGTGGATGTTGAAGCCGTGGGCGACCGCGACGTAGTTGCCCGGTTGCAGGTTCGGGCCGATCTGCTCCTCGTAGACCTGGGCGGCGACCTCATCGGGCAGCGTCAGCATGACGATGTCCGCCTCGCGCGCGGCTTCCGCGGGCAACAACACCCGCAGGCCCGCGGCTTCGGCCTTGCCACACGACGACGAGTCCTTGCGCAAGCCAACCACGACGCCCACTCCGGAAGCCTGGAGGTTCTGGGCGTGGGCATGCCCCTGGCTCCCATAGCCGATCACCGCGACGGTCTTGCCGTCGAGGCGACCTAGATCTGCGTCCTTGTCGTAATAGATGTTCAGCGCCATGAATTTCAGTCTCCTGCGATCGACCCGAATCCGGGCCGCTATGCCCGGCCGAGTGCTCACTTTGACACAGCCCCCGCACCGCGCAGCCGAGCGCGACCTCCCGGCGGGTTGAAAATGGAGCCTGGCTGAGGAGGCCTGGGAGATGGCCTTTGAAAGCGCTTCGGCCGCTTCCCGAAGCGCTGGGTAGACGCAAAATACCGCAACGAATCCGGGCACGCCAAAGGTCGGCTTCGGCAGATCGCGGGCGCTGCTCAGGTCGCCTTGGGCAACCCCGGCGCGGGCTCGAAGCGCTCTCCGGTCCGCTTCACCTCGGCCTCCGCCCGGCGCAGGTAGTGGGGAGCGAGTTGCGCGGCGCGCACCCACGACCCGCGGGCCAGTTGCTCGACGCCGAGCGCTCCGACGTGTCGCGCGCGCGCGTTGCCCTCGGGCGGCTGCAGAAGCGCAACGCCCTCGCCGAGCGCGGCCGCGATCGCCTCCCCGCAAAGCGCCGCGCCCTCGCCCACCAGCACGCAGGGGGGCCGGATCTTCGCGCAGAGCACTTCGGGGCTGTAGACGCCCTCGGGCAGGACGACCTCCCGGCGAGAGGCGCCCGCATAGGCGGCCGCGTAGACCTCACCGCGACGCGCGTCGAGCATCGGCACCACGAGCCGATCCGTCGGCCCCGCCGCGCGCGCGAGCGCGGCCAGCGTCGAGACGGGAGCGATCGGAAGATCGCTGTCGAACGCGAGCCCCTTGACGGTCGCGATTCCGACGCGAAGGCTCGTAAAAGAGCCAGGGCCGATCGAAATCGCGAACGCCTCGAGTTCTCCGAGCGCCACGCCCGCGCGGTCCAACAGGCGATCTACGGCCGGCAGAAGCGTCTCGGCGGCGGGGCCCGCAGGCGCCGAAAGCTCGTCGACGAGGTCCCGCCCGCGCAGCAGCGCAACACCCAAAGCCGCAGTCGCGGGTTCCAAAGCGAGCACCAGCAGCGGCGAGCGCATGCGAGCCAGCATAGGTCAGCGAAGCTGATCGCGCGGCGAGCGCATGCGAGCCAGCATAGGTCAGCGAAGCTGATCGCGCGGCGAGCGCCGATCCGTCAAAGGCCTCCGGTCAGCCAATCGACGACTCGGGACCAGTTGCGAGAGATGTCGTTCCAGAACGCGACGCCCATGATCACGAGAAGCATCGTGAGTCCGACCTTTTGGACGAATTCGCGGGTCCGCAGCGAAAGGCGCTCGTTGCGAACGCCTTCGA
>SDBV01013035.1_pt1 | contig 10615 bp, 9 predicted proteins | sample 2277081 | NCBI WGS metagenome assembly SDBV01 (sample SAMN10402039, study PRJNA504765) | marine sediment metagenome | isolation source: marine sediment core GS10_PC15, 223 cmbsf | place: Arctic Ocean: Southern Knipovich Ridge | collected 2010
TTTGAAATATCCGCAAGAATTTTCAAAAAAACAAAACATTCTTTACAAATTTACAGTTTATACCCCACAAGAAGAAATGAAGCAGATAATCTTGCAGGATCCTGCGACAAGAATAAATACATTGAGACATGTCTTTGGAATTGATAAATATAAAAAAGTTTTAGAAAGCACAGTAGTAATAACTTCTAAATTAAGAGAAGAAAAAAGAATAAAAGAGGGACTTACTGAAAATCTTGAAAAAGATAAAGGGGATATGACAGCAAAGGAAGAAGAACTTGAAGCAAAACATTATAATTTAACTTCAATAGAGAAAGAACTTTTTTTAAAAACAGAAGCTAGAAAAAAAGTTCAGGAAGAAAAAGAAGAAATAGTTAAGAAGATAGAAGAAAAAATTAAACTTGAACAGGAAATTGAAAAAACGAAAATAATTGTTTCAAACAAAAATGAATCATTCGATGATAATATAAAAACAATAGAGCAACTCAAAGAACAGATAAAAGAAATTGAGGATTTAAAGTTTGATGAATTAAGAATTGCAGAGATTAGACAAGAAATGGAGGTGATTAAGAAAGAGAAAGAAGAAGTTGTTCAAAAAAATCTGGAAATAACTGCCCAGATGAATTCTCTGGAGATGAAAAATAAGGAAAATGAAAACATTAAGGATAATTTAAAACGAATTGAAATGTGTCCAACCTGTTTGCAGGATGTTGACCCTGTTTATAAGAGCAATATTTTTAATAAACTTGATTCAGATATTTCCAATAATCTTAAACAGATAGAATTCCTAAATTTGGAAAAGCAAAAAGTTTTAGAAAGAATAGCGGGGGTAAATGATGAAATTTCTTCAAAAGAAAGAGAAATACAGAAACTGGAAACTCTTAAAATTAAGCTACAGAATCTCCTGGAAAAACAAAACAGAATAGAAGAAATTGAGAAATTAAACTCTTCTTTAGAAAAAGATATAGGGTTATTAGATAGGCATACAGAAACATTACAAGATTCTGTTTTTGAATTAAAAAAATTTGAAAACATATTTGAATCAAAACAAAAAGAACTTGAAGAAGCACAGAAAGAAGAAAGAGTGGCAGAAATAAAAACTGCAGAACTGAGGAAAGAGATTGAAGTTTTTTCAGTCCAGATTGAAGAATTGAAAGAAAGAATAAAAAAAATAGAAGAGATAAAAGAAAAATTAAATTATATTTCAAAATTGGAAGACTGGCTTTCTCAAAAATTTGTTTTACTGATTTCTTTTATAGAAAAAAATGTGATGATTAAACTTCACGCACAATTTTCAAAATTATTTTCCGAATGGTTTGGCATGCTTGTTTTTGATTCTTTTGATGTAAGACTTAGTGATGATTTTACACCAATAATAGAATACCAAGATTATGAGATAGATTATTCTTATCTTTCAGGAGGAGAGAGAACAGCTATTGCTTTAGCATATAGATTAGCACTCAATCAGGTAATAAACTCTCTTCTGAGCAAGATAAAAACTCGTGATATTGTTATTCTTGACGAGCCTACAGACGGATTTTCAGAGCAGCAACTTGATAAAATGAGGGATGTTTTGCACCAATTAAACATAAACCAGTTGATAATTGTCAGCCACGAGCAAAAGATAGAGGGTTTTGTTGAAAATTTAATTCGGTTCAAAAAAGTTGATGGTGTTTCAAAGATGGTGGAATAGTATATAAATATTTAAATAAGAAAAATTTTTTTTCTTAAAATGAAAATAAAAGATATATTTAAAGGGGCTGTAGTAATTGGAGTTAGTGCTATTTTTTTAACAAGAATGTCTGATAATGAAATAGGTACATCTATACTCCCTTATGATTTTATAGAAAATCACATTTATAGAGATGTTGATATGGGTAGAGATATTCATGCTGCAGAGCTTGATTCTGCACAAGCTGCTTATCCATTGTTTAATAGATGGGAAGCATTGACATTACATAATTCAAACATTGATTCTGCATATACAAGCCAGCTAAGAAAAAAATATGGTGATGAAATTGGAGCAAATAGTATTATTTCAGCAAAAGAACTGGCATTGAGCAGAAAAGAGCTTGAAAATTTTATTAGGCCTGTTTATAATGAAGATTATTTTAAGATCCTACCACCACAGAAAGAGTTTGATTTTAGAAAGGAATTTATGGAAAATGCATTAAATGTATTAGAGTATACCCCAAGAGATTTTCCTTATAGATTCCCTGAGAGATTCAGAGAATTAAGACTAATTGAAATCCCCGAGGAAGTAAAACTAATTGAAATAAATGAAAATAATGATTAATCCGGCTTTGTGTAAATAGTATCTCTTGTGTATAAAGTCAAAATTTAAAAGTGATTGATTTTTTAAATCATAAAGAAGAACGGCAGGGTTTGGAGTCCTGCCGTTTTGGGTCTTCTGTCACGCATGACTATGATGAATCTTTGAGTTTTCTTGCTTCTGATAAAATTGCAATAACATCTGAATGATTCATCATACTTCCATATCTTCTTGAGAACCTATCAACAACCTGGTCAAAGATTGCCATGAAATTTTCATCTCCCAGACCTTCTCTTGTGTCTGCCAGAGAATACAAGGCAACTTCTATCAAAAGACGAGAATCCCTGTTTGACATGGAGGGTTCATATATGTGTTCATAGAACTTGTGGTCTGCATTTAACATGATTGCTCTTTTCCCACCATCAACATAGGTTATCTGGAATATTGGGGAACTCGGTCCAGTATTGGTCAAAATTATCGCTTCCTTGTATTTGCCTTCAAATAATTCTTCAATTTTCTTTTTCCTGATTTTCTTTACTTCAGGGGATATTGCTGGATTGTCATCTATTTGCTTCAGAATTTCCTCTTTTATTTCTTTCTTTTTTGAGGATTTTTTCTTTCTTGTTGATTTTGCAACTTCAAGTTCCTCTTCAGTAAGTTTTTCATCTGGAATTATTGCCTTTTTCACTTCTTCATGAACTTTCTTTGCTGATTCCATTCCTCCTTCTTCGGCTTCTCTTTTTTGCTGGACCCTTCTCCTATGTTCAGTTAGTGCAGCAGAAACAAGTGGACCCACCATTTTTTTCAATTTTTCAAGAACTATGTCTTTTGGGAAAGCCTTGCTTTTGTTATGCCCTATTCCAAAAAATTTGTCCAAACGAGATTCAAAACGTACTTCCCCCCTGATATAGTTAAGATGGTCAATCTTTTGTGTTTGAACATTATACCATTGAGGATTGTCTATTTCCCTCCCATTTCTTATTAAATGAAGTCCTTGATTCCTCATACCAATTTTTAACTTGTCTCTTAATTCTGGATTTTGGTCTATTTTTGCAATATCAAGCAAGACAAGTTCCACTATGACATTACTCACGTTTCCATCCCCATCTTCAATAGGAATTACTACTGGATTTGCATAAGTTCTTTCAATCCCATACTCCTTTTTGAACCTGTGATTTTTTAGCTTGCACAAAGGGTCAAAAACTTCAACTTTTTTACCATTTACAAAAATCTTTCTTCCTTCAGAAATAAAATGTCTGTACACTCTTGATAATATTTCCATCAAATCTCTATGTAAAATTCCATGATTCTGTTTGTCGAGATTATCGCAATTTGTCCAATAAACAAAAGTTCCAGAATCCTTGAACTTTCTTTTGGATAGAAGAAACTTGTCCTTTAACTCATAGGTCTTTGGGAAAATTGCCTCATTTTCTTTTAAATAAGCAAAATCAATTTCATTAGTCCATGTCTCCGAGTCATCCTTTGTTTTTGAAGCAAGAACTGATTTTGGAGATTGAGATGCGCATGCGTTTGATAACCCCATTCCAAATCTTCCAATTTTGTGAGAATATTTCTCGTTTAAAGTTCCCCCAAGAGAAAGTGACTTCTTGATGTTTATCTTTTCAATACCTTCTCCATCATCCTGAACGATGAAATAAGTTTCACCTTCTTTGTTCTTCCCCAATTCTATCCATATATTTCTTGCATTGTGGTCCACGGAATTATCAACTAATTCACAAACAGAATCTATAGTAGTCATATTGTTATCTCTTAAATTATCGAGCACGTCTGCCGCATTAACAAATGTTCTTGTTTCTTCAGGCATTATCTACTCCTCCAGAAAATTTCTTTTTCATTACTCTTGCAAGAGTATCGCCAGGATATTCCAATTCAAGATTAGAAGGTTTATTTGGATGGATTTTGTTCAGTGTTTTTCCCTTGTTAAGATACCAGTGTTCCGTCTCAAGAAAGAAAGCATCTTTCTTTGTAGTTGTCGTGGAAAAACAAAAGAACTTGAATTTATTAAGATGGTTATGACCCAAAAGCCTTTTTTTCAAACTAAAATCAGAACGACCAACATAACCTACAAGGAATTTCCCATCCTTTAAATTTCCCAAGAAATAAATTCCTTTTACATCAGGAACTCTCTTCAGAATTTCCTCTTTTGTAAACTTATAAATATTTTTCATCATTTTCTCCTGCGTTTTCTTTTGCTCTTCTAACGAGCACGCATTTCAACAATGTTAGATTCAATCAAGGGGAATATATAAATGTTTGCCTGTTTCACTGGTCTTGCCACTTCAAGCTTTTTTATCTTTCTCAACATGTTTTTTATTGATTTGCCAATTGCTTCAGCAAGTCTTGGTGGCACGGCGTTCCCAATTTGAGTAAGAATTTGATTCTTTGCCCCTTCAAAAATAAATTCGTCTGGGAAAGATTGAAGTCGTGCAAGTTCTCTTGGGGTCATTGCCCTATTTTGTTCATAATGCAAGAAAACGCTTCCATGATTTTCCTTGACGGTGTTGCTTGGTCTGTTTGGTCTTGGCTTGTTAAATGCATGGTTGTAAACCCCAAAAATACTCTTGCCATGTTTTGTTGCCTTGATTTTTTTCAAGAACTCTTTTGAGTGATTCATGATTAAATGATTTATCTCTTCATCCTGCTTCAAGTTTTTCAAATCACCAATTGCTTCTTTAACCGTGACCCAAGTTTCTTCATCATGAGTCTCTTTTGGAAATTCAATTGGAATGTCATATCTTGTTCCAATGATTATCACCCTTTCCCTTAATTGAGGCACCCCATAATTTGCTGCATTCAATAATTTGTGCTCAACCTTGTATCCTATTTTTCTAAATTCTCTTTTTATCTTGTCCATCAACTTTTCTTGAAATGGAATGGCTATTTTTTGTTGTTTTTTTATCTCCCCATCAAGTCTCGTGATTTCTTTTTCCTCTTTCTTAGTGAACTTCACGCTTGGCGAGGTTCTGCTCTTTCTTCTTTTTAAGAGCAACTCAACCTTATCTTCTTTAAGATTATTGAACTTGTTTATTTCCCTCATTTCATCATGAGAAAGATTTTCTTTTTCAGTCCACACTGAAAGCAACCCTCTAACGTTTTCCATTACAAAAATCTTTGGTTGAACTTCCTCCACGACTTCTATGTAATCTTCAAAAAGTTTTCCCCTAGAGTCATTAGGTTTTCTCAATCCTGCGACACTATATGCTTGGCAGGGTGGACCGCCAATTATTACGTCCACAGAATTTTCTTTTGATGATTCTATGACTTGTTTTTTTATTTCTGGATTGGTTATGTCCCCAAGAATCATCTTGGTTTTCTTGTGATTTCTAATGTGCGTCCTTGCTGCTGGCTCCCAGATTTCATTTGCAATCTTTATGTTAAAACCAGCATTTTCAAAACCCGTTGACATTCCCCCGCATGATGCAAACAAGTCCGTGACTTTATATTTCATTTTTCCTCCTCTAAGCATAGTCTCATCATGTTATAAACCCATGTAGACATGATGGAGTCATAACACCCTCTTTTCAATGATGAATTCTCCCTTTAATCCAAGTTCATTAATTTCCTGAATGACTATGCATATATTATGACAAAGTATTTTAAAAAGTAATTCATTTATCTGAGCGGTCCTTGTTTTGCTTCTAAGATTATCCTTGAACTTGGTTTTAATCATATGGAAGCAGGTTTCAGCATTGCTTCTCTTGTGGTAGTGTTCCAGAAATTCATCATGCTTGTAGATGAAATAATGATACATCTTTTTCCAAATTCCAACACTTGCTCTTTTTCCTCTGACATTCTTCTTGAAGGGAATGAAGGGGACAGCACCCACATCCTCAATCGCCTGTAAATTCAATCTGGAACTATAGGCTTTGTCTCCACTTACTTCGCCCACCTTAAAGTTTTTAGCTGTCTCCTCAACTAAGCGAGGTAACGAAGGACTATCATGCACCTCTCCTTCTGTAATTTCGCAACCTGTGATAATGTTCGTCTTAACCCCTGAAATCAAATGTGCCTTTAGCCAAATTCTATGTTTCTTTTCTTTGCCCCATTTATAATCAAAATAACGAGCAAATCTTGATGTCGAAAATCCAGAACTATCAATTGCAAATTCCGTTTCAACTTCTCTTAACGGACTTGCACTAATTGAAATTAATTCTTTAAGTATGGTGGTAATATCTTCCCTCTGCATGAAATGTCCAATAGAAGCGAAGCAGGGAACACCACTAACCAAATCCATTTCCTTGGCTATTTTCACGTCAGACATGAAACGTCTCAATGAAAATGTAGAATAAACCTTCAAGGCAGAAGCAAAAATTAAATCTGCATAAGATAGCTTTGGTCTTCCAAAATTGTAATTTGGTTGCTCGACACAACCACATAATTCCCTTAATAATTTCAGGAACACAAGTTTCTCATTTGTCTGCGAATGATCATAAGCTTTCCAATTCTGGGAATAACTTATCTTGACCCCTTTTGTTGTCGTTACTTTTCCTTCTTCATCTATTTGCTTTTTAATATAAAATTCAACGGCGTGGATGTGTTTACACTTCTTGTGTCTTAACTCACAATCAGGACAAGAACATACGGGTCTGTTTTTCATTAGCTTGACCACGTATTGTCTTGAAGTGTTTGTTTGAGAGGTAACTCTCCAACCAAAAGGTGTCTTGATTATCCTCGTGGATTTAGCCAAGAGTTTTCCTCGCTCTTCTCTGGATAATTTTTTCCAACTTGTTTTTTGTACCTGTTCCATTATGTATTATTCAGGTACCTGAACTATATAAGTGTTTCGGTACCTGAAAGCATGCTTTAGAAATATTGATTGTTATGCAACTCTTTTCCATTTCCTATCTCTCCCGTGTTTTCTTTTGCCCTTTTAATGAGCACACGTTTTGATTTCTTGAGAAAATAATCGGAATTAAACTAATTTTCCAATCACTAAAGAATGAGAAATCACTTTTTTTCTATCACTATCTTGTTTTTCCCTGTTTTCGCCTTGAGTTCCTTTCCAAGAAGACCAGATTTTTCTATTATTTGTAACGGCAATCTCAAGATAAACTTCCAATATTGAGTATCACCTACTTTTTTATCTGGAGCCTTTATTATCTTCATTAAAATATTCAGGTACCAGAAGTTTATAAACATGTCGGTACCTGAATCAGAAAATCTTTTTTAAGATTTTTCTTATTTCCTTGTTTGGATTGTTTCTTGGAATTTCACATTCCCAAATAACCAAGGTTTTCCATCCATCTTTCTCTAATTGTTTCTTGTTTCTTTTATCCCTCTCAAGATTTTTAACTATCTTGTTCTCCCAAAATTCCTTGTTGTTCATGGGTTTTCTGTAACATTTCTTGCACGCATGCCAAAAACAACCATGAATGAATATTGCAAGGCTTTTTTCGAGAATTATTATGTCTGGAGAACCCTTGATTCTTGGATGCATCTTGTGTCTTATCTTGTTTCCCTTCAAGTGATTATGCAACCATTTCTCTGGCTTGGTCCACTTGCTCCTTATCAAGGACATTCTCTTGCTCCTGTCCTCTTTTGACATTATGTCTGGCATCATTAAACAACACAAAAAGAATTAAAGTATTTTTCTATACAAAGTTCTAAAAGTCAAAAATTGGGAAACTTACTGAAAAATCTGGGAACATCTTTTCATAAAGCTCTTGTAAAATAGGAAAAAAGGAATTTATTTCTTCTCCTTTGTCCAATACAAGGTTAAGAGCCCTATGTTGTATTTCATTTCTTATACTATGAAATCTAAGAATCTGGTCTTTTTTAACCTGTTCAAGAGTGATTCCTCCCTTCCCACATACTAAATCTAAACAACCAACATAGTCAAGAGTTTTACTAAAATCAGCTACCTCCTTTCCTTTGACTCCTTTTTTAAGACGCCCCTCTGTAACATAACTAATAACATATCCCTTTTTTATTAAAAAAGCTTTCATTAATAATTCTGTTGCATGGTCTAAGTGCAAGATGATTATTCTTTCTCCAATTATTTTCCGTTCTGGGGGATTTTCTTTATGCTTCCTTGATTCACTAATTAGGTCTTTGGCAAAGTTCCGCATAAATTTCCACTTTTCCATCTTTTTTAGAACATATTCAACTTTTTAACAATTTCTGTGTAAAAAGTAAGCTGTTATTCAGACTTTATACACAAAACCGATTAATCCGAAAACTTTATAAAACAATAATTCTCTTAAAGTTTATAAGTTCTAATAAATAATTTTATTTTAAAAAATGGATAACGAATTAAAGAACTCAATTTTGAAAACAGGGACAACTATACTTGGAATTGTCTGCAAAGACGGGGTTGTAATGGCTGGTGATAAGCAAACGACATTAGGAGAAAGAGTAGTTGTGAGCAAAAATACACAGAAGGTAGTTCCAATAAATGATTATTTAATGATCGCTTATGCAGGTAATGCATCAGATGCTCAAAGATTAGTAAAATTAATTGCAGCAGAATTAAAACTTAAAGAGTTAAGAGCAAAAAAAAGACCAAGTGTTAAACAAGCTGCAAATCTTACAGCAACAATAACATATTCTCAAATAAGACAGCCATCTATGATTCCAAATATTGTGGGTAGTTTGATAGGGGGATTTAATGAAGATGGGTCTTTTGAGTTATATACAACTGATATTGCTGGGAGCATAGCTAAAGTAGATGATTATGATGCAAATCTTGGAAGTGGGATGACTTTTGTTTTGGGTTTACTTGAAAGACAATATAAAAAAGATATGAGTGTGGAAGAAGGTGTTGAACTGGCAAAAGAAGCTATAAAAGCTTCAACACAAAGAGATGTTGGTTCTGGATATGGTATTGATGTTTTTACTATAACAAAAAAAGGAATCAAAAAAGTGGTTGAGCAGGAAATCGTTGCAGAATACAAAGACAAATAATTTCATGATTATTCTGATTTAAATAAAACAAAACAAAAAAGTGGAAATCCTGAAAACAATAACAGATAAGCTTCAGGCAGATATAACAGAGGCTGGTTTTGAAGGTGCAAACATTGTTCTGTATACAAATAATGAGAATTTTTTCAAAACAGGGGGAGGAAGAATAAAAGAGATAGTAGAACAATTGAAAAAAAGAATTGAACTCAGGGCAGATAAAAGCATTATTCTTGATGAGAAGAAAACTGAAGCAGAAATAAAAAAAATTGTTCCAAAAGAAGCAGAGATAACAAACATAATTTTTGATTCTCCAAGAAGCATTGTTATAATTGAGGCAAAAAAACCAGGAATGGTTATTGGAAAACAGGGCTCTATCCTGGAAGAAATAAGAAAAATAACACTTTGGACACCACAGGTTCAGAGAGCACCTGCAATAAAAAGCCAAATCACAGAAAATATTAGGGAAGTGCTTTATGCAAACAATACTTACAGAAGAAGATTTCTTAATTCAATTGGAAAAAAAATATATGAAGGATGGAATCCTGAAAAAAAAGACGGATGGGTAAGGCTTACTTTTTTAGGCTCAGCAAGACAGGTTGGGCGGAGCTGCATTCTTTTGCAAACACCTAATTCTAAAATTCTTCTTGATTGCGGAATAAATGTTGCTGCCAAAGGACAGGAAAGATTTCCAGACTTTGATATACCTGAATTTGATATAAAACAACTGGATGCAGTGCTTCTGAGTCATGCACACATTGATCACAGCGGGTTGATTCCTTATTTGTATAAAATGGGATATAAAGGACCGACATATATGACAGCTCCGACGAGGGATATTGCATCTCTTCTTGCCCTGGATATAATAGGTGTTGCTTACAAACAGGCAGAGCAGCCATTATACAGTTCAAAAGATATTAAGGAAATGGTCAAGCACAGCATCTGCCTGAATTATAATGAGGTTACAGATGTCACACCAGATGTCAGGCTTACTTTTTACAATGCAGGACATGTGTTGGGAAGTGCAATGATTCATCTGAATATTGGAAACGGCGCCCATAACCTTCTTTACAGCGGGGATTATAAATACGGAAGGTCACGGCTTTTTGATCCGGCAATTACAAAATTTCCAAGGGTTGAATCAGTAATTACAGAAGCTACTTATGGTTCAAAAGCTGATATTTTGCCCCCGAGAGCCCAGTCAGAAGCAGAATTTTTAGAAGCAATTAATAAAACAATAGCAAGAGGGGGAAAAGTTTTAATTCCAGAATTAGGACTTGGAAGGTCTCAGGAAACAATGCTTATCCTGGGAGATGCAGTAAAATCTGGAAAGATAAAAAAAATTCCAATATATTTTGACGGTATGATTTGGGATATTAATGCTATTCACACTGCTTATCCTGATTTTTTGAGCAGCAAGGTTCGTTC
>SDBV01013036.1_pt1 | contig 10614 bp, 23 predicted proteins | sample 2277081 | NCBI WGS metagenome assembly SDBV01 (sample SAMN10402039, study PRJNA504765) | marine sediment metagenome | isolation source: marine sediment core GS10_PC15, 223 cmbsf | place: Arctic Ocean: Southern Knipovich Ridge | collected 2010
TCATTAGCATAACTCTTTTAGCCTGATCTCCTATTTTTACAATAGACCTTGACATTAAACTAAGCTCTCCGAACCTTTCTTTCCCGAGTCGATTAAAAGTAAATTCGTAATACTCTTCTCCGAAATTCTTCTGCCACTCTAATCGAGTATGGCAGGTTCTACAAAAAGCATGAGCATTATCTAGTTCATATTTAGTTCCGGCTTCGCTCCGTCTAAAATAATGGCTACAATCTAAAATAGAATAATCTTCGTTCTCTTGATTTTCTGGAAACGCAGCCGTAATAATATCCGGATGAATGTTAAATTTACGTCCGCAATCCATAAACTCGCATTTCCATCCTGCCTTACATTTTACAAGAAGCCTAAACGCCTCATCGAGAGCCGAGTCGAGAGTTAGTCCTTTTGGCTTTATCGAAGAATAGCTTTTCTTTTTTAGCTTCTTCTTAGGCTTCGGAAATCTGAGTGTCGCATCTTCTATAAGTTCTTCTGTAAGTTTCTGTTTCGGGAACGTAGACCTATATAAAAAATTATTCTTATTTTTCTTCTCAGGCTTAGGAAATTTTAACTGCGGCTCCTTAGTCCCCACTTCAAGATCGAAGCCGCAGTTAGGACAATTTTTCAAGCTGCTTTCTTTTGCTCTTCCTGAGATTCACCTTCTTCGGATTCCTCTCCGGCAAGCTGAAGCTCTGTCTGAGTTCCAAAATTGCCCTGAGAGTATTTGAGAGCTTCCTCGACAATTAAGTCTATCATGTCCTGGATCCCGACGTCGAGAAGCTCAGGAGAGAGATAGGGAGTTGTAAAATTCCAGGGGAGATCATCGTTGATTATGGTCTTAACGGAAATAGTAAGACCGATCCCGTCTTCTGCTTGAGTCAATGTAACAGAGCCTAAAACAATCGAAGCGAATTTCTTTTTAACTACCGGGAGATAGCTATAAACAATTTCATGCAATCTAGCTATCGCATCTTTGAACTCTGTTGTCGGCGGAGCGAAGCAAGTCTCTGAAAACTCCTTATCGTATGTACGGCTATTGTCATCTTGAGCGGCTACTTCCTTACTGCCTTCAACTACTACAGTTCTTTTCCCAAACTTTAATTTTGTGATCTTCAATTTTCTAACCCTCCATTTTAGAATGATTAAACCAGTTTTCTCTTGAGCCGTATTGTCCATCCGCTAACTCAAGTCCGGATTTCTTCAACTTATTAGTAATATTCCATAGAGATCTCCTTCCCAACCCACGGCATTTCAAAAGGTCTTGTGAAGACCGCTCGATGAGTTGATCGATCGTAAATATTCGACTGCCACGTAAAGCATTATGAGCTCTATCGTCTATACCGAGAACTCCGACATCCTGAATAAGTAATGCAGACTTTGAAGGCTCAAAATCCTCAATATGTTCAGTAAGCTCTCGAATCATTTTCGCAGCATTCTCTAACTGAGTTGCTAACCGCAAAGCTTTTTTTATCATAACAACTTCTCCTTTTAATAAGGGCTCTCCATTTTCTTTGCCATATCGACATCGATTGAAATTATAAATTCGTATAGCCAGACGAGAAGCTTGTTCAGTCTCTTTGTAGTCCAATAGCTATCTCGAAGGCTTCGCTTCCCTATTTTAACTTCTCCGGTTTTGTAGTCCGGATACTCGAAGTGGAATAGATCGCATTCATCTTTAATTATCTCAAGAGCTTCGTGTTTAGCATATCCGGTAACTTCCACGAAACTACCGATGAAGTGTCCGAACAAGAATCGTAATTGTTTGTTTGTTCGATATCCGTAATCAAGCTCTACAAGAACTGTGCATTTAGTCGGAATCGATTTCCCGCTCCTGTCACTCTTTCCAAGAAAAGCTAATCCGGTTTTAAATTTATCCGGATCATTGAGAGATAATTTCCCAGCGTTAATAATGCCGTTAGCTTTTACGTATTTATCACTCACACTCTTTTCGGGAAATCTCCGCCGCCCTGATACTCTAAATCTGTTACGATAATATTGTTCCCGCTTTTGCTTCCTGGGTGTGGATGACTGGTTAAACATATACAGCGAGTCATCATATCCTTTCTCCGGAGATCATGTTTACATCTAGAGCATTTGTATTTTGCTGGAATTTTCTCGAACGTGCTCATACTGCTCCTAAATTTAAAATAGATTCGACATCTTAGGAACCGTCTCTGTGATTCCTCGAATAAAAGCGATGTCGTCTTCACCGATCTCAACTTTAAACGGAATAACATCTTCTATATTTTTTCCGTAACAGGTGAGACTATAAACTACCTTGACGGCACTCGGATTGTCTGATCGTTTTTCTAGCAACCTTCTATACAATCTCGGCAGTCCAGAGAAAACTTCAGGATTGTCCATATTTATCTTTATGATAAGAGTCTTCATTTTTCTTGTTCTCTTAGAACCTTTCTTCCTTCTTGAGTTATCGCATACACAGTGCTTTCCCTGAACTCAAGTACCCACCTAACCCAGCCCTTCTTTTGTAATTTACTCAAGTACGATCCGCCAGATAACCAAGCGGCCTTTCCTCGACAAGCTCCGTGGCCTTGATTAGAATATCGAGAGTGCATATTTGATTCCGGCCACATCTTTTCGGCAAATGCTTTCGGAGTAGTTTTCTCTACAGTCGAAAGATAGTTGAGAGCCTTAAGCTGAAAAGCTGTTAGTTTAACGTTGATCAACATTTTGTCCAGCTTTTGACTTTATCATCGTACCGAAAGTATCAATGGAATCATTAACAAAATTCTTAAAAAATTGTCTTGCAGGAGCCAAAAAATGATCTAACAAATGAATATTTTTAATAAGCTCCTCAACATCAAAATAATATTCTTGAGAAGCTGTATTCCCAGAAGAAACTTGTGTCGTTTCATCAAAAAAATCAACTCTAACTCTTAACTTCATTTTTTCTTCCCTTTGAATATATCAGGATTTAGCACAAAGTAAAGAAATTCTATCTTTACCGACTTCTCTAGAGATTCGAAATTCTCGGCATCAATCTTTTTGTAAGTACAGAAAGACGCCAAATTGTCTTTTAGTTTCTTTGCTGATTTAGATTTAGATTTAATAGCTGTGTTAAGCTCTTGCTCTTCGGCCTGATCCCAGTCCTGTTTCCACATATCAAAGGTCAGCCGATCTACTACTTCCTCTTTCTTCTCCTTCTTTTCCTCTTTCTCTGTATCGGAGCCGTCTCCCTCTACTATCAAATGTTCCGGCTTTACCGATCCGGTCGTAGGACTAAAGCTCTCGATATTTAAAACTCGCTCGTCCGTCGCAAAATTAGCGGATTCTTCAATAGAAAAAGGAATGTATTTTCTCGAACTCCTTGTTACTGTTTTCTTCCACATTGGAATAGGCCATTTATTCCACGGAGAATACTTAGCTCCTTTCCCAGATAGAGATTTGGATTCTTTTTTGACCTTTTCTACTTCTTCAGAAGACATATACTCAAAATGTGGATAAGGAGCATCTCTTAAAAACCATACTACATAAACACCTACCATCTTTCCACGATCCCCGGAATCGTATGGATTATGAATAATCTTTGGGGTAGAACCCAGCTCTCGCTTAAACTCGTCTCTCTCGTACCTTATCTCTGCATAAACATCTAAAACCTTACCAGACCGAGTAGCTAATTGAATATAGCCTTGATACTGAATTTGAAACTCGCACTCCCATATCTTTCTATCGTTGTTAAAATAAGGAACATAAGCACACAATCCCAATGCCGGAGCGGGGTTAAGTTTTAAAATCGACGTTTGTAGTACCGCTCCGATTACCGAGTTTTGAGTACAGTTCTTTATATTTGAATTGTTAGAAATTACCGTAATGACCGTCTGATTGAATCGAGCAACGGCTTCATCCGATCCGCCGAATATAGCTTTTATTTTATCACCATAACCGTCTACAATAACCTTCTCGATATTGGTACTTTTAAAATTTTGAAAAGTAGCTAACTTAGTATTAGTATTTTTAGTTGCCATCGGTTTTTTCTCCTTTTTTTTGACTTAATATAAAATAAACCCAACAATGGTTGCACCAACGCCAACACCAGACACAAATGCTATTATCATTAGCCCAGCAACATTATTATCGTGATACCAATAACCATCTTCATGTTTTTTTACTGGTTTCGCTTTCAACATTTTGTTCTTCTACTTTACTAGCTATCAATTAAACTTCTTTGAGTTCCTTCTGAATCTTTATTTCTTTGGACGGGTAGTATCGAAAAGCTCTAGTAGGCTCTCCTCTACTTTCTTCTTCGAGCCGATCTATCTCTTCCTGTTGGACGTCATACATTTCAATCAAGGCCTTGAGAACCCTAGAGCTTGAAATCTTTCCGGATAAAGGATAGTTTAAAAACTTTCCGATCTCCGTCACCATTCCGTAATTCTCTCCGATAGCATTAATTATTCTGTTTTTGTAAAGTCTTAATCTAGATTCCGATTCCTCTAAAACATCGGTAGCTTCATTGTAATTTGTTAGAGCATCTAAGAGTTTCTTTCGGTCGTCTTTTGAAAGTTTCTTTACAACATCCTCAGAGGAAATCATCGGCTTGTCTTGTTTGTTTGGGAAATCGAACTCTCGGATCATAAATCTTCTATAAGACTCGGAGGCATCCGGAGAGGGTGGGGTATCTTTCTCGACATAGTTCTTCAAGAAGTCCTCTCCGATAGTGAAAATCTTTTTTATGAAGTTGTCGTTTCTCTCAACTACGAAATCTAGATCGTCGTATGCTCCGAACAGCACTCGAAAGAAAACTCGATCTACCTTAAGCTTAGTCTCTATGTTTTTTAAATAAGCGTTGACAACTCCCATGCCGAATTGAACTTGAAAATAATATTCCTTATCTATTTCTCCAGACATCTCTTCTCCGTAAAGGTATCTACGGGCGACATCAAGCCCCTTTACCTCTATATAGAGAACTCGATCCTCGTATCCGGCAATATCAAAATTATCTACTGGGTGAGATATATCGAAATAGTCCGGAGTAACAGCAAACGGTTTCGATGAATGCTCAAAACTTCTATTTCTTTTTCCGTTTGAAAACTTAATGCCGTAATCCTCGCAGAAAGATTCTACGATCGCTCTTTCTTTTCTCTTCCCCCAAGTCGCAGGCTTATTTGAACCTTTAAACTCAGAACCTTCTCGACCCGTCATTAAGCAAAAAATGTCTATCGCGGACGAGAACTTAGACATTCCGCAAATCGCAGCTATCTTAGATCCGGTTATAGTTTGATTCCATTGTTTAGAACCGACTTTCATTTCTTTTTTCATATAGTTTAAATTAAATCTTAACTGCCAGAAGAAAACAAATAACGAGTCCCAAAAGCGCAGCCCCTTCAATTATAGCTGCGGCAATGATCATCGCACCGCGAATGTCTCCGGCAGCTTCCGGTTGTCTGGAAATTCCGTCCATTGCAGCCCCCGCTAATTTGCCAATACCCAAGGCACTCCCAACAACTGAAATACCAGCACCGAGCCCTGCGGCTAAATATGCTAATCCTAAATCGCTCATAAAACTTTCCTTTCTTCGAATTTTGTTTGTTTATCTTGGGTTTTTTTTAATCTGCTTGATGCCTTAAAAAATCTTCTCAGTTTTATCTTTTGATAAAACGTCAATTTGAGAAAATCGAATAATGGGAAAGAACGAATCACCGCAATAGCGAAAAACAGTAGGCAGGTTCCGGAAAGCAAAAAAGTGGAAGTCGTTAAAATTTGTTCCCAATTCATAAACTCATCTCCTGTTGCACTTTTTCTAGGTGAGGCCGAGCGATAGAAGCAAACTCAAGCCTATTCATATACTCAGGCATTCCTTTGTACATTTCTGTTAGCGTTAGCAGATCCCCTTCATACTCTACTACTTCATCAGCCCACGTCCAAACCGATTTCGAGATTTTCGTTAAACCGCAAACGAAAAGCATCCCCTTTTCAGTTAGCACCCAACTTCCGCTTTTCGGCTCTAACTGTTCGATCAACCCCCAATACTTGAGCTTTGTAAAATTCTGCCAGAGAGTCCTGCTCCAACCCAAAGAACTAAGTTGTATCGGAGTGCGAGCTTTTGATTTGTATTGTTTCGCGAAATCATAAAGTCCGTTAACGAGAACTTTTGTTAAACTGTGTTTGTGTTCTACTGCCTTACGTTTACAGCAAGGACAGACCGAATCAATAAAACGCGGGCGCGTTCGGCTCATTAGGATTCTAGTTTTTGTTGCGAGGCTTGTCAATTTTTTAATTCCTTTTGTATTCTGCTTGAACCGAAGATACAAAACCTATAAATGAAAGTCAAGTTTTTTTTGTTAAAATCAATATTATTATTGCTTTTTATGTTTATTTGTCTTATCTTAGCGAAAATTAATTTGTATCACTACAAAAAAGGAACTCTAAAATGTACTCAAAGCTAACGGAATTAACAATAGATGAGGCTGTTAAATTCGTAGGAATTAGTAGGGAAACCCTGAGATTATATGCGAAGCGGGGGATTGTAAGCCGTCGAAAGAAAGTCCGGCTTTGTTCTGTTCGAAAGAATCTCCGACAGCGACACCTTTACTTGAAGAAGGATTTACTAGAGCTTAAAACGGTATCCTGAAAAATGGAACAAGTACTTACGGAACCCACACAAAAGACAAACAAAAAAACCGCCGCCGAAAAGCACAAAGAGGTACTTCGGCTTTGGAGAGAAACAAGTTTAAATAAAACTCAAATCGCAAAAGCTGTAGGAATAAATTCACTGGCAAACGTAAGACAAATCATCAAAAGGAACGCAGCTTATAGAGATGATGCAGATCCGGAAACTCCGGACGACGAAAACCCTTGCCGCGTGAAAATTAAAAGTCTCCCGGTATGTTTCGGAGTCGGCTGCTATCTTGCCGGATCGCTTTGTCCGGCTTATGTTGCTTCTCAAAAAAGACCGGCGCTGCTATGACTATTATGAACAGATCTGCATATAAATTTTAGCATAGAGAAGAATTGCCTCGTGAAATCGTTTGCAGAGAAAGTTATTGAAATCGTGCTCCTAAATGGTTAAACCCGAATATCTAAATTGAAAAAGGAGGTAATGCCAAATGCCTAATATCAATATTGATAGAATGACTGACAATGAAAAAAAGATGTTTGCTAACTTTATAAAAAGCCCCCGTTATGCAAATATTATTAGAACACAAAAGCTCGCAATTTTATACGGTAGATGCAAAGAAATGTCTAATAATAAATGTTCGTATCCACACTGCTATTGTTTACACGGGGAAAATGCACCAATTAATCCAGAAACCGGCTTAGAATATGAAAGAAGTTAATGAATTAAAAAAATGCCTAAAAACCCTAACATCTGAAATGGCAATTAGTTTGCAAAGCCTTGATATTGAAATGCAGAAACCCGAGAGCTTTGAAAGAGGAAAGCGTATTGCTAAAATATGGAATAAGATGAAATTCGATAACGATTCGGCGTTGCATTTTGGACTTGGGGTTGACTTAAAAAAACTTGATAAATTTTACCAACATTCCAATAAAAACAATATAGACCCGCCTGACCGTGGTTCGAATATTTGCAAATCAAATTTAAAAAGAATCTCTTGAAAATTAAAAAATCCTTCTTATGTTAAGTATCGGAGCTACCGATGACAAATAAACTCGGACAAAATTCTAACGCTTTTAGGTCAGGCGTTTTCGGTGAACGGTTTTCTTGTCCGAGTTGCCGAAAGCCGCGAACGCTTGACTTAAAGGCGTTTTTATTTTAGAGGAAAACCTGATGAAATTTACATTAAATATCAATCAATTAGTTTGGAATAAAAAATGCCCACAAGCAGACATTCGCCATGCAATAGTTTTAGAGGCTATCAAAAGCATCTGTAATTCTAAGAGTGATAAAATAATAAGAACAAACGATGGCTTTACCTGGGTAGCTAGTAAGAAAATATTAGAAGAGCTTCCAATGTTGAAAATAAAAACAAAGGCAGGAATAAGTCCTATAATCAAGAATCTTCAAGATTGGAAATTTGTTGAAATTAGGAGGGACGCAGTCTCTGGTTATCAATATTATAGACTAACAGAAAAAGCTGAATCACTTGAAAGAGACACCTCTAAACACAAAGATAATTTAAACTTACGCCCGTTAGATTCTCCTAACGACCCCGTTAAGAAAATCAAACACCCCCGTAAGGAGAATCGTACGTATTATAGTACTAAGGATCATAGTACTAAAGATCAAAAAGAAGAAAAAACTTTTGGTAACGAAAAGAACCTCGTTACCGAGACACCTTTTGATTAAAGAGATAGGAGAAAAGCAAATGAGTAGAGTCTCGTGGGATGAACAAGATTGTGGTGAAATGCCGCTTCTGGCAAGTGAAAAGATAGCCAAACTCCAAGCAGAAAACAAAGCCATAAAAGAAAGCAACGAGGGATTATTGGTAATTCTCAACGATGCCTTGAATGATGTGATTCTTAACAGGGGTAGCAAGAATGCTTTTTTTGTATGTCGCACCGATATGAACGAGAGAAGAAACAACATGCCAGGGTGGACAAAGATAGCGGAATTGGTTATCCAAAAATCTCAAGCCACAAATGAGAAAGAAAAATGACACAGGAACAAATTAATTCGCTTTTAGATGAAAATCCGTCGCCAGAAGCAAGGATTCAATACGAAGCTAAAATTGCATCGTTTGGTTTCGTGCCCAAAGTTCTCAAAAAGAAATTTCAAGTTGAGGAGAAAAAACCAAATGAGTGAAAAATGTAAGTGTGGTGTCGTAGTTCAGGGTGATTTAGGCTGGGTAACGGGAAGCGAAAAATGCCCAGTTCATAGCGAAAAAGCAATCAATGTGATTGTAAAAAAACACCTAAAAGACTTAATCAATCGGATTCAAACGTTAGAGATAGGGCAGGGCGATTTGTACAGACGGATAGGTCAGGGCGACACTGAGGAGAAAGAACCCAAATGACACGAACGGAGCATCTACTTTTTATCTTAGCTGAGGAATGCGCAGAGGTAGCACAACGATGTAGTAAGGCCGCAAGATTCACATTAAAAGAAAGGCAGGCGGAAAATAAAATAGCAACAGAACTAACAAGAGAAAGTCAACTTTCAAACGGTGAAAGAATAGCCCTTGAGCTTTCTCATATTTTTGCAAATTGCGGAAATGCTGATGTGTGAGGAAGCTATACCTGAATTTAATACACCAGCGGAAAAATTATTAAAGTCTGTAAAGGTTGAACAATTCCTTGAATATTCGAAAAAAGTTGGGACTCTAAAGGAGGAAACCAAATGAGTGAGATTGAAACCAAAAAAATATCCTATAAAGAGTTGAAGCCGTGTTTTGTTTGCGGAGGCGCGATTGCACCGATCTTCTATCGTGTTACTCTTGATCAATTTTTAATCAATCCTAAAGCTGTCAACGAATTTATGGGGATGCACCAAGTGTTCGATATGAAGGCACCACACGAATTGACGGCACTTTTTTCGCCACAATCAGATGAAATGGCTATCTCACCGACAACCATTGAACACCTTATCTGCCAAGATTGCGCGATGAAAACACCAGTAATGATGCTTTGGAAATCAGAAGAAGAAGAACCAGAAAGTAAAGTTAAAAAACTAGAGTCTGCAAAGGAGAAAGAAATAAAAAAGGCGAAAGCCTGAACAACTTTCGCCTTTGCAGAATAAAGGAAACGGTTGGGAATGTATAATTCTCATTAACTAAATAAAAAAAACAAAGTTCCACCTCTTCAAAGGATTTTTAAAATGAAGCGATTAAAAAAGATAACCTTCCTATATGAAGACAAGGAGATTTTTCTGGTAGATAAAGAGGCTCAGAAATTTATAGACATCGTAACGAAAGCAAAACTAAACGGAGAGTACGAAAAATTAAACTGGAGAAAAGTTGATGTCCTATTCAAGACAGCTATCCTGGAAGTTATTTTGTATTTCAATCAAATAACAGGAAAGAAAATTAAGGCCGATCCGGTTACGTCTTCTACGTCTAAACCTATTCGGGCAAGGCTCAAGGAAGGATATACAGTCGAACAGTTAAAAGCAGTCATCGATATTAAATCATCTCAATGGAAGAATGATTCAAAAATGAAACAGTATCTCAGGCCAGTTACTTTATTCTCGGATAAGTTTGAAAGCTATCTAATAGAAGGCGGAGAAAGGAAGAAATCAAAAGCTGAAAAGGAATTAGAAGAAATAAGGAGATAATAAATATGGAAAAACTACGTGAAGGCTTAGAGGATATTCTCGAAAGAAATCATCAATCTCTTGATAACGGCTGTCCGTGGTGTGAGGCTGAGGAATACCCTGTTGATGAAAAGGGAGAGGCCGTTGAAATGGCATGCGATGCAACTGAATGGCATTGCGATCATTATGAAAACTGTGCAGTCACAATGATAGAAGAGTTGCTTGCTGGAAAGTATGAATTTTTAAACTCTCTACCTGAACCAAACACGGAAATAAGCGTTTAAAAAAATGAAATGAAAGCAAACAATAACAAACTCTTAAGCAAAAAAGAACTTACGAGAATCTTCGATCTTTTAAAGAGCCAACTCCTACATGATTTCGAAGGAGATGCTGATCTAGAACTGAAGACCTTGAATTATTTTATTGATCGCCTGAAGACCGAAAAACTC